>ERZ1035006.1520-NODE-1520-length-15142-cov-3.743488_pt1 | contig 15142 bp, 15 predicted proteins | sample MGYA00520694_ERZ1035006 | MGnify/ENA primary metagenome ERZ1035006 (study PRJEB33766, sample SAMN09781746) | gut metagenome | biome: gut microbiome | host: Homo sapiens | place: Madagascar | study: EMG produced TPA metagenomics assembly of the PRJNA485056 data... | reverse complement strand
GGCATCTACCGTTGCAACGAGTGCGTCGCTGTCTGTGACGTTTAAAACAACGCCGCGGCCCTTTTCACCCAATTCTTCGGAAATCTTGGCGGCTCCCGTTTCACTCGTGGCAGTGCCCACCACAAAGGCGCCGGCAGCAGCCAGTTGCTTGGCAATCGCCAAACCGATACCGCGCGTGGCACCGGTGACAAGAGCAATGCGCCCGGTGAGGGCTTCGGAACTAAAAAACATCTTTTTTTCCTTCTTTGTCAGTATTGGGTTTTAAGCGGCAGCCAAGGCTTCCAAGGTGGCCTTGAGGCTTGCCTCGTCATAAATGTTAAAGGTGGCGATTTCGGGCGCAATGCGGCGAATCATGCCGGTCAAAACCTTACCCGGACCGCACTCGACAATGTGGGTCACACCCATTTCCTGCATCTTCTGCACGGTTTTGACCCACTGCACGGGGCTTGCAGCCTGACGCGCCAAAATATCGCGCAAAGATTCGGGTGTTTTGTGACACTCAACGTCCACATTGGCAATCACGTCGATTGCAGGCGTTTGAATGTCGGTGCGTGCCAACTCTTTGGCAAGTTCATGCGAAGCACCGATTAACAAGGAGCTGTGAAACGGTGCCGACACGGGCAAGGCCAAAGCGCGGCGAGCGCCCATTTCAGGGGCAAGTACGCAAGCCTTTTCGATGCATTCCTTGTGGCCGGCAATCACGACCTGTCCCGGACAGTTGAAGTTCACCGGTTCCAAAACACCGTTTTCCTTGACCTGCGCTGCTTTTTGGCAGAGTTCGGCAACGGCATCGTCACTTAAACCCAAAACGGCCGCCATACCGCCTACACCCACCGGCACGGCAGACTGCATAGCCTCGGCACGGAAGCGCACCAAGCGAACGGCATCGGCCAGTTTCAAACTCTTGGCAGCGGTCAAGGCGGTGTATTCGCCCAAGCTGTGGCCGGCCAACACTTCGGGCTCTTGGCCGCCGGCAGCACCCCAGGCCGAGTACATGGCAAAACTTGCCGCCAACATCGCAGGCTGCGTGTTGACCGTCAAATTCAAGTCCGTATCGGGCCCCTCGGCAATCAACTGCGTTAAGGGTTGATTTAACGCCGAATCGGCCTCGTGCATGACGGCCTCCACCGCGGCGTTACCCGCAAAACCGGCCATCATTCCGACTTTTTGCGATCCCTGTCCGGGAAAGACAAATGCTAATTTCACTTCTTGCTCCCCTGTCCGTATATGTATTTTCATAGAAATACTTTCAAAGTTTTTTTTACCACTTCAAAAGGACGCTGCCCCACGTCATGCCGGCACCCACGCCCTGAAGCATGACGGTATTGCCCTTTTGAATGCGACCGTTTCTGACAGCCCAATCGAGCGCCAAAGGAACGGAGGCTGCCGACGTGTTCCCATGCAGGTTCACGGTGACCACGGTCTTTTCTTTGGTTAAACGCAGCTTGGCGGCGATCATTTCGATAATGCGCACGTTGGCTTGATGCGGCACCCAGACGTCAACATCCGTGGGGGCGATGCCCGCCATATCGCAGACTTCCTTAAAGCTTGCCGTCAAAGAACTCACGGCAAGTTTAAACACTTGCTGACCGTTCATGCGAATAAAAGGAACTCCCACGACTTTTCCGTCTTCGACACGCGCGTCGCACGCCAAGGTGTTGACGCCAAACGTGCCGTCGGCATGCATTCTGTGCGCCAGAATCCCTTCTTCGTTTGAAGCCTCAATCACCACGGCCCCAGCTCCGTCGCCGAACAATACGCAGGTCGTGCGATCGTCCCAGTCCAACAGACGGCTTAACACTTCGGCACCCACCACCAAGGCGCGCTTGTAGCCGCCGGTGCGAATCAAGCCGTCGGCCACACTCATGGCATAGACAAAACCTGCGCACACGGCCTGCACATCAAAGGCGGCGCACCCCACAATACCTAAGCGCTCCTGCAGGCGGCAAGCCATGGACGGAAAGACGCCGTCGGGTGTTGTCGTTGCCACAATGATCAAGTCAATCGTTGCGGGATCGATATCGGCGTCGCCCAGCGCTTTTTGAGCGGCCTCGTGGGCCAAATCCAAAGTCGTTTGGCTTTTGTCGGCGATATGGCGCTGGCAGATGCCGGTACGGGTGCGAATCCACTCGTCGTTGGTTTCGACACCTCGTTTAAGAAGATCGGCCGCCAACGCGTCGTTGGTGACGGCTTTGGCAGGAAGGGCCGAGCCCGTTGCGATGACGCGCGTAAACAAGCGCTCTTGTGTTTGGGTCATAAATCCTTGTCTTTTACGTTACCGTAGGAAGATAACGCGCAATAAAATCGTTGAGACGGATATTACCAAAGACAAGACGCAAAAAAAGGAGGTTCGTCCGTACAGACTACCTCCTTTTTCTTGAGTTTCTGTAACAGAAACTCGGAGCAGATTGACTTTCGCGAAAGCGAGTCGAGTCGATTGCGACAGGTCAGCTTGCGGTTATCTAATTACTAGCCGTGGGGCATTTCCGTCAAACGGACGCGCCGACACGCTGCTTTGCGAAACTGCCTGCAGAGATGCTGTATTACTCAGCGTCCTGCTTGGTCGCAACAACCTTCTTGCCGCGATAGAAACCCGTCGGGCTGATGTGGTGACGGCGATGCGTTTCACCGGTCGTCGGTTCGACGGCAACAGGCGGGTTGGTCAAAAAGTCATGAGCGCGATGATTGCCGCGCTTGCTGGTAGATTTCTTATTTTGCTGGACAGCCATTTTAAAACCCCACGTGGGTAGAAATTGAAAACGTGCGATTATACCCGATTTTTTGTGTTTTTGCTAGGGGTCAATCGTCAAAACTCGACGCACCGACTTTTGTCGTGTGCAAACTCTGCATTGTAGTCGGTTCGCCAAACTTTGCAACCTTTGCACAAAATTGGTTGCAACTTTTTGTCCACGTATCGCTAAAGGTCACCGTCACGGGCACCGAGCCGTTCATGCCTTGCGCCTGAGCTTGGTAAGTTCCTGCCTTGTAACCGGCTGCTACCGAGCCGCAAAGCAGTGTCGCGGCGCACAGTGCAACAACGGATGCGGCACAGCGAATACGGGATGTCGCCATGGAAGTTCTCCTCAAATTTTCTAAGCAATACTTCTTAGATTTTAGACCTTGTCTATCACCCACCCCGATTTTGATTCGTGAGCATTAATCCTTGCCCAAACGGACACCCTCTCTTGCGAATCCGCCTAGAATGCACTCTTATCTCGTCTATCGTCCATTCGGTCTATACGACTTACCACTATTGAAGGATTGGCGGTTATCGGGTATTGTGTGTGCTTGATCCGTTACAAAAAGGGTGTGTCGCCCGAAAGGTTTTGATCTATGCAAATTCCTAAGCCGCTCCTCGTTGCCCCGAACTATCTCGATGTCATTAACGGCAGGGTGTTTCCCGAGCGAACGGAATATTTGCGCTTTAAAAGCGTGAGTCCCTTGGCGCAAGCCTTGCGAGAATGCCTGATCTTCGGTCCGGGATTGATTCCGCCTGCGATTGCCGAAACCGTAGCCTTGGAAGCCAGAACGCACCAAAAAGTCACTTCCTTAGAAAGTTTCTATTACACACTGCAAGAAGCCACCTTTTCTTTGAGAGCAGCGCGTCCAGAAAGTCGCCCGGTCGCTTTTGCCGTCGAGCGCTTGTCGGTTTTGGTGCGTCACATCATGGATCGACGCTACGATCAACAACAAAGCCTCGCTTTCTTGGAAAAGTACGCCGAAACCGCTTCCTATATGATCAGCCGAGCCGGTGATCGCATTGCCGGACTTATTGCCGAAAACATACCTCAACATACCCACGTCATGGTCATCGGCGGCTCGGGCTCCATGTCAGCCGTCGGTCGCGGTACGGGAGTGGCCGGTCTCATCGAAGCGCACCGCCAGGGTAAAGAAATCAAGGCCGTCACACCCTACTCCACCCCCTTATTTTCGGGACCGCGCCTGACCGCTTGGGAATTGCGCAATGCCGGCATCGATTGCGAAATCATTGCCGATACCGTGATCGGCACGGCCTTGATGACCGAAAAATTCGATGCCGTTTTGGTCATTGCCAATCGACTTTGCGCCAACGGCGACGTCAGTTGTCCGTCGGGTGCCAATCATGCGGCGCTGGCTGCCAAATATATGGGTGTGCCTTACTACGTGATCGTTTACGATCATATTGTCGATACCGGTTGCCCCTCTTTGGCAACGTGCCCCATGGAAGACTTCAAAACAAGCGAAGCGCTCCCCTCGATCTTTCAAGACGTGCGTCACTACATCAACGATTTGGTGGCGGCAGAATGGGTCACCGGTTACATTACCTGCGACGGTTTGTATCGCCCCAAAAACGACGGACCGGCAAGCGAGTTGGCAAACAAACTCGATCGCAAGATGTCGGCACAGATCAAGACCTTTATCGATCAGTTCGGCAGATAAGGCAATATCGACTTTTCAGAAAAAAAGGCGGGGGTGCGACTTCTACGGTCGACCCCCGAAATTCTTTGGAGAACACTAGAAAAAGACTGCTGCGGATATTCGCTTACGGCTTAATGCGCACGCGAGCCGTCATGTAGCGAGACACCGTCGTTTGCCCCGGTTCGAACACCGGAACCGGCACGGATGCTTTGGCGCTGCGAGAGTCGGCTGCCAAAGCGGCATACATGCGATTGCTGTAGCGCTCGATGTTGGAAGCATTGAAGTCCATGGATTCGATGCGCACGTCATCGGCTTCGGCACCGAGGCTTACGGCAATGACTTCGGCCTGTTGGCGGGCCTGCATCACGGCGGCACGCATCAAGTCGTCTTGCACCTTTTGCTGAGCTTCGCGGCTTAACGTGAAGTTCACGCGTTCAAACGCGAAGTATTCGCCCACTTTCTGCGCCAAGGGTGCGGCGGCAGAAACGTCCTTGACGGTGCCCGAAATGTTTTGGCGCACTTCCCAACCGACGATCTTGGCCTGCTCGCCGTTTTTGGCTTGGCTGTAACGGGGATAAGAGCTCATGGACTGGGTTTCGAATTCCACCGGCAAGCCCAAAGCCTTCAATTCCGTCAAACCTTTGTTAACGCGATCAATGACGCGCTTGGTGGCCGTTGCCAAGTCCTTGTCGACTTCGACCGTGTAGAAGTTCACGACTGCCTGATCGTTGGCCAATTCGACCGTGGCCGTCACGGGCAAAGTCACCACGGTGCCGTCTTTGCCGGTACGCACACCGTCGCCGGAACCGGCAAAGGCAGAGACGCTTGCCAAAGCCAAAATCGTCGAAACACATACTGCAGGAAGCGTCACGCGCATTGCTTTCATTTTATTTTCCTCTTCGCTTGTTGTTGAATTTTGTCTCGAGGTCTGAGCCCTCGTTTCTTGAGAAGAATTGTGGCATGTTCCTGCGTAAAGTCGCCGTCGGATGACGTAACAGGATTTAGCCAAAACGTTTCGACAGTTACATTTAAGGTCGCTACCGACCATTTCGTAACATTTCCGAAAAAGCGACAAGCAAAAACCCCGCCGGAGTTAACCGAACGGGGTTTTGCTTAAAGGGCTTAAAACCGAATGTGTTTAGTGAACGCGATTGATCACGATCTTCACACCCTTGGTGCCAACGGCAACGTTGCCTTCGACCGTCCCTTCAAGGTCGCCCACACCTGCCATGAAGTTACCCGAGCGGCTCACGCGCGCTTCCATGATGACTTCTTCAACATCGTTTAAGGTCTTCATGCCCATGCCCATGACGCTGGAGCTGTCAAGATAGAATTCGCGCGGCAAATCCTTGACCTTAAAGCTCATGAACGCCACCGGCATCTTGCTGCCCGTCACGGGACGCGCAAACACAAAGACCGTGTCGTTGGGCTTGGCCTTGTCGGCAACTTCGGGGGCAAGTTCAACCGTACCGCTGATAAAGCGCTGAGAAGCGTCGATCTTGGCCTTGCCGTCTTGGTTGCCGCCGCTTTGAGCTTCCAAAGCCTGCATGCTGGCGTATTCGCCCGGGGGCAAACCGCCCATGCGACGGGCCTGTTCGATGTTTTCATTGATCTGGCGCCATTCTTCGCTACCCTTGTCGACGTCTGCCAACATGCGAGACCAGTATTCGACCGCACCCTTGTAGTCTTCCTTGTCAAAGCAAAGCGTGCCCATCAAGGCAAGCGCCTTCCAGTGCTTGGGATCGAGCTTCAAGGCTTCTTCGATCAACTCTTTCGGACGACCGTCCAGACTGCCGTTTTGAGCGGCTGCCATCACGTCGGCCCAGTCGGCCAAAACATCCGGGTTATTCGGAATCAGACGCGCGACCTGTTCGAACGCTTCCGAGCTCTTCTGCCAGTTCTTAAACGAGGCATTGGCCTTGGCAAGCATCATCCAACCGTCGATGTTGTCGGGCTGCTCCTTCAAGCGATCTTCGATGATCTTGATCTGTTCGAGAACTTCGGCGTCGCTGTGCTGGCCCGACATGGCGGCCTGCTGGTTTTGCGCACGTGTAAAGTCCGGATCCATGGCAATGGGCGTACCGATTTCAAGGTAAATCAAGAATGCGGCCACGGGCACCAAAACCGTCAAAACGCATGCGGCATAAAAACCCTGACGACCCGAGACGCGCTTAACATCTTCGCCGCCTTTAGTTTCTTCCAACACGCGCGTTTCGATTTCCGAGCGCGTTTCTTCGTATTCTTCGGCGGGCATATTGCCTGCCTTGTATTCGGCTTCGAGTTCGGCAAACTGCTGGCGCAAAAGCGTCAGGTTGGCGGCGCGTCGCTGCGCGTCGTCATCCGTTTCGGTTTTGCGTACCAAAGGCCAAACGATCAAAGCCAGAGCCACCAAAACCATTACGGCGGCAAGGCTGATAAATGCAATCAACACGATTTATTTCTCCTTTGTCACCGATTATTTGTCGCCCATGCGAAGAAGCTCTTCGGCCTTTTTCTTTTCATCCGGGCTCAAAGTCTTGGGCGCCTGATCGGTCGTCGTCTTGCGACGGCGAACGTTGATGTAAAAGGCAAGCAATGCGCCGATAAAAAGCACCAAGGGTCCGACCCACAAAATCACGGTCGAAGCCTTAAAAGGCGGGTTGTAGAGCACGAAGTCGCCGTAACGTTCAACCATGTAGTCGATAATTTCTTTGTCGGTACGACCGGCATTGATCTGTTCGATCACTTGGTTACGCAAATCGACGGCGAGTTCGGCGTTACTGTCGGCAATAGACTGGTTTTGGCACACCAAGCAGCGCAGCTGTTCGGAAATGCCCAACACGCGCTTGTGTTCGACCGGATCGAATTCGGTAGCGGCGGCTTCCTTGTGTTCGGCCGCCTGAGGCGCTTGCGCTAAAGCAGGCGTATTCAAACCCCAAGCCAAGCAAGAAAGGGCGCTGGCAACAACCAAGAAACGATTCAAAGATTTCATCATTTTCTCCCCTTGCTTTACTGAGCTTCCAAGTGATCCACGATGGGCTTGACGTCTTTGGTCCAGATCTCTTCGGTCATGGGGCCGATCACCTTGTAGCGAATTACGCCCGTTTTGTCGATCACGAAGGTCTCCGGTGCACCGTACACGCCGAAGTCGATGGCGGTACGGCCGTCGGCGTCAACCAAAATTTCATCGTAGGGGTTACCCAAGCTCTGCAACCATGCACGAGCCATTCTGGGCTTGTCGCGATAGTTGTAGCCGATGAAAACGGTCTTCACACCCTGGTTTTTCAACTGAACGAAATAGGGATGTTCGTACTGGCAGGCTTCGCACCACGAAGCCCAGACGTTCATCAGGTAAACCTTGCCCAGCATGTCCTTTTTGGTGACGGTACGACCGTCCATGGTGGGCAAAGCGTATTCGGGTGCGGGTTTGTCGATCAAAGCCGAGGGCACCTTCTTGGGATCCAAATACAGCCCCCAGAAAAGGAACACGCACACGAACAAAAAGATAATGAGCGGAATCAGATACTTCAATCGCATGATTTAAGCCTCCGTTGCAGCCTTTTGAGCGGTCTTATTTTTACGCACGCGATAACGGCGATCGAGCATGGCGATAAAGCCGCCCAAAGCCATCACGATGGTGCCCCACCAAATCCAAGCCACGAAGGGCTTGTGGTAAGCGCGCACGATCCAAGCGCCGTCGCCCACCGGTTCACCCATGCTGACGTAAACGTCGCCGGTGATGCCGTGGCGGATGGCGGCTTCGGTCATGGGCATGGAGCGAGAACCGAAGTAGTTGCGCTTTTCGGGATGCAGCACCGCAATTTCCTTACCGTCCTTCGTGACGGTGAATTCGCCGCGCGTGGCCGTATAGTTTTGACCGCGCACTTCCTGCGTACCGTTAAACACATAGGTGTAGCCCGAAACCGTGACTTGTTCGCCCGGCAGCATCTTGACGTTGCGTTCGGCCGGATAGCCCTTGACGAGCGCCACACCGATCACAAACATCGCCACGCCCAAGTGGGCCAGATTCATGCCCCAGAAGGCGCGCGGGAACTTGAAGATGTTGGCAAAGAAATTGCCCTTCATGTTGCGAGCGCGTTCGCGGAAGCTGTCGATCGAGGTAAAGGCCACCCAGAAGGCAAGCGTCATGCCCACAAAGACCCAAGTGCTCCAGCCGCCCATCAGAATCGGGGTGGCAACGCCCAAAGCCAACGAGAGAGCCAAAATGAACCACAAGCGCTTGGCAAGCCAGTTGGGATCGGCTTCTTTCCAGCGAGCAAAGGGAGCCACGCCCAAAAGGAACAGCATCGGCAACATCACGGGACCGAAAACGGCGTCAAAGTAAGGGGGCCCGACGGAAATCTTGCCGGCGTTCAAAGCGTCCAGGAACAACGGATAGAGAGTGCCCAAAAGCACTGCGCCCATCGCCACGAAAAGGAGCACGTTGTTGACTAACAGCATCGATTCGCGAGACACCATCGAGAAGTTGCCGCCCAAGCCCACGGTCGGCGCTCTCCAAGCAAACAAGAGGAAAGACAAACCGATCACGATGATGAGGAAGGCCAAGATGAAGATACCGCGCTCCGGATCCGTTGCAAAGGCGTGCACCGAGGTCAAAATACCCGAGCGCACCAAGAACGTGCCCAAAAGCGAAAGGCTGAAGGTGACGATGGCCAAAAGCACCGTCCAAATCTTGAAGCAGCCGCGCTTTTCAGTCACTGCCAAGCTGTGAAGCAATGCGGTACCGGTCAACCACGGCATAAAGGACGAGTTTTCGACCGGATCCCAGAACCACCAGCCGCCCCAGCCCAGTTCGTAGTAGGACCAGTAAGAACCCAAGGAAATACCCAAGGTGAGCAAAATCCAAGCCCAGGTCGTCCAGGGACGCATCCAGCGCGCCCAAGCCACGTCAAGCTTGCCGCCCATCAGTGCGGCGATAGCAAAGGCAAAGGGAACCGTAAAGCCCACATAGCCCATGTAAAGCAGCGGCGGATGGAACACCATGCCCGGGTCTTGCAACAAGGGATTTAAGTCGGCGCCTTCGGGAGCAGCCGGAAACAAACGCAAGAACGGGTTGGAGGTAAAGAGCATGAAGGCCAAAAAGCCCATCAAAATAAAGCCCATCACGCCTAAAACGCGAGCGACGGTTTCGTCCGGCAAGCGGCGGCTCAAAAGCGCCACAAACATCCCCCACCAAGACAGCGTCAAGCCCCAGAACAAAATGGAGCCTTCATGGCTGCCCCAAGTGGCGGCAATCTTGTAGTACCACGGCAAAAGCGAATTCGAGTTGCTCGCGACGTTTAACAACGTAAAGTCGCTGATGTAAAACGAATATGCCAGAGTACCGAAGGCAATCGTCAAAAACAGCGCATTGGCGCACGCAACGGTGCGCGACAGAGCCATCCAAGACTGAATGCCGCGGGCAGCGCCCAACAACGGGAGCGCGAACTGAACAGCTGCCAGAACGAGCGCCAGAATCAGGGCAAAATGACCGATTTCAGCAATCACGGGAAATCCCCTTTTGGTTATTCAAAAAACTGTACTTTCTCGATTAGGAAGCGCTCTTGGCTTGGGCTTTGCCTTCGCCCTCTTTACTTCCCTTTTCATCCAAAGTCTTCATGGCGGCGTGAGCCTTGTCCACGGCGTCCTGAGCTTCAGGCGGCATGTAGTTTTCGTCGTGCTTGGCGAGAACTTCGCTCGCAACGAAAACACCCTTGTCGTTTAACTTGCCCTGAGCGACCACGCCCTTACCTTCTTTGAAGAGGTCGGGCAGGATGCCTTGGAACTGAGCCGGAATCGTGGCTGCCGTATCGGTAATGCCGAATTCGACCGTCACACCGTCGGGCAAGCGCTTGACCGAGCCTTCGGCCACCATCCCGCCCATACGGAAGGTTCTGCCCTGCGGTGCTTCTTTGGCAGCCACCTGCATGGGCGAATAGAAAAAGACGAGATTGTCGTTAAAGGCGGAAAGCATCAAATAAACGCCCACACCCACAACGGCAACGGCGCCGCCGATTAAAGCCAGTCGTTTGGTTGCAGCATTGGCCATGGTGATTTTCTCCTAGAAAGGTCTTGATTCGTTACTTAGAGTTCGCGCGTATCGCGAGTGGCGCGGGCTTCGCGCGTTAAGCGCGTCACGGCCTTGTTGCGGCGGGCACGCAGTCCGAAAATTTCGACGATGATCAAAACGACCATCATCCCGTACACGGTCCAAACGTAGGCACCGTGTCCGTCCATGTGAAGAAAATGAGAAATCGAGGTCCAATCCATTTTTATTTCTCCGAGGTCGTTCGATTAAAGTTCGCCTTTCAAAGCCGCTTCCTGCGCCCAAGCTTCGCGACGTTCGCGCTCAAGAATGATGGAGCGCGAGCGCGCAAACGTTGCGCCGAAGCTGTAAAGCCAGAAAGCCGCCACCATCAGCAAAAGCGTGGTGAGCATGATGGGGTGAATGGAGCTGCCTTTGCCCGTGATGGAAGCGCCCTGATGCAGCGTATTCCACCAACGCACCGAGAAGTAGATGATGGGAACGTTCACCACACCCACCAAAGCGATCACGGCACAGGCCTTGTCGGCACGGCGATGATCGGCAATGGAGCTTTGCAAAGCCAAAAAGCCGATATAAAGGAACAAAAGAATGAGTTCGCTCGTCAAGCGGGCGTCCCACACCCAGTACGTGCCCCAGGTCGGACGACCCCAGACGGCGCCGGCAAACAAAGCAAAGAAGCACATAAAGGCGCCCGTGGGAGCCAAAGCGGCCGTAAAGACCGAGCACATTTTGTTGTTGGTTGCCAAAGAAAATGCGGCAAACACGGCCATCAGAACATAAATCAACATGCTCATCCAAGCGGCCGGCACGTGAACGAAAATGATGCGATAGGAGTTACCCTGCGTGGCATCGATCGGGCACACGAAAAAGGCCAGATATAGCCCAATGACAGTCAAAGCCAAAGCGGCCAAAAAGCACCACTTGGTGGTTTTGCCGGCAAAGCGGTAAAAACCTTCGGGATCAAAGAGGTTACGCAACATCGTCAGTCAACCTTTAGTTATTGAATGGAAATTCTCAAAGCGGCGGCAATCGCAAAAGGCGCTGCAGCCAAAGCCAAGAAACTCAGAGCAGCCGTCACCATCAGGTAAGCGGTGGGCGAGACGCTGATTGCCACCTGAATCGTGGCACCGGCACCGAACGTCAAAACCGGAATGTAAAGCGGCAACACCAACAAGCTCGTCAAAACGGAACCAGCACGCAACCCCAGCGTCAGGGCGGCACCGATGGCACCCACCAAACTCAAAACGGGGGTTCCCAACAGCAAAGAGGCCATGAGTACGATCGTTTGCTCCAACGGCAAATCGAACATCAAACCGAAAACGGCCGTAAAGATCGTGATCGGAATACCGGTCACGAGCCAATGGGCAAAAACCTTGGCAATGACAATGACCGTTAACGGTTCGGCAGAAATGATCATCTGCTCCAAGGTGCCGTCGGAATAGTCCAGCGCAAAAATTCGCGGCAGCGACAAAAGGGCGGCCAAGAGAGCGGCCACCCACACTACGCCCGGGGCCATATTGCGCAATAGATCCTGTTCGGCACCCACACCCAAGGGCACCAAAGTGACGACCACGGCAAAGAAAAAGAGCGTTTGAACGATATCGGTCTTTTGGCGCAATGCCAACATCAAGTCGCGACGAACGACGGCAAAAAAGAGATTAAGCATGATTTGCCTCCGTTGCTTCCTGAATCTTCTTGCGCTTGCCCGGCGCAAAGTCGCTCACGTCCACCGTCATGCAGTGCTCGGAGGGCACGCCCGTGTCGCACTCCTGGTGCGTGGTATAGATGACGATGCCGCCGGCCTTGACGTGCTCGGCAATGGTCTTGGCCAAATTGGCCACACTTGCGACGTCCAACGCCACAAAGGGTTCGTCCAAAATCCACACGGGCTTGCTCATGCTCACAAACAAACGTGCCAGAGCCACACGGCGGCGCTGACCCTGACTCAATTCGCCTGTCAGGTGATCGGTAAAGTCGGCAAGTCCCACGCGTGACAGAGCTTCGACAATTTGTTCGTCGTTGACGATGATGTTGCCCATGCGTGCACAAATGCGCACGTTTTCCATAGCGCTCAAATCGTCTTTAACGCCGTTCATGTGGCCGATATAAACAAGGTCCTTGTGAAAGTCTTCTCTGAGCTTGGCAATATCTTTGCCCTTGTAAAGAACACGACCGGCGTCGGCACTCATCAATCCCGTTAACAGACGCAAAAGCGAGGTTTTACCGGTGCCGTTAGCGCCGGCCAAGCGCACCAAGGTGCCGGAAGCCGCATCAAACGTCAAACCGCGGAAAAGCAAGCGCTCTCCGCGTTCGAGTTCAAGGTTGTCTACCGTCAGCCTCGGCATGTCGGTCATGTTTTCTTTGGGCTCTGTCATAAGTCTTTCAATCAAGGTTGGAAGTGCCGATGCGGCCAAAAGTCCGTCTGCACGCTCCCCTACCCCATACAAAAAGGGGCATTTTAGGTTGAGCGCAGTTTAGTGAAATCGCATTAAGGAATTCTTACATTTGGCAATATTTTCGCTTTTTGTGTTTCGAAACCGAGACGCGCATTAGCCTCATGCTATCGCCCCGATAGCGTCGGCGTTTTCTTGCGTTAGGCCGAGCTTTCTAGGCATCTTGCCTTATTTCTTTTGGCTTGCCGTTTTGCCAAAATTTAGGGATTATGCGCGTCGGATTTCCTACCCCAAAACAGACTGAAAAACCCGATACGCATTCGAGTGAAAATGCAACAAGAAAACGGAGAAAAAATTATGCGTAGCGATCCTTTGACCAAGGGTATCAATGCCGCCCCCCAACGCAGCCTTTTGAAGGCGCTCGGTTTGTGCGATGCCGAAATCGGCAAGCCCTTGATCGGGGTGGTCAGCTCCAAAAACGACATCGTGCCCGGCCACATGAATCTGGACAAGATTGTGGATGCCGTCAAGCAAGGCGTGGCTTTAGCGGGCGGCGTTCCCATCGTCTTTCCCGCCATCGCCGTTTGCGACGGTTTGGCCATGGGCCACGTCGGCATGAAGTACTCCTTGGTGTCTCGCGAACTCATTTGCGACAGCACCGAAGCCATGGCAACCGCTCACCCCTTCGACGGTTTGGTGATGGTAGCCGCGTGCGATAAGAACGTTCCGGGTCTTTTGATGGCTGCGGCGCGCTTAAATATTCCTTCCATCGTCATCAGCGGCGGGGCCATGTTGGCCGGCCACTTCGAAGGCCGCAAGGTTTCTTATTCCAACATCAGCGAAGCCGTGAGCCAGTTTAGAACCGGCAAGATCACGCCGATTCAGTTCGAAAACTTGGAAAACAACGCGTGTCCGTCTTGCGGGTCGTGCTCGGGCATGTTTACCGCCAACTCCATGAACTGCCTGTCCGAAGTGCTCGGTATGGCGCTGCCGGGCAACGGTACGATTCCTGCCGTTTACTCCGCTCGCCTGCGTTTGGCCAAGGAAAGCGGCATGAAGGTGATGGAACTCGTCAAAAACAACGTGCTGCCGCGCGACATCATGACGGAAAAGGCCTTCATGAACGCTTTGGCCGTGGATATGGCTTTGGGTTGCTCCACCAACTCGATGCTTCATTTGCCTGCCATTGCGCACGAATGCGGAATCGACTTGGATTTGTCGATTGCCAACGAAATTTCTGCCAAGACGCCGAACCTTTGCCACCTGGCACCGGCCGGCAACCATTACATCGAAGAATTGGACGAAGCCGGCGGCATTCGTGCCGTGATGGCCGAAATCGCCAAGTTGGGTGTTTTGAATCTCGACATCCCGACCGTGACCGGCAAGACCGTGGGTGAAAACATCGCAGGCGCCAAGATCACCAATACCGAAATCATTCACACGATCGATGCACCGATTTCGTCTACCGGCGGCATTGCCGTTTTGAAGGGCAACCTCGCTCCGGACGGCTCCGTCGTCAAACGCTCTGCCGTAGGCGAAGACATGATGCACCACAAGGGCAAGGCTCGCGTCTTCGATTGCGAAGAAGATGCCTTGAACGCCATCTACGGCGGCAAGATCAATGCCGGCGAAGTCGTTGTCATTCGCTACGAAGGTCCCAAGGGCGGCCCGGGTATGCGCGAAATGCTCAACCCCACCTCGGCCATTATGGGTTCGGGTTTGGGTAACTGCGTTGCCTTGATCACCGATGGGCGCTTCTCGGGTGCCACGCGCGGCGCGGCCATCGGCCACGTGTCTCCGGAAGCGGCTGTGGGCGGCCCGATCGCCTTGCTTCAGGAAGGCGACATGATCGAAATCGACATCCCCAACAACTCGATCAGCGTGGACGTGAGCGACGAAGAAATGGCTCGCCGTCGTGCCGAATGGAAGCCTCGTGCTCCGCGCGTCAATCACGGTTACTTGGCACGCTACGCCAAGCTCGTGAGCTCCGGCATGAAGGGCGCCGTGTTGAGCTAATCGCTCGTTACGCCTAAGAAAAAAGCGCTTTACGGATGATTTGCTGCAAAGCGCTTTTTTTACAACATAATACCTATTAAATTGGTAGGTTTTGTTTCTATAATTCCATCCATTGCTTTTTTGTTCGTCCGACCATCGTATGCTTTTTCGGCACTTTCGAAAATTTGCCTATCGCCTCACCCTGTGGCTGACGGTTGTCACTTTGGGACTCGTTCCCTTAATGCAGCCCTCTGCCGGCATGGTCGATATGCCGTGCGCCGAAAGTTCTCAGGCTGTCGTTTCTGCGACGGTCAACACCGACTGTATGGAG
>ERZ1035006.1519-NODE-1519-length-15151-cov-10.635798_pt1 | contig 15151 bp, 13 predicted proteins | sample MGYA00520694_ERZ1035006 | MGnify/ENA primary metagenome ERZ1035006 (study PRJEB33766, sample SAMN09781746) | gut metagenome | biome: gut microbiome | host: Homo sapiens | place: Madagascar | study: EMG produced TPA metagenomics assembly of the PRJNA485056 data... | reverse complement strand
ACATTTTTTTCTTTCTGGCTTCTGCATTTTTTCCTGTCGGAAACCATCCAGATAATCTGGTATTTCTCATTTATTTTCTTCTGGAGAAGATACTCATAAAAAGCCCTGGGATTGTCTGTCATATCCTGCATGGTTCTGTTCTTCAGCACAATACAGTCAGGCCGAAGCCTTCCATGCTTTCCGAACCATTTTCCCACAACCGCAAGCTCTGCCTTTGAAAAAAAACGGCCCAGATAATACAATCCGCTTCTGATCAGTCCTTCTTCCTTTAATTTCTTTTTCAGGGAATCCTTGGTCATCTCCTGCCCTCACATCTATTCCTTCTCAAAAGAAGATTTCTCCGGAAAAATCTTTTCAAAGGATTCCCGGATGGCAGCCTTCTGCCTTTCAAAATCTCCCACATTTACATCGTCATTCAGGCAGATCATCTTGCAGGCCTGTGCCCGGATGGTCTGCCGGATCTGCCCATCATGCTTTCCAATGGTGTAAAAACGTCCGATCTTCGGGGACTGTGGAACAAAATTCCCCTCCATATACTGCCAGTATTTCATTACATACTGGTTAATGTCAAACACGGTACGGAAACGGTTCCGGCACACTTCATCCAGCACTTCCCCCTCCTCCTGCCATACCTTTTCATAGGTGCTCTTCAGGAAGGCACTTGGAAGGTGGGTGTACTTAAAACTGGAAAATTCACGGTAAGGCAGCATAAGAAGATTCCGGAAAAGCATGGTGCCATACGCCGGACTGAACCATTTTGCAGCCTGTTTTTTCACTGTTTCTCTTTTATTATAATGCATATTTGCCAAAGCTGCATCATTCATAAGAATATTTGCAAAAGGATTTCGGATATTATCCTGCACCAGTGCCGTCTCAATACAGCAGTCACGGGGAAGCCCGTTTTTGAAAAAGTCTTCCTGCGCTACGGAATTGATGAGAAACATATCATCATTAAAAAACACAAACTGCTGTGATAACCCCTTAATCCGATGAAGATTCAATTCTATGGAATTGATGTTAAAGGTAGGGAGGTAAGCCGGTGCCATGAAGTCCTCATGTCTCACCACCTGGATCTTCTCATGGGAAGTGTTCAGCCATTTCGGAAGATGGCCCCATGTGACAAAATAAATCTTATTCACCCAGGGAGCAAATTTCTCCACGCCACGGAACCAGTACTGAAGATTCTCCCAGTCCCGGTATCTGCTCTCTCCTGCATCAGCGCCCCTTCCCGGCTGATAGTTTCTCCGCTCTTTCAGCCAGTTTTCATCTCCGCCGTCTACCCATGTCAGTACAAAATCTATTTTTTCCATATCCTACTCCTGGTACAATTTCATCAGCTTATCCGCTTCTCGGGTAATGTCAAAGCCTGCCTCTGCCACTCTTCTGGCTGCAAGGTCTGTCTTCGTACGCCCTGTTTCTCTTATCTTAAGAACTGCTTCAGCCCAGATTTCCGGCTTTTCTTCCAGGGACAGACTGCGCACATTTTCCCAGGAAAGAACCGCCTCTGGTGTGATGGTATCGGAGATCACACAGGGAAGTCCGTTTGCCTGGGCTTCCAGAAGGGTAAAAGGCAGTCCCTCAAATAAAGAGGGAAAAAGGAATACATCCATCGCACTTAAATAACGCTCCACATCCGGACATACTCCTGTAAATATCACCTTATCCAGAATTCTCTTTTCCCTGAAAAAGCCCTCTATGGATTCCTTTAATTCTCCATCCCCGATGAGACACAGCTTTGACCTTGGGTGTATTTTCTGTATTTCATAAAAAATATGTGCAATTCCATCATGGTTCTTCTGAACCTGAAATCTTCCCACATGGCCAATGACCAGCTCCTCTCCAATGCCGTATCTCTGGCGGATTGCCTTGCGGTTTTCCTCAGAATAGGCATATTTTCCTGTGTCAATGGCATTGGAAACAAGGGTCACCTCTCCCCTGTCATAAGCCATTTCTCCGAAAAGCCATCTTCCTGCCATCTCTGAGCAGGCCAGCTTCCGGTCTGCATACCGGTTCAGCTTCGGACGGTTCAGCTTGTCCATCATCTTGCGAAGCATCCCAGGAGCGGAGGCATTGTGGGAATGGGCGATCACCTTTTTTACTCCTGCCTTTTTGGCAAGCTGTAAAGGCAGGATATTGGCTGCGGAGAGCATATTTACATGAACAACGTCGTACTTCTCTTTTTCCAGAAGTGCGGTAAATTCCTTCACATAGCCAAAATAGTCCCTCTTCACATTGGGTACATAAAAGACTCTTCCCCCCAGGGAAAGGATCTCCTTCTCGTAGGCAATGGTGCCGTACATGGAAACAAAGTCAAAGGAAACTCCGTTTTTGGAAAGTTCCCGGAAATAGTTCATTACAAAAGCTTCTACTCCTCCTGGATTGTTTCCCAGGCCCACCTGCAGGATTTTCACGATGCTCAGCCACCTATCATTTTACTGTATTGTTCTGCGATCGGATCAATATCCCCGTACGCAATAAGCTGTCCTTTTTCCAGGATCATAGCCTTGTTGCAAAGACGCATAACCTGTTCCAGGGAATGGGACACGAAAAGGACGGTAACTCCGGAATCAAACATACTCATAATCTTATTTTCACTTTTTTTACGGAACTTGGCATCTCCTACGGACAGAACCTCATCCAGGATCAGAATTTTGGGCTCTACTACAGTTGCAATAGAAAAACCAAGTCTGGATTTCATACCTGAGGAATAATTCTTCACAGGTACATCCATAAATTTCTGAAGCTCGGAGAACTCCACGATCTCGTTGTATTTGCTGTCAATGAATTTCTTGGTATAGCCAAGCATGGCTCCGTAAAGGTAAATGTTCTCCTTGCCTGTATACTGGGGATCAAAGCCTGCTCCCAGCTCCAGAAGGGGAACCATTTTTCCGTGCTTCTCCACATGGCCCTCTGTAGGCTTGAATACACCGGAAATTACTTTCAGGAGAGTACTTTTTCCAGCTCCGTTCAGGCCAAGGATTCCTACACGGTCACCTTTTTCCACATTAAAGCTTACATTTTTCAGTGCCCAGAACTCGTTGTACTGAAGCTCCCGCTTGATCACTTTGAAAATATAGTCTTTTAGGCTGTCAACCTTCTCACGGCTCAGGTTGAATTTCATGCTTACATTATCAACTTCTATAGCATTCTTGCTCATGTTATCTCCTTAAATGTACAGAATAAAATTGTCCTGCTTCTTCTTGAAGCATACAAGTCCGATGATGGTGATCAGCACGCTGAATGTGGCCGCATAGATCACATAAGGCGGATACATCGGTTCTCCGAAAATCGCAGAACGGAAAATCTGGATGGTGCAGTACAGCGGATTGAATTTCAGGATCCATGCCCAGCCACTTTTCAGGAGCTTGCTTGGATAGTAGAAAATCGCACAGGTGTACATGATCAGCATCAGGGCAACGGACCAGAGATACTCAATATCCCTGAAGAATACGCCGATGGTTGCCAGAAACATTCCACATCCATAGGAAAGGATCAGAATGATGATCAGGGCTACCGGAGCCTGCAGCAGATAAATGGTAGGCTTCACCCCCAGTACAATGCTTACAATGGCAAGCACAAGCATGGAGATCAGGAAAATCACATAATTGTAAATAACAGTAGAAAGGGGGTACAGGTACTTTGGTACATATACCTTTTTTATCATTGCAGAATTGGACCGGATGGATTTCAGTGCGGTCTTGGTTGCCGAGGAATAAAAGCTGTATAAAAGACGTCCTGACAGGATATAGACCGGAAAGGTCTTGTCTGTATTGCCATACAGAGTTCCGAATACGATGGTCAGCACCACCATGGAAAGCAGTGGTTCCAGCATGGACCACAAAATACCAAGGTAAGAACGACGATATTTCAGCTTGATTCCTTTTTTTACCAGCTCACTTAAAAGGAACTGATACTGTCTGAGATTATCAAAGTATTTCTTCATATTCACTCCATTGTGTTTTTGAAAATTTGACAGGCTGCAGATTCCTGTCATAAAAAGCCAAATTGTATTGTATCATACTATTTTATAGGTTGCAAGATTGCGATTTGTTACAGTTTGGGCAGGATGTGACAGCCAAATTCGGGCGAAATGTACCGCAGGATGGGGATACATGGATTGCCGGAATGCCTCTGCGCTGCGTCAACCAGATTTTGAGCAGGTTCTCCGCCAAATAGGGCCTGCAAATAAAGGACCGCTCTTTGCCTTACCTTGTCTAACTAACGATTATTCCAGGTTCTTGCTGGCTTCTACTGTCATCTGGTAGGCTTCCGCATAGGAAATCCCTGTTTTTCTGCAGATTTTCGCCAGGCTTTCATATTCCGGATAGCATTTTTCAGCGCCTTCCGGACCGCAGACCTTCACTTCTACTTCTCCAAAGGGGATCCTCACTTTTATTTTCCTCCTTGGCAGAATGGTCCGTTCCATTCTGGCCTTGCGGATTCCGATGCTTGTGGTTTCTGCAAAGATCACCTCTTCCATGCCTGCAGCATCCTCCTCTGTACAGATTACGGTAAGAAGCCAGGCCGGGCGGTTTTTCTTCATATAAATAGGCGTATAATGAACATCTCTTGCTCCTGCTTCAAAAAGCCGCTCCATCACAAAGCCCAGCACCTCGCCGCTGCAGTCATCGATGTTTGTCTCCAGCTTGCAGATGACGTCCTGACAGTCACTCTCTGGCTGCACTTCTGCCTTTTTTTCCGCTGGTTTTATTAGCATGGCACGCAGGATGCCCGGACACTCATAGGTTCTTTTTCCGGCTCCGATGCCTGTTTTCTCGATCACGAAATTCTCCGGCAGTGTATCGGAGGTACGAAGCGCTGCCACAATAGCGGCGCCTGTAGGTGTCACAAGCTCCCCCTGAACGGATGTAATGCGCAAATTCAGTCCGCACTGGGCTGCAACATTTGCCACTGCCGGTACCGGAACAGGCAGGATTCCGTGCCGGCAGCGAATGGTTCCGGTTCCTTCGTATAAAACCGGCACGATGACTTCTGTAATGTCAAGATTGTCTATGCAAACTGCCACAGATAAAATATCTACGATGGAATCAACGGCTCCTACCTCATGGAAATGAACCTCCTCCACCGGAACATTGTGTGCCTTCGCCTCTGCTGCTGCCAGGATCTCAAATATTTTTTCGGAGATTGCCCTTGCACGGTCTGTCAGATCAGCGCCGGCAATCATCTCACGGATTTCCTTCATTCCACGGTGCTGGTGATGATGGTGATGTTCGTGCGTGTGTATTTTTTCCTCACCGTGAGCATGGGCTTCGCTGTGGGTATGTTCTCCTCCATGAATATGGTCATGTCCATGCAAATACTCCATATCATGATCATGTCCATCTATCTCCGCATCCAGCACCACATCAAAATCGCAGGCATCGATCCCGGATTTCTTCACTCTCGTAATCTTCGTTGTAAATCCCTGCACCGGAAGACTTCTCAGCACTGCCTCCAGCACCTTCTCATCGGCACCCAGATCCAGAAGAGACGCCACTGTCATGTCCCCGCTAATTCCGGAATAGCATTCCAGATATAATATTTTTCCCATAATCTCTCCTCGTCTATTTCCTATGATATCCGGCACAAATCTTGTGCCAAACCTGATATCCCACGAATTGCCCCAGCCGCAAAGCTGCTCCTGCAATTCGTATTATTTTCCAATAGCCAGTCTATTTATCTGTGTCGCCAGATAGCCAGCTCCATATCCATTATCAATATTCACCGTTGCAATTCCATTTGCACAGGAATTGATCATAGTCAGAAGGGCTGACAACCCATGGAAATTGGCACCATAGCCCACAGAGGTAGGCACTGCGATCACCGGACGGCTCACCAGTCCTCCCATCACACTTGCAAGAGCCCCCTCCATACCGGCAACTGCCACAACACAGTTGGCATCCTGAATGGTATCCAGCCTGGAAAAAAGACGGTGCATTCCGCTGACTCCCACATCATAGATACGCTCCACATGGGTTCCGAAATATTCCGCTGTCTGGGCAGCCTCCTCCGCAACGGGAATATCGGCAGTTCCTGCTGTGCACACTGCGACCTTCCCTTCATGGATCTTATCCTTCTTCTCTATTTTAAGGATCCTGGAAATCGGATCGTACTGAACCTGGGGAAATCTCTCCTGCACCAGCTCGTACTGCGCCTGAGAAGCCCGTGTTCCAAGTACCTCTCCCTCTTCCTGATATAACCGCTCAAAAATCTTCACCAGATGAGCGTCTGCCTTATTGCTGCAATAAATCACCTCTGCAAATCCGGTACGGGCCTTTCTCCCTGTATCCAGCTTCGCATAATCCATCTCTTTATATCCTTCCCGACGGATCAGACGCTCTGCCACATCAGGAGAAAGTGTTCCCTTCTGCACCTGGGCAAGAATTTCTTCCAAAGTCATCCATGACCACTCCTCTTCATTTATAAACGTTTGTTCCCCATTATAACGGTTTCCCCCTTTTTATTCAACCCATTACCGAAACACTTCCAGGAAAAAAGGTCCCATTCCGAAGAACAGGACCTTTTTACTGCATTTCATTTTTCTACAGCCATTTATTTGCTCTTTGCCGCCTTCTTGTCTCCAAGGAATCCAATGGAGGTTACGCAAATCAGCTTGTCAAAGATCATAAACATGGCTGGCAATATGAACAGTACCACCACCATACTGATGACCGCACCACGGGCCAGCAGGGTACAGATAGAACCGATCATCTCAACCTGTGAGTAGCAGGACACACCGAAGGTTGCGGCAAAAAAGCTAAGGCCACTACTGATGATAGACGGCATACTTGTCTTATGTGCAATGCTGATAGCTTCCATTTTATTCTTACCATGCTGACGCTCTCTCTGATAACGGGTGGTCATCAGGATCGCATAGTCAACAGTTGCACCCAACTGGATAGCTCCGATCACAATACTTGCAACGAACGGAAGGCTGATTCCCTGATAGTATGGAATGGCCATGTTGACAAAAATCGCAAACTCAATAACCGCTACCAGGATAATTGGCAGGGAAATTGATTTGAAAATGATCAGGATGATCAGGAAGATCGCACCGATAGAAATCACATTTACACGTACCAGATCGGCATCTGTGGTATCCTGAAGGTCTTTCATAAGAGGTGCTTCTCCGATCACCATCGCAGTATCGTCATACGTTTTAACAATCTCATCAATCGCTTTAATCTGGGCGTTTACCTCATCTGTTGCAGAGCCATACTCAGAGCATACAAACGCCAGCTCATACTCATCCCCCTTGAAGATCTTCTTAATATCATCCGGGATCATGGAATCCGGAATTGTAGGTCCGATAAGGGAATTCATGCTGATACTCCACTTAACACCATCCACATCATCAATCTCATTTAGCATCTTCTGCTTATCTTTGGAATCCATGTTCTTGTCCATCATAACCATATGAATGTTGCTCATGTCAAATACATCCTTCAGCTTGTCGTTAGCGACATTACTATCCAGGGTAGATGGCAGGGACTCTGCAATGTTATAATAAATCTGTGTATGATTGTTTCCGTAAACAGCCGGGAAAAGAAGTACCAGGAAAATTATGGTCCACAGCTTATAGTGCCTGGTAATAAATGCAGAAGGTTTATCCATCCTGCTAAGAAGAAGCTTATGCTGTGTTTTCTCAATAGGCTTGTCGAAAAACAGGACCAGCGCAGGAAGAACCGTTACGCAGCAGACAACTCCAATGATAACACCTTTCGCCATAACAATACCCAGGTCACGGCCAAGTGCAAAGGTCATGACACAAAGTGCCAGGAATCCGGCAACTGTAGTAACGGAGCTTCCGGCTACAGATTTAAAGGTATTCGCAATGGCATGACCCATGGCACGATCCTTCTCTCCCGGGAAGCGCTTCTTGTTCTCCTCATAGCTGTTCAAAAGGAAAATAGAATAATCCATGGTAACGCCCAGCTGAAGTACAGCTGTCAGTGCCTGTGTAATGTAGGAAGTCTCACCAAGAATGATGTTGCTTCCAAGGTTATAAAGAATTGCCAGTCCGATACTGAACAGGAACAAAAACGGAACTACGAAGGATCCGGATGTAAGCTCCAGAACAATAAGGCTGAGAATTGCAGCAATTACAACGTAGATCGGCAGCTCCTGCATGGCAATGTTCTTGATATCCGTAACAACGCCAGTCATACCACTGATGAAGCACTGCTCATTGGCAATCTTACGAAGCTCCGTGATTGCATCCATAGAATCATCAGAGGATGTGGTATTATCAAAAAGTACCAGCATCATCGTGGCATCACCTTTGAAAAAGGCTTCTCTTAATTTCTTCGGGATCATCTCCACAGGAAGACTAATATCTGCCACATCGTCATACCACAGAACATCCTTTACGTGCTCTACCTGGCTGAACTCCTCTTCCAGTTTCTGGACATCCTTCATCTCCATATTCTCCACGACGACCATGGAAAAGGCACCCATTCCAAACTCATCTACCATAATATCCTGACCCTTCACTGTTTCAAGAGTCTCTGGCAGGTAGCTTAACAAATCATAATTCACTCTCGTCTCTGCGATTCCGATCACAGACGGGATTACCAGCAAAAGTCCAATGAGCAGAACCAGGACCTTATGCTTGGCTATCCATTTTCCTACTTTGACCATTGATGTCATCTCCTTCATTTATTTGCCGGTGGACAACGCTCCATATACCTCTGCGCCCATCCCTGGCATCCTTTACTCGTAGTATAGTATAAACCAAAATGACCAATAGTCAATATTTTTTCGGTAAAAAATGAAAAATAGTCATTTTTCTCAAAAACCGATTAAAACGCCGATTATTTTTACCAAAAATGCCGCAAGCCATGCGATCACACACTGTCCGATCACAACTCCTGCCGCCCATTTTCCTCCCAGCTCACGTTTTACAGAAGCGATAGCTGCCACGCATGGTGTATACAGGAGACAGAAGGTAAGAAGGCTTACTGCTGCCAGAGGAGTCAGCACCTCCAGAAGAGCTGCCGTGCTTCCAAAAAGAACAGACAGTGTGGAAACAACGCTTTCCTTCGCCATAAAGCCGGTTACAAGAGCTGTGGAAAATCTCCAGTCTCCAAAGCCCAGGGGCTGAAATACAGGTGCTACGATTCCCGCCACCACTGCCAGAATACTATCCTGGGAATCGGTCACAATGTTCAGGTGAAGATCAAAGGTCTGCAAAAACCAGATTACAATGGTTGCCACGAAGATAACGGTGAAAGCTCTCTGAAGGAAATCCTTTGCCTTTTCCCACAAAAGCTGGCCTACATTTTTTGCTCCTGGAAGACGGTAGTTGGGAAGCTCCATGACAAAGGGCACGGCCTCCCCCTTAAACATGGTCTTTCCGAAAAGCAGGGCCATCAAAATCCCCATGATAATTCCGCCAAAATACAGTGCGATCATCACCAGCGCCCCATATTTCGGGAAAAAGGCTGCGGTAAAGAACGCATAAATCGGAAGCTTAGCCGAGCAGCTCATAAATGGTGTCAAAAGGATGGTCATCTTCCTGTCACGCTCCGAAGGGAGGGTTCTGCTTGCCATAACACCTGGTACCGTACAGCCAAACCCAACCAGCATCGGCACAATGCTTCGTCCGGAAAGTCCGATCTTACGAAGGAGCTTGTCCATCACAAAAGCGACCCTGGCCATATAGCCGCTGTCCTCCAGAAGAGACAAAAAGAAAAACAGGGTTACGATAACCGGCAAAAAGCTAAGCACGCTTCCCACACCGTTAAATACACCGTCAATCACAAGAGAATGGAGCACTTCATTTACATTCCAGGCAGTCATTCCCTTATCTACTACATTTGTCAGCCATTCGATTCCCATTTCAAGAAGATCGGAAAGTCCCTGGCCAATCACTCCGAAGGTCAGCCAGAACACTAGGCCCATAATTCCTGCGAAACAGGGAATGGCCGTGTACTTTCCGGTAAGGATCCGGTCCATTTTCTGGCTTCGCAGATGTTCCTTGCTTTCGTGAGGCTTGATTACCGTTTCCTCACAGACCTTTTCAATAAAATCAAAACGCATATGTGCCATGGCAGCTGCTCTGTCCAGGCCTCTCTCGTTTTCCATTTGCTTCACGATATGCTCCAGGGTTTCCTTCTCATTCTGATCCAGGCCCAGCTTTTCCAGGATCAGCTCATCCCCTTCTGCAAGCTTGCTGGCAGCAAACCGCACCGGAATGTCGGCTTTCTGCGCATGATCCTCAATCAGATGCATGATTCCGTGAAGGCATCTGTGCACGGCTCCTCCATCCTCGTTGGCATCGCAGAAATCCAGCCGTTCAGGATGCTCCTGATATTTGGCTACATGAATGGCATGGGCGACCAGCTCATCAATGCCCTCGTTTTTCGCAGCCGAAATAGGTACTACCGGAATTCCCAGGAGCTCCTCCATCTGGTTTACCAGCACAGAGCCGCCGTTTTCCCGCACCTCGTCCATCATGTTAAGAGCCAGGACCATCGGCACATCCAGTTCCATCAGCTGCATGGTCAGGTAAAGATTTCGCTCGATATTGCTGGCATCTACAATGTTAATGATTCCTTTTGGATGCTGCTCCAGGATAAAATTTCTGGTTACGATTTCCTCGCTGGAATATGGTGACATGGAATAAATGCCGGGAAGATCTGTTACAAGCGTATTCTTCTTCCCACGGATGGAGCCGTCTTTGCGGTCCACCGTAACTCCCGGGAAGTTTCCAACGTGCTGGTTGGAGCCGGTAAGCTGATTAAACAATGTGGTTTTGCCGCAGTTCTGGTTTCCGGCCAGGGCAAATGTCAGAATTTCACTCTCTGGAAGAGGATGTTCATCTGCCTTCTCATGATATTTGCCGCCTTCTCCAAATCCAGGATGTGGTATGGCTTTTGCATGGCCATCCTTTTCCTTCACCTTGGCATTCCGAACGTTTTCAATCTCAATTTTCGCTGCATCTGCAAGGCGCAGGGTAAGCTCATAGCTGTGAACCCGCACCTCCACAGGGTCACCCATAGGTGCATATTTCACCATAGTCACATCTGCCATGGGAATCAGTCCCATATCCAGAAAATGCTGCCGCAATGCTCCCTCTCCGCCGACTGCCTTGACAGTGGCTGTTTTCCCGATGGGAAGATCTTTTAATGTCATACCTGTTTTCCTCTTTTCCCATATGTACTGTTTGTAAAGCGTTCAAACAAAAACGAAAGATTTATTTGAGAAAAACATTCTCATATCTTCTCTTTTTTGCTCTTAATGAGAATTTTTATCATCAGTCTCATAAAAGTTAGTTTATGCTAATAGTTTTCAGTTGTCAATATTATTGAGAAAAATTATTGACAAACTCATTTTTTTCTGTTAAAGTAGCCACTACAAGGTTTCCCTGTGAGGGAGTAGCAAGCGTATTTTCCATACGTGTCAAGTCAACATACTGATCTTTTAAAGGTCTGGCTTGTCTTAAATTGCGAGACTCATGTATAACTTTTTGCTATGCATGGAGTCTGTTTTTTTGTAAAAATGTATGATACTGACCCATATATAGCCTGTGGTTATATACCGGGTCTTTTTTCATGCCTTAAATACCGCTGAAAAAGTCCAAAAACAGGATCAAAAACAAACAAAGGAGTATAACGATCATGACGTACAGCGTTCTCTTTTTTCTTAACAGTGCCCTTCTGGGCGTAGGTCTGGCTATGGATGCCTTTTCTGTTTCCCTTGCGAACGGACTCCATGAGCCCAAAATGCGTGTCAAAAAAATGGCAGGGATTGCCGGTGTTTTCGGTGTCTTTCAGGCCATCATGCCTATGGTCGGATGGCTTTGTGTCCATACCATCGTGGAATATTTCCAGGCCTTTGAAAAATTTATTCCCTGGATTGCCCTGATTCTTCTTGGTTACATTGGCGGCTCCATGCTGTTAAATGGAATCCGAAGCACAGAGGAAGAAGAGGTTCCGGGCGTAGGGAAAAAAGCTCTTCTCGTTCAGGGGATTGCCACATCTATCGATGCTTTATCCGTAGGCTTCACCATTGCAGACTACGACTGGCTTATGGCTCTTGTCTGTTCCCTGATCGTGGCAGTTGTGACCTTCCTTATCTCCATGACAGGACTTCACCTTGGAAAACGTGTGGGGACCAGGCTTTCCAACAAGGCGGATATCCTAGGCGGTGTTATCCTCATTGCCATCGGCCTTGAAATTTTTATCAGCAATCTGCTGTAAATCTCCCACAAGCGCCAAAAGGCTGCAGGCAGCATCCTCTTCTGACAAAAGAATGCTGCCTGCAGCCTTTTTCTTTTTATACACCACCATGCAAAACCATATCCCTGCACTGCTTTTTGGCGGCCGCCGTGACAATTAGAAAACGTCAGAGTATGTTTCTCATCGTTCTCTTTCTATCACGAATCAGTCCTCTTCGATATGCTCTCTTCCCTGATCAATAATAGTACGCACATGATCATCAGCAAGAGAATAGAAAATAGATTTGCCCTCTCTGCGGCTTTTCACCAGCTTATTCTGTTTCAGGATACGAAGCTGGTGGGAAATGGCAGACTGGGTCATATTCAGAGCTTTGGCAAGGTCGCAGACGCATACCTCTGCCTCAAAAAGGACAAACAGGATCCGGATCCTGGTGGAATCCCCAAACACCTTGAATAATTCTGCAAGATCATACAGCTCATTTTCCTCCGGCATCGTCTCATTTACGATCTGAAGAAGATTTTCATGAACCTCACAGCATTCACAGATTTCAATTTCTTTCTCATCGTTCTTCATAAATAACCTCTCTTAACTTTGCAGATTGCAGGCAAAAGGGGCAGGCAAATCTCCTGCCCCGATTTTCATTTACTGTCAGAGATTCTTCACAAACAGAGTACGGATAGCATTCAGTACTGCAATTACCATAACTCCTACGTCTGCAAAAATCGCAACCCACATATTGGCAATACCAAGAGCACCCAGGATCAGGCAGATTACCTTGATACCAATGGCAAAATAAATATTTTCGTAAACAATCCGCATACATTTTTTGGCAATTCGGATGGCTTTTGCAATCTTCACAGGATCATCGTCCATGAGAACCACATCAGCGGCCTCAATAGCCGCATCAGAGCCAAGGGCACCCATTGCGATTCCAATATCTGCCCTTGAAAGAACCGGAGCATCGTTAATTCCGTCACCAACGAATACAAGCTTCTCTTTCTCAGACTTCTTTGCTAAAAGCTCCTCAACCTTGGAAACCTTGTCTGCCGGAAGAAGCTCGCTGTGCACCTCCTGGATTTCCAGATCCTTTGCCACTGCCTCTGCCACCTTGCCGGAATCACCGGTAAGCATAACGGTCTTTGTAACACCGGCCTTTTTCAGATTCTCAATAGCTTCCTTCGCATGAGGCTTCACAATATCGGAAATCAGGATATGACCTGCATATTCACCATCCACAGCCATATGCACAACGGTTCCCACATGATGACAGTCCTTATAGGCAATGCCAAGGCGATTCATCAGCTTGGCATTACCGGCAGCGATCTGTACACCGTCTACTCTGGCAACGACACCGTTTCCACCAATTTCCTCAATATCCGTTACACGGTTCCGGTCGATCGGTTTTCCATAAGCCTTCTGAAGGCTCTTGCTAATCGGATGGGAAGAAGAGCACTCTGCATAGGCAGCATATTCCAGAAGCTTCTCATTTTCCATGCTGCTGTGATGGATTCCGCTTACCTCGAAAACACCCTTTGTCATAGTACCTGTCTTATCAAAGACTACGATCTTCGCCTGGGAAAGCGTTTCCAGATAGTTAGAGCCTTTTACCAGCACGCCCTGATTGCTGGCGCCGCCGATTCCTGCGAAAAAGCTAAGAGGAATGCTGATCACAAGGGCACATGGACAGCTGATTACCAGGAAAGTAAGAGCACGATAGACCCAGTCTCCCCATTCCGGTGACAGTCCCATAAACAGCATTCTGCAAAGCGGCGGAAGTACTGCCAGCACAAGGGCACTGTAGCACACTGCCGGTGTATAATACCTGGCAAATTTTGAAATAAAATTTTCAGATCTGGATTTCTTGGAGCTGGAATTTTCTACAAGATCCAGGATCTTGGAAACCGTGGATTCTCCGAATTCCTTTGTGGTACGGATCTTCAGAACGCCGGTCATGTTGATGCAGCCGCTGATTACCTCTTCTCCTGCCTTCGCATCTCTTGGCAGGCTCTCACCTGTCAGTGCGCTGGTATTTAAGGTAGAGGCTCCCTCTTCGATAATTCCATCGATAGGAATTTTCTCACCTGGCTGAACTACGAGGATCGTTCCCACTTCTACTTCATCCGGATCAACCTTTTCCAGCTTGCCGTCCTGCTCAATATTGGCATAATCCGGGCGGATATCCATCAGCTCGCTGATATTTTTTCTGCTCTTTCCAACCGCGTAGCTCTGGAAAAGCTCTCCGATCTGGTAAAACAGCATAACCGCTGTTCCCTCCTGGTAGTCGCCCAAAGCAATGGCTCCTACTGTGGCAACCGCCATCAGGAAATTCTCGTCAAATACCTGACGGTTCATAATTCCCTTGAAGGCTTTTCGCAAAATATCGTATCCGATCACCACATAGGGAATCATGTACAGTGCCATTCTCACATAGCCTTCTGCCGGGATAAAGTGCAGAGCCACCAGAAGAGCTATGGTAACAATGATTCTGATCAACGCTTTTTTCTGTTTCTTATTCATATTTTTTCCTATCCGAAGATATGCCTCCTGATTTTTCCTCTCTGCCGCTTTCCGGAAGAGAAATCCTTCGTCTCTGATTCCCCTTCCGAAAAAAGTTCTCCTTATAAGAAGATCTCGCAGTCATCTTCTACCTTCTTGCAGTTCCTCAGAACTTCCTGCATAACTGCCTTTGGCTCCTGTCCATCTTCAAACTCTACGATCATTTTCAGAGTCATGAAGTTTACCGTAGCATCCTTAACCCCTGCTGTATTCTTTGCTGCTTCCTCCATCTTGTTTGCACAGTTTGCACAGTCAACGTCGATTTTGTAAGTTTTTTTCATGGTTGTGATCTCCTTTTTGAAAATGTATTCTTCTTTCATATGAACAATTATTCATATGTTTGTTTTCATTATAGCATTTTGTTTCCATCTGTCAAGAGTTTTGAATAAAAAAGAGAGTTCTTCCTATATAAT
>ERZ1035006.1518-NODE-1518-length-15160-cov-3.753592_pt1 | contig 15160 bp, 8 predicted proteins | sample MGYA00520694_ERZ1035006 | MGnify/ENA primary metagenome ERZ1035006 (study PRJEB33766, sample SAMN09781746) | gut metagenome | biome: gut microbiome | host: Homo sapiens | place: Madagascar | study: EMG produced TPA metagenomics assembly of the PRJNA485056 data... | reverse complement strand
ACCAAAAGATTTTTGGGAAAAATTAAATGAGCAGAGAAATCAGAGAAAGGCGGAGAGAGCAAAACAGACGGACAGGAAAACAGATATCTTAAAAAAGACAGGGAGTGGGATTGTTACATTACTGCTTGTCATTTTGCCGCCGGCAGTTTGTTTTTATCTCATGGAGTGTTATTCGCACAATCCATTTGCAGTGGTACGTCCGTGGGCACAGTTTTTTAATATCGTGCTGTTTGAACTGGTAACAGTTTTCCTGTTTGTGCTGACGGGAAAATTAAAGACTGCAGACAGGATCGTTTATGGCGTGGCGATGATCTATGGGATTGCGAACAGTTATGTGGTGCGTTTCCGCACGAATCCGATCGTGCCGTGGGATATTTTTTCCTGGAAAACGGCAGCGAGTGTGGCGGACAATTATGATTTTATGCCGGATACGCGTATGGTCATCGTGACACTGGTATTTCTTGCAGCAATCGTATTATTTCGTTTTATAAAAATAAAAGCGACACATTTGGTGTTCTGGAAACGTCTGATCCCGGCAGCATTTGTGGCTGCTGCACTTTCAATGTTTGCAGGAATACTGCAGCAGGAGAGTTTTCAGAACAGCCACCGCCTTTACAATAAGTTGTTCACACCGGTCTACATGACGGATGTGGATGGTATGGCGGTTACATTTGTGATGAATCTTGCTTATATGTCGATCGACAAGCCGGAGCATTACAGCGCCGCTGAGGCACAGGCAGTGCTCGATTCCTACGGGGAGGGCGGTGCAATGTCGGAGGGATCAGGCTCTAAGGCAGAAGAAGACGATACACAAAAAGAGGAAGATTTCCCGAATATCATCGTAATGATGAATGAGTCATTTTCAGATCTGTCCGTGTTAGGTGATTTTGAAACCAACGAGGATTACATGCCGTTTATCCACAGCTTAGAGCAGGGCGCAGCAAACACGGTTACGGGAATGTTAAACGTATCTGTCTGCGGTGGAAATACTGCGAATACAGAGTTTGAATTTCTGACCGGCAATACAATGGCATTCCTCCCGCAGGGGAGCATTCCGTATCAGCAGTACATCAATGGAGATTTGAAGGCACTTCCGGATTATCTGAAGACTTTAGGATATCAGACCATTGCGACACATCCTTACAATGCCGGCGGATGGGAACGCGATACGGTTTATCCGATGCTGGGATTTAATGAGAGCGTGTTTAAAGATGATTATGTGAATCCACAGTATGTCAGACAGTATATCAGTGATGAGAGCTGTGTGGATAAGATTATTGAATTTTATGAAAATAAGGAAAAGGATGCACCGCTGTTTGTGTTTAATGTGACCATGCAAAATCACGGTGGATATCAGGATCAGTATGGCAATTTTACACCGGATATCTCGGTGAAAGATTCTACAAATTTTTCACTGCAGCAGTATTTATCCCTGGTAAAACTTTCCGATTCCGCGTTAGAACATCTGATCTCCTATTTTGAAGAGGCAGATGAAAAAACAGTGATCGTTTTCTTCGGAGATCATCAGCCGAGTGATGCCGTTGCATCTACGGTTCTTGCAAAGAACGGGATGTCCTGGAATCATTTGACAGAGGAACAGCAGAAACTGCGTTATCAGGTTCCTTATGTGGTGTGGGCAAACTATGATATTGGAGAGAAAACGGGTGCAGACACGAGCGTGAACTATCTGGCAGCGGAAGTTTTAGAGCGCGCCGGTGTTCCATTGGATGAATATCGTTCGTATCTGTTACATTTAAAATCAGAATACCCGGTTATTTCCGCGGTGCGTACAGTAAAAGCGGATGGCAGTGAAGTCCGCGCCCAGGATGAAAAAGATGAGATGGATATTTACCGGAAATTGCAGTATTATGAACTGTTTGATCATGGAACTGTTAATTAGGAAATGATAAAAAGAGAGGTTTTGTTTTGAAAAGAGAAAAGAAACTCCAAAATCAGTTGTGGAAAGAAAGAATGCCGCTTATTGCGTCGTTCTTTCTGCCGTTTTTTATTCTGACTGTGATCTGCATTTTTCATGACGTCTATCCGTTTGGAGAGCAGTGTATTTTACATATCGATATGTATCATCAGTATTGCCCGTTTTTCACGGAGCTGATGGATAAGATCAAACATGGCGGCAGCATGTTTTACTCCTGGAATATCGGACTTGGAGCAGATTTTATTTCACTGTACGCCTATTATCTGGCAAGTCCCTTAAACTGGCTGCTGCTACTCTGTCCGCAGAATCATGTGATCGAATTTATGACCTTGCTTGTGATTTTAAAAATTTCATTGGCGGGACTGTTTTTCGGATATTATTTAAAGGAACATTTTGAAAAAAATCATGCTGCAATCAGCATTTTTGCAACAGCCTATGCGTTGTGCGGATTCTCAGCAGTCTATGCATGGGATATCATGTGGTTAGACTGCATGATGCTGGCACCACTTGTCGTTCTTGGACTCGAACAGCTGATCAAAGAGAAAAAAGTACTGCTTTATTATATTTCACTGTCTTTATGCATTATCAGTAATTATTACATTGCGATCATGGTCTGCATTTTTCAGGTGATCTGGTTTTTGATCACATGGCTGGAAAATAAAGAGACCGGGATCGGTGCGTGGATCCGTTTTGCAGTCTGTTCCCTTCTGGCGGGCGGGACGGGAGCGATACTGATCATTCCTGAGGCAATCACCCTTGGAGCGAGCGGCTCACAGAATATTTCATTTCCGGATACAATGGAATGGTATTTTAACATTATTGCAGAGCTGGGGAGACACTCGGTGATGACAGAACCTTATACGGGAAAAGACCACTGGCCGAATATTTACTGTGGCGTATTTGTACTTCTTTTGTTTGTGCTATATCTTTTTAACCGTGAGATTTCCTGGAAAAAGAAACTCTCACGCGGACTTCTGGCAGCATTTTTTATCATCAGTTTTTCGAATAATATACTTGATTTTATCTGGCACGGCATGCATTTCCCTGACTCGCTGCCGGGAAGACAGACTTTTTTGTACGCATTTTTCATGCTTGCAGTTTGCTATGAGGCATTTTTGCATTTCAAGGGAACGAGATTTTTAGATGTGATCGCTGCGGGAGTGGCATCGATCGGTCTGATGGCAGTTTCGTATCATTTCTCAGACGAGACGATCTTGGGTGAGAGTGCGGCAACTGCAACGTATGTCTTTTTGGGAAGTTACATCGTGGTGTTACTGATTTATTTTTATGCGGAGGAGTGTATCCGGGAAGACGAGGTAAAAAAGATCGGGAAGATCAAGAAGGCGACCAGGGAAGATCTGAAGAAAATCATGCTCTCGTTTGGCTGTGCGGCGATGCTGTTAGAATTATTCTTTAACTACAATGCGACCGGATTTGAGACGACAAGCAGGACTGCCTATGTAAAGTCGATGGATGACTATCATGCAGTGCTTGCAGAGGCAGAAGAACAGGCACAGGATAAGGGCGTATTATTTTACCGCACGGAAGAATTAGAGCGCAAAACGAAAAATGATGCGGCACTGTATGGATATCGTTCTGCGACGCAGTTTTCATCGCTGATGAATCTGGATGTCAGTCATTTTTATCAGGCAGTCGGAATGGAGGGCGGTAAGAATTTCTACTGTGTGAACGGGGCAACACCACTTTTCTCTGCAATGTTATCCCTTCGCTATGTGATCGCGGATAATGAGCGGGAGGCAAATCCAATCCGCACCCTCGTGGCAGAGAGTGGGAACACTTACATTTATGAAAATAAATATGTACTCCCGCTTGGCTTTATGATGGATGAGGATGTGATCGATGCGTGGGATTACTCTGATTTAGACGACATTGAGGCACAGAACAGGCTTGCGGAACTTCTCGGCGCAGATGAGACAATGCTGACAGAAATCCCATCCGAATCTGTGGTCGGGGAATCGACGATTGAGGTGCAGGAGGATGCATACATTTTTGCTGCCTATGACTCGACAACTGTGGACAGCCTGACAGAGGAGATCAGTGATGGCAGGACAAAATCTTTTACGAAAGTTTCCCATGGCTATACGCTTGATCTTGGATACTGTACGGCAGGCACGGAAGTGAAAATCAAAAACAGTAATGAAGAGAGTGTGAATATTACGGCATATGCCCTGAACCTTGGTGCAGCAGATAAGGCTTATCAGACGTTAAATGAGCAGACGATGGAGATGACTTCCTTCTCCGATACGAAGATCACCGGGACGATTGATGTGAAAAAAGAGGGACGGCTGATTTTTTCGATCGCGAATGATGCCGGATGGAAATTATATGTTGATGGAGAACAGACGGATCCAGAAGTGTTTGGGGAGGCGTTTATCAGTACATATCTTACCGAAGGAACACATACGATTGAACTGCGTTACCGGACACCGGGATTTATGGTGGGAGCAGGGATTTCCTTTGCCTGTATTCTGATCGTGATACTGGCCGCATGGATAAAAAGGCACCATTGAAATTAAAACGGTTCTGTGAGATACTATAGCTTGGAGGAGTTTGAGAAAGGTAGTGATTTATATGAGTAAAAAAGAGATCGAAATTTATAATGAAAATGCCGATGAAATCAAAATCCGCCCATATGAGCATCATGCAAAATATTATGAGACGGACCAGATGGGTATCATTCACCATTCAAATTACATCAAATGGATGGAGGAGGCGAGGATGGACCTGATGGATCAGATCGGACTCAGCTATAAACAGATGGAGGAGATGGAGATCATCAGTCCGGTACTCTCTGTATCCTGCGAGTATCACAGCATGGTACATTTTGATGATACAGTCGTGATCGAGACGAAGATCACACGTTATAACGGCGTCAAGATGGATGTGGAATACCGGATGACAGACAAGGAAACAGGAGAACTCCGCACGACCGGAAAGAGCTCCCACTGCTTTTTGAACCGTTCGGGAAGACCAATCTCACTGAAACGTTCTTATCCAGAGATCGATACGAAGTTTTTTGAGTATACGGATGCATGAAAAATGGCTGTAATGTTTAGAAATATATGAGAAAGAGGAATAAGAGTAATGATACAGGAAAGATTAAAGGCACTGCGCGCGGAGATGGAAAAGAGAGGTATCACTGTATACGTTGTGCCGACTGCTGATTTTCACGAATCAGAATATGTAGGAGATCATTTTAAAGCGAGAAAGTTTATTACCGGGTTTACCGGTTCTGCGGGAACTGCCGTTATCACTTTAGAGGAAGCAGGACTCTGGACGGATGGGCGCTACTTTGTACAGGCGGAAAACCAGCTGAAAGACAGCACGGTCACACTGTATCGCATGGGCGAAGAAGGCGTGCCGACAGTCGATGAATTTGTAAAGGATCGATTAAAAGAAGGTGGATGTCTCGGATTTGACGGACGTGTTGTAAATGGTACCTGGGGCGGCAAACTGGAAAAGATTGCAGCAGAAAAAAATGCGTCCATGCATGTGACAGAAGACCTGATCGACCTGATCTGGACGGATCGTCCGGCATTGTCCAAACAGCCTTTATTTATTTTAGAGGAAAAATATTCCGGAAAGAGTACTGCGGATAAGATTGCAGATCTTAGGAAAGCTATGAAGGAGGACGGTGCAGATGTTCATATTCTGACATCTCTTTACGATATCGCATGGCTTTTAAATATCCGCGGCAACGATATTGATTATGTGCCGGTCGTATTATCCTATCTTGTGCTGAACGAGACAGAGTGTATCTGGTTTTTACAGGAGGAAGTAGTGGATGATAAGATCCGTGCTTACCTGGAGGAAAACCATATCACGACAAAGCCGTATGATGCGATCTACGATTATGTACCGGAGCTCCCGGCAGACGCAGTCGTGCTGATGAACCGCGGGACGGTCAACTACCGTATCGTGAACAGTCTTGATAAAGTAATCAAAGTTGTGGACAAACCAAACCCGACGGAACTTATGAAAGCTGTAAAAAATAAGACGGAGGTAGACAACACCAGAGCTGCACATGTAAAAGACGGCGTTGCTTTTACCAAATTTATGTACTGGCTCAAGACCAATATCGGAAAGATCCCGATGACAGAGATCTCTGCTTCTGACTATCTTGAGGCGAGAAGAAGAGAGCAGGATAACTTTATTGAGTTAAGTTTCAACACGATCTGTGCTTACGGAGCCAATGCGGCGATGATGCATTATGCTGCAACACCGGAGTCAGATGCTGAGTTAAAACCGGAGGGATTTTTACTTGTGGATTCCGGCGGACATTACTTTGAGGGAACCACAGACATCACAAGAACCATGGCACTTGGCCCGATCACAGATGAGATGCGTCTGCACTTTACGACCGTCTGCCGTTCGAATATGAACCTTGCGCATGCGAAGTTTTTATATGGATGCACCGGTTTGAATCTGGATATTTTATCTCGCGGTCCACTCTGGGAGATGGGCATTGACTATAAATGCGGCACCGGACACGGCGTTGGTTATGTGTTAAATGTACATGAGGGACCGAACGGCTTCCGTTGGAGAATCGTACCGGAGCGCCATGACAACGGTGTCTTAGAAGAGGGCATGATCACGACCGACGAGCCGGGCGTTTATTTAGAGGGTAAATACGGTATCCGTACCGAAAATGAGCTGGTATGCCATAAAGCTGAGAAAAATGAGTATGGACAGTTCATGGAGTTTGAGAATATCACCTATGCACCGATCGATCTCGATGCGATTGACCCGGATCTATTAAGTGCACGTGAGAAAAAGATGTTAAACGATTATCACAAGATGGTATATGATACCATTTCCCCGTATATGACAGCGGAGGAAAATGAGTGGCTGAAACGCTACACAAGAGCGATCTAAAGGACAGGAATGGAGAGAACAATGGGCGAAAAGCTGGTATTGATAGATGGACACAGTATTTTGAACAGGGCATTTTTCGGGATCCCGGATCTGACGAATTCGGAAGGACTGCACACGAATGCAGTCTATGGATTTTTGAATATTATGTTCAAAATTTTAGAGGAGGAGCAGCCGGATTATCTGACGGTTGCATTTGATGTGTCAGAACCGACTTTCCGCCATAAGATGTTCGCAGAATACAAAGGCACAAGAAAGCCGATGGCACAGGAACTGCGGGAACAGGTTCCGCTCATGAAAGAAATGTTAAAAGCGATGGGAATCACTACGATTGAAAAAGGCGGCTATGAGGCGGATGATCTGCTTGGAACCATTGCAAAACAGAGTGAACAAAAAGGGCTGACAGTTTCAGTGGTATCCGGTGACCGTGACCTCTTACAGCTTGCAACGGATCAGATTAAGATCCGTATCCCGAAGACAAAACGTACCGGTACGGAGATTGAGGATTACAATGCCGCTGAGGTAAAGGAAAAATATCAGGTGACACCAATCGAGTTTATTGATGTCAAGGCATTGATGGGAGATACGGCAGACAATATTCCGGGAGTGCCGGGGATCGGCGAAAAGACGGCGACGGCGATCATCGCGCAGTATGGAAGTGTTGAAAATGCCTATGCACATGTGGATGAATTAAAGCCGCCCCGTGCAAGCAAAAATTTAAAAGAGTATTATGATTTAGCACAGATGAGCAAGACGCTTGCGACGATCGAGATCCATGCGGACATTGATTATGATCTTTCCGGTGCAAAACTTAATGGTATTTCCAGCCTGTACACGGAGGAGGCATACCTGCTCTGCAAACGGTTAGAGTTTAAAAATCTTTTGAATCGTTTTGCGGTGGAAACTCCAAAAAATCAGGCGGCAGAACATTTTAAACTTGTGGAAGACCGTAAGGAGGCAGAGAAAGTATTTGCAAAGCTGCGCGGAAAAGACTGTGGTTTTTATATTGTTTTCGGAGATAAAAAGAAGGATAGCCACGAGGAAGCAGACGGGCAGATGAATCTGTTTGCGGCAGGAGATATGCCGGGGGCAGACAGTGAACCGTCCGGCATCGTAGAAAGTGCAGAAAATGATGCGGTGGAGTGCTGCCTTGGAGCTGCCGTTTCAACTGGAGAGGAAGAAACCTTTTTCATAAAAGCAGGGGAAAATCTTCCGGCAAAGCAGATTCTTTCCATGTTTACCGCAAGTGAGGCTGCGTCTTATGCGACACTGGATCTGAAACCGCAGCTTGCATCGCTTGGCTTACTGGAGCGGCAGGCAAACGGCAATCTTGGTCTGTCGAATCTTTTTGACGGTGTGCTTGCAGCATATCTTCTGAATCCGCTGAAAAATGAGTATCCACATGAGGATATCGCAAAAGACTATATGGGACAGATGATACCGTCAAAGGCAGATCTTCTTGGAAAAATGACCATAGATCAGGCGGTGAAAGAGGCACCGGAAGCATTTTTAAATTATGTATGCTATATGGCATATGTGGCACAGGCATCGAAAAAGACGCTGGAGACAGACTTAAAGGAAGAGGGCATGGATCATCTGTTTACGGAAATCGAGATGCCGCTCGTATTTACTCTTGCCGATATGGAAAATGAGGGTATCATTGCGTGCAGGGAGGCGCTCACGGAGTATGGGGACAAACTTGCAGTGCGTATCGCTGAACTGGAAAAGCAGATCTATGAGGAAGCGGGAGAAGAGTTTAATATCAATTCCCCGAAACAGCTTGGAGTGATCTTATTTGAAAAACTCTCCATGCCGTATGGAAAGAAAACAAAGACCGGTTATTCCACAGCAGCAGATGTGTTGGATCGTCTTGCACCGGAATATCCGATCGTTTCAGATATTTTAGAATACAGACAGCTTGCCAAGTTAAAGTCCACTTATGCGGACGGACTGGTAAATTATATCGCAAAAGATGGCAGAATCCACACCAGTTTTAATCAGACGATCACAGCTACCGGGCGTTTAAGCAGCACGGAGCCGAACCTGCAGAATATCCCTATGAGGATCGAACTTGGCAGACTGATCCGCAAGGCATTTGTGCCAAAAGAGGGATTTGAGTTTATGGATGCCGATTATTCCCAGATTGAGCTTCGTGTTTTAGCACATATGTCCGGGGATGAAAAACTGATCGAGGCATACCGGGAAGCACAGGATATCCACAGGATCACGGCGTCCCAGGTATTTCACATCCCGTTTGACGAGGTGACGGATCTGCAGCGGCGCAATGCAAAAGCGGTTAATTTCGGGATCGTATATGGAATCAGTTCATTTGGGCTGAGCCAGGATCTTAGCATCAGCAAAAAAGAGGCGGCAGAATATATTGAACGTTACTTTGAGACCTATCCGAAGATTAAGACATTTTTAGACGGACTCGTGACAGAGGCAAAAGAAAAGGGTTATGTGACGACCATGTTTGGAAGAAGACGTCCGATACCGGAACTTTCAAGCAGTAATTTTATGCAGCGTTCCTTTGGGGAGCGTATTGCAATGAATTCTCCGATTCAGGGAACGGCAGCAGATATTATTAAGATTGCAATGATACGTGTGCATGACAGACTGTTAAAGGAAAATTTAAAATCCCGTCTGATTTTAACGGTACATGATGAGCTTTTAGTTGAGACATCGATTGAGGAAGAAGATGCAGTTCGAAAGATTCTTGAGGAAGAGATGCATGGAGCGGCAGATCTTGCGGTCACGCTTGAGATTGACGCACATGTCGGCAAGAACTGGTATGAGGCAAAATAAAGATGCGTCATCATTCATGCTAAGATACATTGTGCCTGATGATATCAGGCTGGTACGAGAGAAAAAATGGATGCGGGGAGCATAGAACGGATGAAATTTATAGGAATTACCGGTGGAGTTGGTGCGGGAAAATCAGAAATACTTCATTATCTTGAAACAAAAGATGGAGTAAAAGTCATGTTGGCGGACGAAATCGCACATGAATTGATGCTGCCGGGGACGGAATGTTATCAGAAATTGAAAGACAGGTTTTCGGATGAGGATATCTGGACTTTGGATGGATCGTTTGACCGGAAAAAGTTAGCGGCAGTCATTTTTTCGGATGAAAAAAAGCGGGATGCACTAAACGGAATCGTACATCCGGCAGTTAAGAAATATATCAGGACTGCTGCAGATGCAGAGCGGGAAAATGGGGTACTTAAGATCCTTGTTTTAGAGGCTGCATTGTTGATTGAAGAACATTATGATGAAATTTGTGACGAACTTTGGTATATTTATACCAGAGAGGATATAAGAAAAGAACGCCTTATGAAATCGCGCGGATATTCCCCGGAGAAAGTACAGCAGATTTTTGAAAGTCAGTTACAGGAAGCGGTTTACCGGAAGCATTGTAAAGTGGTGATCGATAATAATGGAACGGTGGAAGATGCTATAAAGCAGATTGATTTGGCAATCACAAATATGGAAAATGAGTAGGAGATACTGCAGATGAGCGACGGAAAAGACATGGAACAGCCATTGGTGTTCGGACTTGATATTGGAACAAGAAATGTGGTGGGAACTGTAGGTTACCGTACCGAAGATCAGTTTATCGTTACTGCACAGTATATCATGCAGCATGATACGAGAGCAATGTTAGATGGACAGATCCACGATATCGGGCGCGTATCAGGGACGATAAGAAAAGTAAAAGAACAGCTGGAAAAACAGATCGGAAAAACTCTGACGGAAGTATGTATTGCTGCCGCAGGCCGTGTGCTTAAGACGGTTACAACGAGTATTAGTTACGATTATCCGGAGGAGAGCGTAGTTACCGGGGAAGATATTCATACGCTGGATTTACTTGGAATCGAGAAAGCACAGAAAATTTTGCAGGAAATGAATGATACCAGCTATAAGTTTTACTGTGTTGGATATTCCGTGGTTAAATATTTCTTAAACGATGAACCGTTTTCAAACATTGAATCCCACAAAGCAGACCGTATCGGCGAAGACGTCATTGTAACATTTCTGCCGGAGGATGTAGTGGATGGACTTTATGCAGCCGTAAATCAGGCCGGACTTGAAGTGGCGAATCTGACATTGGAGCCTATTGCGGCGATCAACGTCGCAATTCCGGAAAGTTATCGTCTGCTGAATATCGCTTTAGTCGATATCGGAGCGGGAACATCCGATATTTCCATCACCAAAGACGGAAGCATTATTGCCTATGGTATGATCCCTCTTGCCGGAGATGAATTAACGGAACTGATCGTGCAGAATTATTTGGTTGATTTTAAAACAGCGGAATATATCAAGCTGCAGAGTACGACCGAAGAAGAAATCACTTATAAGGATATCATGCTGATCGAACATACGATTCCGGCAAAAGAAGTGTGGGAGCTGACGGCACCGGTTGTGGATGAGATGACAACGGCAGTAGCTGCGAAGATCAAAGAACTGAATGGTGATCAGACGGTCAGTGCAGCATTTATTGTCGGCGGTGGCGGTAAGATCCACGGTTACACAAAAATGCTTGCAGAAAAGTTAGATCTCCCGGATGTGCGTGTGGCACTGCGGGGGGAAGAGGTACTGCAGGAGGTTGTATTTGAACAGCAGGATATTAAGAAAGATCCACTGCTTGTCACGCCGATCGGAATCTGCCTGAATTATTATGAGCAGAGAAACGGATTTATTATGGTGCGTTTCAATGGTGAGCGTCTCAAATTATATGATAACGATGGACTTACGATTGTGGATGCTGCATTGCAGGCAGGTTTCCCGAATGAGGATCTGTTTCCAAAGAGAGGTCCGGAACTGAATTTCTTCGTAAATGGTGCAAAGCGCATCATACGCGGAGAGCAGGGGGAGTCCGCTGCAGTTTACATGAATGACAGACCGACGAACCTCAACGCGGCATTAGAGCCGAACTGTGAGATCATCATCGAGCCTTCTACGGCAGGAAAACCGGCAACCTGCACGTTAGACCAGTTAGAGGAATATACCTCTGATTCAGTTACTTTTGTGGTCAACGGAAATGTTATAAGATGCCCGAAATTTTTAGAGGTCAACGGTAAATTAGAGTTTCCTTCCTACCAGATCCAGGAGGGAGATCAGGTGGAAACCAGAAGTTTTTACACAGTAGGACAGCTGGCAGAATTTATGGATGTGGAAGTGAATGTTGAACATGTGATCCTGGTAAATAACCGTCGAGCAACCCTTGATTCATTGATCTATGAAAACTTTACGATCGAATGGACGGTGCGTTCTTATGGCAAACCGAGCTTCCAGCCGTTAGAGCAGGAAGAAGTCACGACACCGACTGTCGGGGAATATAAAGAAGAAAAAATACCTGATATTGTTGAACCGGAAATGAGTGCAGAAGCAGATGAACAGAATAATCTGACTGCAGAGAGTGCAGATAATGCAGGTGCTGACGGAGAAAATTCTGCAGCTGCCGAGAATAATGCCACAGCAGAAGCAGGTGCTGCTAAAATGGAAGAAAGTTCAGAGAGTATAACCGGTGATGCTGTGACGGGAGAGACTACAGAGAGTACAGCCGGTGATGCTGCAACAGGAGAAAAAACAGAGACGGCAGACAACGCTGCTGTAACGGGAGAGAATACGTCAGTGACAGACAGTACTGTCTGGACAGATGCAGATGATGCAACAGAAAATGCAGTTGCAGGCCGGACAGCAGTTACAGATGAAGAAAAGCCGGCAGCAGTTACGACTGGGCAGAATCTGCAGGAACTAAAGCAGCAGGAAGACGGTAACATGGTTCTGGTATACATCAACGGTCAGCCGGTAAAACTTACCGGAAAACCACAGTATATATTTGTAGATATTTTTGATTTTTACGAATTTGATCTCACAGCTTCAAACGGCAGGGCGATCATCACCAATTTAAATGGTGAGAATGCATCGTATTCGGCTGTATTGAAGACAGGAGATACGATCGAACTTAGATGGAAAGAGAATTAAAAAAATGGAATTATGCAGCATAGCAAGCGGCAGCAGTGGAAACTGTATCTGCGTCGGATCAGATGAAAGTCACGTACTGATCGATGCGGGAATCAGCGGAAAAAGAATTGAAAACGGACTCAATTCAATTGATCTGAAAACAGAAGAGATGAAGGGAGTTCTTGTAACACATGAACACATTGATCATATTTCAGGACTTGGCGTGATCGCCAGACGTTACGGACTTCCGATTTATGCCACACAGGGTACGATAGATGCCATTTTAAATACAAAGTCTGTTGGAAAAATAGATGAATCCTTATTTCATGTGATCACACCGGAGCAGCCTTTTGAGATCGGGGATCTTATGATTGAGCCGATCCCAACCTCACATGATGCGGCAGATCCGGTTGCCTATAAGATAAAAAATGAAGAGAAAACGGCAGCAGTCGTGACGGATCTTGGAACTTATGATGAAAATATCATCGATAAAATTAAAAATCTCGATGTGCTTTTACTGGAAGCAAATCATGATGTACATATGCTGCAGGTTGGCAGTTACCCATATCCGTTAAAACAGAGGATCCTTGGGGAAAAGGGACATCTCTCTAATGAACTGTCGGGCCGGCTTTTGGGGGAAGTGCTCCACGATCATTTTAACACAGTTATTTTAGGGCATCTGAGCAAGGAAAATAATTATGCTGAACTGGCATATGAGACGGTTCGGCTGGAGGTATCGATGGGGGAAAATCCTTATAAAGGCGATGATTTCCCAATGTATGTGGCAAAGAGGGATGAACCGTCGGAGAGGATCATCTTTTAGTTAAGCGTACATTCGCATGCCTGGAAGTCTTATGAAGCTTAGTAGAAAAAGTTATAAATACACATTTATTTAACAGTGGAAATTATAAATTATATATGATATTATGATTCATAATAGATTTGTGCTGATTTAGTAAAGCAGAAAAGTGAGGAGAGCAGAGATGGAGAACACAGCAGACAAGACAATTATTACAGTAGTGGGTAAAGATACTGTTGGTATCATTGCAAAAGTATGTACTTATCTTTCCGAGAATGGTGTTAATGTACTTGATATTTCACAGACGATCGTTTCCGGATATTTCAATATGATGATGATTGTTGACATGAACAAATCAAGCAGATCATTTGTGGATTGTCAGAAAGATCTTGATGAGATCGGTACACAGATCGGTGTATCCATCAAGTGCCAGAAAGCTGAGATTTTTGAAAAAATGCATCGTATTTAGAGAGGAAAGCGGTAATGATTAATATATTTGAAGTAAAAGAGACCAACAACATGGTGGAACATGAAAACCTCGATGTCCGCACCATTACGATCGGTATCAGCCTGCTTTCTTGCATTGATTCCGATTTACAAAAATTGAATGAGAACATTTATAACCGTATCACATCAGTTGCCAAAGATCTTGCGAAAGTTGCAGGGGAGATCGAAGCTGAGTATGGCATTCCAATTGTCAACAAGCGTATTTCCGTGACTCCGATCGCACTGATCGGCGGAGCAGCCTGCAAGACACCGGAAGATTTTGCAACGATCGCAGATACAATGGACCGTGCAGCGGAAGCAATCGGTGCAGATCTGATCGGCGGTTATTCCGCACTGGTATCAAAGGGAATGACAAAAGCTGATGAGATGCTGATCCGTTCTATCCCGATAGCACTTTGCCGGACGAACCGTGTCTGCAGTTCTGTAAACCTTGCATCCACAAAAACAGGCATTAATATGGATGCAGTGCGTCTGATGGGCGAGATTTTATTAGAAGTTGCAGAGCGTTCAAAAGACCGCGATTCCGTGGATTGTATGAAACTTGTTGTATTCTGTAATGCACCGGATGACAACCCGTTTATGGCAGGAGCTTTCCACGGTGTGACAGAGGCAGACGCAGTGATCAACGTTGGTGTCAGCGGACCTGGTGTTGTAAAGACAGCGCTTGAAAAAGTGCGTGGCGAGAATTTTGAGGTACTCTGCGAGACCATCAAAAAGACAGCATTTAAGGTAACAAGAGTCGGACAGTTAGTTGCACAGGAAGCATCCAGACGTCTTTCAATTCCATTTGGTATTATTGACCTTTCACTTGCACCGACTCCGGCAATCGGTGATTCTGTTGCGGATATCCTCTGTGAGATCGGACTGGAGTATGCGGGTGCACCTGGAACAACAGCAGCACTTGCCATGTTAAATGATCAGGTCAAAAAGGGTGGTGTTATGGCATCTTCCTATGTCGGCGGCTTAAGCGGTGCTTTCATTCCTGTCAGTGAGGATCAGGGAATGATCGATTCCGTTCAGGCTGGCGCAATCACATTGGAAAAATTAGAGGAAATGAC
>ERZ1035006.1504-NODE-1504-length-15263-cov-5.671883_pt1 | contig 15263 bp, 12 predicted proteins | sample MGYA00520694_ERZ1035006 | MGnify/ENA primary metagenome ERZ1035006 (study PRJEB33766, sample SAMN09781746) | gut metagenome | biome: gut microbiome | host: Homo sapiens | place: Madagascar | study: EMG produced TPA metagenomics assembly of the PRJNA485056 data... | reverse complement strand
AACCCGCAGGATACCGCACACGCCCGTATCTATGACCGTCTGCTGGAACTGTGTACACCGATTGCCTGCACAGGTCCCAGTATGAGAAAGGACATAGGACAGGCAAAATTGAACTTGCTGAAAACACTTCTGGCCTGAATGGGAGGAACGCAATTGAAAGAAAACGGCACAATGAATTGGCTGGTGCAGATCCGCCAGATGAAGAACCGGGACATCCGCACGATTGAACAGTCTGAACTGCAGGAACTGCAGCAGGATGCAGTGGAACACGGATTGCCGCAGGAGGAAAGGCTGAAAAATCTGCTGGATAAAGTCGGAAATCCTTACTGCTATCTGGACAACGGAATTATTGTGAAGCTGAATTTCACACCGAGAGGGAGCAGCACACTGTCTGAGCGCATTGGCAGGTGTTTTCAGTCTGCCAGCTGAAAAGGCAGAGAAACTTTCGGCAAGCTGCTGAAAAAACACGCAGAAAAATTTCGCACTTTAATGCGATAAAGCGCTGGACAAAAGATGATGATTCTGGTAAGCTGTTTGTGGGTAAGAAAATAGGAATGTGCCAACTGAGCAGAACTTGCTCGGTGGGCTTGTTCTACATAGAAAATGTGGAGCCTTTCACTTCTCTGACGAACAGTATTGCCGATTCGTTAAGGAGGTGGAAGGCTTTTGTTATACCCTGATATGAATTTGCAGAAGAGAACACAGCAAAATACAACCCGATACCGTACAGCCTTGTACTTGCGCTTGTCTCGTGAGGATGGTGATAAGACAGAGAGCGACAGTATTGCAAACCAGCGCATCCTGCTGGAAGCCTATGCCATAGACCACCCGGAACTGTGCATCGTGGATGAGTTTGTGGACGATGGTTACTCCGGCTCGAACTTTGAACGGCCTGCGTTCCAAAACCTGTTCAGGGAACTGGAACAAGGGACTATCAACTGCATTCTGGTGAAAGATTTGTCCCGCTTTGGACGGAATTACATTGAAGTGGGACGCTATCTGGAACGCATTTTTCCGGTCATGCGGGTCCGGCTGATTGCAGTGACGGACAACTATGACAGTCAATCTGCGTGGAAGACTAGCGATTCCATCATGGTTCCGATGCGGAATCTGCTCAACGATGCCTACTGTCGGGATATTTCCGTCAAAATCAAGAGTCAGCTTGCGGTAAAGCGGAAGCGCGGCGATTTTGTGGGAAGTTTTGCAACCTATGGATACCAGAAGGACCCCAGCAATCATACCAAACTAATCGTGGACGAACTGGCAGCGGAAACAGTGCAGAACATCTTTCACTGGAAGATCAATGGCATGAGCAATCAGGGCATCGCAAATCGTTTGAATGCGAAAAAGGTACCGTCCCCAGCTGCACGAAAGTTGCAGAGCGGTGCAAAGCTGAGCCTGCATTTCCGCAAGAGCGATGAGCCGCCGTGGTCTGCCAAGGCAGTGGACCGAATTCTGCACAACGAGGTCTATATCGGAAAACTGGTACAGGGAAAGACACGACGACTGGATTATCGCTCCAAAAAGAAATTGAATGTGCCGATGCGGGACTGGGTAATCGTGGACAATACCCATGAAGCAATCATTCCGGCAGAGCAGTTTGAACTGGTGCAGCGGATTCTGGAAACCGAAACACGCAGGTCGAACGATGCCGAAACGGTGGCCCTGTTTGCAGGCTTTCTCTACTGTGGGGACTGCGGCAGCCGGCTGGTGCGCAGGTCGGCCAGCTATAAGGGAAAGCGGTATATCTATTATCAGTGCTCCGGTAGCAAGCAGAACAAGGGCAGCTGCACGAGCCATAATCTGCGGGATGAAAAGCTCCATAACATTGTGCGGAATGCGCTCCAGATGCAGATCCAGATCGTGATGGAGGAAGCAGAGTTTGTAGAAAGCATCCGGCAGGCCCAGCAGGAACCCTACCGTGTGCGGCGCATCGAACGGCAGATTCGGCAGCTGACTGCAGAAAAGGCCCATACCCAGAGCATTAAGGAAAAATTGTATGGGGATTACGCAGAGGAGATCCTCACACGGGAGGATTTTTTGAACTACAACGAACTGTACAGCAAGCGGATCGAAGAGTATGACCGCAAAATCACAGAACTGGACGCAGAACGGCAAAACCTACAGACTGCTCCAAACGCTTATCCGTTTCTGGATGTGTACCGTAAGTATCGAAAATTGGAAGAAATCACCCGTCCGATGGTCGTGGAACTGATTGAGAAAATCGAAGTGTATGAGGGCAATCGGGTAGAAATTACGTTCCGATTCCACGATGAAATTGCGGACCTGCTGGAAGAACTGCATCAGAAGCAGCAGACACAGCATGAAGTATCTGCATGAAAGGAGAGGCTGGACATATGGCAAGAGTAAGCAAAAAGGTAAGTGTGGCACGGCGAGAAGCAGAAAACGCGCAACACCGTGTCTGGAAAACGGCAATTTACGCGCGACTGTCCGATTTTGACGATGTACTTCGGAATACGAAATCACTGGAAGTACAGATTTCTTACATCAAAGAGTATATCAACCACCGGGATGATCTGATGCTGCTGGATGTGTTTGCGGACAAGCGGTGCACAGGGATGAACTTTGACCGCCCGGAATTTGAGAGGCTTCTAAAAGCACTGCAGGAGCGGAAAATCGACTGCATCGTGGTAAAGGACTTCTCGCGTTTGGGCCGCAATTTCGTGGAAACAGGTCAGTACCTGGAACAGGTGTTTCCGCTGTTCGGCGTAAGATTTATAGCCATCAACGATAACTATGACAGCCTGAACAGCCAGAACCGGGATGGGATGCTGGTGCCGATCAAGAGCATGATCAATGAGATGTACTCGAAAGACCTGTCCCAGAAGATCCAGTCGTGCTTTCGCTCCAAGGAAGCGCGGGGAGAAATCTATACCCCGGTTCCGTTCGGTTACAAGAGAAATCAGCAGAATCATTTGGTTCTGGATGAGGAAGTCAGCGATGTGGTGATGCGGATTTTCCTCTGGAAGAAATCCGGCATGAAAGAGCGTGAGATTGCAAAGAAGCTGTCTGCTCAGGGAATCCCAACACCTTTTATACGCCGTTGTCAGTTGGGTTATATGAGAAATACCTCACGGGTAAAGGATCCTGCATGGCAGCCAGCTTTCGTGACAAAGGTTCTGGAAAATCCGGTCTATACGGGAACCATGGTGTATAACCGCATCGCCTACGATGAAACGTATCGAAAGATCGGAGAAAATCCACGGGAAAGCTGGCGGATGGTGCCGGACAGTCACCCGGCAATTATCAGCTGGGAACTGTTTGATGAAGTTTCCGCAGTGCGAGAAACTGAGCAAGCGATCAGGGATGAGCGGAAAAAGTGGTGCAGACAGCGCAGAGAGAATAATCCGAATATTTTCAAAGGCAGAATATTTTGCAAAAAGTGCAGCGAAAAGCTGGTTTGCCATTGGCAAAGTGATGGTTCACTGTATTTTTACTGTAAATTCTGCCATGTTTCCATCTCAGAGAAAGACCTCTGGAACGGCATCTATAAGGAACTGCACCAGCGGATGGAAGAACATAAGAATTTGAAAAAGCTGATACAGAAGAATTCGGGAAATAGCAACATTGAAACAAAGAAAGTTGCATTGAGCCGTGAAATGGAACAGGTGTCGGGCAATATCGTTCGGCTGGAATCGCAGAAGCGCAGCGGCTATGAGCAGTATGTCCTCGGAAAACTTTCAAAAGAGAAATTCTTGGAATTAAAGCAGAACTTGGAAAATGAAATCGTAGAACAAAAACAGGAAAAATCCAAAAAAGAGAAAGAGCTTGCGTTGATTCAAGAAGAATTGCGGCAGAAAAAGCAGATCGCAGGAAACACAGAGATTCTTTTAACGGCAGACAATCTGCAGCAGTATGTAAAGAAAATTGAAGTGGACCGCAGGAAAATTACTCACGCGGAATTTTTACTGTGATGAAAAAGGAGAACAAAGCAATGAAAGAAAAAATCTACGATGCCCGGACTGGGCTGGAATATGTTTTGGTTGATGATTATTACCTGCCAGCCTTGAAGCTGCTACAGACTCGTCCGGTTGGCCGCTGGGGAATGCTGCACAAGGCGTACCTGAAACTGCGAAAACCAGCCTATTATCAGAGCCTGCTGCTGAGTGGAAAACTGGATACTGTTTTGGCAGACGTGGAAAAACAGGCAGCAGAACGATATGAGGTTTTGATCGAGCAGATGAGCCAGCGGGAGAACATTTCGGAAAAACTGAAAGAAGAAAATCAGATGGAGTGGGTACGCCGCATGAACAATCTGGAAAATCGTGCAGCGGAAATCGTAAAGGATGAATTGATTTGTCCGTTTGAAAGGCGGTGAGCAGCAGATGATTGGAACCTATTACCGACTTTCCCTTGCGGACGAGGATGTAGGAACAGATAAGGCCGAGAGCAACAGCATTCAGGGCCAGCGCGGACTGGTAGAGGGGTACATCATGGCTCACCCTGAACTGGCTGCAGAGCCGCGTCAGGAGTACGTGGACGATGGCTATTCCGGCACCTCCACAAGCCGCCCAGCGTTCCAGCGGCTGATTAAGGACGCGCAGGACGGAAAGGTGAAAACGATTATTGTAAAGGACTTTTCCCGGTTTGCCCGTGACTATATCGAAGCAGGCGATTATATGGAGCGTATCTTCCCGTTGCTGGGCGTTCGCTTCATCTCCGTCAACGATGGGTACGACAGTGGAATGCAAATCGGAAACGATGTACGTGGACTGGAAGTAGCCATTAAAAACATCATCAACGCATCCTACAGCCGGGACCTTTCCGCTAAAATCGCAGCAGCCGACCATGTGATGCAGAAGAAAGGAATGTATCTCGGAGGATACCGCCCATTCGGATTCCTGCCGGACCCGAACGATTGCCATAAGCTGATCCTTGACCCGGTAGCCGGCCAGTATGTGCGCATGGTTTTTGAACTGGCATTGCAGGGCAACAGAACAGGCACCATCGCAAAAATCCTGAATGAAAAGCAGATCCCGACCCCGGCAGCGTATCATGTGGCGGAAAACCATGTGTACAGTGAGCAGAAAGCATGGGACTTGCAGCGCAGCCATTGGACAAGCGGGACGGTTTATCATGTTCTGAAAAATGAGAAGTATAAGGGAACCTATGTGGGCGCGAAATTCATTATGCCGGTTCCCTGTAAGCATCGGGTTCTGCGCGCTCCTTTGGAACAGCAGGTACGAATTGAGGACAGCCATGCCGCCATTGTGACCACAGAAGAATTTGAGCAGGCACAAAAGGTTATTATGCTGCAGCATGGGAATCATCAGGCCGGGAACTACACAAAACACCAGTATCCCTTGAAAGGCAAGGTCTACTGCGGCTATTGCCAAAAATTGATGAAATATCGTGTTCTCAAGAAACTTGGCCCCTCGTTTAACTGCAGATTCTCAGCCGCAGCGGTGGACAGTCCCTGCAAGCGAATCCCAATCTCTGAGAAATTGCTGGAAGAGATTGTCCGAAATGCACTGACAGCGCAGATAAAACAGGCGGAGCATATACTGGAAGTCCTGCACGAACGGGAACGCAAAGCCTTGATCCGCTTCTCTGCACTGGAACGGCAGGAAGAAAAGCTTAGCGCAGAAAAGGCAGAGATCGTAAAACAGCGCGTTGCACTGTATGAGCAGTATGCCGACGGAAATATAAGCAAGGAAGAATTCATCCGGCAGAGAGATGCCTACAGAGCGCAGGAAGATGAAAGAATGGAGCAGATTCAAAGGCTGCGTACTGAGAAAAATCAAATTTTCCAGCCTGTGAAGAAGGATGCTGATAATTTGCAAGCCGTGATGGATACCGTGGGAAAAGCAGGCGATGTGATGCACTTATCGCAGAATGTGGTGGAAACCTTTATTGATCGCATCGAGGTTTTCAATGATGAGCGCGTGAAAATTCGTTTTCCATTTGAAGATGTGCTGGCAGGCTATGCTGAATGAACCGTAGCCAGAATCAATGCGGTAAGCAGAGTTTTTCTTGTAAGAACACGAGATTCATGGTATCATAGAAGCGATGAAAAGTCTGTGCGTGGCTATGTGAAAGGAGCAGCAGAGATGAAAAAATTGAACATCCCGGTTGGTATTTCGGACTTTGAGAAGATTCGGAACGGTGGGTTTTATTATATTGACAAATCTGGCCTGATTACGGAAATTTTGAGCGAAAAATCAGAAGTGACACTTATCACTCGCCCACGGCGTTTCGGTAAGACGCTTGGTATGAGTATGCTGGAAAGCTTCTTTGACATCCGCAAGGACAGCAGAAAGTTGTTTGAAGGACTGGAAATTGCAGAGCATCAGGCATTATGTGATGAGTGGATGAACCAATATCCTACAATTTTTGTTTCGTTTCGGCAAGTAGATGGACTGGATTTCACCGGGGCGTATGATATGCTCACAATGGTGATAGCAGATTTGTACAACAAACATCTTTATTTGCTTGATAGTGAAAATGCTACAGAGTTCCAAAAAACAGCGTTTGCGCATCTTGCACATGGCAGTGGCTCCATAAAAGAAGTTAAGAGCAGCCTTATGCTTTTGACAACGATGATGCAAAGTTACTATGAAAAGCCTGTAATTCTTCTTATAGACGAGTATGATGTACCCGTAGCAAAAGCGAACAATAACGGTTATTATGATGAAATGCTCGATGTCATGAAAGGCCTGATGCAAGCACTGAAAGACAATCAAGCTCTTCAATTTGCAGTTGTTACGGGCTGTTTGAAGATTGCAAAAGAGAGCATCTTTACAGGAACAAATAATTTCGTATCGGATACTATCACGAACTCTCGTCTAAATGAGTATTTTGGATTCGTGCAGAGCGAGGTCAATCAGTTATTAAAAGATGCTGACTTAACAGAGCAAGCTGAGAATATCAAGAAATGGTATGATGGATACCATTTTGGTGACTTTGATGTTTATTGTCCATGGGATGTAATGAATTACTTGCTAGAACTGCAGCGCAATTCGAATGCCAAGCCCATCAGCTACTGGAAGAATACCAGTGACAATGCTATCATCCGTTCCTTTATTGACTATGCGGGCAGTACGATCACAAATAAACTTGAAACCCTGATGGCTGGTGGCTGCATCGTTCAGCGTGTAGATGAAAACCTAACCTATGATTATCTGCATTCCTCAGAAGACAATCTTTGGAGTACGCTGTACTTGACAGGGTACCTGACCAAAGCTCGTGAAGACGATTATAAAGGCGAATTGCCGGATGGCATGGTTGCCCTTATGATTCCTAATGCAGAAATCAAAGAGATTTTTGAAACAACAGTCATCAAATGGTTCGATGATAGTACGAAGAAGTGGAATCGAAATGCTTTGTTCGATGCGGTCTGGAACGGTGACAGCGAGGGCATTACCAAGGAAATGAATGCTCTGCTCCGGCGCACCATAAGCTACCATGACTACCGGGAAGACTTCTATCATGCTTTTCTTGCGGGCATCTTCACAGGTGCCGGATATATGGTGGATTCCAATAAGGAGCATGGAGAAGGCCGAAGTGATGTGGTCGTTTACGATTCTATCAATGCCCGCGTTGCAATCTTTGAAGCAAAGTACACGAAAGTACTGGAAAATCTGGAGAGCGAATGCGATATGGCTCTGCGGCAAATTGATAATCGGATGTACGCGAAGGAATATGAGGACGACTACGATCAAATTCTTTGCTACGGTATTTCGTTCTTTAAGAAACGCTGCATGGTAAAGAAAAAATAAGTTGTCCTTAATCTTAAAGAGTTATAAAGTGAAGCTCGCATAAACTACAGACAGTACTCAAGCTTGTTCGAGGGTACGTTTGCAGCGTATGCGAGCTTTTTAATTTGTGATTTTAATACAGATGAATGTTAAATTCCAAGGCTGACAAGAGTAGCCGTTAACTCTTTTGTTATGGCTAGTGTAAAAGAAAAGAAAGACCTAAGCAACATGGGGAAGGTAGAATGAAATTGCCTTGTAAGAACGTTAAATTCATGGTATCATAAAAACGATGGAGAGCCTATTAACTTGGCGAAGAATTGAAGACTATTGATGAATACGAACGAAAACATTGGGAGTTAGGGCAAATTACGCCAGTCTAAACTATGGAAGTAAAGAATTGTAAAACTTGTGGCAAACAATTTCTGAGTGAAACTGATAATTCATACTGCCGTATTTGCAACAAAAAGTGGTATGAGAAGCAGGAAAAAATTCGGGAACAAGCTGAAAACTTAAAATGGCAAGAACAGAAAGAACAGGAGCGAAAACTATTTGAGGCAAAAGTGCAAACATATAAACCAATCTTGATGGAAAGTGTAAATCCTTCAGCACATACACTTTATATTATAGGGAATGGCTTTGACTTGATGCATAGAGTCCCCTCAAGCTACTATAACTTTCGTGATAGTCTTGGCAAGAATAATAGTCTTCGATATAGTCTTGAAACAGCATTAACAGCCGAAGACATATGGGCGGACTTTGAAAACGCACTTGGTACTTTGAATCTCAATTTGATGGGGAGCAGGAATATCATCGATATGTGGCTTGACGATTTTGGGGTTTATGGTGATGAGGATAGTGGCGCTGCGGAGTTCTATATGGCTGTGGAAGCTGCAGCGGCACCAATGGCCAATTTAGTAAATAACCTTCAGCCGACCTTTCGTAGATGGATTGAGCGCCTTGAGGTTGGAACTGATGATCGACCACTGAATGGACTTATTCATCCACAGGGAAAGGTCCTTGATTTTAACTATACAGAATTTATTGAAACGCTGTATGGTGTAAAAGAAGTTTGTTACATCCATGGGAGCAGAAAAAAGAAGAAAAAATTGATTCTTGGACATAAGCCAGGAGCGGCAGGAAATTTTCATCAGAAAAATAGGAAGCCGCAAAATTATCGTCAGGCTATGATTGATGTAGCACAGGACAATGTGTTTGACTTGATCGGACAGTATGATAAGGATTTAACCAAGGACAGTCAAGAAATTATTAAAAACAATCAGGCTTTTTTTGATGGATTGGCGTGCACTGAACAGATTGTTGTGATTGGGCATTCAATCTCACTAGTTGATTGGGATTATTTTATTGAAGTGAATAAAAAAGCATCGAATGCGCATTGGTGTTTTGGAATTTATGGCCTAAATGATCTCCGAAATATGGCTGAGTTGGTAAAAAGTTTGAACATAAAGAATTACGATATCTTTCGGACAGACAGCATTTGGACGAAACCCAAAAAAGTTGGCAACGGAAAGGCATCTCAAAGGGCATTGAAACCGAGAATTTTTCAAGAGGATGAGATCACTGTTACGATAAGACAAATGTATGATTTGATGATTGGTGATTCGTATGAAATTATCCTTCCGAATCATGCAAAGAGTATAGTAATTGATGAGCATTGCATTTTTGTTGTAATGGATGATTTAGATAGAAACATAATCTTCTTCAAGCGACAAGCAAAGGGGTGGACGTTTGTCAGCGTATTAGAAAGTTTTTTGCATCAGAGCCTTATAAACCGAAGACTTAGACACATATTTCTTAATGAAGATGATATTATCTTTGTATATAATAATCGCGTAAGAAAGTATGATCTTAATACTGGGAAACTGATTGCCAATCAGCAGATGCGGGATGCAAGGAATAAGGAGTATTTGGGTAAGGATGTTATGAATAAGTTTGTTGGAAGAGGTATATGAGTTGGTTGAAAAGTTAAAACCTTATGTAGACGATAGCAGAGCGGTTTTGATTTAAGAGGGCGGCGGAAAATAGTTGGATACCGTTAGACTAAAATTTAAAAATATAGAGTAAAGCAGATAAGCCCTACAAGGCTCAAGTTGGTTTGAAAACCGATTGAAGCCTTGTAGGGCTTATTTTTTCCCTGCTTGACAACCGCATAACAAGGGAAAGTAGAGAAAAAATCAATATTTTGATTGAAGATGAACAAGACGGTATAGAGGTAAGAGAAATTGTAAAAGGAGTATATGTAACATTTCCAAAATGAAATTAGTCAAGCCCGCATAAACCACAGACAGCACCCAGGAGAATTCGAGGGTGCGTCTGCAGCTTATGCGGGCCGTTTTATTATGTGTTTTTACTGCGAAAAATGTTAAATTCCAAGGCTGATAAGAGTAGCCTTTAACTCCTTTGCCATGCGGATAATGACAGCCTGCTCAGTTTCATTACAGTCCAACAGCAAGCGGTGAATTTCGGAGTTTGCAGAGGAAGATGAATGTTCAAGACAGTCGAGCAAAAGCTCATCCGCAGAAACGGATAAGGCGTTGGCAATCTCGACAAGAACAGAAATGCTAGGAATCTTTGTCCCATTTTCGATACGGACAATGTGTTCACGGCTGCAGTTGACTTTTGCGGCGAGGATTTCCTGCGACAGATTCGATTTTGAACGGTAGAAGCTGATTCGTTTTCCAAGAGAAGTACAATTTACGGACATATGGCAATCTTCCTTTCAAATGCCCGCATAAGAATACTTTAATTATTTGACTTATAGAGAAATGAATCAAGAAGAACTCAAAGAGCAATCCGCTTAGCAGTCAGAATTTTTGTTTTTTCCCTCTGGCGGAGATGGCTTCTGAGGCCAAAATGTGACCCAGCAGGTCACATTTTAAGGAACAAGTGACCTGCTGGGTCACAGAAAAAATCATCTGACAAGTGTATAATAAAAGCATGAAATCAAAACTGCGAAAATAAAGTGGAGAAAACGAAATGGAACGACTGCTGACGCTGTATAGCGAAGTTCAGTCAACAGATGTACGGTGGCTGTGGTATCCCTTTATTGCAATCGGGAAAATCACACTACTGCAGGGAGATCCCGGCGATGGAAAGTCTAGCATGATTATGAATCTGATTGCAGAACTTTCAACAGGTGGCAAGACCCCGGATGGCTGTAAGATCGGTGCGCCGCAAAAGGTGATTTATCAATGCTCCGAGGATGGCGTTTCTGATACGATAAAGCCCCGGCTGGAACGCTGTGGAGCAGACTGCCGGAAGATTGCCTTCATCAATGAAGAGGTTTATAACGGCCTTACATTGGACGATGAGCGCATCCGTCAGGCAATCATTGAATTCCGGCCGCGATTGGTCGTGATCGATCCGATTCAGGCTTATCTTGGCAGTGACTCCGATTTGCAGATCGCGGGCAGGGCACGGAAACTTATGCGCCGCCTTGGAATGTGGGCTGCTGGCTACGACTGCGCTATTGTTCTGATTGGGCACCTCAATAAAAAAGAAGGATCCAAAGGGCTGTACCGCAGCCTTGGCAGCATTGATGTTGTAGCAGCAGCACGAAGCGTCTTGCAGGTGGAGCGGGATACCGAGAATCCTGACATAAGAATCGTACATCAAATCAAAAACAGCCTTGCACCTACGGCAGAAGACATCCGCTTTTCCATTTCTGCCGACAAGGGCTTTCGATGGCTGGAGTACAGACCACAACCCTTTGAAAATCAACAGTCGGATACCGAACCTAAATTTGATACCGAGCAACAGAAGGCTGCCTACTGGATCAAGCATTTCCTTGAAAAAGGCGATATGAGCGCAAATGAAATTTATTGCCGTCTGGACAACGAGGGGGTCAGCAAACGTGTGGCGCGGATGGTAAAAACAGAAATGGGAATCCACTGCTACCAGAAGAAGCGGAGATGGTATTGGAGCGTTCAGCCGGAAGAAGGTGCTATGAATGGATCGCAAGTATAAGGTCGGCGGCTATGTAAAGCTTGCAAAACTGTGGGAACGCTCTAAGGATGCAGCAGTAGCCTATCACAGTTCCTACTATGCTGAAAAGTTCAGAGATGATGCAGATAAAAGGCTGGTTGGTGTTTACATCGACATTACGGGGAATAAGGAAATTTACAAACGCCCGGAAATGGTGCATCTGCTCAAAGATTGTAAAAATGGTGCCGTCAATCTGATTTTCTCGCAGACAAGGGCCTATCTTGCAGCGAATACCTGTGATTTCTGTTTTCTGCTGAAATATCTATTTGATTTGCCGATGCGAGTGGACATTGTTACAGACGATGACGACCAGAGAATTGACACGATTCTTGATATTGAGAATCAGCGTCAGAACCTGAAAGACTTGGCTGAAAAATATACATCGATCCGAAGGAAAGATTATCTTGAGTGGAGAATCCGACTGGAACATGAAATGATAAAGGCTGAAGAAAAATGAACGTGGAAGGACAGTATAATCCAAAAGACGTAGAGTGTATTCCGGTAGAAAACCTTGAAGTGCTGCCGAGTGGAGCGGATTGGCAGAGCCGACATCTGGAATCTGAAAGGCGAAAAGCAGAGATTCGTGACAGAATCCATAAGCAGGCAGAACAGGGCCAGAAAACGGCAAAAGACTACTTTCGTCCGGCGAAACCGACACCGTCGATTTACGACAGCGACCTGAAGCGTGTAGCTGTTTATGCCCGTGTCAGCACTTCCAGCGAAGAACAGATCTCTTCCATTGAAAACCAGACTCTATATTACACCAAAAAGATTGCAGAAACGGAAAACTGGAATTTGCAGGATATTTACAGCGATGAAGGAAAATCGGGTACTTCACTGCGGAAACGGGATGCATTTAAGCGAATGATGCGAGATGCCAAAGACCAGAAGATGGATTTGATTATCTGTGCCAGTATTTCGCGGTTTGCGCGAAATTTTTCGGATTGCATGACGCAGATCGCAGCACTGAAAACCATGCACCCGGCGCATCCAATCGGTGTGTATTTTGAAACCGAGAACATCTACACACTCAACCCGAATAGCCAGTACAACCTCGATATCCAGGCACTTCTGGCAGATTGGGAATCGGGCAACAAGAGCCGCCGGATGATCCTTTCGTATGATCAGCGCATTATGACAGGACAGTACCCGGTAGCTGATTTGATGGGGTATCGGCATACCAAAGATGGACAGTTGGTAATTGAGCCGGAAGAAGCAAAGACGGTGCGGTTTATCTTTCTGGCGTTTATTCAGGGATATGATTACGAACAGATTGCAATGATCCTGACGCAGAAGAAGCGCAGCACCCTGCGCGGCAGGCAGGAGTGGAACGGCGTGATGGTGGCAAGCATCATGAAAAATGAACGCCGCTGGGGTGATTTGGAAGCCCGGAAGAGCATTGTAGTGGACTACAAGCTGGGCAAGGTCACAAAGAATAATGGGAATCGCTGCTCTGCCTATGTTCCGGAACACCATAAAGCAATCGTTTCGCCGGAAATTGCACGCGCTGCACATCTTGTGGCATCCAGCAGCAAAAAGTGCGGTGTGCAGGATATTGTGGTAATCCGGCAGGGAGCATTGAAAGGCTTTGTAGGCATCCATCCGAACTGGAGCGGCATCAATGCCGAAAGCATCCGCAGTCTTTGCCTGAGCACCTATCTGCCGGAAGAGGTGATGAAACTGAACGATATAGCAGAGATGAGGGCTGAGGCAACACTGGGAAAGGCACTTCAATCTGAATATATGACGGTTTCAGGTACTTGCTTTATCAACCAGAGTAGCCCGGTTATGACGATTTCTAAAAATGGAATCCGTTTCAGCAAGGCCTGCCATAGCCGGTTGGACGACTGCGAGTATGTGGAACTGCTCTATCATCCGATTCTGCAGGTCGTGATTTTGAGAAAGAGCGATCATGGCTCTTCAACGGCGATGCACTGGCAAGATGACAATGACGTTCATAGTGCCTTTTCAGCCAGAGCGTTTTCTGGCCTGATCCTTCAAACGTTGAACTGGAAAATGAATTGCCGTTACCAGTGCCGTGGTATCTGCCGGGGTCAGGGAAATGCAAAATTCCTGCTTTTTGAGTTGGATGAGTCCCGGATTTTGACTGGGAAAAATCAGTATGAGCAGGCTGAAGAGTGTTCGATGAATCTGAAATGTCGGTTATATCGGAGTAAATGGGTTCAAAGCATTACAGTTAGTGATGTGATGGAATCCGGCCAAGTCGTAGAAAATCCCATGATTGGTGCAATTCCGAGCAGAAACGAAGTTCAGCGTGAATTGGACGAACTTTTGATGTCAATGTGATGGAGGTCTCAGGAAATGACTGAAGTAGATAAGCGGCAGGAGTTATCCCTGCGCGAAGTAGAGTTGATTCGTGAACTGGCGCAGATTCGTAAGGAAAGGAGCGAAGAACTGGAATTTGAAAAGTTCGATGGGTACGAACTGCCGCCTCGGACGCAGTTTTCTATGGTTAAAAAGCCTGCTGTCAGTATCAAATACGGCGAAATGACATTCAATATGGCCTGCATCCGGCTGTTTGAGGGTATAAAGTACATTTTGCCTATTGTCAATACAGCAAAGAAGCGGATGGCCTTGATTATGTGCCCCGAAGAAGATAGTGCGTCTGTAGAATGGGCACGGCAAAAGAATGGCGTATGGGTAAACAAGTCTATTTCGTCACTGGAGTTTCTGGAAAAGATGTTCCGCATGATGAACTGGAATCGGGAGTGCCGCTATAAAGTGCTTGGACGGGTGGCTAATTCAGATCAGGGACTGGTCATGCTTTTTGATTTGGAAGAAGCTATTATGTTTACTCCGCAGCCGCAGGAGTTTACAGACCCAATGACGGGAGAAGTGAAGAAGAAACAGGTCAAATTCTTCCCGGATATTTATAAAGGCAGAATTGGACGGTCTTACAATGACTACGTGGCAACACACCAGATGAGTATGTTTGAAAATATCGTCAGCTATCAAGGCGATGAGCAAGCACAAGCGGCGATCATGGCAGCAAAAAATGAAGAAGTAGAGGGAAAAAAGGAAGCCGAAGACGTGGAACCAACTGCTTCTGCAGCGACTGAAACAGAACGGATAGACCACGAAATCAATTCATCAGGCCCATCATCAACACAAACGATAAATACGGAAGAAGGTCAAAATCAATATCTGTATGAGAAGAGAGGGGCGACTACATGAGCAATGAGAGAGTGATGCGCCTTGGATTGACGATTTCTGCAAAACAGAGCCAGTTGACAATCAGCAAAGATGTGATTCGTATTTTGGGGAGTCCAAGCTATGTTTGTGTGCTGCAGGGAAAGGATAAACAATCTGTTGCAGTGGCGTGTTGCGAAGCATCTCATCCGATGTCGTTTAAGGTGCCGGAAAATCTTCTGATGGATAACAGGTGCAATATGCGAATTTGCAGCCAGCAGTTCATCGATCGCTTGGTTGAGGCAAACAATTTTTCTCCGTTAGAATTTCATAGGGTAGAGGGTAAGTATCTACCTGAGCTTAATGCAGTTGTGTTTCCAATAAAAGTAATGT
>ERZ1035006.1500-NODE-1500-length-15270-cov-3.577522_pt1 | contig 15270 bp, 16 predicted proteins | sample MGYA00520694_ERZ1035006 | MGnify/ENA primary metagenome ERZ1035006 (study PRJEB33766, sample SAMN09781746) | gut metagenome | biome: gut microbiome | host: Homo sapiens | place: Madagascar | study: EMG produced TPA metagenomics assembly of the PRJNA485056 data... | reverse complement strand
CGGACGCTGCCGTCGTAGCGGGTGCTGCCGTAATCGATGACCACGCCGCCGATGATGGACGGATCGACTTTCTCCCTGATGGAAACGGTCTTTCCTGTCACCTCGGACATCTTCGCGGTTATCCTTTCGCGGACGGACTCCGACAGCGGAGCGCTCGCCGTGACTGTTATCTCAGCTATTCTGAAATGCTCGTTATAAAGCGCGCGGAAATTCTTCACGATACCGCTGAAGCAGCCCATTCTGCCGCGCTCCGTGAGGACGCACAGCAGGTTGCCCGTGTACTCTGAAACTCCGTCGGCGATGATATCCTTTATCATGCCGAGCTTTTCGTCCATGGTCACGGTGGGCGTTCCCAGCAGCTTGACGAAATCCGGCTGTTCCCGGAATATCCCGTCCAGCGCGCTGAGTTCGCCGAGGGTGTTTTCCAGCGTATCCGGAGTTTCCTCCAGGCACAGCGTGAAGAACGCGTCGGCGTAAACCTTTTCAGCCTTGTCGTTCATACAAAAATTCCTTTCCCGGCGAGATCATTTCGCTGTTCCCACGTTCTGCAGGAAGTCCGCGATGATAGCCTCGTTGTCCTTTGCGGAAATTTCCTTCTCAACGACCTTGGACGCAGCCATGATGACGATATCGGATATTTCGTCCTTTATCTCGTTGACTGCGCGCTGCTTGTCGCGCTCGATGTTCTCCTCGGCTCTTGCCTTTATCTCTGCGGCTTTCTGGTTAGCCTCGTTCACGATCTCTTCCTCGCGCTTCTGTGCGCGGGCGGTCGCCTGCTTCATTATCTCAGCGGCTTCCTCCTTTGCCTTTGCGAGTTTTTCGAGATATTCCTGCTCGGTCTTTGCGGCGGATTCCTTCGCGCGCTGTGCCTCGGCTATCTCAGCCGCTGCCATTTCCTTGCGCTTGTCGAGTATCTTTCCGACCGGCTTGAACAGGAAGATCCTGAAAAGAATAACGATTATGAGCGTGTTTATCAGGGTGAACACGATGGTGCCGGGGTCGATCGTGACCAGAGGCAGATTGACCTGCGCTGCGCTTTCACTGATAAGTGTCAGCATTTTGTTCAACTCCTCCCTTTATGCTTTTGCTGCTGCTGTTACTTGAACAGTGCGGTGAGGTTGCTGAACAGGGGGTTTGCATAAAGGAGCAGGAGCGCGATAACCAGCGCGTACAGACCGGTGGTCTCGGCGAGCGCGTCACCGATGATCATGGTTCTTGTGACTGCGCCGGAAGCCTCGGGCTGTCTGCCGATAGCCTCAACAGCCTTGCTTGCGCAGATACCTTCACCGATACCAGGACCAAGACCTGCGATCATTGCTGTGCCTGCGCCGAGCGCGGACGCGCCGAGTACGATGGCGCTGGATAAGAGCTGCATATCTTCTGTCATTGTAAGTTCCTCCATTATTTTTTAATGAATACTATCCCCGCTCCGGGGAATTTGGGCTTTGTTTTCGGGAAATAGTCCCGTCATTCGCATTCTGCGCCAGAGATGTACGCCATCGTCAGCGTTGTGAAGATGTACGCCTGGATAACCGCCGAGAAGATGTCGAAATACAGCGATGTTATCGCCGGAATGAGTATCGCGAAGTTGCCCAGCGCGAAGTAGATCAGTCCGCCGATTACCATACCTGCTACCATGTTGCCGAAGATACGCAGCGCCTGTGAAAGCGGGTTTGCGATCTCGCCGATGATGTTGAACGGCAGCATGAACGGCATAGGCTCGATGAACGCGTGTAAGTAGCCCTTTACCTTGCCGGTCTTCGCACGGTTTATCTGGGTCAGTGCGAAAGTGATGAGTGCGATAGCGCCGGTGACTGAGATATCCGAGGTCGGGTTTTTCAGTCCGAAAAGGCTCATCAGGTTGTTCAGCAGCAGGAAGCAGAGCAGGGCGCCGATGTATGTGGTGTAGCCCTTGTACTTCGGTCCCATGGTCGTATCCACCATGTCGCGCACGAAGGTGACTATCCATTCGGCAGCTGCCTGGCGGCGCGTCTTCGGGATAATTTCCATCTTGTGGGTGAGAATCAGCATGACCACCAGCAGAACGAGCATGACTATCCACTGTATGAATACAGTCTCAGTCAGGTTCCAGGTCATTCCGAAAAGCTCGAAGCTGGTTATGACGTGCGGTCCCGTGACGGTAAAACCGCTCTCTGATGCCAAAAGCAGAGCTGCTGGCATTTTTTATCAGTCCTCCTTTACCTTTTATACGGGCTTCATCACTGCCGCCCGGTATCATTACTGCGCCTGGTGCGCGTTTCCCAGAGACCTCTCACCGAGATGACGAGCTTCGGGAAAAACAGCGGCACCGCTGCGCAGATAAGATCAATAAATGGAACGAGCGCCGCAGCAGTCATCGCGAGGAACAATCCGAGGTATCTCAGGCAGTACATGGTGTTCATGTAGGTCTGGGCGGATTTTCCGCTGTTCCGGCGCAGCGCCTTTTCGGCTGACCTTCCCATCAGGAAGAAGTTGCCGACGCTGACGAGATTTCCCCACACGCCGCCGAGAAGCAGCGAGTAGTTGAAGCCGTCCGCGAAGAACAGCACGAGCAGCAGCGCGAAGTAGACCGCGTTGACTGCGAGAAACCACGGCAGCAGCGAGCGCATTTCGCTGACGGTTATATCGTTCTTTTTCGCCATGATATCCCTCACTTGCGGTGGCTGTAGTCGTCGTAGTAATCGTTGTCCCTGGGGTCGGTGTTGTAGCGGGGCGGCTTTTTCTCGTCCCTGCCGTAGAGATGTATCATCTTCATCAGGTGGGAAACGGCTCCGCCTATCATGAACAGCACGCCAAGGATAATGCACACGACCATCACCCAGTCGGGAAGGTCGTAGTATTCACAGGCGTAATGCCCGCCCACGATGAACACCAGCAGCGGTGAAAGGATCACGAACGCGAACTGGCTTGCCACTGCGTAAGCGGAGAATGCGCCCTTTTTCCTGCTCATATCAGCCTCTTGTGACGAACTCGGCGAGACGCCAGCCGTCATCGAGCTTTACCATAGTCATTTCGAGCACGGAACCGCGGTTCTCGTCGGTGACTCCATTGCTGGAATCAACGCCGTCAAGGTAAACGGTGAGGCCGCATCTGCCCTCCTCGAGGTAATCTATGGTGATAGCGCAGCTAGACCAGCTTTTGCTCTCATCGGGGACGAAATCGGCACTGATGCCGAGCTTGTATATCTTTTCGTATTTAGTGCCGGATTCAGCGGTAGCCTGTGCGGTTGATTCCGCAGTGGAAGCGGACTGTTCCACTCTCACCAGCTGCTCGCGCTCGGCGTAGACGGCAAGGCCGTTTCCGTTGGAGTTCTTGAGTATCTGTTCGGCGGCGTTCTCGGCGTACACTGAGTGCACCAGGTCTTCTATCTGCCGGAGCGAGGTGTAGTCGGTGCTGTTGACTGTATAGTAGCCGTCCTCGGGGAGATTCCCGTAAGGCTCGTCCTCGTGGAAAAGCCCCTCGGTGACGAACAGCCTGAGTATCTCGTGGCTGTTGTTGAGCAGGTCATGCGCCGCATACTCGCACTCCTCCTGGTATTCGGGGGTGATATACGAGGTGTCCTGCACCTGCGGTCTGGGCGATGTTCCGCTTTCCGTGGAGGAAGCGGGAGTTCTGTTCATCACGATCATCGCCGCCGCTGCGAGGACTATAGCGGCGGCTGCTACGATTATTGTTGCGATAAGGGGAATATTGTTGGAATTTTTTTTGGTGCTCATTCAGTTTGCTGCCTTTCGTGGGATCAAGCCTTGTTATCGGCGGTGTTCTTGTCAAACGAGATAGCTTCGGGGAATACGCTGCGGCTGTCTTCCTTGGAGAGGAACGTCGTGTTGACGTAGCCCTGAATGATAGCGCCGTCCGTTACTGCGATGGTGGAAGCGTTGATATCGCCGAATACGATGGCGTCGCGCTTCAGCTCCGCCTTGCCGCCTATCTCCAGCTTTCCGCGTATTCTGCCGTTCACGTCGGCATACTGGGAGCTGAGGTCGCCGATAAGTATGGTGTCGCGGTCCATGCGTATCTTGCCCTTGAGGTTGAGATTGCCCTGCATTGCCGCGGAGTTCATGTTGGCGTTGTTGCACTTGATATCGCCGACCACCTTGCCGGACATCTCGATGTCGCGGGTGGTCTCTACGTTGCCCTTGATGTTGCCGTCCACCTGCATATTGGCAAGACTGCGGACGTTTCCGTCGATGATGGTGTTGCGGGAGATGACGGTAACTTCATCGGTGTCGCTGGGCGCGTCGATGGACTGACCCGGTGCAGCGGGGGGCACTGGCGGCACATATCCGCCGTTTCCTCCGTTCCCGCCGAAGCCGCCGGGATTGTATCCGTTATTCACCGCGCCGAAGTTCCTGGGCTGATCATTCTGCATATTCTGTACATTCTGCGCGGTATTATTCTGTGCGTTCTGGTCGCGGTAATACTGTGTTTCAAGGGGAACTCCGGCGGAGTTCATATCTCTGCCCTGGTCGTACTGATATTCGTTCACAGGCTGTGCGCTCTGGTTCGGCTGGAACTGCGCCTGCTGCTGGGGAGCCTGTACCTGCTGTGCGGGCTGCTGCACGGGGGCGCTCTCCTGCTGAGCGGGAGAGGTCTGCTGGAACTGCGCGGTCTGCTGAGCCTGTGCGTTCATTTCCTGCTGGTCGGGCTGCTGGAGATATCTGTCCAGTTCCGTGGGCTGAGCGGTCTTATCGGTCTTGTTTTCCCCGTTTTCCTCAAGACCGTCTTTCTTCCACAGTTCCTTGACTGCCTGTGAAAAATTATCCTTGATACCCATATCTGATTCCTTTCTTTTTCAGTCGGCGCCTGTCGTCACGCGTCACGCGAACGGCCCGGTGAACTGAACAGGTCTTGTGTTATTATTTATCTTGTCGAATTTATATCCGTCGCTTACGAGTACGTGGAGCACATCGCCGAGAACCAGCACGGTGTTCGGCGTTGAGTTGGAATCGTGCATCAGCACGACTGAGCGGTAGTTGTTTGAGATATCCGAGGGAATGGAGTTGTACATCTCCGTCCAGGTGGCGCCGCCCGCGTCGTTGCTGTCAACGTTCCAGTCGAAGTAGCGGAAGCCCCTGCGGTTCATCTCCTGGATAATGTAGTCCCTGGTCTCGGTGTTGAAGTCGTTGACGCTGCCGCCGGGGAAGCGGAATATCTCGGTCTTTATCCCGGTCGCGTCGTAGACTATATCCCATGCCTCGTGGAAATCGTCAAGGAACGCCTCGACCGAAGCGTAGATGTCCTTGTAAACGTGCGAAGCGCTGTGAATGCCGATGGAATGCCCTGCGTCCGCGATGGCTTTCAGCTTTGCGTAGCAGCCCTCCGAGCGGTTCGGCACAACGAAGAACGTCGCCTTGATGTTATACTGCTCCAGGTAGCTGAGAATGCTGTAGGTGTTGTCCGAGGGTCCGTCGTCGAACGTGAGGTAGACTGTGCCCAGTTCCCGGACGTATTCCGATTCAGCCGGGGCGTTCACCATCATGTCGGGGTAGATATCCGCGTACCGGCTCTGCGGCTCGGCGGTCTCAGGCTCGGCGGTTTCCGCGCTTTCTGCGGACTCGGCGGTCCGCGCTTCTGCCGTATCGGCGGCTATGGGCGGCTCGGTCTGTGCGTCGGAGTCAGCCGGCCGGGACGCGGGGGTGCTGTCCGTGTTCGCAGCAGGGACAGCCTCGTCCTTTCCGTGCAGGACGTAATCTATCAGTTCCTCGTCCGAAAGCCCGCTGCGGGCGTAGATATCGTAGAAGCCCTTGACCGTAGGCTCTCTTTCGCCGCTGAGTATAGCCGCGTAATATTCCAGCCGTTCGTTATCCTGCTGTATTTCCGTGACCTCTGTGCTCTTGTTCCACAGCAGCACTGCGAAAACCACGCACAGCACCAGCGGCACGAAGAAAACTATGCAGAGAACGGTCTTGATAAGCACCTTGAAAAATGCCACACTGCCAAACTGCATTTTCTGACCTCTTTATCAATCACGCGGCAGAACCGCGCTGTTTTCGATATAGTACAGCCCGAAAAAACAGGCTATACCCCTATTATTTAATGATACTATAAAACGACGATTTTGTCAATAGCAACAGCCGTGAAAAAGTCAATTAATACCCGGAATATGGACAAAATATGCTTTATTCTGCCGCATTATATAGTTAATGTGCACAAAGAACGGCTGAAAAAAACTACAGCCGAACCTTTCCCCGCGTCGGGGAAGATCCGGCTGAACAGCAGTTATTCTTCGATGAAAACGCGCTTCATCTTGCACTCGTTGAGGGGTCTGTCGCTGTAGTCGGTCTGGACTGCGGCGATCTCGTCAACGGCGTCCATGCCGTCAACCACTCTGCCGAACGCAGCGTACTGCCCGTCGAGGAAGAAAGAATCCTTGTGGCAGATGAAAAACTGGGAGCTTGCGGAGTTGGGGTTCTGCGCACGCGCCATGGAGATGACTCCGCGCTCGTGCCTGAGGTCGTTGGGAACGCCGTTCATCAGGAACTCGCCCTTTATCTTTTCCTTGGAGCCGCCCATTCCGGTGCCCTCGGGGTCGCCGCCCTGTATCATGAAATCCTTGATGACACGGTGGAATATCAGCCCGTCATAGAAGCCGGACTTCACCAGCTTGATGAAGTTCTCGACCGTGATGGGCGCCTTGTCCGGGTAAAGCTCCAGCTTTATCTGCCTGCCGTTTTCCATTTCGATGACTACCATTTTGTTTCTCCTTAAATACTGTAATTTCCGCTGTATATTCCGGTTATCATGAGCGACAGGAAGCGGAAGTCGTTGCTGAGGTCTATTTCCTCGCCTGAGCCGTCGCCGTGTATCCTCACGATGGGGCGGAGCACGTTGGTGTTATGCCCTACTACTACTCCGTGCCGTCCGTCCGACAGCGCCACCATAGTGCCGATGGGGTAGGGGTTGAACGACCGCAGGAACGCCGCGGTCACGTCATAGTCGAAGTGCACGCCGCAGCCGCCGAGCATGTATTCCTCCGTTTCAGCCACCGACCATGGGCGGCGGTAGGGACGGTTTGAAGTCAGCGCGTCGAACACGTCCGCAACGGTCAGGATACGCGCGATGAGCGGTATCTTCTTTCCGGCGAGGCCGGTGGGATATCCGCTGCCGTCGAACTTCTCCTGATGGAACAGCACGCCCGCAAGCACGTTGGCGCTGTAGCCGCCGGTCTCCTTGAGTATCCGGTAGCCGATGTAGGGGTGCTGCTTTATTTTCTCAAATTCCTCGTCGGTGAGCTTGCCCGGCTTCACGATTATCTCGTGGTCGATGTTGGATTTTCCGATGTCGTGGAGCAGAGCCGCCAGAATGACTTCCTTGATGTCAAGCTGCGACAGGTGCAGTTCGTTGGCTATACCGGTGGAGAGCATCGCCACGCGCAGGCAGTGCTTGTAGGTGTAGTCGTCGTAGTTCTGCAGCGCTATCATCTGGTTGCCGAGGTAGGTGGAGTCGTTGCCTATATCCACGAGGATATCGTCGGCGATGTCGTCCACCTGCTTTATCGATTTTTCTGAAAGCTGCTTTATCTCTCCGTTGTGCTCGAAAATGGTGCTCAGCTCGTCCAGCGCCTTGCCGATATGCTGGTTTTTTATGATATCGGCGGCGTCCTTGTCGGAAATGCTTTCCGGAAGTTCCTGCTCAAGGGTCTTTTCACCCTTGATGGTGACGTTCTTTATGCCCTTGCTTTTCAGCAGTTTTATCATGTCGCCGGTGATGAGCGTGCCTTTCATCAGCAGGGTCTTGTAATCCCTTGCAGATGTCGAGGCAACGTCCTTTGCCAGCACCATTCCCTCTGTGACGTTTTCTATCGGAACAATTAACATAGTGACCGCTCCTCGCTCAGAATCAGATGTAAGGGATATCAGCCCCAAAGCGGGGAGCTGTAAACGCCTGCGCTGACGCAGTTCCTGAGGGTCTCGCGTGCGTTGTCCGCGTCTGCCTCGTAGGTCACGCCGAACCATCGGCTGTCAGTTGCGAGATTCATCACTCTGAACCCGCTGCCGTGTATCTCGGCGTCCACTGCGTCCGCGATGGTGAGCTCCGCTTTAGGCTCGTCCGCCGGAAGCTTTTCCAGGAACTCGGATAGCCTGCGCTCCAGCCGCGGCATGAAGTCCGCGCCGAAGCCCCACATGCTCATTGATACGGTGTCGTTCTCGCTGAGAATGCGCTGTTCTCCCGCGAAAGTGCCGGAGATGACGCCGTCAGCGGCTCTGCCTATCGCCTTTGTTTCCTCGACGCTGGTGAGAAGCCCGGAGGAGTCCGTCTTGCATATGCCGCGGTTGACCGTGCCGAAGTCGGACAGAGTGTTCTTCAGCAGGAAGCCCACCGAGCACGCGTCGGCGGTGAAATCACTGAGGAATCCGCCAAGCTGCAGGAAAGCGTCCTGTCCGTAGAAATCGTCTGCGTTGACGATGGCGAACGGACCGTCTATCACATCGCGGCAGCAGTACAGCGCCTGCGCGGTTCCCCAGGGCTTGGTCCTGCCGGGGAAATCGCCCGTTCTTACGGGGATCTGGTCGGGCGACTGATACACATATTCAGTCGCTATGCGCTTCTCCACGCGCGCGCCGATGGTGGACTTGAAAAGTTCCTCGATATCGCGCCTGATTATGAACACCACGCGGTCGAAGCCTGCCTTCACCGCGTCGTAGACCGAGTAATCTATCAACAGCTCGCCGCTGGGACCGAGCTTTTCCAGCTGCTTTATCCTTGTGCCGAAGCGTGTTCCCATGCCCGCCGCAAGGACTACCAAAGTCATCTTTGCCATAATGACCCCCTTTGATTAAATTCCAAATATATCGTATATCCGCGACTTCAACGCTGCCATACGGCGTATCTCCATTATTTCAGACCCTCGATGGAAGCGTTTATTTTCGCGAGCTTCTCCTCAGCCTTTGCAAGCTTTGCGCGCTCGTTCTCTATCTGCTGTGCGGGCGCCTTTGCGAGGAATCCGGGATTGTTCAGTTTTTTGGAAAGGAAGTCGATGTCCTTTTCGGCGGCTTTCTTTTCCTTGTCGAGACGTGCAAGTTCCTTGTCCTTGTCGACAAGCTCGCCCATCGGCATGAATACGCGCGCGGAATCAGTTACAACGGTCATCATGCCCTCTGCGGAATCCGTCTTTTCGGTGACGGTAAATTCGCCTGCGCCCGCCAGCTTCTCGAAGAATCTGCGGCAGTCGGTGAACAGCTGTACGAACTGGGTCTCCACGGTCATGGTGACTTTCTTTGACGGAGGTACGTTGAGTTCGTTGCGCTGTACGCGGATAGCCTTGATGGTGTTGACTACGCGGGAGAACTCCTCGGCAGCCTCGCCGAAGTGCAGTTTCTCGTCATACTCGCACCATTTAGCTATCATTATGCTCTCGCTGTCTGTGCCCGGCATGGACTGCCATATCTCCTCGGTGATGAACGGCATGAACGGGTGCAGCAGTTTCAGAATGCCCTGCATGATGTAAACCAGTACGTTCTGCGCTGCCAGCGCGGACTCGCCGCCCTCGGCGATGCGCGGCTTGGTAAGCTCGATGTACCAGTCGCAGTAAACGTCCCAGATGAAGTCGGTCAGGTTCTGGACTGCAACGCCTAGCTCGAACGCCTCAAGGTTGGATGTGACGTTCTTCACGGTGTCGTTGAACAGGCTGAGCACCCACTTGTCCTCGATGGGGAGGTTTTCCGGCAGAACCGGAGTTCCGAAGTCCTCGGGGAGGTTCATCAGGATATATCTGGAAGCGTTCCACAGCTTGTTCGCGAAGTTCCTGGAGTTCGTTACCTTGGTCTCGGTCCAGCGCATATCGTTGCCGGGGGCGTTTCCGGTGACGAGGGTGAGTCTCAGCGCGTCCGCGCCGTACTTGTCGATTATCTCCAGCGGGTCAACGCCGTTGCCGAGGGACTTGGACATCTTGCGTCCCAGCTCATCGCGCACCAGACCGTGTATCAGCACGTCCTTGAACGGCTTCTGACCTGTATGCTCCATACCGGAGAATATCATTCTTGCTACCCAGAACGGGATAATGTCGTAGCCTGTTACCAGTGTGTTGGTGGGGTAGAAGTAGTCCATCTCAGGGGTCTTGTCGGGCCAGCCGAGGGTGGAGAATGGCCACAGCGCGGAGCTGAACCATGTATCGAGGGTGTCCTCGTCCTGCTTTACGGGAGCGCCGCACTTCGGGCACTTGTCCAGCGGGTCGAGGGAGATGGCGGTGTGCTTGCAGGAGGGATTCTGGCAGTAGTAAGCGGGTATTCTGTGACCCCACCAGAGCTGTCTGGAGATGCACCAGTCGCGGATATTCTCCATCCAGTAGAGATAGCCGTTTTCAAAGCGCTTCGGGATATAGCGCAGTTCGCCGGACTTTACAACGTCGATGGCGGGCTGTGCAAGCTCCTTCATGGAAACGAACCACTGGAGGGACGCGCGCGGCTCGACTGTAGTTCCGCAGCGCTGGCAGCAGCCGACGTTATGCCTGTGCGGCTCTACCTTTACAAGAAGTCCCTGCGCTTCGAGGTCTGCAACCATCTGCTTTCTTGCTTCGTATCTGTCCATGCCTGCGTACTTGCCGCCAACATCGGCGCTGATGGTCGCGTCGTCGTTCATCATGGAGATAACGGGCAGGTCGTGGCGCTGACCCACCATGAAGTCGTTGGGGTCGTGAGCGGGGGTTATCTTAACAACGCCGGTACCGAACTCCACATCAACGTAATCATCGGCGATTATCGGTATCTCGCGGTCGGTCAGCGGGAGCTTGACCATCTTGCCGACGATATCCTTGTAGCGCTCGTCGTTCGGGTTCACAGCCAGCGCGGAGTCGCCGAGAAGCGTCTCCGGACGGGTTGTCGCTATCTCAACGAAGCCGGAGCCGTCCGCCAGCGGGTAGTTGATGTGCCAGAAGAATCCGTCCTGCTCCTCGTACTCGCACTCGATGTCGGAGATGGAGGTCTTGCAGTTCGGGCACCAGTTTATCATTCTTACGCCGTGGTAGATGAGTCCCTTGTTGTAGAGATCCATGAATACCTTCTGAACGGCTCTGGAGCAGCCCTCGTCAAGCGTGAAGCGCTCGCGCTCCCAGTCGCAGGAGCTTCCCAGCTTCTTCAGCTGCTGAACGATACGGCCGCCGTAAACGCGCTTCCAGTCCCACGCGCGCTTGAGGAACTCCTCGCGGCCTATCTGCTCCTTTGTTAGCCCCTCCTCCTTCATCTTTCCGACTATCTTAGCCTCGGTCGCGATGGAAGCGTGGTCGGTGCCGGGGAGCCACAGTGCGGAATAGCCCTGCATTCTTCTCCAGCGGATAAGTATATCCTGCAGGGTGTTGTCCAGCGCGTGTCCCATGTGGAGCTGTCCTGTGATGTTGGGCGGCGGGATAACGATGGTGTAGGGCTTCTTCTTGGGGTCTATCTCAGCGTGGAAATAGCCTTTTTCCTCCCAGTTATGATAGATACGGTCCTCAAATTCCTTGGGAGCGTAGGTCTTTGCAAGTTCCTTTCTCATTGCAATTATGTCCTTTCGTTTTAGGATATATTTACGCGTTAGCGTCGATTTGCGTTATTTTGCTTTAAGCGAGTTCACAAGGCTCTCGTCCGGGGTGACGTACAGCGTGCGGTTGTTCGTGAATATCGCCATTCCGGGCTTTGCGCCTGCGGGCTTCTTGACGAACTTCACCGCGACGTAGTCCACCGGAACGCCCGAACCGCTGCGCCCCTTCGAGTGGAACGCCGCAAGCTGCGCGGCTTCGAACAGGGTCTGTTCCCCTGGCTGCCTGCCCTCGGTGCGGATTATAACGTGCGAACCCGCGATACCCTGAGTGTGCAGCCATATATCGGCGGCTTTCGCGGTTTTCAGCGTGAGCTGGTCGTTCTGGCGGTTGTTCCTGCCGACCAGTATCTCAAAGCCCTCAGTGGAGCGGAAGTGCAGCGGCTCGGAGGTCTTCTTCACCTTTTCGTCAGCGCGCACGCCGCCTTTGAGGTAGCCCTGTTCGCGTAGCTCGCGGCGTATCTCGGCGAGGTCAAGTTCGCTGTCGGTGCGGCTCACCGCGTCGAATACGCTGTCGATGTACACGAGTTCCTGCTTTCCGCTGGCGATAAGTTCCGTCAGCTTCTTTTCGGCGGTGTCCAGCTTGCGGTACTCGGTGTAGTACTTCTGGGCGTTCTGCGCGGGGGTCAGCCGGGGGTCAAGCTGTATCTCGACCGGCTCGCCGGTGGTGAAGTCTTCCAGCACCGCTTTGGATTGTCCTTTTTCCAGCCGCCAGATGTTGGCGTTTATCAGGTCGCCACGGACTCGGAAGACCTCACGCTCGGAGCATTCTGCGAGTTCCTTTTTCTGCAATTCGAGCTTCCTCGACACGCGCTCGCAGCTGTTCATCAGGAGTTTCAGCAGGTCGTGGGCGCGCTGTTTGGTACGCTCGGATCTGTCCTGCGAAGCGAAGAACTCGTCAAGCAGTCCGTTTGCGGAATCGCAGCGGGCGGTAGTCATCGAGCCGGAATACTGCGTGATGCTGATAAAGCAGAAATCCTTTTTCTTTCCGCCGGGTTCTGATACTATAGTAAATTCGCCGGGGCTGCCGCCAAGCATTCCCTTTATGCGGTAGAGGAGTATCAGCAGGCGCTGTTTTCCGCCATCGGTGAGCGCATTGCAGGGCACGTCCGTGTCCTTTTCGCAGTACCACGCTATCTCGCGGGTCAGTATCGGCGAAACGCCCTCCAGCACGGCGGTGAGCTTCTTGCAGAGACGCTCCGGGCTGTCCTGCACGGCTTCGAGCACCTGCTCGGGAGTGCAGGACAGCAGGCACAGCCTGTCCTGACGCGGCGGCGCTTCGTACTGTATCCCGGGGAGCACCCTCCGCACGGAGGAGATGTCGTCGGTTATGCGCTTAACGCTGTCGATGACCCTGCCGTCCCGGACGAGGATAATATTGCTGTGGCGTCCCATTATCTCAGCGACGAGGGTATTCGTCACGATGTCGCCTATTTCGTTTGTGCATTCGAAATCCAGCGAGATGACGCGCTCCAGGCCGTCCTGGCGTATCGCCATGAGTTTGCCGCCGGAAAGGTGCTTTCTCAGCAGCATGCAGAACATAGGCGGCTGCTGGGGATTCTCAAACGAAGCGGCGGTGAGGTTCAGCCGTGCGCTGACGCTGTTCGCGGAGAGCACTATCTTCTTGCCGCCGTCCCGGAAAGTCCGCAGCGAGACGACTATCTCCTCGCGGGAGGGCTGATATACCTTGTCCACCCGCGCGCCGATAAGCGGCTGGAGTTCATTTGTAACGATATGAAGAAAAGCTCCGTCAAGGGACAAAGCAGTCACCCCCTTAAATTTTTATCCTGAATGTTTTAAATGTAGCTGCACGGCTCGTGCTCGGATTCGCACGCGAACACCGGTATCTCCGGGAAAGCGCGGCTGAGCAGCGCTGCAAGGCGGTGCGGCGCGCATTTCTCAGTGCCGAAGTGTCCCGCGTCGATGAGCGCCATGCCGAGGTTGTGCGCTTCTATCCACACGGAGTGCTTCACATCTCCGGTGACGAGCGCCTGACAGCCCAGCGCTGCCGCCTTTTCGAGCAGGTCTCCGCCCGAGCCGGAGCACACTCCCACGCGGGTTATCGCCATGGTGTCGCCCTCGCAGTACTTCACGCTTTCGAGGTCGAGGGCGTTCTTGCAGTGCTCTGCGAGCGATTTTGCGGTGAATCCGAGCGGCAGGTCTGCGATACCGCCTATGCCAAGCCCCGTGGGCTGGGTCTGCTCGAGCACGCCTGTGCTCTGCCAGCCGAGAAGCTCCATGAGAGTATCGTTCACGCCGGCTTCACACATGTCAAAATTAGTATGTACCGCGATGGCGCTGATATCGCTGCGCACCAGCGAGTACACCGGGTTTCCGGCGAGCACCCTTTTCAGCGGGTGGAATATCACCGGGTGGTGGGAAACTATCAGGTTCGCGTTTTTGGTCTGCGCTTCGTTTATTATTTCTTCTGTTATATCAAGGCAGGCGGCTATGCCGGTGATGTTCTCCGCTGAGCTTCCGGTCAGCAGACCGACATTGTCGTAGCTTTCCGCCGTGTTCATCGGTGCGATGGTGTTAAGATACCCCAGCACCTGACCTACTGTTATAGACATTCTGTCCCTCCGTCAGGAATCGTATTCCTGTGCCTTTGCTTGTATCTTCTCCGCCAGCGCCCGCATGTGCTGAGCCTGTTCGGCGTTTGAGCCGGACGACTCCATGCCTGCGGCGTTCTTGAGGAGCTTCCCCGCGATGAAACGCAGCATATCCGGGTCGGTTATCCTGCCGCACAGGCAGAAAAGTTCGTCCGGCTCGCGCGGTACGCCGGTGTGCTTCACCAGCATGACGGTGTAGAACCGTTCGCCCTCCCTGACGGCGCGCTCCTCGATTATATCAAAGCCGCCGCGGTAAAGTTCCCTGCGGAGAGTATCCGCCTTAGTCATGGGCTGGAGAATGAACCGGGTATCCTCAGACAGGAATCTGCACCCGGAGATTATTTTCATGATAAGTTCGCCGCCCATTCCGCAGATAACCACATCGTCGGCGTAGTCTATCCTTTCAAGTCCATCGGAAAGCACTGCTGTGACGTTAGACACGCCCTGCTCTTCGATAGTGCGCCGCGCGGCGGAAAGCGGTCCCTCCCTGACATCGGAAGCGATGACCTGCTTTGCGCCGTTCTGCGCGAGGTAGCAGGCGAGCAGCGCGTGGTCAGTCCCCACATCGCAGACGGTGACCCCTCTGCGGCAGAGCGCTGCGGCGGCGCTGAGCCTGCCGGTAAGTTTCACCATTATTCGCCGAGCGCCGCGTTGAGCTGCTCAACGATCTCGTCAGCGTCCACGCCGTGCACCATGCACGCCTGCTCAACGGACTCGCCGCGGGAAGCCGGGCAGCCCAGGCAGTGCATGCCCATTCCGAAGAAGATGGGCGCGGCAGCCTCTGCGTTAACGTCAAGAATATCGCCGATTATAGTGTCCTTTGTTACTTTCATTGTTGTGTTTCCTTTCATTTGTTGATTTTTCCGGCGCTGCTGGAGCGCGTGGAGATAAATATACAGTTTATATTATATCACAGCTTTGTTATTTTGTCCAGTATAATTTGAAATGATACCCTCATTTTTTAAATGTGAAGAGTTGGATTGACAAAATGTTGACAAATCCTGAGAAATGGTATATAATAATAAAATATGAGCGGCGGTGAAAGGCACAGCCGCGTAGAATTTGGAGGAACAAAAGAATGAATATCAGAAAGATAGTATCCGCTGCTGCTGCGGCTGTTTTTGCGGCTGGCGCGGTATCGGTA
>ERZ1035006.1499-NODE-1499-length-15273-cov-6.009265_pt1 | contig 15273 bp, 16 predicted proteins | sample MGYA00520694_ERZ1035006 | MGnify/ENA primary metagenome ERZ1035006 (study PRJEB33766, sample SAMN09781746) | gut metagenome | biome: gut microbiome | host: Homo sapiens | place: Madagascar | study: EMG produced TPA metagenomics assembly of the PRJNA485056 data... | reverse complement strand
AGGTCGCCGCTGATGATGGCCAGCAGGTAGCCGTTGGCCCCCCACTTGAAGCCCACCAGATACAGCGCATAGAAGGCCATGGTAGCCACCGTGCACAGCACGCCGTCCACCGCTACCAGCCGGTTCCACTGGCGGCTGCGCACGAACTGGGTGCACAGGGTGCGCATGCAGCTCATAAGCACATAGATGTAGATGAGCAGGCCGTACTGTGCCATATCCGGCAAAAACTGGGTGATGGGCCAGCACAGCACCAAGATGCCAAAGCCGCCCAGGATGGTAAGCAGGCCGTTGGTAAACACCTGTTTTTCGCTGTTGCCCTTGTCCAGGCCAAAGCGGATGATGGCGTTGGACATGCCCATGGACACAAAGGGGATGAGCAGGTTTGCATACTGGCTCAGGATCTTGGACAGGCCCAGGTCTGCGATCTCTGCCATGGCGTAGGTCAGAAACGGCTGTACCAGCAAAGTGAGCAGCTTGGACGAAAAGCTGGAGATGGCAAAGATCAGGGTGTTGCCGGCCAGTTTGGAATATTTATCGCCGGTCTTTTTTTCGTTTTCCAAGGGATATTCCCTCCCGTTTTTACGTTAGATTATTTTTTCAGCAGTTCCCGCCGAGCCTTCCAGTCCGGCAGCAGCTTTTCCACCTCGGCCCAGAACGCCGGGCTGTGATTCAGCTGCAAAAAATGGCAGTACTCATGTACTACCACATAGATCTGCGCCGCAGGCGGCTGGTTGTACAGCTGCAGCGCAAAGGTGATCTGCCGCTTGCCCGGGCAGCACACGCCCCAGCAGCTGGTCATGCTGCGCACCTTGAGCAGCGGCTTCTGCCCGCCCAGCACCCCGGCAAAGGCCGGGTATACCTTATCGCTCATGGCGGTAAAGCAGGCCAGCGCCACAGCCTTATCCGGCAGGTCGGCGTTATCTTTGTTCAACTTGGCAATGTTTTTTACCCGTGTATCCCGGATCCACTGGGCGTTTTTCAGCACAAAATGGTCAGCCTGTTCCAGGCTGGCCGTCAGCGGGATGCTTACCATCACAGTACCGTTGTCCCGCACCCGCAGGTGCAGCTGTTTTACCTTTTTGCGCACCAGCTCGTACTGGATGCCGCCCGCACTGCGCAGCTGGGCGGGCGATGCCGCCGCCATCTCAGGCCTCGCGCCGGGCCAGGCGGCCAAGGGGCAGCTGCGCCAGCACCACAGCGGCAAACAGCAGCACGCAGCCCGATGCCTCGCGGAGCGAGAGGTCCTGGTGCAGCAGCAACCAGCCGCCCAGCGCGCTGAACACGCTCTCCAGGCACATGATCAGGCTGGCAACGGCGGGGTTCAGATCCCGCTGGCCTATGATCTGCAGGGTATATGCCACACCGCTGGACAGCACACCGCAGTACAGGATGGGCAGGGCGTTGGCCGCAAACTCTGCCATGGCAGGCTGCTCAAACAGCAGCGCCGCCACGGTGCTCTCTACCGACACCACAAAAAACTCCACAAAGCTCAGGCGCACACCGTCCATCCGGGGCGAAAAATAATCCACCGCCATGATCTGGAAGCTGAACAGCACCGCGCACAGCAGCAGGATCAGATCGCTGCTCCGGATGCTGCCAAAGCCGTCCTTCATGCACAGCAGATACAGCCCTGCCACCGCGATGCCCATGCTCACCCACAGCTGCGCGCTGCCCTTCCGGCCCAGAAACAGGCCGAACACCGGCACCAGCACCACATACATGGCGGTCAGAAAGCCTGCCTTGGCCGTGGAGGGATCCAGCGTGATGCCGGTCTGCTGGGCTGCGCTGGCCAAAAACAGCAGCGTGCCGCACACAAGCCCGGCTTTCAGCAGCTCTTTGCGCTCGGCAGCATTTTTAGGCTTGCCGTCCGGCCTGCCCTGCCGGTGGTGCAGCGCGTCAAAGGCTTTGACCGTTGGAGCCAGCACCAGTACGCCCATCCAGCTGCGCCCGGCCAGGAACGAAAATGCGCCCATGCCGGCACCGGCGCTCTGCGCCACAAAAGCTGTGCCCCAGATAAAGGCGCACAGCATCAGGATCAGTGAATTTTTGGTCTGGTTGCTCATCCGGCAATGCCCTCCACCTTCAGCAGGCCGTACAGATAGTAGCGGCTGGAATCATACGAGATGGTCACCCGGTACTGCGCTGCCGGATCCAGCCCGGAAATGGTGCAGCGATAATCGGTGCCATCGGTCTTTACGTAGTAGGTGCTGTCCGGCACATACTCCGCACCGCCGCTCACCTTTTTCCACAACGCGACCTTGAACTTCTGGGTGCCCTCGGCGGTGCCGCAGGCCATGATGTTCAGGCTGCCGCCCGGCACCGTAAAGTAGCCGGTATTGCGGCTCCAGATGCCGTTGAACACTGCATACAGGCAGCCGTCTGCCGTAGCCGTGGCAAATTTGGCCGATGCATCCGCAATGCCCTGGATGATCAGCGGGTCACTGGTCTGCTCCGCCCAACGGGTGGTATCCTCTTCCTGCACTTCGCCGGAGCTGCCGGTGACCTTCTGCGCCACCTTTTTCAGGGTCTCCTTGCAGCCGGTCAGGCTGAACGCCATGACCATGGCCAGCAGCAGTGCCAAAAGCTGTTTTTTCATCTTCATAGCTTTCCTCATCAAGAAAATGTTGATTTTCCGTGTGTTTCCTGCCAGAGAGCAGAATACAGGGTAAGTATACCGCATTTTGCCGCCCTGCACAAGACAGCTGCATTTATTTTGTGCGGTTTGCCGCCTGTTCCTGCAAAATTTTCACAGATCCTGTGCACGCAGGGCTTCGCACTCCGCACCGGCCAGCGCCGGTGCCTCGGGGCCGAACAGGCTGCCGTACCGGTACAGCGCCCAGCCGCCTACAGCCTGCCCCCGCAGATCCGCCACCTGCGCTGCCAGCGCACTGCCGGTGCTCCAGCCGGACACGCTGTCCGGGTTCGCGCCGCCATCGCCCACGCCCACGCGGTATGCCCCCAGCCCAAAGTACAGCGCCACATCCCCCGCCCGGGGGTAGTTCAGCCACGCCGGGACGATGTTCTCAAAGGCGAAGCGAGTGCTGCCGGAGCGCAGGGTGAAACCATACCCCCAGTACACCTGCGGGCAGAGGTAATCGATGACCTTTTCCTCCCCGCCCGCCGCCAGCCATGCGGTCACATCGCTGTACTGCTGGTCGAGGTCGTTGTCCGGGTTGTCCTGCGGGCTGATGCCGAACCGCAGGGTGGGGTCTGCCGCCTTTACCGTGCGGTGCACCGCCGCCACCAGCGCGGTAACGTTCTGCCTCCTCCAGGCGGCAAGGTCGGCGGCACCGCTGGCCGCAAACTGTGCGGCATCGATGGCGGCATCGGTGGTGGGGTAAAAATAATCGTCAAAGTGGATGCCGTCCACCGGGTAGTTCTGCAAAAGCTCCGCCACCCCCTGCACCACATAGTCTGCGGCGGCTGGCTCGGCAGGGTTCAGATACAGCCCATCCCCGGCGGTGCACAGCCACTCCGGGTGGGTGTTGACCAGATTGTTTTCCGCAAGGCCGGGCGGCATGGCTGCCGAGCTGCGCAGGCGGTAGGGATTGATCCACGCCTCCACCGCGATGCCCCGGCGGTGCGCCTCGGTCAGGAAAATATCCAGTGGATCAAAACCGGGGTCTTTGCCCTGCACGCCGGTGCACAGGTGGCTCCACGGGAACAGGCTGCTGCGGTACAGCGCATCGCCAAAGGGCCGCACCTGCGCCAGCACGGTGTTCAGCCCCAGCCCGGCGCAGTTTTCCAGCAGCTGCACCGCCCCGGCGCGGAAGCTGTCCTCGGCAGAAAAATCCAGCAGCGCCCAGTCCAGATAGCTCACCCACACCGCCCGCCACTCCCCGGCAGGCAGGGCGGGGTTGGGTGCGGGGGGCGTATCTGTGCCGGAGGCTGCAGCCTGGCCGGTGCGGCCCTTCTGCCGCAGATACCACCCTGTTGCAGCGCAGGCCGCCGCGCCCGCCCCGGCCAGAAAGGCCCTGCGGCCAAAGCGGCGTTTCGCGCCGGGTCTGCGCTTCCTGCGGCGCTGGGTCACAGGGTCTCCTCCTGGGTCTTATACAGGGTAAGCCCCGCCCAGCCCCGGGCGCAGGTCAGCAGTACGAACATCAGGTTGGTCCAGAAGGCAAGGCTGCTCATGCCCGCATACTTCGTCAGCAGCCAGAACACCAGCCGCAGCACCTCGGCAGCGCTCACCAGCTGCAGCTGCCGCTGGATGGGTCTGCCGCGCTCATACTCGGTCGCCAGCAGAGCCGGCCACACCAGCGCCGAACAGACATCCCCCGCCCAGCCGCTGGCACCCAGCTTGCTGAGCATCAGCACTACGAACACGCCGGTGTAGCTGCGCTTTTCCCTGGCCGGGGAGCCTTTTTGCGCCGCCAGAAACAGCACTGCGATGCCGGTAAGGCAGAACACGATCAGCTCCAGGCCGGAAAAATCCATCCCGCCCAGCACGGCAAAGCCGCCCAGCATGGACACCGCCGCTGCAGCCAGCAAAAAGAAATACCAGGTCTTGCGTGTAAATTTCAGCTTCATAGATCCCTCCCCCGGGCCTTTGCGCCCGGCTGCAGAAAAATTTAAAAAGAATTGTAAATATTATAGCACAAACCCCCGCAGGTTGTGTTACAATAAGGAAAACTCTTTCGGGGAGGACTTTTTATGAACGCTGTTGTTTCGGTCTGCCTGCTGGCCTGTGCGCTGGGCATCATCATCTATCTGCTCTCCCGGCGGGAGACCGGCCGCCGCAGCCAGTACGGCCCTTCCGGCCTGTCCGAGTTCCGCACCGACCTTGCGCTGGACGAATGCTTTGACCGCCTGGATGCCCACAGCGACACCGATCTTTTTGCCTATGAGTGCCGCCGGGAAAACGATGGCGGCTTTCTGCTGCACCTGACGCTGCACCAGCCCAGCCAGCAGCCGCTGGACACCCTGTACACCCTGCGGCTGGACCCCGGCCGCCAGACCGTGGTGACCCTGGTCTTTATCCGGGAGGCTTTTGGCTACCGGGAGCCGCTGTTCCCCCAGACGATGCTGGACGAATTTATGCTGCAAAAGCTGGATGCCCACCGTACAAAATGATTTTTGCAGAAAAACGCTTTCCTTTTTCCGCATTTTTTGTTATACTAATGCGTGTTGCAGCAATGCACCATCGCATACGGGCTAGTAGCTCAGCTGGTCAGAGCTGGCGGCTCATAACCGCTTGGTCCCGGGTTCAAGTCCTGGCTGGCCCATATAACAAAAAAGGCACCCGCATGGGTGTCTTTTTTGTATCTCAGGCCAGCCAGGGCTTGAACAAGGCGGCGGTGCGCAGCACCGTAAGCAATCAGCCTGTGCAACGACGACGACCGCAGCCAGCGGCTGAAACAGGGAGGAGTTGTTGGGGCAGCGTTCTGATTTTTCTGTAACCCCTGCCAGGGGGCTATAGAAAAATCAGCAAACGCAACTCGTTGCTGTTGCTTAGCCTGCGGGTCCCAACGCTCAGGAATGTCTACCAAGAAAGAGCCATTCCCCGCATGGGTGTCTTTTTTGTATCTCAGGCCAGCCAGGGCTTGAATGCCCTCATTTCATCTATCATTCTGAGAGAATCGTGATAGATGAAATGATAGATGAACGAAACAGGACGGGAGGTATCCGCCGTGCGAAACAAAAAACCGCCATTTGAGATCACCGAAGCAGCCCTTTCGGACGTTATGGAGATCAGCGAACTGGTGGGCAAGATCCGTTCCACCCGGAATCTTTCCACAAGTCCCATCCTGCGCCGCCAGAATCGTATCCGAACGATCTATTCTTCTCTTGCGATCGAACAGAACACCCTTTCTCTGGAGCAGGTGACGGCAGTTCTTTCCGGCAAACGTGTGATCGCACCCCCAAAAGACATTGCTGAAGTAAAAAACGCTTACGAGATCTACGATCATCTTGCAGAATTGGATCCTTATTCTGTGGATGATCTTTTACAGGCACATTGCACGATGATGCAGGGGCTTGTGCGGGAAGCCGGAGAATTTCGCTCCCGGCCCGTAGGTGTTGTGGACAGCAAGGGAAATGTTCTGCATTTCGGGACTCTGCCGCAGTACGTTCCTTCCTTAATGGAAGAACTGATCCGGTGGACGGCAAGCAGTCCTTTTCCGCTCTTGATAAAAAGTTGTGTGTTCCACTATGAATTTGAAGTGATCCATCCGTTTGCAGATGGCAACGGACGCATTGGACGGCTCTGGCATACCTTGCTGTTATCAAAGTGGGATCCTTTATTCGCATGGCTTCCGATCGAATCCATCATCCATGACCATCAGGCAGAATATTACGCAGCCATCAATCGATCCAACGCACAGGGTGAAGGGACTATTTTTATCGAGTTCATGCTGGGCGTCATCAAGGAAGCCTTGCACGAAGCAAGCACCGAACAGCCTGTTGTGCAGAACAAAGAAGAAGTGCGCTGGACAAAGATCGCAGACTTTCTCCGCGTCAATCCCAGCATCCGGAACGCCGATATTCAGCGCCTTCTGGATGTTTCCCCTGCGACTGCAAGCCGGATCCTGAACACTTTGGCAAAAGAAGGAAAACTTACCAAGGTGCGGAATGGCCGTTACTGGGCGTATATAAAACAGCCACAATAGCAGTCCGTGTCAGGTCTGGCACCCCACTAAGAGGAGGCTGTTCCAGGAACAGGGCGGCTCACTCTCCATCCTCTGCGGGCAGCTGGTTCCACAGGCGGTAGTAGATGCCCTGCTTTTCCAGCAGCTGGGTATGGGTGCCCTGTTCCACGATGCCCTCCTCCCCCAGCACAAGGATGCGGTCGTAATCCTTGATGGTGGTCAGGCGGTGGGCGATGGTCAGGGTGGTGCGGCCATGGGCCAGCTTTTCCAGGCTCTGCCCCACAAGGATCTCACTCTCGTTGTCCAGTGCGCTGGTGGCTTCGTCCAGGATCAGGATGGGCGGGTTCTTTAAGAACACCCGGGCGATGGCGATGCGCTGCTTCTGCCCGCCGGACAGCTTGACCCCGCGCTCGCCCACATAGGTGTCAAAGCCGTCTTTCAGGGCAAGGATAAATTTTTCAGCACCGGCCAGGCGGGCAGCTTCCACGATCTCTGCGCGGGTAGCGCCGGGCTTACCGTAGGCGATATTCTGCGCCACCGTGCCGCTGAACAGATATACGTCCTGCTGCACGATGCCGATATCCTGCCGCAGGCTTTTCAGAGTAACATTGCGGATATCCTGCCCATCGATGAGGATGCGGCCGCTGGTCACCTCGTAAAAGCGGGGGATCAGGTTGCACAGGGTGGTCTTGCCGCCGCCGGATGCACCCACCAGCGCCAGGCGCTCCCCGGCACGGATATCCAGGCTGACATCGTGCAGCACCTTGTTGTGGTCGTCCGGGTACTCAAAGCTGACCTGCTCGAACCGGATCTCGCCGGGGCCGGGCTGCAGGGGCACTGCATCCGGTGCGTCCTGGATGGCCACCGGTGTGTCCATGATCTCGGCAAAGCGCTCGATGCCGGTCATGCCCCGCTGGAACTGCTCGGCAAACTCCACGATGCGCCGGATGGTGGCGATCAGGGTGGTCACATACAGCATGTAGGCCACCAGGTCGCCGGCGGTGATCCTGCCATACACCAGCGACAGACCGCCTGCCAGGATGACCACCAGATACATCAGGCCATCGAACAACCGGGTGGAGGTGTTGAATGCTGCCATGGCATAATAGCCCAGGGTCTTGATCCGCTCAAAGTCCTTGTTGCCTTTGGCAAACTTTTCCCGTTCCTCGTTTTCAGCGGCAAAGGCTTTTACCACCCCCTGCCCCAGCAGGCTGTCCTCGATGGTGGAGTTCAGCTCACCGATCTGGACACGCTGCTGGCGGAACCGCGCCCGCAGCCGCCCGTTCAGGTAGACCGATACCACCGCCATCAGGGGCACGCAGGCAAACACCGCCAGCGTCAGCAGAACGCTGGCGCGGCACAGGATGACAAAGGACGCTATGATCTTGATGCCCGCGATGAAAAACTCCTCCGGGCAGTGATGGGCAAACTCGGTCACATCGAACAGGTCGTTGGTGATGCGCCCCATGATGGTGCCCACCTTGGTGTTATTGTAGTAGGTATGATCCAGCCGCAGCAGGTGATCGAATGCATCCCGGCGCATATCGGTCTCGATATGCACGCCCATGATGTGGCCAATGCTGGACATATAATAGCTGGCAGCACCATCGATGATGCGCAGCACAAGGTAGACCGCTGCCAGCCGCAGCACGATATCCGCCGTCAGGGTGATGCCCACCCCCATTGCGGCGTTGGTAATGGTGCTCATGATCTTGGGCAGCACGATATCACACAGGGTGGTCAGCGCTGCGCAGAACAGATCCAGCAGCAGCACCATTTTATAGTTTGCCAGATAGGGCATGAACCGCCGGAGCAGCGCACCGCTGCTGACATGGTGTGCCCCGGGGTCGCCAGTCTTGTTTTTGGGCATGGTTCCTCCATTTGATTTTCCGTAGAACTGCCGGTCCTTCCCCCGGGCAGGCGCGCACAGCGCCGGGCGCAGGGTGTGCTCTCCGGCAGTTCTCTTATTTTTTGCTGTAATCCCGCTCGCCGTAGATGGCGGTGCCGATGCGCACAAGGGTAGCGCCCTCCCGGATGGCGTTTTCAAAATCGCCGCTCATCCCCATGGAGAGGGTCTGCATTTCCACGTTCTGGTAACCCCGCTCCCCAGCCCGGACGAACATCTGGTACACCTGTGCCAGATACCGGCGGTTGCGGGCATCATCGTCGTTCACAGGCGGAATGGCCATCAGGCCCCGGACCCGGATATGCGCCTGCGCGGCAGCGGCATCCAGCAGCGGCCACAATGCATCCGGAGATGCACCGGTCTTGCTCTCCTCGCCGCCGATGTTCACCTCCAGCAGGATGTCCTGCACGATACCGGCCTTTGCGGCCTCCTTCTCGATGGCCAGCAGCAGGTGCTCGCTGTCCACGCTCTGGATCAGGCTGGCACGCCCCAGCACCTTTTTGATCTTGTTGGTCTGCAGGTGGCCGATAAAGTGGCTGGGCTTGCCGCAGTAGGCTCCGGCATCGTAGTTTGCGCACAGCTCCTGCACATGGTTTTCTCCAAACACATCAATGGGCAGGGCCGCACTGGCTGCAATGGTCTGCGCCGTGCGGGTCTTGCAGGCGGCGCACAGCTGCACCGCCGCCGGGTCGCGGCCTGCCTGCCGGGCGGCCGCAGCCATCTTTTCCCGGATCTCGTCCACTGCCTGCCGCATCTCTTCCAATGTCTTTTCTGCCATAAGGCTCAGTCCTCCTCGGTATATCTGGCGCGCTCGCCGCCGATCAGTTTCGGGCGGGTGCGGGCGCACAGGATGTTTGCTTCGCCGATCTTTGTAAGGCGCAGCCGCACCGGCACCGCCACCCGTTTCAGGTGCATCCCGATCAGGGTGCCGCCGATATCCATGCCCGCATGGGCGCGGATCTCCTCCACCGCGACGGGCTGCTTAAAGTTTTTCCAGCAGGTCGTGGCCCAGCTGCCGCCCGCATGGGGGCGCGGCACCACGCACACTTCCTCCCAGCCGTATTTTTCAGCGGCTTCCCGCTCGATGATGATGGCGCGGTTCAGGTGCTCGCAGCACTGCGCTGCCAGCCAGATACCGTTTTCGGCCAGCACGGGAGCAATGCCCGCGTACAGTGCCCGGGCCGCCTCGATGCTGGAATCCTTGCCGATGTGCCCGCCCACTATCTCACTGGAGGAGCAGCCCACCACGAGCACCTCCCCCTTTTTCAGCTTAGCCTGGGCCAGCAGTTCGGTCACTGCCTGCCGGGCCTCGTTCTCGATCTGTTTTTCAAACGCTTCGGTCATACAAAACACCTCGTTTATCGGTTTGCGGGCAGCAGGCTCTTTGCCCCTGCCGCGCCGAAATACACCTTGCTCTCCACCGGACACACGGCTGTGCAGCTGTCCTGCGCAAGGCCGGTAAAGGTCTGCTCCCAGCGGCCGGCAGCCGGGTCCACAGCCTCGGCGCAGGGTGTCTCGGCGGTGCGGCGGAACAGCCGCTCCTGCATATTCTGCCCCGCCCGCAGGACGATGCCCCGCAGCAGGGTGCTGTCGGCATTCTTTTCCAGCCAGCTGCTGCACGCCCAGCGGTAGCTGATGTACAATGTACCGTCCGTATCCACCGCCAGTGCGCCGGGGTAACCCGGCAGGCCGCTGAATGCGGCCGTGCAGCCCCGGCCCCCGGCAGTCAGCTCCCGGGCATCGGCATCCACCGCCCAGACGCAGCGGCTGCTAAGGTCGGAGACATACAGGGTCGCGCCGTCCCGGCTCAGTGCCAGGCCGGAGGCGCCTGCCACACCGCCCAGCACCTTTTCCACCGTGCGGGCAGCGGGGTCGTACACGTACACGCAGCCGGTAGCGGTGTGCGCCAGCAGCTCGGTGCGCAGGGCGTTTTCCAACCCGTTTTCTGCCCCTGCAGCCGCTGCCACTGCAAAATACACCCTGCCATCCGGTGCAGCTTCCACTGCAGAAACTGCGCCCAGCGGCGCGCCATCCAGCTGGGTGACCACCTGTTCCACCGCCGCACCCCAGCTGTCGTGTCTGGCGCGGCACAAGGAGCCGCCGGCGGGGGTGAGCAGGGTCAGCCACACATCCCCTGCGGCATCAAAGGCAAACCCGGTCAGCTCCCCTTCCACGCTCAGGATGGCGGCACTGTAGCTTCCATCAGTACGCACAAGGTCGCTGGTGCGCTTTTTCAGAGCCGCACCGTTCCAGGCGGCTGCATACACAAGGCCTTCGCGGGTGCGGATGCAGTCCACGCCCTGATATTCGCCCAGCTCCATCCGCTCCCTGCTGTCGGCCGAAACTGCCGTGCACAGCGCACCGGTATCCTGCCGGAGGTCGGGGGCCTTATAGCGCTGGGGCGGGGTGTCGATGGGGCGGAAGCCCAGCACATACACCAGCGCCAGCAGAATGGCCACCCCGAACATAGTGCTGGCGGTGCGGAACCGCTTGAGCATGGCATCCCGCTCGACCGCCATCTGGGCGGCATACTCCGCACGGCGGCGTGCCGCCAGCGCATTGGCGCGGTTGGCGCGGCGCATCCAGCGGTCCACAAACAGAGCCACCCTCGGCCCCACCGTGAGGGACGCAATGGCCAGGATGAGCAAAAATTCGATCAGTCCGATTCGCATAAGCGCTTTCCTTTGTTCTTTGAGATACTGCGGGCAGAACACCGCCCTTTATCGCTAAAGTATAGCATTCCCACACAAAAAGGGCAAGCGGGGTGCGATTTTTGCCATGGCATTACTGCAAAATGATTGCTGCCCTCCCGCCCGGTGTGGTATACTGGATACAGGCAGACCCTGTTTTTCCAAACCATTCACTTAAACTTCACAGCTTTTTCCAATTCTTGCATTAAAATAGGGATATATTCTGATATTTTATCGATTTTATAAGTTCGTTATAGGGAGGAGTCCTGTTCTTATGGCAAAGATCTTGATCGTTGACGATGAGCCGCGCATCCGGGAGCTGATCCGTGAGCATCTGCAGCATTCCGGTTACATCTGCGAGGAAGCCGGGGACGGCTCTGCGGCACTGGCGCAGCTGTCCGGCGGCGGGTTCGATTTGGTGATCCTTGATCTGATGATGCCTTTTATGGACGGCATGACCTGCCTGCGGGAGATGAAAGCGGCGCAGACGACTATGTGGTAAAGCCCTTCTCCCCCCGGGAGCTGGTAGCCCGGGTGCGGGCCGTGCTGAACCGCACCATGCCCCGCCCCACCGAGGCTGCCGATACCATGACCTTTGGCGAGCTGACCATCGATACCGCCAGCCACACCGTGCGGGTATCCGGCGAGGATGTGGCGCTGACCCCCAAGGAGTTTGACCTGCTGGTGTTTCTGGCCTCCAACAAGGGCATTGCCCTGAGCCGGGAAAAGATTCTGCAGAAGGTGTGGAACTACGACTACTTCGGCGAGGACCGCACCGTGGACACCCATGTAAAGATGCTGCGCGGCCATCTGGGCAAATGCCGCAGCTACATTGCTACGGTATGGGGCATCGGCTATAAGTTCGACCCCGATGCCGCCCGTTGACTGAAGGAGCGTGCAGTTCATGCGGCAAACCACCAAAGCGCGGCATACCCTTGGCATCCGCGGGCAGCTGATGTGGTTTTTGTGCTTCATCTGCCTGTTTCTGCTGGGGCTGTTCTGGCTGCTTTCTACCCAGCTGCTGGAGCCTTTGTACACCAAGCACATCGAGGCCCAGCTCACAAACCAGGCCGACAGCATCGTGGAGCGGCTGGACACCTCTCTGGCAGAGGGCAGCGTGCTGTCCAGCTGGTCTTTCGGGCAGCTGTATATCAACAACGATTTTTTTGATAAGCTCACCCTGGAGCTATACACCAAAGGCACGCTGAACAGTTTCTGCGTGGATATCTCCGACACCACCCTGCACACCATCTATAAGATCGAGAACCAGTCCTTCTGCAACCTGCACGGCACCTACCTGTCGGACTCGGCCAACAACGACAAGATCATTGCCACCGCTCTGGCCATGCGGCGCAAATGCCGCAGCCTGGGCAGCTTTGTGCAGACGCTGAACCCGCCCCGGCTCTCCGGCTCGGCCCAGCTGCTGGTGGGACGCACCACAGCCGATGGCAGCTACACCGTGCTGGTGACCACCAGCCTTGTGCACGTTGCCGAGGCCGGCAAGGTGCTCAGCACCCTGCTGCCGCTGGCGGCGGCGCTGATCTTTGTGTTTGCCATGTCAGCGGCCTGGCTGTTCAGCGAGTGGTTCACAAAGCCGCTGCGGCAGCTTTCCAGCGCCGCCCGGCAGATGGCACTGGGCAACTACGCCGTACAGGTGGACAACCGCCGCAACGATGAGCTGGGCGACCTGGCCCGGGACTTTAACCACATGGCGGAGGAGGTGCAGCACGCGGTGCAGATGCAGCGCGACCTGCTGGCCAATGTTTCCCACGACCTGCGCACCCCACTGACCCTGATCAAGGGCTACGCCGAGACTGTGCGCGACCTGACCGGCGACGACAAGGCCCACCGCGATGAGCAGATGAACATCATCGTGGACGAGGCCGACCGCCTGACCGCGCTGGTATCCAGCGTGATGGAGCTGAGCAAGGTGACCAGCGGCACCTACAAGTGCGAGCGGGTGCACTTTGACATGGGGCAGCTGTGCGATGAGGTGAGCGAGCGCTACGATGCCATCTGCGCCCAGAACGGCTGGCAGCTGCAGCTGGAGCTGCCGGACGAGGAGCTGCCGGTATACGCCGACCCGGATATGATGCAGCGCGCGCTGCACAACCTGCTGGGCAACGCCATGCACCACATCGGCAAGGACGGCATCTTTGTCCTGCGGGCCTTCCGCTGCTCTGAGGGCGTGCGGGTAGAGGTGGAGGATCACGGCCCCGGCATTGCTGCCGCCGACCTGCCCTATATCTTTGACCGCTACTACCGCTCCCGTTCGGATGCAGGCAAGCAGGGCACCGGCCTGGGGCTTTCCATCACCAAGGCCATCTTCCAGCAGCACTGCTTCCGCTTTGGCGTACAGAGCACCGTAGGCAAGGGCAGCATCTTCTGGTTCGTCATGAGCGATCTGCCCTATGTGGACGATACCAGCGGGAACTGAGCGCCGTTTGCTATAACATAAAATGAGGAGCTGCGGGCACCGCATCTGGTGCCGCAGCTCCTCATTTTTTATGTTGTTGTGCTCTCTGCCGTACGGTAGATGCCAAAGGTGTTGTCTGGGGCGGGCATCTCCACGCGGGAGGCGCGGTCGTTCACTGCCCACATCATGCCGCCCATCCCGGCCAGAACTGCCAGAACAACGAGCCATTTTACTGCATTGGGTAATTTTTTCATCCTATATTCCTCTCCGTGTCGTCCGGTCTGCACCGTTTGCGGGCGGTGCGCAGCAGCGCAGCCGCCTCGGCAGCCGAAAGCGTCTGCACCCACCCGGGGCGCGTGCCTGCGCCCGCGCCAGTGCTGCCCGCCTCGGCAAAGCCGGCCAGCGCCGTGTCGGTGCGGTCGTTCCAGCCGGCAAAGCCCTCCGGCGCGATATGCGCCCCCAGGCGGCAGTCCAGCACCGCCGTTTTGCCGGTGGGGCGCCAGGGCCTGCCCAGATAGATGCTGCCCGCCGGGCAGTCCGAAACAAAGTCGCAGTCCCAGAACACAAAACCCAGCCCCGCCGCCGCGCCGGAGGGCGCGGTGACCCAGCTGTGCGCCAGGCCGTTGTTCACGGTGCGCAGGGTGCACTGCTCAAACAGGGCGTCCGCCCCGCCAAAGATAAAATCGATATCCCCTGCGATCTCGCAGGCGCTGTAATACTGTACGCTTGCCCGGCGGGGTGCCAGCCCACGGGGGCCAAGGAATCCGTCCTTCTCCCGCTCTTTCTCCGGCAGAGGGGCGCAGAACAGGGTATCCTGGTTGCCCAGCAGGCGCACCCGGCAGAACGCTGCGCGGGCACTGTCCACATATGCTGCAATGGCCTGCCCCGCCTTTGCGCCGGGGCCTGCATCGTTTTCAATGGTCATATCTTCTACCCGCAGCTTTTCCCCGCTGAAAAACGCGGTATAGCTGCGGAAGGTATGGGTGGGCCGCCCGTCCGGATGCGGCAGCTTGCCGCCATCGTTCCACACCAGCCGGGTGGCATCCATGCCTGCCCCGGCAAGGGTGATCTCTTTTTTCTCGCAGACGAGTTTTTCCCGGTAAATACCCGGCGCGATACGGATGACCGCAGGGCAGTCATAGGGCACGGCCAGCACCGCCTCGGATACCGAGGCAAACTGCCCGCTGCCGTCCTGTGCAACGGTAATGGTAAGCATAAGCAGCCTCCTGCGCCCGGCAGCTGCCGGGCTGAAAAATATGCTTTCAGTATACCCCTCCTTTCCGCAAATTGCAACGGAAGCCTTTCGTTATACCACAAACTTTCCCGCCAGCACAAAAGCCTTCCCCCCTTGGGGACAGATTTCCCCCGGCCGGGGGAAGCCTTTAAGCGGAAAATCGCTCATACTATGCAGCACCCATCACCCGCTCTTTTCCAGCCGGAGCACGGCGGCGGTGATATCATCCGGGCGGCCGGTCTTTTGTGCGCGGATGCGGGCAGTTTCCACCAGTGTCCGGGCGATCTTTTCCGGCGCATCTCCCGCCGCTGCCGACAGCTCCAGCTGCTTTGCCACCCAGCCGGCCCCATCCACCAGCAGACCGTCCGATACCAGCACCGCGTAATCCCCCGCCGTCAGGTGCACCACCCGGCTCTGCCCATTCACCCCGCCCAGCACCCCGA
>ERZ1035006.1492-NODE-1492-length-15331-cov-8.733569_pt1 | contig 15331 bp, 15 predicted proteins | sample MGYA00520694_ERZ1035006 | MGnify/ENA primary metagenome ERZ1035006 (study PRJEB33766, sample SAMN09781746) | gut metagenome | biome: gut microbiome | host: Homo sapiens | place: Madagascar | study: EMG produced TPA metagenomics assembly of the PRJNA485056 data... | reverse complement strand
TTCCGCGAGGTGCGCATCCTTGCGGAGCATTTTATGTGATAGGAATTTCCTATCAAATAAAAAACCACTCTCCGGCGCGAATTGCAGCTATAGCGCGCGAATAGCAGACAAAGGCGGTTGTCTTTCCCCTGTCTGCGTTTTATAATCTGTTTAGAGACGCTACTTATAAGGGAGGAACCCGCATATGCTGATACAACTTCTGACAGGCATACACAATCTGACAACGATGCTGTTTGGTATTTTTATCTCCGCATTTTTTCTCGGAGTCAGGCAGAATGCGAAAAATACCGGCATTCTGCTGTTGTTTTCTGTCTGTGACGGAACCTGTTATCTGATCAGTCTCCTGACATTCGGTGAGACGCTGTCCAATCAGCTCTATCCGCTTCTCGTCCACCTGCCTTTGGCGCTGTTTTTAATTCTGTATTACCACTATCCGGTTATCTCTGCTTTTGTGTCGGTATTCTCTGCCTACCTGTGCTGTCAGATCAGCAACTGGGTCGGGCTGTTGCTGCTGGATCTGACAGGCCGCGAGTGGTGCTATTATGTTGCACGTATCATGACCACGGTTCTCACCTTTCTCATACTGTGCAAATATGTATGCCGCACAACAGCTGCAGTATTTGCCAAAGAAAAGCGTGAGCTGTGCATCATCGGTTTTCTGCCATTCATCTACTATATTTTTGACTACGCCGTCACAAAATTCTCGCTGCTTTTGTATTCCGGAAATAAGGCAATCGTAGAATTCATGGGCTTTGCATTCTGTATTGCGTATCTTATCTTTCTGCTCATCTATTTTCAGGAGTACGAACAAAAACAGGAGATCCGGCAATACAGCAATCTGATGGAAATACAGTTGTCATCCGTGCAAAAAGGAATTGAACAAATGAACGCCAGCAAGCAGACCATGTCCATCCTCAGACACGATACGCGGCATCATCTGAGTGTTTTGCGTTCATTTCTCCAAAATGACCATGTGGATAAAGCGCTGCTCTACATACAAAGCATCGACGAAGCATATGATGAAACGGTGATGACCGTTTACTCAAAAAATGAAATGATCAATTCTATCCTGTCTATCTATGATGACCGTTTCCGCAATGACGGCATCTCACTGTGCTGTGATATTTCGGTTCCTGAGACACTGCCGTGTCCGGAGATCGCTTTCTGCGCAATTTTGTCCAATGCATTGGAAAATGCCATGCATGCACTGAGTGAGATAGACACACCCCGCAAATGGGCTTCGCTCTCCATCTCCAATAAAGGCAGCCATCTGCTGCTTCGCCTGGAGAACCCGGTAGACAAAGTTCCCACATTTGTGGATGGCATTCCAGTCTCCACAAAAGAAGGGCATGGCATCGGATCAAAAAGTATTGTATACTATGTGGAGCAGTTAAATGGCCAATGTCATTTTTCCGCTGCAAATGGTACGTTTGTCATGCGCGTCATTATATAGTACGCATGATCCCGGAATAAACAATAGATTTTGGAGGTTTTACATGAAGATAGCAATCTGCGATGATGAACGGTCAAGCCTGAACCAGACTTGTGCGATGCTGGATCAATGGGCGAGACTACGACATACACCGTTGACAGTCGAGTGCTTTACAAACGGCGACGATCTTCTGCTCTCACAACAGGAGAGTTGTCCGGACCTGATTTTTCTGGATGTGGTCATGCCACTGCTCAATGGCATAGAGACAGCCCGCGAACTGCGAAGCAGCAACGCGACTGTGCCGATCATCTTCCTGACCTCCTCCAAAGAATTCGCCGTAGATTCCTACGAGGTAAAAGCACTCAATTATCTGATCAAACCGCTTGCTGAAGATCGGCTGTTTTCTGTGCTGGATGATTTTGTAAAGACAATCCAAAAACCCGATGAGATCTTTATGGCTCAGACCGCACTGGGTTTTTGCAAGATACATATTCCTGATGTCGAGTATCTGGAAGCACAGAATAAACAGGTACTCGTCAGTCTGTCCAATGGCACAGACCTTCAGATTCGTGAACTTTTTTCCAAATGTAACGAGGTCTTTAGCGAAGAAAAAGGCTTCTTCCGCTGTCACCGCAGCTACATTGTCAATATGCGCCGCATCGAGCAGTTCACAAAAGACACTGTCACGACCGATAATCAGTTGCAGCTGCCGATCTCCCGCAACAGCTATGGGGCCTTCAAGGAGGCTTACTTCAACTATATGTTCGATGCAGATACGCTCTGATTCTGCTTCCAATGCTGCTTCTGTGCCTTTGCAATCGATACATTCACCGGTCGCATCTGCCCGGAACCGCAAAACGGTGTCCGAATGCGGGCAGTGCCTACTCAAACGTGACCCGCGCTGCTTCCTCAATCCTCAGATTCGTCTTGTAAAACATCCGCAGTGCCCGGATCGCATATGCAGTATCCGCTGCGCCTGCTGTCTCGTAGCTTGAATGCATCGCGAGCTGTGCCAATCCGATATCTACCGCATGCAGGCTGACCTGCGTATTTGACAGATTGCCCAGTGTAGAGCCACCCACACTGTCACTGCGGTTTGCAAATGCCTGTACCGGCACATCTGCCAGCTCACAGATCCGGGTAAATACTGCGCGGCTGAATGCATCCGTCGTGTACTTCTGATTCGCGCTTTCCTTGATCACGATCCCCTGATTCATCCATACGCGGTTCTGCGCATCCGTCTTATCCGGATGGTTCGGATGTACAGCATGTGCATTGTCACAGCTGACGAGAAACGACCGCGCCTGCGCCTGCAGATACTCTTCGTCTGTTTTTCCGAGTCCCGCATTGATCCGTCCCAATACATCCGCCAGAAACGTAGACATCGCACCCTGCTTCGTATTCGATCCGACTTCTTCGTTGTCAAAACAGCAATAGACATTGACTGCCTGATCATTTTCCGCTTGTAAAAATGCCTGCAATGACGCATAGGCACACTGCAGGTCATCCAGCTTCGGGCTCGATACGAACTCGCTGTGCACGCCCCAGACGCTTCCCCTCTGACGGTTCACTAAAAACAGATCCTTGCCGAGGATACGCTCCGGCTCGATACCGAGCTGGTCGGCAACAAATGCATCGAATGCACCTTTTTTCATCTCACCGGCCGAAAACAGCGGACACAGGTCGATCTGCCGGTTGTATTTATAGCCATTGTTAATATCCCTGTTAAAATGGATTGCCACATTGGGGATCAGCAGCACATCCCGATCAGCAGAAAACAGTCTGGCAGACACTCCATCTGCTTCTTTTACCAGAACCCTGCCTGCCACGCCAAGCGGCCGGTCAAACCATGTACTGTCGATCATGCCACCATACGCCTCCACATTGAGCCGCAGATACTCGCCCGGTCCATCCAGCTCTGCCTCATTTTTGATCTTATATGAGGGCGAATCACTGTGCGAGGCACACAGCTGAAAATGATAATCCGACAGATCCTCCCCTATGCGAAATGCGATGATGCTCGATCCGTTTCTCGTCGTATAATAACTACCGCCCGGCCGGATCTCCCAGTGTGCTCCCTCCGGCAGATAAGAAAAACCTGCCTTCCCCAGCTGGCATGTGATCGCGTGTATCGTATGAAATGCACTGGGACATTGCTCGATAAATGTAAGTAATTCATTTGATATTGATTCATCCATGATCATATTGCTCCTTTTTTATCCGTTTCATCTGGATACATTCACACTATGCCTTGACCGCCCAACGCAGCTTGGTCGACCTCGCCCTCGGATTCATCCGGCATTCCTCCGCAGACGGGCGAATCACATCATCTGCCATCTCTGCATAGATACCGGCACGCTTCAACTGCTTGAATGCTTTTTTGACTAACCGGTCCTCGCCGGAATGGAACGTGAGGATCGCGGCTCTGCCACCCGGCTTTAGAATCCCATCCAACTTCTCCAGAAAGCTGTAGAGCACCTCGAACTCACTGTTCACATCAATGCGGAGCGCCTGAAATGTACGCGCACACGACTTTTTCATCAGTTCTGCCTGCTCGGTCTTTGACATACCACTCGCAGATTTTGATACTGCTGCCTCCACCGCCTGACGCAGCCCTGTGGTCGTGTCCATCCCCGCACCTTTGCGCATCCGGTCAAATACCTCCTGCGCAATCTCCTTCGCATAAGGCTCATCGGAATTCTCAACCAGCATGCCCTCGAATTCTCCGCAGTCAATCTGACGCAGCCGCTGCGCCGCACTGTCACCGTGCAGCGGATCCAGCCGCAGATCTAACGGTCCTTCCGTCTTATAAGAAAATCCGCGTTTCGGATCATCGATCTGCATCGATGAGACACCCAGATCTGCCAGTACAAAATCAAACTGACCATACTTGTCTGCTACTTCGTCAATATTGGCAAAATTTGTCAGGCAGAACTGAAAGATATCCTCTCCAAAACCGGCCTCCCGCAGCCGTTTCACCGTCTTTTGCGACTCGATCGGATCAACATCCAGTGATACCAGCCGCCCATGCCCATGCAGCTGCTCCAGCATTTTTCGCGAATGGCCTCCATAACCGAGTGTACAGTCGAGTCCCTGCTGCCCCGGCTGGATATCGAGAAACTCTAAAATCTCCTTTACCATAATGGAGATATGCATACCGGCAGGTGTAGACCCTTTTTCGATCACATGTGCCACCGTATCCGCATATTTTTCCGGATTGTGTTCTTTATATTTTTCTTCAAATTTCTTTGGGTATTTGCCCGAATAGCGAACACGCCGCTTGTGCCCTGTCTCTTCCATCAATGATCACCATCCTTTTATCTGAATCTATCTGAATTTACCTGAGTCTACCCGATTCTATCTGATTCAGGAAGCAGATGCTCCGGATCTGACTGCGCCCAGATATTGCCATGCGATCACTCCTGCGATCAGCACAATTCCGACAATATCGGTGATCCATGACGGAAATATCAGCATGAGACCTGACACTACAAATATCACACGCTGCAATACGTTCATCTTTGTTTTCAGATAGCCTTCCAGCCCTGCTGCCACACCAAAGATACCGATAAATGATGTGATTACAATACGGATGACTTCGCCAGCATTCGTATCGATCATGAGCAGTGCCGGGCTAAAGCAGAACACATAAGGAACGATAAATACCGCGATCGCCAGCCGTGACGCATTGAATGCCGTTTTCATCGGATTTGCCTTTGCGATCGCAGAACCTGCATAAGCTGCCAGTGCGACCGGCGGTGTAATATCTGCTACAATACCAAAATAAAATACAAAGAAATGTGCAGCCAGTGCCGGGACACCCATACGGATCAGAATCGGCGCGCAGGTCGCAGCCATAATACAATAGTTTGCAGTTGTCGGGACGCCCATTCCCAGCACAATACAGCATATCATTGTGAGGAACAAGGCAATAATCAGATGGTTATTTGACACTGCAATGATGCCATTGATCAGTTCATTGGCAAGACCTGTCATCGTAATTGATCCAGAGATAATACCTGCCACTCCACAGGCTGCCGCTACTGTAATCGTACTCTTGCCACCAGCCTCCAGTGCATCAAAGAACTTCGCCGGTGTAATGCGGTTGTCCTTGTCAAACAGGCTGACAACAATAGCCAGCACAATCGCAAAACTTGCCGCTCTCTGCATCGTCATATAGTTGCCCGATACCCACACAACCAGCATCACTAACGGTACTAACAAATAGATCTTGCGCACAAGGAATCCAAACTTCGGCAGCTGCTCTTTGGGAATGCCAGACAGTCCCAGACGCTTCGCCTCCAGATGTACCGTGATAAAAATGCCTGCAAAATATAAAATGGCCGGCAGAACCGCCCTTCCTAAAATACTGGAATACGGAACACCGATAAAATCTGCCATCAAAAATGCAGCAGCGCCCATGATCGGCGGCATAATCTGTCCACCGGTCGACGCAGCAGCCTCTACTGCACCGGCAAATTCTGCTTTGTAACCGGTTTTCTTCATCATCGGAATCGTCACTGATCCGGTTGTCACCGTATTTCCTACGGATGAACCGGACACCATTCCACACAATGCCGAAGAAATGACTGACACCTTTGCCGGTCCACCTGAGAATCTTCCTGCCACACAGTTCGCCAGCTGAATAAAGAAATTCGAGATACCGGTCCGCTCCAAAAATGCGCCAAAAATAATAAATACAACAATATATTTGGAACATACATTGATTGGTGTTGCAAAAATACCTTCCTTTGTATAAAACAGGTTTCTCACGAAATAACGGACTCTGCCAAAGAAGTCCGGGTTCGTCAGTCCAAATCCCAGTGCATAGATCACGAAAAACAATGCGACACACAGAATCGGAATACCGACACATCTTCTCGTCACCTCAACAAGCGCCAGAATGCCGATCACACCGATCACAATCTGATAAGATTTGAATCTGGTTCCCTGCATAATGATCGCATTTGCATGGAAGGTATAATACAGAAACGATCCGGTTCCAAGTACCATCATTACAATATCATACCATGGCATATAATTTTCCCGGTTATCACCTTTTTTCGCCGGATATACCAGAAATCCCATCAACACAATCAGACCCAGGAATGAAGTCAGCCGTATCTCCTCCAAAAACGTTGCAAATAATGTCACATAAATGCACCACAGTGAAAACAATACGATGATTGCTTTGACTGCAATTCCTGCTTTACCGGTCCAGATTCTCTGATTGGATTCCCGGTCATATTTTTTCATAACGGCATCTACATCGGTATTATGATCCATATTCGATGCCTGATTCATCGTCTTTTCATCCATAACATCACTCTGTACTTTCTACTGTATTTATTGTATCTGCCACTAAGCAGCAGCTACGGCTAGTCCATTGTCTCTACATCAAAGCCGTGTTCCTTATAATATCTGGCAGCTCCCTCATGAAAGGGCACCGGCATGCCGGATGTCGCGTTCTCCAATGTCAGCTCCTCACCCTTTGCATTTTCTGCCGTGATCTCATCCGTATGGTCAAAGATCGCTGCCGTCATTTGATAGACCGCATCCTCATCCAGATCTGCCGATACAATGACTGTCGCCTTTACCGTCAGCGTCTCAACCGGCTCGCTCTGACCCGGGTAGGTATCAGCCGGGATCTGCAATGCCGTATAATACGGGTGTTCCCTGATAATGGAATCTCTCAGCTCACCATCAATATTTACCAGATATACACCATTGGTCGTTGCCAGCTCAGTGATCGCCGTAGTCGGTGCTCCTGCTACAATAAATGCGGCCTGGATCTTTCCGTCCTTCATCGCTTCCTTACTGTCTTCAAAGCTCTGATACTGCGGCTTGATATCATCCAGCGTCATGCCGGCAGCCGTAAGCACATCCATGGCATTATAATATACACCCGATCCGGCCGCACCGATCGACACGCTCTTGCCTCTCAGATCTTCTACCGTCTTAATATTCTCATCCATCGTAAACAGCTGAACCGTCTCGGCATACAATCCACCAAGCACACGGAAGTCGTGATTCTGACCATACTCCTCAAAGGACTTGCTGCCATTCCATGCGTAGGTCATAACATCCGTCTGGGCAAACCCCATCTGATAGTCCCCATCCTGCATCGACTGGATATTCACAGTCGATCCGCCGGTAGATACTGCTGTCACCTTCACTCCACCGTAATTCGTCATATACTGCGCGATCACTCCGCCATACGCATAGTAAGTACCGGCTGTTCCACCTGTACCAAACATCAATCTGTCCCTGCCACAGCCGGTCAGCGTAGTCATCGCCATAACGAGTAACAATACGACGGCTGCAATCTTCTTAGTTCTCTTCTTCAATGTGCTCCCCCATTCCTCTGATCATCTGTGCCAATACTTCGATACAGCTATCATAATCAACAATACCGGTATCCAGACAAACCGTATAATCCTGTGCCTGGTTTCTGAGGCTGCCTGTATACAGCTTATAATAATTATCCCGCTGCTCATCCACCTTTTCTACGAACTTCGCTACATTTGATACATTCTCCGGAACAAGTGCCCCCGCCCGTTTGATCCGGATCGCCGGATCTGCATGCAAAAACACATCAAAAGACGGTATGCCCGCTTCCCTTAAAATCTTATTCGAACAACGTCCGACAATAATGCACGGGTTCCTGGCCAGTTCTAAAATAGCCTCCTTCTGTGCCCGGTAAATGGCATCATGGGAGCTGGTATATGCAGCCATATTATTCAATATACTATTCAAAAATCTGGTAGAATCACTGATCGTCTCCCCTTCATCCGTGATCTCCTCTTCTGAATAGCCGCTCCGTTTTGCTGTCAGTCTCACAAAATCTCTGTCATACCAGGGGATTCCTAGTTTCTTTGATAACCCCTTTGCGATTGATCTGCCCCCTGCACCATACTCACGGCTGATCGTGATAACCGGCATTGTATTGCTCATTCCCTATACCTCCTGTCATATGAATTTCATTACTGATTATTATATCTGAAAACTGCTCTTTCTAAAAGAGTAAAGATTGCCCACTGCTGTATTTTTATATATCGACCCGGTAGCGGTTCAGGCATGCACAGATCTCCTGCACACGTGGAACCGCATAACCACCCGAAATACTGCCATGCTCTGCTGCAAATGCCAGACCCTCCTGCTCCAGTTTCCCTGCCAGCAATCTGGCCGTCTCCGGAATCGTCCGCTTTCCATCTGTCAAATGCTCTACCGCATATTTTAACAGCAACCCGAGCGCTGCTGTCTGCTCGCTGTCGACTAACTGCTCAATATAGCGCAGATCCACCGTCTGCCTGCCAAGTGAGAAGCCGTCCACGCCAAGTGTCTTTACCTTCAACCGTTCCGGCTCGCCCTTTTTGACCTCTCCGCTGCGATAATCCCGTCGTTTTACCGCATCATTTTTCGCCTTCTCCATCACGCGCCGGCTGTGTGGAAGCGCGAATTCCTTTGCCGGTTCTCCAGTGATTGGAAACTGTACACATAACGCCTTGGCACGTTCGGTAATATCCACCGGTTTATACTGATCCATCTGAAGCACCGTATCCGCGATATGGAAAAATGCCCCCGAACTGCCCGCAACAAGAACCGTAGACATACCTGCCTGTTCGTACAGATCCCGTGCTCTCGACAGGAACGGTGTGATAGGCTCCTGATCCGGACTCACGACTTCCTGCATAAATGCATCCCGAACCATAAAATTTGTTGCTGATGTATCCTCGTCCAATAAGATCAGCCTGCTGCCCGCCTCGATACTTTCCACGACCGCCGCTGCCTGAGAGGTACTGCCACTCGCATCTGCCGTCGAAAAATCCGTGGTATCACGGCCATTTGGCAGATCATTGATAAACATGGATATATCTACATTTTTGATAAACCTGCCATCCTCCGCCCGGAGTTTCATGGCTGTTGCATCCGTGATCACATACTCTCTGCCGTCGCCTGCGATATGATTGTATACGCCAAGCTCGAGTGCATTGAGCAGTGTAGACTTGCCGTGATAGCCACCACCCACAATCAGTGTGATCCCCTTTGGAATGCCCATACCAGTCAATGTTCCACCATGCGGCAGCTGCATCGTCACACGCAGTCGCTCCGGTGATGAAAATGCGACCGCACCTTTCATCGGTTTCGATGAGATCCCACTCTCCCTCGGTAAGACGGAACCGTCTGCAACAAAAGCCACCAGTCCCATCTGCGGCAATGCCTCGCGGATCGCCTGCTGATCCTCTGCCAGTTCTATCACCTGTCTGACTCTGCCCTCATCCAGATTTTGGTAATAAAAAGCCTGTTCTACACACTGCGGCAGATATTCGAATAAGATCTTCTCCAGCTCACCCGCATTGATCGTCCTTCCATTCGCCGGGAATCCGACTGCAAAACGCGCAGTGATCTCCGTCTCGCTGACCTCACAGGCAGTTCGCCGCAGCACTTCCTGCCCCGGGTGTGATACTGAGATCAGTCCGCTCTTTCCCGAACCCTTTGCCTTGAATGTATATCGGTTCACCCTGGCAGCAAATTCCCGCAGCAGCAGGTCTGCCAACGCAGTCCTCGCCAGCTTGTCTTTCATCGCAAATGCCGGGAATCCGGCTGCCTTTGTATCGATCGTGACACTGACGTCTGAGGGTGCCGCAAACGGATCCCCCTGCACATGGTCGATCGACAGTACATAACGCGGAAAGCGATATGCCCCGCGCAGGGATTTATAAGACGGATAACTTTTATGGTCAATGCTTTTTAACTGTAATCGTAAGTCCTGCTGTGATTTCATGGCTAACTCCTTTGCTTTTAACTATCATTTTGCTTCACTGCCTTTGAAAAAACAGAGACAACCTTCTGCAAGTACTCCTGCATCAGCCATCTCTGTCAATCATCTTCTGGTACTATCTTTGCAAATCAATTTTAATTGCACCCTGCAATTTTTCCTTTGTCATCAACGATATCTCGTCGATAAAATAATTACGGAACGTCATCGTTCCTCCCCCGCAGCCATCCGTTTTCCGCGCGGCATATTCGCCCGCAATTCCTACAAATGCACAGCATGCCGCTGCGCTGCGCACGGAGTTCTCTGCACCGAGAAACGCACCTAACATGACCGAGGACATACATCCGCTGCCTGTGATTCTCGCCATTTTTGCATCTCCGTTTTCACAGACATAAGTAGTCGTACCATCAGTTATGATGTCCTCTTTTCCGGAAGCTGCGACAATCATCAGCTGTTCCCTGGCATATTGTTTCAATGCTTCTATATCAAGGGAGCTGTCACCGGCATCCACTCCGGTGACTGTATTGTGATCCTCTATCAACGCCCGGATCTCAGAATAATTTCCCCGGATACAGGTTGGATGAATCTGTCCAATCAGACGCTTGCACAGACCGCGCCGATAGGTCGATCCGGATATTCCTACCGGATCGACAACAATCGCATGTTTCCGTTCATGTGCCACGTGTCCTGCCTTTTCCATCGCTTCATAATCCGCGATCGCCCCAAGATTACACACGAGCACATTTGTGCCTGCCGTGATCTCCTCCACTTCAAGCGGATGGTGAGCCATCGTCGGGGATGCACCTGCTGCCAGCAGGATATTCGCACAATCATTGACCGTCACGATATTCGTGATGCAATGAATGATCGGACATTTCTTTTGTATGTCATTATAAAGTTGCGTGATGTAGTCTGCTGTCACTTCCATCATATCTTCACTCATGCAGTTCCTATTCCTCTAAACTAGCTCTCATTTTAGCAAGTAAACCAGATTTTTGCATCGGCAGCGTGATCACCATCGCGATAATCGTTCCTCCGCAGGTACTGATCAAAAACGGAACGACAAACGTAAACAGCGCTGCTGCCTGATTGCCCATGACAAAATATGCGATCGGATAAGAGAGCATTCCACCGATGATACCGGTTCCTGCGATCTCACCCACATACGCAAACGGCAGCTTTTTGCCGTATTTATATAAGAGACCTCCGAGCAATGCACCACACATACTTCCCGGGAAGGCCAGCGGACTTCCAAGTCCGAGCAGGTTACGGATCAGCGATGCAATAAAAGCCTGTGCCAGCCCCCACCAGGGTCCTACCGTCACTGCACACAGGACATTCACCAGGTGCTGGACGGGTGCACATTTTGAGCCGAATACAGGGAACGAAAATAAACTTCCCACTACTGCTATCGCTGCAAAAATTGCTGTCACTGTCATTTTCTTCAAATCTGTTTTTTTCATGTTTTTCCTCTTTCTAATTGTGTTTGATTGCTCCCACAACTTTATTTACAATCAGGCAGAGGATGACTGTAATGACCATATCCGGCAAGGTATTTCCCACCGGTGTATCTACATGCATCAACATGCGGTAGACCACAAAGCCGACAACCCATACGAGCAGATTTTTCCACCGGAATGCATCCTTTTGTGCATCCGCTTTCTTCAAAATAAAATAATCTGCAATCTGTATCGCGATCATCGGTGCAAACACAGAACCAATCAGATACAAGAAATCTGTGATATTATCCATCGGATATACAAGTGCTGCTACCGTTCCAATAACTGTAACGGCAATCGCAGCCCACTTCTCATTTATCTTTGCAGAGATGGAAACACAGGACACACCGGCAGAATAGGCATCCAGAAATGTAGTTGTCACCGTAGAAAATACGATAATCAAAAGCCCAACAACACCCAATCCTGTCTTTAACATAATCTGCGCGATGTCATATTCACCTGTAAAAATAGCAGCTCCCATACCGATCATATACATGAAGATACTCACCAGACCATACACCACGACACTGGTAACCGTCGCTGCAAAAGGCTTCCGGGCTTCTCTTGTATAATCGCTGATCAGCGGCAGCCAGGACAACGGCATCGCCACGGCCAGTTCCACTGCTGCACCAAACGTCAGACTGCCATCATCCACGATCGGAGCAGCACTGCCCGTGCCAAAGAAAATCACCTTAAATAAAACCAATGACAAAATAAAAAGTGCTGTCATCGCGATCGTATTTACCTTACCCAGATTCGTCAGACCGATAAAGATCCATGCGATAATAAGCAGTCCGATCACAATCGCCCATACGGCAGTTCCGGTATGCAAGACTCCGTCTGCCGCCAGCGCACCATCATAGATCATGATTGCCGTCCAGCCAACGAGCTGCAGTACATTCAGAATCGCAAACAGCAGGCTGCCTTTCTCGCCAAAGCTCATTTTCACAGTTTCCATCGCACTTTTTCGCTCTCTGGCTCCGATCATACCTGCCGCGAACATCATGAGTCCACCGATCAGATGCCCCAGCAAAATGGCTGCCATCGCTTTTCCAAAGCCCAGCGATGCAAAATAAGTACCTGTCAGTATCTCAGCGAGAGATACTCCTGCTCCAAACCAAATCAGTCCGTTCGCAAAAACCGAAGTTCCCTTCTCACTCATCCTTCATATTCTCCTTTGATCGCAAATGCATGATTCATCGGTCCGCTTCCTTTTCCAAGATCTAACATATCTGCCAGTGCACCGGAAATATAATTTTTCGCGTACTTTACAGATGTCTCCAGATCTCTGCCCTTCGCCAGGTTCGATGCGATTGCAGACGAGAGCGTACATCCCGTTCCATGGGTATTCGGATTATCGATCCGCTTTCCATGAAACCACACCGGATCTGCTTCTTTCTGAAAAAGAAGATCATTGGCATCATTTAACTGATGTCCACCCTTTAATAAAACTGCACAACCAAAGGCATTGCAGATGATTTCTGCTGCTTTTTCCATATCTGCTTCTGTTTTAATCTCCATCTCGGATAGCACTTCTGCTTCCGGAATATTGGGAGTAATCACAGTTGCAAGAGGCAATAATTTACTTTTCAATGTGCCTATGGCATCCTCACTGATGAGTCTTGACCCACTCGTTGCGACCATGACAGGGTCTACCACGATATTTTTCGCATGGTACGCTGTCAGCTTGTCCGCGATCGTCTCAATCAGTTCACTGGATGCGACCATTCCGGTCTTGATTGCATCCGGATATATATCCGTAAAAATACAATCCAGCTGCTCTGCCAAAAACTTTGGAGTGACCTCCATAATATCTGTTACGCCGGTTGTATTCTGGGCAGTCAGAGCCGTGATCGCACTCATCGCGTATACGCGATTGGCGGTCATAGTCTTAAGATCTGCCTGGATGCCGGCGCCTCCGCTGGAATCACTGCCAGCGATTGTTAATGCTGTGTACATAACGTTATCTCCTTTGCATTAATTTTATATAGCGACCGAAGGTGGTGCCCCCAATCCGCCGCTGTATATATAATCCGCTTTGCGGTATTATATCGTGCACAAAAATAGAATCCACTGATCAGGCATGAAAAAGAGTCGCTCGCGACTCTTTCGCGCCCGAGCGGTATGCGCAGCATATACTTCATTTCCGCGAGGGAGCATGAAGTCCTGTGGACTTCAGATTTGCTCCGACCGAAGTGGCAACGTAGAAGCGCATCCTCGCGGAGCGTTTTATGTGATAGGAATTTCCTATCACATAAAAAATGCAGGAATCCAACGCAAAGATTCCTGCACAAAATTCATATGTGTCCATATCTCCCTACGTTGGCATTATCCAAATCAGGTTCTGGGTTAAAGTCAGTGCTTACTCTCAGCCCGCCTACGCGAGCACCCCATTTTCTTTTTTGCAACATTTTTTATTATACTCATGTATGCAGAAATTGCAATAGTCTATTTTACGATAACGAAGTAAACGTAAGTACGTAATCATCTGGAGTTTCCGGCCAGTGAACGGAATCCCTGTCAAGCCTCTTCATCAGAATCCAGAAACCAGATCCGTCCCATTGCAGAATCTTAATAGAAGTCCGCCTGCGGTTGCAGAACGCAAACATGCAGCGCGAATAGGGATCAAGTTTGAATTTTAGCTTGATAATTGCAGCCAGTCCGTGATAGCTTTTTCTCAGATCGGTAGCTCCACAGGCAAGGTAAACGGTTGTTCCACCCGCCAGATCAAGCATGATCTTTCAGTCCCTGGATTGAAATTCATGGATTCGTTCAGACCACAGTGTGATTTTTTCATCTTTTTCCATAATTATGCTTCCTCATGCACCGGCTTTTTAAGTATTATAAATCTTACTCAAAAATCCTTGTAATATCCTGATATCTATTAATCACACGATAAATCTCTACATATTTTTTTCCTATCTTGTAGATAATCACATAATCTTCCCATATCGCATATTTATAGTCCGTCCGAAAGCTGACTCGTTTTGAAAGATCTGACCCCATTCTAGGAAACATCTGAAGGTTTTCAAATTTACCGTAAATTTCCTTTATGGTCTTTGCTGCATATTCTTCGTTATCTTCAGCAATATAATCTCGGATGTTTTTCAAATCCTTTGCAACAATCGGATTGATCCGCAGTTTTAACATCTTATTCCCCCACAAGTGCTTTTAATTCATCCAGATCCAGCCAGCCTTCTCCGTCTTTCACTGCTTCTTCAGCTTCCTGCAGCTTCAAGAGAAGCTTTTTCTCTGCACGATCGCGCTCATAGTCTTCAATATCCATAACTACAAAACGTCCTCTGCCATTCTTTGTCAGATATACTGGTTCTCCTTTATGACAGTTCTTCAGAACTTCATTATAATTTCTCAAATCAGACACTGGTAAAATATTTGCCATATTTTTTCAGCTCCTTTCCTTGATAAAGCGGACATTCGCATTCGCTTCTCGCTCATGAGCACAACCTACTATGCAGTCCATATTCATATTGTTTCTGTTACTTTTATTATACACAAAAAGCTGTAAAATTCAACGTAGATTTTTACAGCTTTTTCTATCTCTATATATTTTTACAACCTATTTCAAGTGTTCCTCAAAAATTGATTCGAGTTCCTTATTCC
>ERZ1035006.1489-NODE-1489-length-15374-cov-8.368888_pt1 | contig 15374 bp, 18 predicted proteins | sample MGYA00520694_ERZ1035006 | MGnify/ENA primary metagenome ERZ1035006 (study PRJEB33766, sample SAMN09781746) | gut metagenome | biome: gut microbiome | host: Homo sapiens | place: Madagascar | study: EMG produced TPA metagenomics assembly of the PRJNA485056 data... | reverse complement strand
CCGCAAGCAGGCCATGGTGCCCGTGCGCGGGCGGAAGATCGTCAACCACCACGGCACCGCCCCCGGCGCCTGGTTCGAGCAGGACGGCCGCTGCGCCGTTCTGATGCCGGGCGTTCCCAGCGAGATGAAAGCCATGTGGACGGAGAGCATCCGCCCGCTGCTGCTGGAACGCCAGAACTGCACCCTGCACTCCATCACCCTGCGGGTGCTGGGCGGCGAGAGCAATCTGGAATATCAGGTGCGGGACCTGCTGGCGCAACCATGACAAAACCCGCATGACTGCTGGACTTTTGCGCAGTCATGCGGGTTTTTGTGCGTTTCTTACGATACGCATACTAACGCGAACTAACGCATACTAACGCAATCTCGCGTTCCAAAAGTAGTCGAAAAGTAGTCTGACTTCAGCCGTCTACAATGACGTCCAGATATTTCACGATTTTTCCGGGAACAGCATCTTTGTCGCGCAGAAAAGCTGCGGCCATATCAGCATAAAAGTTCTGATTGTCCGCGCTGTACGACCGAGCGACCGTGCAATAGTCCGAGTACATCATGTTCATTGCTGCCCAGAAGTCGTTCGGGTCGCAGTTAATATTGCGCTGCTTGGCCACGTCCTGCGTCTGCTCCAGCGTCCAGTGACAGCCCTTCGTGCCGTCGGCGTTGACCATGTTGTCGCACCATTCCTCGGCCTCATCATAAGAGAGGTGAGGACGGGGCATCCTGATCGAGCGGCCGTCTGCACCGCCACGCTCATACTGCCTAGAGTGCTCGTCCCAGTCACCGTTCTGCGAGAAGCCGATTTGCGGCATTCTGCGAACATTCTCAACGTCAGGGTAGCGAGGGATAGGGTAGGGGTCGATGTAGCGGTTTTCCTCCTGCGGATAGTAGGGATAGCGGTCGTTGCCACCTTCCAGCTTACGCAGACGGCGTTCCATCTCACGCTCCCTGCGGTCACGCTCTTCTTCAAGGCGGCCACGTTCCGGCTCACGGTCTCGGTCGTGGTCGCGGAGCATCATCATGCGGCGAAAATTGTTCTTGCCCATAATCTACACCTCCTCAAGAAATAGACGCAGGCGCGCCAGCGTGGGAACGGCAGAAGCAACCAAGATATTTGAACGTGGCGGTGCCGGTCGCAGACGTTGCGACGCGGGTAGCGTAGCGGGTGCGGGTGTGGATGCTCTCAGCGGTTGCCTGAGCACAGTTGCAGTCGGTCAGAGGGTATGCGGTCGTACCTGCGCCGATGGTAATGACCACAGGGGCGTTGATGGTGGTCGTGTCCGGCAAAGCCTGGGCAATGACCAGACAATATTTTTCTCCCGCTGCGTAAGAGCCAGCGGGGATGTTGATGGTCAGTGTGTCATCGGCGAACGTCACCGCATCCGAGATGATGAGGTGCGGGCACAGACGGCAGCTTGTTTTGCAAGCCATAATGTTTTCCTCCTAAAAAATCAGGGGCAGAGGTGTCTTACCCCTGCCCCGATGGTTCACCCGGTGTTATCGGGGAGTTAAATTGTCCTTAGTAGCACGCATTCCCGCAGCAGTTGGTGGTTGCGTTGGGATTGGGTACAACATAGGCGGGCTGTGCGCGCGGGTTGAGCCGGTTCATCAGCACGTCGGTCTGCTGAGCCATTGCGTTGGTCAACAGGGTGTTCTGGGCCTGCTGGGAGGCTGCAAACTTGAGCGTCTGATTCTCTGCGGTCAAGCTGGCAATCTTGTCCTGCGTGAAGTAGTCCATCATGCTGCGGAAGTTGGCGTTGCAGTTGTCCACGATGGCGCGGGCGTTGTCTGCGATAGCCTGCCGGGTGGCGCAATCTTCCGTTGCGATGGTGTACTTCAGGTCGCCGATCAGCTGCTTGTTTTCGCAGCAGCAAGATGCCAGCTGCGTGGCAAGTGCGGTCTGACCAGCCTGCCGAGCGTTGCCCTCCTGCATGATGGCGAGGTTGATGGCGTTGTCGCCGTTGGATACGCTGCGTTCCAGACCGTTCACGAGCTGTGCATTCTGGTAGCCAAGCTGACAGATAGCACCGTTCACGCCCGCAAAGCCACTTGCGATGTTGGCGTTGATGCCATTGATTTGTGCCATCTGGTCATAGCCCAGAGAGCAGATACCGCTCTGGATGCTCGCCAGAGAACGGGAGGTATCCTGCTGGTAAAAGCCCTCAGACAGAGCCGCGCGGGTGTCTGCACCGCCCTGACCAGTTGCGCCAGTGCCAACCAGATAGGGAATGTAGGCGTTCATGCCGTTGTCACCACCGTTCCGGCCATAGCCGTTTGTGCCCCAGCCGAAGATGATAGCGAGGATGATAACTGCCCACAGACCTTCGTTGCCGAAGAATCCGCCGTTGTTATTGCCGCCGTCCTGCCCAGCCAGATAGCCAGTTGCAAAATCGTCCATAACAAAACTCCTTTCAGTTTTGCGTATGCTATCCCACCGCCGTATGCGATGGGCGAAGCCAAACAAATGCGGTTTTTGTCAAGCCCGCAAAGCTGAGAAGCGTTTCGCTTAGAGGGATGCGTTATCGGGGCAGCGTCAAATTCAGGACGCTTGCCAACTGGTTCAGGTCGATGCCACGCTCTTTAGCGAGGTTCTGCGCCATCGTTCGGAGCTGTGCTTCGTTCTTGCCCTGAATCAGGTTCAAGCCCTGCATGATGGGGGCGCTCTGCCCACCCAGCTGCTGGATAAGCCCCATCGGGTTCTGCCCGGCACGAGCCAGATTTGCCAGCTGCATGATAGGGCTGTGAGTAATCATGTCAAACGGAGAGGACATTATTTATTCTCCTTTCTTTGCGGTGGAAGCGGGCTTAGAGAAGCTCTTCTGCCACTTTTCCAGCTCATCCAGCCTGTGGACGAGAGTGCTATACTCTTCAGTGGGCACATACTGCTGTGTCGGTGCAGCGGTTTGCTGTGCCTGTTGTGCCTGCATCTGCCGCCATGCTTCCGGGCTGTAAAACTCCTGCACATAGGATTCGCAGGTGTCCGGGTTGAGCCGCTTGCAGTAGATCACACCGCTACGCAAGTCTGGGCAGTAAGTCGGTCTGCCGTATAGGTCTGACGGTATCGCCAAAAACTCCTCCCTGCTGGAAACAGGTCTGCCAAGCAGCCAACCGCCGTCCTGTGCCGACTGCTGAATAGGCTGCTGCCCATTCATCGGCTGCGGACGCTGCGGTTGCACCTGCTGCATCTGCGTGTTGGGCAGGGGAGTTGCAAGCCCAACTGTGCCCATGCCACCGTAAGGATTGACAGGCTGCTGCGGAACGTAAGGCGCTCCGGGTGCCGGATAATAGCTCATAATACATCCCTCCTTGTGCATCCAGTGTACCGCATCAGCAAAAAGCGAAAGACAACGAACGCACAACGAAAGACAAAAAAGAAAAGCGCCCACACGGAAAAATCCGCATGAGCGCTTAACTGTTAAGGGCTTCACTTTGGAAGCAAGGCTAAAATATCACGTTTTGGCTTGCAAGGCAAGGCTTTCGACAAAACCAGTGCGAATAGCACAAAAAGTTTATTGTTTTGTTCCGCTCCGGGATTGATTTTCAAAAATATTTTTGCAAATCCGAATCTTTTTTGCATTTTCCTATTGCAAAAATGATTCTTTTGCGCTATAATTAAATCACGGTAAGGAACACAAAACGGAGGAACGAACAATGAAAAAGTATAATCTGCACGACATCATGAACAACGCATGGAGAATCTTCCGGAATGCGAAGGCCGGGCATGGGTCCGAAGTGATCTTTGCCAGCGCTTTGAAAAAAGCATGGAACATGGCAAAGACCGTTGCCAAAGAAGCCGCTGCTGCTGCCGAAAGAGCCGTCGAAGCTGCCAAGCGTGCAGCAGTGGAGGCCGCTAAGCGCGAAGCCGCCGGTGTCGTCCGGATGCACTACTCTCAGTACAAAAACGAGTACAGCAACTGCCAGACCGTTGAGGGCAGCTACGACAAGAAGACCAAGACCATCGAGGTCATGACGAAGGTTGCCCGCGTTTTTGAGCGCCGCCCCAGCGTGACCGCGATCCGCGGCCTGTGCCCCCGCTGCCACACTTACTGCTATGGCGATTGCATGGCTCGATAACGATAAGAGGGGATAACTATGACTCGTTTTTTTGACGGAAAACGCATCTTGAGTATCAATATGATTGATTGTAAATCTGGCATCTGCTTTGAGAATGAGTTTTTTGACATCCAGAAGCGAACTTATGATAAGAAAAGATGCGCATACATGGCTAAAAATGTTTATTTGCTTGCCCTTCGCGCCGAAAGGTATGCGAATAAAAAAAATCCGGAAAGAGAATGCACCGTGGACGCTGAAATCGAACCGATCTCCAGCATAAATATTGAAATTGACATTGACGTTGATCTCGATTTGGAGATTGATGGGCGGGGTAAATAATGATGGCTGAGAAGCGCAAGCGAGAACCGATTTTGAAAGTTTGTAAAATGTGCGGAACGTCTTTTTACGGATATAGCGCATCCAAATTTTGCAAAGACTGTGCAAAAATCAGAAAGGCTCAAACACAAGATGAAAGAAACCAGAAAACGAGGGACATTGACACAGTCGAAGAAGCATTAAAAAACGCTTCTGAAATCAAGCGTCAGGAGCTTGAGAGGCAGTCCAAAAAAGGTCTTGTCCCTCGCAAGTGCAAAAAATGCGGCGAAGTTTATTGGACAAGGTCAAATGACAGTTACCTTTGTCCAAAATGTGCAGAGGTAAGCCGCAAAACCGGTGTGTATCAGAACCGCATCTGTGCAACATGCGGAGTCACTTTTTTGGGATATCCTCGGTCAAAATACTGCCCCGAATGTCAAAAAGCCGCAAAGGTAGAAGCGGCGAAGCGATGCAAAGAGCGGAAAAAGGCCGGAAAAGTCCGCGAGATCGGCAGCACTGACATTTGCCAGCACTGCGGGAAACCGTATATCGTGACCTCTGGTTTACAGCGTTATTGCCCCGACTGCTCCAAATATGTGGTTGCAGATAACATTCGGGAGCATAAACGGGAGTACATGGACCAAAACAGGGAACGGTTTAACGAGCATTACCGCGAAATGCGAAAAGAAAGACGTGTTTGCGTGATTTGTGGCAAAACGTTTGACAGTCCTACATGCACATCTGTGTGCTCAGCCGATTGTGCCGCTGAGCAGTTGCGGCGCAACAACGTCAGAGGGCAGGTCAACGCCGGGCGAGCAAAACCCATTCGGCTGCTGGGACCGCGAGGGCCTGTCAACCCGCAATCTGGGATACCCGGTATCCATTTACATCCAAAGACCGGGAAATGGGAGCTCGTTTTGGACGGAAAGTATTGTGGATTGTATGATACGGTAGCCGAAGCCTCGGCCGCACGAGAAGAAATTTTGAAGCAAAAGCAGGAGGACGACAATGTATAAAGTAATCAATAACCGCCGCTACAACACGGAGACCGCAAAGAAATTGGGATACTGGGAGTCCGATCAGGACTATCGCGGTCTCTACCACGAGGAAGAGGTGCTCTATCGGAACAAGGCCGGAAACTATTTTTTGTACGGCTACGGCGGAGCCGGGAGCAAGTACAGCAAACAGATCGGGGTCAACGAGTGGTCCAGCGGCGAGTCGATCCTTCCGCTGGAGGAAGAAGACGCCCGCAAGTGGGCAGAAGCGCATCTGGACGGGACCGAATATGAGATGATCTTCGGAGAGCCGGGCGAAGCCGAGGACGTCCAGGCGACGGTCCGTATCCCTGCCGCAGTTGCGCAGAAGCTCACGGAGCGGATGGAAAAAGAGAAGTGCAACAGAAATGACCTGATCCTTGCCGCGATCCGGGAATATCTGAAATAAGACAGGCCCCTGGCACGATATCGGTGCCGGGGGCTTTCTTCAAAAATATTTTTGCAAATCTGAATCTTTTTTGCGCTTTACTATTGCAAAAATGATTCTTTTGTGCTATAATTAAATCACGGTAAGGAACACAAAATAAACGGAGGAACAAACAATGACGAAGTTTTATGATGGCAAGAAGATCCTGAACATCACCATGATGGATGACCGGACGGGAATCGACTTTGAGAACGAGTTCTTTGAGATTGGTCAGCTCCCTTACAGCATGGAGCTGGATGCGTACAAGGTGGATGATGTTGATTATCTGATCGACTACGCTGTTACTTACGCAAATGGCACCAATACCGATTTTGAGTATCAGTACGACGAGGACGGCAACCTGCTGGACAGCTCCAGCGTGTCTTACACCGTCGAAGATATGTGATTGAAACAACAAAACCCCCGGTGTCCACTGTGGACATCGGGGGTTTTGTCAGTCACGGTTCACCAATGTGCATGGGAATATAAAACGGAATAAATCGCTTCCAGCTATGGCAATGTCTAGGCCAGAATCGCACGATGTACCAATTGCCAAACAGGTGAAAAGTGGTGTAGTATTTTGCAATTCTTGCCACTCGTTCTTCTTTTGTATTGCACATAAGCATCACTATATAAAAGCGTCTCCCGCATGGTACGCACTATAAGTAGGTGGGCGGGAGACTGTATCAACTAAAAATGCCTACTTCTGCTATCGCAATTTTGACGTATGCGCACTATTCAAAACCGTTCAAGCATTTTCGGACTTGCTATAGCTGGAATTGAACCAGCGCAATAGGCGGGGCGCGCCCTGCTCTACCAGCTGAGCTACATAGCCTTTTCAAATATCCACCCTAATGTGCTTCTTCGAAAGGCCGGGAGGATTTGTTGGTTTAATTTTATCACACATCCAGCATTTTTTCAATGCTTTTCAGCCGGTAGCCTATCGCTGTCCGGCTGTAATGTGTTTGTGCTGCAATGTCTGGAAACGGGAGCCGCTCAACGTACCGCAGTAAGGCTATCTTACGGTCAACCCTCCCAAGCGGTGCGTTCTTGATGGCGGCGATCATCCTTTGTCGGTCAAGTCCTTGCAGCGCAGCGGGCAGCACCACACGAGCCGCCGCCATAAGCACCGAGCCAGAAAGGCTGCGGCAGCTGTCCGGCGTTGCGCACCATTACGGTGACGTTACCGAGATGGTATGTTTTCGTGAGGTCAAGAAAACATCCACAGACCATTTTCGCGGCGTAACGAAATTGCTCTTGTGCGGCGTACATCTCGGTAAAGCCACCGAGATGGCGGTATGTAGTGCTTGCCATGATATCCTCCTTACTGCTTTTGCAGGGTTGCTCGTGCGCGGTCAAAGAAAAACTGAATTACCTTGCTCATGGTCTCTTCCGTGATTGCCCACGAGACCAGCCTGCCCCACTTGCTGTTGTCCAGATAGTGACGCAGCATCTTGACGCACCACGCCTTGCGTTCTGCGCCTCTCTTGGTGCCCTGAATTTCGCGCTCTGCTCGGTCAATCAGGTTGAGTGCCAGCGTCTTGACCGCTGCGCCGTAGCCCAGACGGATAAGCCCCAGTGCAAGCGAAAAAGCGCCCACAACGATGAGCACCAGCGCCAGCCACGCGGGCAGCGGGGTGAGAATGGTATTGAGAATGGTTTCCATGTGTTACTCTCCTTTCTCTTTTTCGAGGTCTGCAATGCGGTGGTTTGCCACCTTGATTTGTTCTTCCATCACCGGGATACGCTGGGCGAAGTTGTTGTGCATTCGCACCTCGCGGGTCAGCTCCTCCAGCTTGGTGTCCATGATAGCCTGCTGCTTGTCCAGCTTGGCGTCCATGCTCTGGGCGGTGCGGTTGTTGGAGACGATCACGCCGATCAGGCTCAGACCGCCGGTGATGATCGCCACGATGATTGCTTCGCTCATGCGTCCTCCCGGAGCCGGTCCAGCCCCTTTTTTGCAATAATGGCGGCGTAGTCCTTGTAAGGCACCGACAAGTCCACGTCGCCGGACACGCCGGGTATCTTGCCCTTGCGGGTGTACTGCCACAGCCCGAACGGCCAGCCCGGTGCGGGCTTTTTGCTGCGGTGTGCCGCCAGCCAGACGTCGTACGGCTTGAGCGCCGCGCCGGTCATGTACAAATTATCGCGGCCAAAGTACAGACCGGTGTAAAGCATGGCGTAGAAGCCCCAACTTTCCACCGTGCACAGCGCGTGGGCGGCAATGTCGGTCAGGGTCTGCTTGTCCAGCGGGGCTTGTACATAGCTGTCCTCAATGTCCACTGCAACGGGCAGCTGCACGGTCTTACCGGCAAGCACCTTGCGCAGCAGGGCAAGCTCTGCGTCAGCCTCTGCCACGTTGACCGCCTTACAGTAGTAGTACACGCCGCAGGGGATGCCCAGCCGCTGGCACTCGGCGTAGTTGCGGGCAAAATAGGGGTCAATGTACGGCTTGCTTGGCTTGTCTTTCGCGCTGTTGCCAAGCGCCCGCAGCATCACGTCAGAGATAAGGCCGCTTGCCTTGACCTTGTCCCAGTCGATGCGGCCCTGCCAGCGGGAAACGTCCATGATAGGAAGCATTATATCAGTCCTTTCTTTTTTATGTGGGGGTTAGTTGGCTAAAGCCCCATTTTGTTAATTGAGGGTCGATGCTTGTTGCCCAGTAAGACTGTATGGAATGGTTAAGAATTTTTCAGGATGGTTAATGATATAGCTGTTTATTGCAGTTTGAATATATTTGCCATAGATGCTGTATCCAACAGGCGAAAAATGCCCGTTAAAATTAGACGATAGCAAACTATTATTTTTGGGCGCAATAGCAGTGATGTCGATATAAAATGAATAGTCGTACAAATCAGCGACATATTTAACAGCTTGATTGTACTGAATGTATTTTTCATTCTGGCAATCCCACCAGGCGTTTGAAATACAAAAAATGATAGCTTTAGGATTATAATTGTGAATGTACCTCACAAGATAGTCGTAATTGCCGTAGTAGCTATCAGAGTTATTGCTGTAATCCGCCGCTATATCGCTAGACGAGCCAATACTTAAATTCAATGCTATGTCGTTGCCGCCCAAATAAAGTATATAGCATTCGTGCTTAGTGATAAATTTAGAAATGGCCGCTCTCCACGATTGGGCTGTTGACCCGCCTTGTGCGAGATTTTCAACAGTGCGATTAAGCTGTAATGCCATATAGCTAGGCCAGTTTGCTTTTCGTGCAACCGCTTCTGTGCCGTGAATTTGTTCTCCAAATGTAGTTGTACCGGCGCTAATGCTGTCGCCGATTACGCAAAAATCTTCGATACATTCTAGTGGTGTGAAATTACTAATTACATTTCCTTCGGTGGCAGGAGTTAGTACCGCCCACGGACTCCATGTTTGTATCTCTAGTGTGCTGCCAAGTAAGCACCTGAAATGCAATTCAGGATTGTAATTATAGGCGTCTCTTGACCTGAAAGCAATTTGTACGGTTCCGACATCTGGATATCCAACCTCATTTTCCTGCAAGATAGGAACACTCGGATTAAAGCAGAGTAGTGTTCCCTTAAATGGATAGAACGGGGCGTTAGCAATTTGTTCAGCTGTATAGCCGATGTCAAATTCATAGGCTTTGTTATCCAAGTATTCATTCAAATCATTATGCGCAGGCGGAAAGGCATTATTATATTGTAGATTTGATGAGGTAAAACAGGTGCGAGGGTCGGAGATTAGAACCCACGGCGTCCATAAAATAACAGGAGTAAGTTTATCGGCAACAGTGGAGCGATAATACAAGTATGGTGCATTTTTTGCGGATGGGTCTCTAAGAAAGCATATTTGAAACATTCCATCATTGGTATTTTCAGGCGTGATGTTTAATAATGTTGCCATTCTGGCTATTTTCAGCATTTGCTCAGTAAATGGCGGGGTATGATTTTGTTTATTGATTTCAGGGTCATCAGAAAGTGCAATGATTAGACATCTTGCGCCAATGGCGTTGTTGAAGTCTTTTGTGCCATTGAAAGGTGTTTCAGTAATATTGTAGAAGCCTTCATTTACTTTTAATGAATGATTCTCTAAATCTTCCTTTAGCTGACTTTCCACCCCCTTTGCTCTTTCGCTCTCCGCATTGATCGCCTCGCCCACCTTTGCCGCATCCGCAGCCTTGCCGGAGACGGAGAGGGTGGGGTCGATCATATTCTTGAGCTCTTCCCAGGTCTGGATCGCCGAGGTCCAGTCCGCGTTGGTGACTTGAGTTATATAGAAGAAGCTCTCCACCGATGTCCCGCTGGTATAGCTGTCATTGCGGCAGTTGCAGTCAATGGGCCAGCCGTGGAGCATGTAGCCGTTGCTGCCGGTCACGCAGAGCACGACGCTGACATGGCCGGGGACGCGAAGGGCCTGCCGTGCGATCTCGCAGGTGACGACGTTGCCGGATGCCGAGCAGGCCGCCCGCTTGCCAGCGCCGTCGTTGATGGTATCATACCATCCCTCATTCTGAGGGCCGAATCCTCGGTACATGATGCTGTACGTTGCGCCGTCCGGTGCAACGTATGCCTTGCCGTCCTTGTACAGCACCGCCTTAAAAAAGCGGCTCTGCGCGTCGTTTTCCACAACGTCCAGACGCTGCGGAAAGCCGGGATTGTCGAAGTCAATTTTGATCTCCCGCATCATTGTCCTCCTTTTTCAAAACAAAATCGCCCGATTCGGAAAGCAAATAGTCCGTCACGTTTCCGTCCGGAAGTGTGTCAGAGTATGCGGCCCCATCGGGCAGGGTGGTCAGCGCGTAAGTCGGGTTGATAACGCCCGCCGATGTAATCCGGCGCGTGTCAGGCCGGAACGTGATAAGATACATAGACTCCTCCATCATAAAAAGCCCATCACAACATATGGGATGCAGCATTTTTTGTTTTTGTTCATCGTCACGCCGACCGGGATATTATTTACTTTTTTGGATTCCAGCCATCCACCGGGTCCAAACTGGACACCGGTTTTACTGACCGAAAATTCTCGGATGCGCGGATAGTCCCAGGTGTACGTTGCTCGGACACTTTTTCCGTTGACCGGCGCGATTGCCCATTGGATACTGTTGTTGTCGATGATACTGCTGTCAAAAATACTGCCCAGGTTGTCGATGAATCCAACGGCAACGACTGCATAGCTTGCCAAATCCATCGGGACAAAAACATTTCCGTCCAGACCACCCGGCGCATTGGCGGAGTTGTCCCAAATGACGCTGGAATTTCGCACCCCGCGAAATTCCAGGCCGTCCTGGTTGATAGTATACGAGTGATCGCCGACACCGAAATTGATGCTGCCAGTGTCGCTCTCCTCGATATAATCGGTGGCCACACGGCTGGCATCCACCGCCCGATCGTTGGTGGTGGTCACGCGGCTGCGCTCCCGGATGGTCGTGCGGGCCAGGCGCTCTTTGGCGTCGCCCACTTGCAGGGAGTCATAGCGCTCCAGCAGTGCATTGTAATCCGTCTTGGTGATCCGCGCCGTAGCGCTCACGCCCAAACGCAGATACCGCACCTCGACCGTATCACCGCGCAGGATAATCCCGCTTTGGCCGGAGCCTGTGTACTCCACACACTTTTCCAGCTGCACATAAGAGACCGTCAGGCTGACGCTGATCTTGCCGATTTCATTTTTCTGGATGAATTCGTCGGCCGTCTTTTTCATGCTGGCGTCCGAAGGCGCTTTCTGGTAGTAGCTGGTGAGGTCGAGCGGGTAGATCTTCCGATAGCCGGTGATGCTGGAAGCCGCGATGGGCTCCAGGTCGTAGTATTTGTTCTTTTCGGTGTTCATCCAGAAGGGATAGACGTGGGTGTAGACGTCCTCGATATTTTTTTCCTGGGTGACGTCCAGCAGGTTCAGGCCGTATGCGATTTTGACTCCACGGTCAACGATCTCTTTTTTACTCAGCACACAGCTCAGGCCGTCGAACGTCCAGACGCCATCATAGGTCGAAGCGAGGTTGTCGCTGTTGCTGGACAGCAGCGCCGCACGGACGGTCATCGGCTTCGAGACCGAAAACGCGCCCTCGGTATCGTAACTGGCCGAAATGTCAAACGGACAATCTCCTACGATTCCAGCCTTGAGTTTTGTGATGGCCTCGCCCAGCGTCGCGGCAGTGAAAGGCTTGACGATGCAGTTGTTGAGATCATACGAGATGTGATGCGCATAGGCCTGGATCTTGCCGTCGATGGGCCGCGTCATCCGGTAGATGCGGAACAGCTGCCGGTTTTCGTACCGGGACGGGGCCGCGCTGATGAGTCTGCGTTCGGCCAGAAGCTCCGCATGAAGACCGGTCATCGGATAGATGAGGGTCAGGTCATACGCACCGTTTTCTTCGCAGCTGACGGTGCAGCTCAAGGCGTCTTTCAGCGCGCCCAGACCGTAATTGCCGATGGATGTTACATCGGCCTCGTGTAAGATCGGCGTCATAATGTCCACCACCTTGGAGTCAGGGTCACGCCGGTCACGCCGCCGCTCCAGCTGATCGTATTTTCGCCCGGCCGCAGCGTGGGCCAGGTGCCGCCGACAAGCGCGTTTGCATTGGTGCCGCCGGTGACGTAAGCGTCCCAGTTTTCGCAGTCGGCATAGAGTACCCGGTCTGCCGGGGGCATGGCGGCAAATTCCACGCCGTTGACGATGACTTTTCCCTCTGCGCCGTTCCCGGTGATCTCCAGATAGGGGAGTGCCACCTGATCCAGCGGGTTGAGAAGGGTCTGTCCGTTTTCCAGTGCCGCAGCCTGATAGCCGGACACAAGAAAGTGGCGCGGATCACAATCAAAATCAACCGACAGCCGGCCGTACTTGTTGAGGATGTTCGAAATGCTGCCCGGCTTGGCCGTGGCGAAATAAAAAAACGACGGGTCGTATCCATCGGAGAGCTGATGCGCTCCCGGCGTTCCGGCCAGCCATTTCTTGACGGTGCGGGCGTCTTCCGCCGTCGGGTTTTTTCCGTGAAAATACAGCTGATACGTCACGGTGATATTGTCGTAATAGCCCAGGTCAGCATGGAGCTTTCCGTTTCGGCCCGGCACCTCATACTCCTCGTATTTGGCTTCCGGGACCGGGATTTCCGGCTTGTGCTCGATGTGGCAGAAATACTCGTCCGAGCTATGGCCGTTGAAATACAGGTACTTCTCCATTGGCGGAGGCCTCCGAATCTATCATCATTTGAATTCTGTCTGCGACAGCTTGTGCAATGTCCTCTGTGCTTTGGCCGGGCTGGGCGTTGATGGTAAAGTGGACGCCCCCCATGCTGATGCGCCGGGTGTTGTAAGCCGTGGTGAGCGCAGAGCTGGCCCGGCCCACATCATAGGTGAGCTGAGTTCCCATCTGGCCGCTCAGCCCGCGCACTGCGTCGCGCAGCACATAGGCATTATCAGTGATCCCTTTGGCCATGCCCTTGACCATGTCCGGCATCCACTGCTCATATTCCCGCAGCGGGCCAACGTCTGGGCGGGAGAAATGCAGAAAACTTTTTACGGTCTCGGCCAGCCCTTTGGCGGCAGTAGCCAAAAATCCGCCAGCTTCTTTCATGCCATTCGCCATGCCGGTTACAAGGTCTGCGCCCCAGTTGTTCGACTCATTGGCCAGGCCGGAAAGATTTGTTCCGATCAGGTTGCCCACAATGGACAGGCCCGCGCTTGCAATTGCTCCCGGTATGCCGCCCTTTATATAGCCCGTAGCTGCCGAAACAAGCCCTCCTACAATCAGACCGGGCACGTCGATGTTGTCAAAAAAGCTGTCACTTGCGCGGTAGCCTTTTGCCAAGTCCGAAAACCAGCTTCCGAGCGGACTTTTGGTCAGGTTGGAAGCCGCCTGCTCCAGACCGCCCAGTTTCGTATCGAGGTCGAGGATGAACTGCGAGAAGCTGCCCACCGTGCCCTGAACTCCCTTGATCTCGGTCTTTAGGCCGTTTGTCTTTTCCTGCACGTCGGTCACAATGCCGTTGACATAAGTTGTCGTGCGAGTGACTGCCTGGGCGACGCCGTCCACAATGGCTGTATACGAGTCCGTCACCACATCGGTCGTAGAGACAACGTTCTCTTTTACCTCGCCGGTCGTCTGGTCAATGACTTGCTCGATCTTCTTGGTGGTCTGGGTCGTCCGGTCCAGAGCGCCGACAACGCCGTCCACACCATAGATCTTCTCTGACTTCGAGGCAACCGCGGTCTTTCCGGCAGTCGTGACGTTTTCAACGGTCGTCTTGCTGCTCTGCTCCACACCGTCCAGCAGGGTGACGACCTGCTTGTAGTTTTTCTGGATGCCGTCCACCATCTCGGTCCATGTCCGGGTGACGGTCTGGGCGGTTTCCTGCGTCGTGCCTTTGAGCTGTTTGGTCGTTCCGTCGTAGACGTTGTAGGTGTTATCGGCGGTTTCCGTCATCTGCTTGATGGCACCGATGATGTTGCCAGTGCCCTCCAACAGCTGGGTGTTGGTTTCGGTCACGCTGTTGGCGAGCTTTTTCTGGTCGGCAGCGGCTTTTTTGGTTTTTTGGGTCGTGCTCCCGGTCGGCGTATTGCTTCCGCTGCTTTTCGGGGGCGTTACGGTCGGATGCAGCCGGTCGTACTGCTTTTGGTTTGAGATGCCTTTTCCGGCCAGGGCTTCTTGCCTTCGGCGGTTTTTGTTTTTTTGGCTGTCCGTCTGTGAGCGGTAGTCCTCGTAGCTGTCATACCCTGCATAGGCGTCTTTGCCCAGCGCCTTGTTGAGCTTGTAGCTCCACTGGTCGAGGACGCTGATTGCATTTTGGGCAATGGTAGATAGTCCATCGCCCAAAGCAGACATCTCGCTGATTACGCCTGAGATCAGTGGGTTCAGCGACGCGATTTCCGTTGCCAGACCGACCCAGCCGTCCGTTTTGTATGCTTCAGCCGCCGCAACCGTCATATCATTGAGGTTGCCGACGACCATTTTGATGCCGTCGGTCAGGTCAGCAGTCATAAGGCCCGCCAGCTGGGTGGCGTTGTCCGTCAGCGTGGACATCTGGCCGTTGAGCGTCTCGCTCTGGGTGGACATGGAGTTGTAGTACCGTCCGCCCTCGTCTGAGGCTTTTTCCAGTGCAGCGGTCAGCACGTCATAGGTGACGGTCATTTTCTGCACTTCGGCAGTCGATTTGCCGGTATAGTCGGCCAGAATGCCGTAGACATCAATGCCCGCATAGGCAAATTGTTTGATGTCCGCCGCCGTGGCCTTTCCGGCATTTTTGATCTGCTGGAGGTTCTGGGCCATTCGGCTCAGCTCTTCGTTGCCGCCGCCGGTGGCCGAGACCGCGTCGCCCAGTGCCAGAATGACTTTGCGGGAAGAATCTGCATCAACGCCGGTCGAGATCAGCAGCTCGTTGGCCTTAACAAGGCCCGCCGTGTCGAAGGGGGTCCGGGCCGCGTCCTGCTTGATCTGCTCCAGCGCGTTTTCCGCAGCGGATGCGCTGCCGAGCATGTTAGTCAGTGCCGTCTGATACTGCTCCAGCTGGGCGTTATAGCTGACGCCCGCCTCAACGACCTTTTTGCCTGCCGACAGCAGAGCGCTGCCGATGGTCTCATAGGCTTTTG
>ERZ1035006.1488-NODE-1488-length-15390-cov-4.943202_pt1 | contig 15390 bp, 12 predicted proteins | sample MGYA00520694_ERZ1035006 | MGnify/ENA primary metagenome ERZ1035006 (study PRJEB33766, sample SAMN09781746) | gut metagenome | biome: gut microbiome | host: Homo sapiens | place: Madagascar | study: EMG produced TPA metagenomics assembly of the PRJNA485056 data... | reverse complement strand
GTGACGTGCTAAAATGTCAGTAGTTTTGGTTAGGAGGAACATAAAATGCCGATTACAGATTTACTGGAACGGAATGCCAGGGAGTATGCCAATGATGTGGCATTGGTTGAGATTAACCCGGAGATTAAGGAACGCCGCCGGGTTACATGGAAAGAGTATGAATTAATGGAGCCGAATCCGTTGGTTCATTATCGGCGTGAGATTACATGGAGCGTATTTGACGAGAAAGCAAATCGGTTTGCCAATCTTTTATTAAGCCGTGGGATCAAAAAGGATGATAAGGTCGGAATCCTGCTGATGAATTGTCTGGAATGGCTGCCGATTTACTTCGGTATTTTAAAGACCGGAGCACTGGCGGTGCCATTGAACTTCCGATATGCATCGGATGAGATCCAGTATTGTCTGGATCTGGCAGATGTGGATATTCTGGTATTCGGACCGGAATTTATCGGACGGGTAGAGGAGATCGCAGAAGAAATCAGTACCAATCGTCTGCTGTTTTATGTGGGTGATAACTGTCCGAGCTTCGCAGAGGACTATAACAGTATGGTAGCGAACTGCTCCAGCCGGAAGCCGGAGATTGAGCTTCAGGATGACGATAATGCAGCCATTTATTTTTCATCCGGAACAACCGGTTTTCCGAAAGCAATTTTACATAATCATACCAGCCTGATGCATGCTGCAAAGGTAGAGCAGAATCATCACGGACAGACAAAGGAAGATGTATTCCTCTGTATTCCGCCGCTTTACCATACCGGAGCGAAGATGCACTGGTTCGGTAGTCTGATATCCGGTGGAAAGGCAGTTCTCTTAAAGGGAACCAAGCCGGAGTTTATCATGGATGCGATTTCGAAGGAGCATTGTACGATCGTATGGCTCCTGGTTCCATGGGCACAGGATATTCTGGATGCTCTGGATCGTGGCGATATTAAATTAGAAGATTATCAGCTGGATCAGTTAAGACTGATGCATATCGGAGCACAGCCGGTACCGCCGAGTCTGATCAAGCGCTGGAAGGCTTATTTCCCGAAGCATCAGTATGATACAAACTACGGCTTGTCTGAATCTATCGGACCTGGTTGTGTGCATCTTGGTGTTGAGAACATTCATAAAGTAGGTGCCATTGGTGTGCCTGGTTATGGCTGGGAGGTTAAGATTGTCGATGAGTCCGGCAATGAGGTAAAGCAGGGAGAAGTCGGAGAGCTTTGTGTCAAGGGTCCTGGTGTTATGACCTGTTATTATAAGAATCCGGAAGCAACGGCTGAGATCTTAAAGGGTGACTGGCTCTACACCGGAGATATGGCAATGCAGGATGAGGATGGATTTATCTTCCTGGTAGATCGGAAGAAGGATGTCATCATCAGTGGTGGTGAGAATATTTATCCGGTACAGATTGAAGATTTCATCAGAAGTCATTCCGCAGTCAAGGATGTGGCAGTCATCGGCCTGCCGGATAAGCGGTTAGGTGAAATTACGGCGGCAATCATTGAGATTAAGGATGGTTTCAGCTGCACAGCAGAGGAAATGAACCAGTTCTGTCTGGCACTTCCGCGTTATAAGCGGCCAAAGAAGATCATCTTTGCGGATATACCGCGAAATCCTACCGGAAAGATTGAGAAACCGAAGCTGCGTAAGATTTACGGAGCAGAGCATCTGGTAGCAGAACAGAATAAAGCATAAAAATGACCGGGGCTTCTTTCGAAGCTCCGGTCATTTCTTAAATGAGGGGAGAGAGGATTCAAATATATGAAAAGCTCTTACAAGTTTTAATATACGGGAAATGTGTGTTTAATCTGTGTTTAAAAAATGATGAAAATATAAACATTTCCTTAGGAGGATATGAAGAATCGTAAGAAAATAAAAAGTATCGGCATAATTTCCATGACCATCTGCGAATACTAAATACTATAGAAATGTGAGGTGAGCAGATGGGAACAATGATCGATTATCTGAATTGGAGAGGAGACTTAAGCTTTGAGGAAAGCCCGTTTAATGAGGTGGACGGATTATTGTTATCCAATCTGGCTTACGTGGAATTTCAGTCCATTGTGGCATCTCCTTGGGAGGAACAGGTTATAACTCTGAAAGAAGCATCAGAACGATTCTGGGAGACAGAGAGTGAACGGAAGATATTACAGGAGTTTTCTCTGATTAAAATGGCACCATTTTATATGAGGCGGATGGCAGAGACCAGACGTTTTGCGGAACTGAAACTGATGTATTACCAGAATCTGTTAGATGAAGAGCAACAGAGCCAGTTTGCAGCACTGTGTATGGAGGTGAGTCCGGAGTTATATTTTGTTGCATTCCGAGGCACGGACAATACCATGATCGGCTGGAAAGAGAATTTTCATATGTGTTTTGAGGTGGTTCCGGCGCAGCGGCGGGCGGTTACGTACCTGAATCTGGTGGCCGGGAAGCTCAGACAGAGGGGAGACGCTCATCTGATCCTGGGCGGGCATTCAAAGGGAGGAAATCTGGCAGTATATGCGGCGGCAAAAGCGAAGCCATCCGTTCAGAAGCAGATCCGGCAGATTTATAATAATGATGGACCGGGTTTTGCGAAAAGCATATTGAGAAGTGCCGGTTATGAAAGAATCCGGGATAAGATTCGGAAATATGTTCCGGAATCTTCCTTTATAGGAATGCTGTTGGAGCAGGATCGGAACTATCAGGTGGTCAGCAGCAGAGAGAGCGGTTTCCGGCAGCATGATCCGGGTTCCTGGCGGGTATTCGGTACCGGCTTTGTGACGATCCCGCAAAGAGATAGGGATAGTCAGTTATTTGACCGGACAATGCATAACTGGATTTATTCCCTCTCACCGGAGGAACGCAGGCAGATTGTTAATCTGCTGTTTGAATGGATCGCACAGGCGGAGATACGGACATTAAATGATCTGGGTGGCAGAGAAGGAAAGAAAAAAAGAAAGCTGCTTCGAAAGCAGCTTCAGAAAAATCCGGATTATCGGCAGATGCTCCGTCAGGCCGGAAAGCAGATGATGGAAGAATTCAGTCTGTCCCTGAGCGATATGCGAAGGAAAAAGCATCCGTGAATTTTTATGTGTGCATCCGCTGATCCGTCCCCTTTTATCAGTGTTCTTTCTGCATAAATGGGGGAACCTTTTTGGCATTGCGATATACGCCCGGAGTCATGCCCATGATCTTTTTAAATACATTCTGGAAATAACTCTGACTGGAGAAGTAGAGGTAATTGCTGATCTCCGTCAGAGATTTCTCGGTATAGGTCAGGAGTACGCAGGCCTCCTCAACCTTTACCTGATTGATGAACTCAGAAATACCGACACCGGTCTCTGCCTTAAAACGCTTTAGGAAATAAGAAGTGCTTAGGTTTACGTGCCGGGCAATATCCTGTGCCTGAATCGGCTGGTTCACATGCTCCTTAATATAATGAATCGCAGCGACGATCGAAGGAGAGGCATTTTTGAATTTGACCTCCCGCTCTACACGCTCTGTAAAATCCATTGGCATCTGGCGCATCAGACGCTCCACATCTGCGACACTCTTATAATTCTCACTGGTTTGAATATAGACATCGCTTAAGTTATAAGCTTCCTCCGCATCCAGTCCACCTGAAATCGCAGCTCTGGTATAAAGGGTACAGGCCGCAATAAAAATATTCTTGGCCTGCCGCAGGGCATCATTTCCGATATGCCCCTGGTTTCCCGGAACCGGTGTCGCAATCAGCTTCCGCATTCCCTCGGTATCCCCATTTGCAATCAGCTCCAGACGGCGCATCTCATGTAGATAGGTATTATGCGGCATATCATTTTCCCTGGATTCATATGTAGTGGTTGTATAGGTTTTCTGAATCAATGCCTCCTGATTATGAATATTCGGATTATAATCCATCTTCTCGATTGGTAAAATGTCATGATTGAAACAAAAGTTTAAGCATGACAGATAAGAGAGAAAACGGTGCAGAGGCCCGCTTGGAATGCCGGTCAGAAAAATCTTGCAGTGATCATAATCTGCATCGTTGACCTTTAACTGTGTCATGAGCAGAGACAGGTAATCCTGTGTGACCGGAGTGGTAAAATAAGGGCCTACGAAAATCAGCTGATGATTCTCACGAATACGGATCAGACCATAAAGAGCCTCATAAGAGGTGGACATATACGTAACATCCTTCTCGCGTTCAAGCATACTTTTTACATAAGGCTGAATCGCCGGATAAAACCAGTCAGCAGACGGAATCTGCAGGATCGGAGCCTGATCTTCGATCAGACAGATCGGAATGTTGTTGATATTATATAGGTAATTAATAAATAAAATATAAGAATCTGTATTCAATGGTAACTCCCTTCCAGTAAAACCTCACTATAAAAACACTATCATATTCTTTCTGAAATGGCAATCCGAAAATCCACAGGAATGCGTTCTTCCTAAGAGTAACCGGTGTTTGATTTTTCTGAAAATAGGAAATATAATAAGCTTTGAATGAATAGGAAGCATTACAAAAGAAAACGATTAAAGAAAGGTGTACAGGTATGAATATCCACGAATTCGGAAAAGAAAATAAAGATACGATTCTGTTGATCCACCCATCGGTTGTGAAATGGGATTATTTTGAAAATGTAATCCCGCTGTTACAGAAAAATTACCATCTGTTGGTTCCGGCACTTCCCGGTTATGACTTTGAAAACGACAGTGATTTTACCAGTGTGGAGCAGATTGCTTCGGAATTAAATGCATGGCTTAAGGAAGAAGGCTATACCGAATTATATGCGGTATACGGCTGTTCAATGGGAGGCTCTATCGCATTGCTGGTAGCACTTGGACAACGGATTAAAATCAGACACTGTATCATGGATGGTGGAATCACACCGTATCAGTTACCGTGGATTGCAACACGTTTGATTGCCCTGAAGGATTATCTTATGATGATGATCGGAAGGACAGGCGGCGTGGGTTTGCTGGAAAAAGCATTTGCGACAGATGATTACTCCAAAGAGGATCTGCAATATGTAGCTGACGTTCTGAAGCATTGCAGCAGAAAAACAATATGGAGAACCTTTGACTCATGCAATAATTATAAAATTCCGGCACCTGTTCCGGAGGTAGACACACAGATTCATTACTGGTATGCAACGAATGAGGAAAAAGAGCGAAAACAGGATATAAATTACATGAAGCAGAAATTTCCACAGACAAAATTTGAAGTGCTACCCGAACTGGGACATGCAGGACTGGTATTGCTGAAACCGGAACTGTTTACAGAAATGATGAATGGATTATAGAAAGATGGCGGGTATGTATGCAGGATGTTTTCTCTGATACGCGGGTAGCTACAGAGGGGGTACCCTTGCTACATTCTCCGCTACGATGGTTCTACTCCGGAACCGTTCCCACTAAATTGCCCCACGCAGCGGATACTAAATTCGTGCTACGCACTCATTAAGTACCGGCGGGTGCAAACGTCCCTTCGCAGAATCATCATTCGCTCCGAACGCTGTTATCTGAGTAGCCTAAACACACTTCTGTTTCTACTCTGCTATCCATGCTTTATATGCACTATTATTTTAAGTGCCGGAAATAGTACCTACATCACATCTAAGTAGTGAAATACGACGGAGCAAAATCCGTGCATGTTCCGTCATTTCCCTACATGACAGATACGAAAACTGTGCATACCCTATCAGTCCCAAGATACAGGAGCAAGTGACAGGACCATGTAGGAACATCGGTACTTAGATGCCGTCCTTTGGCATCTTATGTACCGCTATGTTCCGATTTGAGCGAGAGCGCGTCCTGCACTGCTGCCTGTATTGGGGACGGCAGGCACATATACCACCAATTGCCTGTATCACAGGACGGGGACGGCGAGCACATATACCACCAATTGCCCGTATCGCAGGACGGGGACGGCGAGCACATAATCTGCTGCATCCCGAAAACACCGGTGACAGTCCCACCCGGATATGATACAATGAGCCATAGCAAAGGAGTCGGTTATGGAACAACAGCAATTCATGAAACAGGAATGGACAAAATTCATATGGGTGACAGTCGGGGGAATCATAGCACTGATCCTGGTGCTGCTCTGGAGATATCTGCCGGGCATCCAGTTTCTGAAAGGCCCCTGCTTTTTTCATGAAGTCTTACATGTCTACTGTCCGGGATGTGGCGGCACAAGAGCCGTGTATGAACTGCTTCAGCTGAAGCTCTGGCGCTCTTTTATCGACCATCCGTTGGTGATATTTACGGCAGCTGTTTTGGTGGAATACTACATTGGTGAGATCATTACCCTGATCCGTAGAAATGGGAAACGTTATTACTATCTGCGCGTCTGGTTCTGTTACGTGGCACTGGGGATCATAGTAGTAAATGTGATACTGAAAAATGTACTTTTGATCGGATTCCATATAGATTTGATCGGAGATTTATTAAAATATTGGATATGAAGCGATTTTTTCATACTTTTTTGAGATATTTTCTACTTTATTTCTGCAAGAAAATAGGGTATACTGACCTTATAAAAGCGCATGAAGATGCGACAATATGACAAATGGAGGAATTGATATGTTAGTTTCAGCAACAGAAATGTTAAAGAAAGCTAAGGAAGGACATTATGCAGTTGGACAGTTCAATATTAACAACCTTGAGTGGACAAAGGCAGTTCTTTTAACAGCAGAGGAATTACAGTCACCGGTTATCCTTGGTGTATCTGAGGGCGCAGGTAAGTATATGACAGGTTTTAAGACTGTAGCAGCTATGGTTAAGGCTATGCATGATGAGTTAGGAATCACCGTTCCTGTAGCACTTCATCTGGATCATGGTACTTACGAAGGATGTTATAAGTGTATCCAGGCTGGATTTACTTCTATCATGTTTGATGGTTCACATTATCCATTTGAAGAGAATCTTGCTAAGTCTACAGAGTTAGTAAATGTTGCTCATCAGTTAGGTCTTTCTATCGAGTGCGAAGTTGGTTCCATCGGTGGTGAAGAAGATGGCGTTATTGGTATGGGCGAGTGTGCAGATCCTAACGAGTGCAAGATCATTGCAGATCTCGGTGTTGATATGCTTGCAGCTGGTATCGGTAACATTCATGGTAAGTATCCTGCAAACTGGAAGGGTCTTTCTTTCGAGACATTGGATGCTATCCAGCAGAAGACAGGTATTATGCCATTAGTTCTTCACGGTGGTACAGGCATTCCTGCAGATATGATCAAGAAGGCTATTTCTCTTGGCGTATCTAAGATCAACGTTAACACAGAGTGCCAGTTATCATTCGCAGATGCTACACGTAAGTACATCGAGGCTGGTAAGGACTTAGAGGGTAAGGGATTTGACCCACGTAAGTTATTAGCACCTGGTACAGAAGCTATTAAGGCAACTGTAAAAGAGAAGATGGAATTATTCGGATCTGTAGGTAAGGCTTAATATCTGAATCAGATTTCTTAACAGGATGAAACTCAATGCTCCGGAGACAGACAGGAATGTCTGTGTTCGGGGCATTTTTTATGTGGAAGCACTTGGTTTTACAGCCGCCTTGTGGTACACTTAGTGTGGTTTTGAATCGATTACAGGAGGATATTGTCGGTGGCAGAGAACTACATCATGATTAACGATATAATGGAAGAGCATCATGCCCGGATGCAGAATCTGCGGAAGTACTATCCTTTTTTTGTTTTAAATGAGGCAACATTTACCCAGTACAAGGACGGCAAGTATTCCGACCTGGATATGGGATATATTACGATGGCCAGCCTGCGGTTTCTGATCAATGAGAATCAGTTTAATGAGCAGACCGTTACCTATGAGCAGTATGAGACATTTTTACTGGAGCTTCTGCATCGGGATTTTCGTTTACAGGAGTCTCCGGAGGAAGAGAGCGAGCTGGCAGGCTACATATTTGATAAGCTGAAAAATGACGGAAGACCGTTTGAGTTTCATTTCTTTGACCCGGAGGATAAGAAGCGGAAAACAGCCAGAGTGAAGCTGATCGAGAGCGAGATTGAGGATCAGGTTGTAAGATATCACATTACGGCAGAGGGAATCGAGTTTTATCTGGATACCAAGGAAGTGAAGGATGAGAGCAAGATCAGTGTGCAGCAGCTGCTTCTGGAGAAGATGATCACAGCGAAGAACTTCAAAGGTGGTATAGAAGTGGTTCACCGGATCAACAGTGAGGTGAAACGACTGCTGGCACAGAAGGAGTCTGTTATAGCATTGCTGAGCCATGATGTGTTTAAGGGAGCGGAGGCCTGTGAGAATTATATGGCGACCGTTGCCAGATGGTTTGAAGAGGAGCAGAAGCTGTTTGCCAAGAACAAGGCATTGATCGAGCAGACACTGGCGAAGGCGAGTGTAAATGAAGCCGGAGCGAAGGAAACGACTGCATTTTATCGTTCCCTGGAGGAAATCAGCCGCCTGGAAACAGAACTGAAGAAGACGATACACCGGCATGGAGAGCTGATCCGGGAAACAACCGACCTGCAGAATATTGCAGATCAGATGATCCATCAGGCGAAGATCCGCAGACTGCGGAATGTATTTGATTTTCAGGGCAGTCTTCAGAAGCTGAAGGAGCGGGATGATCCGGCAGCTATGCGGTATATACTGGCACCGCTGTTTGCACCGAAGATTGAGAAGAGCTTTAATCTAAATGCAATTGATAATATGCTGACCTATAAGACAGAGCAGGCAGATCACGGCGAGAAGATCATAAAGGAAGAAACGAATCGGAATTTCCGCTATGAGGATGAGAAAGAGGATGAGAGAATCCTTCATAACTTCGGTCAGATGTTTTATGAGCTGTTGGATCAGTTGGAGAAGAAAGGATCCATTGAGCTAAAGGAGTTCAGTGCGATTCTGGAAATCCGGTATGGAGATCAGTTCTTAAAGAACGGAGATTATTACTCCTTCCTGGTTCATCTGGCACAGAAGACGGAGTATTCGATCCGGAAGCTGTATGAGAAGCCGGAGACCTTCCTTGAGAATCTGGTGCAGGAAGCATGGGATGAAGAAGCAAAGGAACGGTTCCTGCACACAGGATTTACACTGGAGTTTCTGGAGCAGGAGGAGATTACCATCCCACAGGATGAGACAGAGTTTACAATTACCAATATCATGTTTTACAGGAAATAGAAACCGGAGAGGATCAAACAATGGATAGTCGAAATATGGATAAAGCATTGGAAATATATGCAAAGCTGACCATGGGAGAGGACGTGCGGCGCTCACATCCGGAGAACGGCAGCTTATATGAGGCATACTATCAGAATGCGGAAGTCTATGAAATACTGAATCAGATATTAAAGAAGCTGAACCTGAATATATACGAATATAAAGAGGCGCTTTACCTGACCGCAGGGGAAGGCAACCGGGTCTTCGGGTATACCAATGAGGAACTGAAACGACTGATGGGTTTGCGCTATAACCGGGAGCTTTACATGGCATATTACATTATGTATCAGATCATGCTGTGCTTCTATCAGGATTCGGCATCTTATCAGTACCGGGAATATGTACGGTTGGAGGAGATTGTAAAAGAGGTCAGTGATTCGCTTCTGGCGATTACGGGAGATCTTCAGGTTTATGCGATGGATGAGATTGAGGAAAACAGCTTTAAGAGTCTGGCACTGCTGTGGGAGGAGCTACCAACGGTGACAGGCGAGGACAGGGAATTGCTCCGGGCATCACGGGCTTCCCGGATGGGACTGGTAAAGCTGGTCTGCAATTTCCTGATCAGTCAGGGACTGTTTCTGGATGTGCAGGAGCGGTATTATCCGACCGACCGGATGAAAGCACTGACCGAGCAGTATTTTGAAGAATATCGCGGACATATTTATGAATTGCTGGAAGGAGGAGAGGACCATGCCGAGTATTAACCGGATTCGTGTAAACAATGTGAAATATAATTTCGGAACGCAGCAGTATGATGATTTCACAATGCGTATGTATGGGAAAAATACTCTGTATGATCTGGCAAACGGAGGCGGCAAAAGTATTCTGATGCTCCTGCTTTTGCAGAATCTGATTCCGAACTGTACGTTGGACGAGAAGCAGCCGGTAGAGAAGCTGTTTCGTACCGGTGGTGGCAATACGACTATTCATTCCCTGATCGAATGGAAGCTGGACGAGCCGGAGCTGCATGAAGGATACCGGTATATGACTACCGGTTTCTGTGCAAGGAAAGCTAAGGATTCTCCGGACGAGGAGGACGGCGGCAAGGAGATGGCAGCCATCGAGTATTTCAATTACTGTATTCTTTACCGGGACTATAATGAGAATGATATTATAAACCTGCCGCTTGTGAAAGACGGAGAGCGGGTAAGCTATACCGGCTGGAAGAATTATTTAAAAGAGCTGGGAAGACGAGATATGAAGCTGTCGGTACAGGTATTTGACCGTAAGGGGGAATACCAGAGATATATCAGTCAGTTTGGACTGTATGAGAGCCATTGGGAGATCATCCGGGGGATCAATAAGACAGAGGGACATGTCCGGACTTATTTTGAAACGAATTATAAGACTGCCAGAAAGGTAGTAGAAGACCTTCTGATAGAGGAAATTATAGAAAAGGCATATCTGGTAAAGATCGATAAAAATGCAGATCCGGATGATATGGCACACACCCTGCTTGAGATCAAGGATAAGCTGGTGGAGTTGACGAAGAAGAAGCGGGAGATCGCAGATTACGACCGTCAGACAGAGCTCCTGCATGTACTGGAGGCAAGGGTAGCAGCATTTCTGGAATTATATGAAAAGCAATCGGATCAGTGTGCAAATCTGGCAAATGTCTGCGTTACCGGTGCAACGCTGGCGAAGCAGAGTGAGGAGAAGCTGAAAGCACTGGAGCTGGCGAAGGATGAAAAGAAGAGGATCATCCGGGTGCAGCAGAAGCAGCAGGCGAATTTAAAAATTCACCGGGATAAGCTGGAATATCGGGAATTACTGGCGGAGATTGAACGCCTGCAGACCGAGATTACCAATCATGAGCAGTCGGTGAAGGACTGTCAGCAGGAGCTGAATCGAAAAGAGAGCATGAATGATTATCTGGATTACTGGAAGGATAAGTCGCTGAAGGAGGAGCATGAGGCTGTGATCGAGGCCTCCCTGCATCAGAATGATGATCAGTTATCCTTATTAAAGGTGCTTGTAAAAGAACGCAGAAAGCGGGATGAACAGATATTAAAGACATTGTCGGAGTCAGAGAAACAGGCAGAGGAAGACTATCATGAAGCCGAAGGAAAGCTGGCATCCAGTGAGAATCTGGTGCATGAGGCAGAGGTGGCATTTGCGGTTGCAGAGCATGAGGAGAAGCAGGCATCGGAACGATATGCTGCGGATATGGAAGAGCTTCAGACACTGCGTAAGAAGATGACGTTTACCAGCCTGCAGAATCCGGAGACTTTACTGGAAGAACAGACCGTGCAGGCAGAACAGGAAAAGGCACGGCTGACCGAGCTGGAGAATCAGGTATACGAGATGCAGAACCTCCGGCATGAGCAGCTGAAGGAGTCCGAGAAACAGAATCAGTCACTGGAGCAGATCCGGGCACGGATAGAGGAGCTGGAGACCAGCAGCCGGGAATATCAGGAGCAGGCAGATAAGGTAAAGCGTATGCTTGAAATCTATGGCGGGCAGGCAGCAGGGAAGTCTGCCGAGTGGATGACGAACGCAGATATGGGACGGTTATCGGAGCAGATCAATCAGCGTTATCTGAGTAATCTGGCGATGATTTCCAATGTCAGAAAGCAGATCGCAGCACAGGAGAAACGGTTACAGGGACTGGCAGAGGGACGGCTGATCGCTCCGACAGAGGCTGTAGACCGGGTAAAGTATTATATTGAGAGCCGGCATAATCGGAATGCGGTATTTGGCATGGATTATCTGGCAGCACAGCCGGAGGAACGAAGAGCTCATCTTCTTGCATTGCATCCGCTGCTCCCATATGGATTGCTGGTAGATACATTTGAAGGGCTGGATGATGATCGCAAGCTGCGGGAGCTGAATCTGGGCGATGGATTTCTTCCTATATATAATATGGAGCATCTGGAGGATACCGCAGAAAAGCTTCCGGAGGACGGAGTGATCGTTCTGCAACGGGGCACACAGGCATTTGTATCGGCAGAGGCAATTGAGGAAGAAAAGAAACGCAGACAGAGCGAGCTGGAGGAGCTGCAGAACGAGCTGGAGCGTCTGGAGGAAATGAGCCGGACCTATCAGGAGGACAGTACATTTGTGGCAGGACTCCAGGGAATTGCAGTTTTGGATGTAGAACAGGAGCTTTTAAAGGCCCGGGAGGAGCTGCGAACCGGACAGGATGCGGTGACACAATGTACACAGGAGCTGGAGGATACCGAGCGGGAGCTGGAACAGCTGCGTAGTCAACTGGATACCTGTAAGCAGACCGTATATTCCAGACTGGAGGAGCAGGGACAGCTGAATACTCTGGTGTCATTATCCGAGCGGACGCAGAAGACAGAGCAGGAGATGCAGACCTGTAAGGCAGAGCAGGAACGATTGGGTAAGCTGCTGGAAGCACATCGGCAGGCACTTCATCAGTGGAGAGTACGGTATGCGGACACCGGAAAACGGTTCCGGGAGCTTCAGAAGCAGAGACAGGAGCGGACTGCAGACTGGGAACAGTATTATAAGACTTATTATGATGAGAATACCACCGGCACAAAGGAGCAGTGTGAGCAGGCGGCCGCACTCGACAGGGAACAGCTGGATGCCAGATTAAAGGCACAGCTGGCAGTGGTAGAGAAGGGTACGGTAGCTCTGGAGGATAAGAAGAAGCTGATCACCGCCTTACAGGCATCCATGAACCGGTTTCGGAAAGCAATCGAGAAGCGTGGCACTTCTATAGAAGAGCTGGAAGCACATCGGCAGGCCAATGAACTGTTCACGGTCGATGAACAGGATCTGGAGCTGCTCAGTACAGAATTATCCAGACTGACCCTTGCAGCAGATACAATGAAACATCATATGGAAGGACGCAGACAGAAAGCGGATCGTCTGGAGGGTAAGATCGAGCAGGCAATCCGTACCATGGAAGAACAGTTCGGACCATGTGAGGAGCTGCAGGTATCCGCTATGGAGATCAGCGCAGAGCTGGAGACCGGGGAACAGCAGCTGAACCGGTTGAATACGGAGTATCAGCAGATGGAAACCGACTATGCGGAGGATACCAGAGAATATACGGCAATCCTGGATTTATATAAGGATGTAAAACGAATCGTAGAAACGAATGATATCCGGCTGCAGGAGGCAAAGACGCTGGTGGTAGGGAAAGAGCAGCTGCGGGAGCTGTTTGAGCAGAGTCTGCTGGCCTATGATAAGAGTACCAGAGCTCTGGACCGGGCAAGAGGAGAGTTGCAGCGACATAAGAACCAGACCGCACAGGCACTTCTGGAAATGCAGGCATTTGAACTGTCCCAGACGATCAGCAATGATGTGGCGGTTCCGAAAAATTACGGAGAAGCAAGAAACCTTCGAGAGAGTCTTTCTTCTATTATAAATGTGATCGCACTGGAAAAGGAGCGTGTGGCACAGGGCATTGAGGACATGCAGTTTATCAAGTCTAATTTTGAGAAGCAGTGTATCCAGCGGTGTCAGGATGTGAAGAACGAGCTGGAGAAGCTTCCGAAGCTGTCCCGGATCGTGCTGGATGGAGAAGCAATCCAGATGGTCGGACTGACGATTCCGTATGTAAAGGAAGAATTTATCCCACAGAGAATGTCGGATTATATTGATGATGTGGTACAGGGAGCGGACCGTTTTCAGAATCAGAATGAACGTATCAAGTACATTCGCAGCAGACTGGAGCTGAAGAAGCTTTTCAGTGTACTGGTTACGGATATGAATAATATCCGGCTGACCTTATATAAGCGGGAACGCATTAAGGAGCAGAGCCGGTATCTGCGGTATGAGGAGGCTGTCGGAAGTACGGGACAGTCACAGGGTATTTATATCCAGTTCCTGATTTCCATTATTAATTATATATCCGGACTGTATGCTCCGAATGGTGAGAATGATAAACGGATGAAAACCATCTTTATCGATAATCCGTTTGGTGCAGCAAAGGATGTCTATATATGGGAGCCGATTTTCGCACTGCTTAAGACGAATCATGTGCAGTTGATCGTTCCGGCAAGAGGTGCAACACCGGCGATTACCGCACGGTTTGAGGTGAACTATGTCTTGGGGCAGCAGATGGTCGGAAAGCGGCAGCAGACAGTTGTGGTTGACTATCGCAGTCAGGTGGATCAGGAAGAGCTGGAATATCACAGTCTGGAATATGAACAGGTAAGCTTTGATTTTATATAGTTTGCTGCAGGATAAGAAAAATCAGAAATGAGGTGCTCACAATGGGAAAGCATAAGGATAAGGAAAAGGACATCAAGACAAATGCCATGCGGATTCTGGATAAGAATAAGATTCCATATCAGGTGAATACCTATGAATGTGAGGAATTTATCGATGGTGTACATATCGCAGATATGATGGGACAATCCTACGATCAGTCATTTAAGACACTGGTAACGGTCGGAAAAAGCGGAGAGCATTATGTGTTTGCACTTCCGATCGACCGGGAGCTTGACTTAAAAAAAGCAGCCAGAGCCGTAGGAGAGAAGTCGGTAGAGATGATCCATGTAAAGGATATCAATCAGATTACCGGCTATATACGGGGTGGCTGCACACCAATTGGCATGAAGAAAAATTATGTAACCGTTCTGCATAGTTCGATCCTGACGTTAGATGAGGTCATCATAAGCGGTGGCAGGATTGGCTCACAGATACAATTGAAACCGGATGATCTGATCCGGGTGACAAATGCAAAGGTAGAAGACATCTGTGTCTAGCGTCTAGCAGGCACGCTGCTCCATACCATTGCGTTCATAGTACGGAAACTTTTGTTTCTGCGCATAGGACAGGAACCGCTTTGGGGTGGTTCCTGTATATTGTTTAAACTCCCGCTGGAAATGGGCCTGATCGGAATAACCGAGTTCTGCCATATAGTCGCAGAGTGCCAGAACCGGCTGCCGCAGGATGGAGTCCAATACGGTCTGAAAGCGTACGATCCGGGCGAAGGTCTTCGGAGAGATTCCCATCGAATCCTGGAAGATTCTGGAAAGATGCCGCTCGGAATAATGCAGCTCATCTGCCAGCTCATGGATCCGGATCGTGCCATGGGACTGATTGATCGCATTCAGGACGTGCTCGGTCAGAGGGTTGACCTCCGCAAGCTGCATGCAGGAATCAAAGGCAGAACGGAACAGGGCACAGCACTCTTTTAAGGAACGGGTCTCCACCAGATCCCGGAAGAACACTGCCAGATCTTCATCTATATGTTCAATAAAAAAGTCCTGGTTTGTAATATTTTTCAGAGACATGCCTTCATATGCAATATAAAGT
>ERZ1035006.1486-NODE-1486-length-15405-cov-7.149446_pt1 | contig 15405 bp, 9 predicted proteins | sample MGYA00520694_ERZ1035006 | MGnify/ENA primary metagenome ERZ1035006 (study PRJEB33766, sample SAMN09781746) | gut metagenome | biome: gut microbiome | host: Homo sapiens | place: Madagascar | study: EMG produced TPA metagenomics assembly of the PRJNA485056 data... | reverse complement strand
CTGTCCTTATAGGAGGTTTTTTACGTGAAAAAAACTCTTTTTTCTTTATTCACCGCTGTCAGCCTTGCTCTTCTGTACTGCCCGTCCGCTTTTGCTTTGACCGAGGATGAAGCTGCTGCCGCCGTGAATGCGCAGGGCAAGGATGCTGTATCCGGCAATCTGTTTCTATGGCTACTGTGCGCCATTGCTTTTCTCAAGGTCAGCACCAAGCTGGACGGCATCCTGCACTCGCTGGGCATCGGCGTTTCACGTTCGCCCGGCTCGATGCTGTCCGAGGCGTTGCTGGCTTTCCGCGGTTTTGAAATCGGCAAAGCCTTTATGGGGCTGGGCGCTGCAAAAGCTGCCGCCACGACTGCTGCCACAAAAACCACACCCGGCAATACCTTTGCAGGCGGGCTTTCCGGCATGGTAAGTCGTCATGTGCAGCAAAGTACCGCAAGCTCCATCAGTGGGCAGTCTGGTGGCATCGGGGCTTCTTTGGGTGGGGCCATGTACCACAACAGCCTTGGCAAAGACGGTGGCTTTGCCAGTAAGGTCATCGGCTCCATCGCCACCGGGCAGACGGGCGGCAGTATTACAGGCGACAGCGCCGTGGAAGCGCTCAATGGCTATTTTGCAGGAACCAGCGACGCGGAAGCCATGCCGGTCCCTGCCACCAGTGAAAGCATTCCTCCTGCAATGGCAATGGCCGAAAATGACACCGTGACGGACTCCCCTGTCCCCGCCACGCCGCTGGCGCTGGAGGGCGATAGCACGGTTGACGTTTCCCCGACAAGGGATAGCGAAATAGCTATGCGTGCCGGTGGCAGTTCGGCTATTACGGAGCAGTCCACCATTCCCACTTCGCCCTCTATCCAACAGACCGCTATGAACCGTGTGCTGCTGGGGCAGATGGGCAACAGCGTCACCGATGTAGAAATCGGCGGCGGCAAGATTCAGGGGCGCGAAATTATTCCCGGTCGTGGGCAGATTCAGTTTGCCATGTACAATGCTCGCCGGTACGAAAAACCGGAGGGTCATTTTACCGAGCAGACTTCCCGCGACGGTGAAAAGTGGTACAAGGTTTATGCCACGACCCGCGTAGAAAAAACGCCCACCGTTCAGGACGAACGCGGGCGTATGCAGTATGATGAGCGCAAGGTGGCCGCCATGCCAAAAGTCCCCGCGCGGAGACACTAAATGATGGAAAATGATAACCAAAATTCCCGGCAGACGGCCTCAACAGCACTTCGTAACGCGCCCAAACTTGCCAAAATCGCACAGGCAGGAGTACAGGGCGGTCCCGCCGGGGCTGCTGCCGAAGCTGCGGTGCAGTATCGCAAGGAAGTTCTGGTCGTTGTCGTTGCCGTCTTGCTTCTGCCGATTCTGGTTCTGCTTATGCTGCCCGGTGCGATTTTTGGCTCACTGACACAGCCCAGCGCGGCAATCAACAACGATTTAGAGGTTGCTGCCAACGTGATACTGCTTCGCAATGCCGTATCGGATATTTTGCAGGAAGCCTACGAGGATACCCTTGCCGAAATAGAATCCGATCGTGCAAACCTTACCTACAGCGATGTGGTCGATTCCGTGGGCGGTCATGTCTCCTACAATGCCTTTCAGCTCATTTCCATGTATTGCGCCTATCAAGGCGAGGACGACTATACCAAAATCAGCCTAACTGACCTTTCTGAACAGGTGCAAGCGCACCAGACAGAATATTATGCCTACACCACTTCCGAGGAAGTCCGCACTGAGCCTGTGCAGAAAGAGGTGCGTGGGCAGACCATAACGGTACAAGAGGATCACACCTACACCGTTTTCACGCTTTCCTATGTGGGCGATGACTACTTTGCCGACACGGTTTGGCAGCTTGACGAAAAGCAGAAAAGCTATGTCGATGCCTATGCGCATAACCTAACCGTCTACCTCCACGAAATTGAAGAACGCGAAGGTATCTCGATTCTGGGACAAATCAACGATGCACTTATTGATGATACCTCCCCTGCCCCTGGCGGCGGGTTTGGCAATCCGTTCAATGACCCCAACTGGGAACAGCACATTACTTCTTTCTTTGGCAAACGCGAGGATGTCGGCATTCCCGGCAAGGATACCACCAACCACAACGGTCTGGACATTGCCTATCCCTACGGCACGCCGATTCTGGCAGTGGAGGCCGGCACAGTCATCAAAGCGGGGTACCACGTTAGTTACGGCAATTATCTGGTCATCAACCACGGCGGCGGGTACTGTACACTTTACGCTCATTGCAGCCAGCTTTTGGTGCAGGTTAGCGATACGGTGAACAAATACGACACTATTGCCAAGGTTGGTGCTACCGGCGATGTGACCGGAAATCATCTGCATATCTGCGTCATTATCGACGGGGTCTACGTCAACCCAAAAGGGTATCTGCACTAAAACAAAGAGGGCTGTTTCTGCCAACACGCAGGAGCAGCCCTCCTATTTTTTTATTTATCCGAACAATACAGACAAATAATCTGTCCTGCCGTCCAATACTCGAAGAATCTCTATCGTGCCGCTTTCCTCATCCACATGGTAGAAAATCAGCTGCTTTGACACCACGAAATAACGCACATCTGTGGTGATCTCAAACTTTTCTGCCAGTGCCGCACCCATATACGGGTTATCCGCCAGCAGGGATATTGCTTTCAGCAGCGCTGTCATCAACTTTTTGGCGGCTTTGGGATTTTTCAGCCGCCCGGCGATGTAGTCGCGGGTTGCTTCCATATCCTTAACGGCAGTTCTTTTATAGCTTACCCTCATTTTTCAACTCCGAACATCTTATACACTTCATCCTCGGAGTAAGAAACCGGGTCGTCCTGCGCTTCCTGCAACTGCCTTGTCAGCCGGGAGAGCGCCTTTGCCTTGATGATTTCCGCATTATCCTCGGTTACAGCAAAGGGGAAGCCGCCTGCATTCAGCGACTGCTGGAAAAACACGTTGATGGCATCGGTCAAGGTAAGACCGTTCTTTGCGTACACGGATTCCAGCTCCTGCTTGATATCCGGGTTGATGCGAACGCGGAACACATCCGTTTTAGCTGCCGAAACAATGTTTTCCATAAATAAACTCCCTTCGTACCGTGGTTTTCTTCTTATCTCCATTATACGTCCATGGCATTCAGTTGTCAATCTATGTGGCTACATTGATGCCACAAAAACACATTTGAAAATTTATCTGCCGAAATGCAGTAAATCAGCACAACATCCGCACAGCAAAAGTCTTTTTTACTGCAATACGACTCTGCTATAATAGTATCGTCAAAATTGAACAGAAACGCAAGAGCGCCTTTTTTCGAGGGCGCTCTTTTTGTTTGGAGGTGGTCGAAATCTCACGCGAAGAACGGGATGTTTACCTTATCCCGCAGAATTTTGTGGACACCGGCACGATCCTCGGCGGCACGGTCAAACTGCGCAATGCAGTGGAGGCGGCTGTGCTTGCCGTGGGCAGTGCGGTGCCGCTGTTTTATCTGCCGCTGGCGTTCAACATCCGCCTGATGATCGTCATCGCGGTGTCGGTACCGCTGGGTGTTTTCGGTGTGGTCGGCATCGGCGGTGACAGCCTGACGCAGTTTGTAGCACACTGGTTCCGTTTTATGAAGCGCCGCCGCATCGTCACGCCCACACCGCAGGGGAACCTTGAAGCCAACCGACATCGGCATTTGCGGTTCATCAACAAGCGATACCGTGTTGTCTACTACGACGATGCCGACACCCTGCCCCACAATGCACAGGTTTTGCAGCGCAAGGCAGACCGCCACGGAAAGCTGGTAAAACGGCAGACGCTCTATGACCTGCTCCCCATCGAGAAAATTGAGAACGGCATCCTGCACACCACGGATAATCGCTACATCAAGATTCTGGAAATCGAGCCCATCAACTTTCTGCTGCGTTCCCCTCGCGAGCAGCGCAGCGTCATCTACTCGTTCGCCAGCCTTTTGAAAGTCAGCCCGGTGCGGCTGCAATTTAAGTCCTTCTCCCGCAAGGCGGATGTCAACGCCTATCTGGACAAGCTGCGGCGGGATGCCGCCAACGAACCGGACGCGAATGTGCGCAAGCGCCACATGAGCTATATCCGCTTTGTCAATCGCCTCGGCTCTCGCGATGCCGTCAGTCGTCGTTTCTTCGTAATCTTCCAGTACGAAGCCCCTACAAACGAGCGGAATATCTCCTATGCAGAAATCGTCTCCACGCTCGAAACCATCGCCCGCAACTTCCGTACCTATCTGGCGCAGTGCGGCAACGCCATCGTGGAACACGAGAACGAGGACGAGTTCCTCACCGACGTTTTCTATGCCTTATTAAATAGGCGGACAGCGGTACAGATACCCTTGCAGGAGCGTATCCAAGACGTGCTTGCCAGCTATCTGGCCCAGAACGATGCCACAGCGCTGGATAAAATCCCGCCCGCCGCCTTTATGATTCCGCCCTCGCTGGATTTGAAGCATGGACGTTATCTCTACATGGACGGCACCTACCATGCCTACCTGATGATTCCCGCAGACGGCTACCGCGCGCAGGTCACAGCCGGGTGGATGGCGCTGCTGGTGAACGCCGGAGAGGGCATTGATGTGGATCTGTTTCTGGAACGACAGCCCAAAGAACGCATGATGCAGAAAATCGGGCAGCAGATCCGCATCAATCGCAGCAAAATCAAGGACACCAGCGATACAAACTCGGACTTTGATGACCTCTCCAACGCCATTCGTTCCGGCTACTACCTGAAAGACGGCCTTGCCAACAACGAGGATTTCTACTACGCCGCCATCCTCGTAACGGTCACCGCGGCCAGCGTCAAGGATTTGGAATGGCGCATCGGGGAGATACGCAAGCTCATGGTCTCACAGGATATGAATTTGCAGCTGTGCAGTTTTCGGCAGGAGGCAGCATTCCTTTCTTCCCTGCCGCTTTGCGCCCCAGATGTCGCGCTGTTCAAGAAATACCGCCGCAATATCCTTACCTCCACCGCGACCAGCTTTTATCCGTTTGTCAGCTTTGAGTTGTGTGATACCAACGGTGTGCTGTTGGGCGTGAACAAGTACAACAACTCCCTTGTCAGTCTCGATAACTTTAATACCCGCATCTATAAAAACGCAAATATGGCAATCCTCGGCACCTCCGGTGCGGGCAAGACGTTCACCATGCAGCTTATCGCCCGGCGTATGCGGCTGGCGGGAACACCGGTTTACATCATTGCACCGCTGAAAGGTCATGAGTTTTACCGGCAGGCTAAGGCGCTGAACGGCACCATTATCCGCATTGTGCCAGGCAGCCCAGACTGCATCAACGTCATGGAAATCCGCAAAATCGACCATACCAGCAGCGAGTTGTTGGACGGCCCTATGCCGGAGCAATCGGAACTGGCCGCCAAAATCCAGAAGCTGCACATTTTCTTTTCGCTGCTGATCCCTGATTTGAACAACGAGGAGCGCCAGCTTTTGGATGAAGCCATCGTTACCACCTACCGCAATAAGGGCATCACCTACGACAATGCCAGTCTGGACGACCCGGCGCGCCCCGGCCAGTACCGCGAAATGCCGATATTGGGCGATTTGCACGCGGTCTTGTCTGCTACCCAAGAGACCCGGCGCATTGCCAATATTCTGAACCGCCTTGTACACGGCTCGGCATCCAGCTTCAACCGCCAGACAAACGTGAATCTTGACAACAGCTATGTTGTCATCGACATCAGTGAGTTATCCGGCGATTTGCTAACGGTAGGAATGTACATCGGTCTTGATTATATGTGGGATAAAGCGAAAGAGGATCTGACCCGCCGTAAACAGATTTTCATAGATGAAGTCTGGCAGATCATCGGTGCATCGTCTAATGCGTTGGCCGCGAATTATGTATTTGAGGCTGTCAAAACCATTCGTGGCTACGGCGGCGGGGTGTTGGTTGCCACGCAGGATTTGAACGACTTCTTTTCCTTGGAAGATGGAAAATACGGCCGCGGCATCCTGAACAACTGCAAAATCAAAATCATTCTGAATCTGGAGGAAGAAGAAGCGCAGCGCGTGCAAAGTGTTTTGAAGCTAACCGATGCCGAAATCGACAACATTACCCGCTTCGAGCGCGGCAGTGCGCTAATCGTCACAAACTCCAACAATGTCACCGTTGATATGCGATGCAGCGAGGAAGAAAAGGACCTGATCACCACAGACCGGGACGAGCTGCGCCGCATTGTAGAACGCAAAATGCAAAATCAAACCGAAACGGAGGAATCCTAATGAAGAAACCTGTTATCGCCGCCCTGTGCTGCCTGCTGGCGCTGGGCACCGCCACCGCAGCCTTTGCCGAGGAGCCCACGCCCTCCCCTGCCCCGGAACTGGTAGAACTCTCACTGGAAGATACCGCACCGCAGTTCTACCCGGACAGTATCTCGTGGCAGGAAAACGGAGGTCAGCTGCTTGTCGTCAAGCAGTACAGTGTGCCGTATGGCACGGCCATTGCCGACCTGACCGAAAGCGGTATGCAGTGGGGCGGTTTTGACTACACCTTATGGGGTGTCACCCAGTCGGTAGAGGGCGGTATGACCGAGGAGAAAGAGGTCACGCAGGATTTTGAATTGTCCGTGCGCAGCGCCGATGCCGAAACCGCCCGCAATGACGTGAAAGAGTCCGTCGCCTACGATGACGAGTACGGCTTTTCCGGCTCGCTGACCTTACAGGACATTACGATTGGTGAAACCTTGCAGGCTGACAGCACCTACATGGCAACCGCGCACTACGCCGGAACGGTCACCCGCACCGAGGCCGGAACCGTGCATTACACGCTGCTGTACGCGCCGGTTTCTGCGCCTGTGGTCATTGCTGCGGCAGAAAGCAGCATTCCCCCTGCCTTGCTGATTATGGGCATTGCCTGTGCGCTGCTTTTTATCGCGGTGCTGCTGATTATTACCCATCTGCTGCGCAAAGAGCCTGCTCACGCGGCTGACCCCGCAAAGCCCGCCGCGCCGAAAGTCTATGTGCCGTCCGGCGATATTGTCCTCGGCGGCAGAAATGAGGATGAGGATGAAGAAAATCTCTGATTGGGCAAAAATCCTGCTGCCGCTGGTAGGCAGCGGACTGGTGCTGCACTACCTGCTCCTATGGTATGATCGCCGCCATGCGGTGGCGCTCCACAAAGAAATTTACCGTAAACCGCACAAATAAGGAGTCCATTTTGAAGAATTTACTGCCAAAAGCTCACAGCCCACATTATAAGCGGAATTTTCTTGCCTATTTTGCTGTCATTTTAGCTTGGGCGGCATTGTTTTTAATCGTAGGTTTGCTCTGTGGGCGTTTTTCTGTCAGCGCCCCGGCGATTTCTCTGTTGCCGCAAGCCGCACACGTTGAGCCGCCCGATGAACGCCTTGCCGCCGCGCAGAAGGAAAACCCGGACACCGTGGCATGGGTCACAATTCCCGGTACGAACATCGACGCGCCTGTGCAGCAGTACGGCGACAACGACTATTATCTGCGCCGTGATGAGAAAGGGGGCGAGGATTACCACGGCTGCCTCTATGCCGACTATGCCTGCCGTATGGACAGCGGCGTGAAAGTTCCTCGCAATCTGATTTTTTACGGGCATACCTTTACCGGCGAAGACTATACCGGCGGGTTTGAGGATCTGCACAAATATCGTGTATTCGAGTTTGGGCAGGAAAACCCGTACATTTATGTTTCGCTGGCAGATGAAAAGCTGGCGTATAAGATTTTCAGCGTATGGGTCTGCGATGCAAACGCCGATACCGACTGCATCCAGGCTGACCCGGACGATGCTGCATTTCAACAGATTCTGGATAAAGCTGCTACCGGCTGTGCGTTCGACTATGATATGAACGTGACGACTGATGACCGTATTCTGACGCTTTCCACCTGCACGGCAGACCCCAACAGCCGCCTGTTGGTCGTTGCCAAGCTGATTGACGGGGGTGTATATGATGTAGCATCGTGATTTCTCGCATTAGATGTAAAACGCAATACAAAGGAGTTATACAAATGCAATGTAAACGCAAACACCGCTTATCTGCGGCGTTCATGGCAGGTGCTATGTGCTGCACGATGATTCCGGCTGTATCGGCGGGTGAAATTATTGCCCCCGAAACTGCGCAGACGGCAACCCTTGACCCGGACGCGGCGGTTTTGTACGCCGACCTGCCGGATGCACCTGCCGGGTCCTACATCGGCAGCGAGGGGCTTCCGGTTGCGACAGGGCAGACAAAAATCGGTCTGTCGCTGTGGGCGGACGGTCAGTTGGAGCAGGACAGCCATCTTGACCCGGATGCCCTGAACAGCGGTGACAAAACCGTGACCGTACCCTTGACCGAGGATACCGACTATGCCATCGTGCCGCTTATGGCGCAGGTCGAATATCCAGCGGACGGTTCCCGAACCGATGTGCTGCTGCCCGAAAATGTCACGCTGCTGAACTATTACGGCGAACCCGCGCAGGACACGACCGTTCTGCACAGCGAGTATGCGGAAACCTCTGCCGCTGCCACAGGGCTGTATCTGCTGACCGACGAAGATTTCACAGCGCAGCTTGTCTACACTGCCCCGGACGGTAATGTGCTGACCCAAAATCTGAATGTCGAAATTGACCGCAGCAGCACGGCAGCCCCTCCGTTTGCGGATATGGGGGTTGCACCTTACGCAGGACGACCCACCCCGTCTGTGACCGGCGGGCGCATCACCAAGGTGGCAAAAGTCAACGCTACATGGTTGATTTGGTTTAACGGCGAACCCGCCTACTGCTGTACCCACGGTGCCAACGGTCAGCCCAACGGCTGCCCGCCGTACAGCTATTCCCACACCTCCACGGTGGGGGCAGACCAGTGCATCCCCGGTGACCATTACGGCAACCAGATTCGCATTTGGGGCGGGCTGAACCAGCTTTCTCTGGACGAGGGCGGCGATTTTCCCGCTGTTTTTTGCGCGGAAGATGAGGCGGAACTGTCTGTCTCGGATTTTTGCGAAATGATTTACGACGATCTGCAGCTGTATATTATGCAGCACTACCCCGACAGCCGGGCGGCTGCGCTTTACCGAGAATCGGCAGAAGAACTGTTGAACGGAGTGCAGACCTATACCGCCGAAGCAGGATATTACACCTACATTTATCAACCCGCCGCCAACGGCTGGCAGACAGTCGCCTTGATCGGTCCCGCCATTGGGGGAGAAGAACCGGAGCCGGAACCCGTGCCGCAGGAGTATTATGCCGACTGGCAGGCTCCCGCCCAGACTGCCGGCGGCAGCTTTGATTTGACTTTTACTGTCAACACCGACAAGTACCAGCTGAATACGCCGGACAAGGTGGACGGTGCAGTCATTACCGTTACGCCCAGCCGGACCGGCGGCAGCGTGGACGGCGGCAGCTGGCAGATGAGTCCTGCCGCAGCGCAGACCATTACCACAAGTGGTCACACACAGGATGACAGTTTTCACCTCAACGGCGGCGACGGTTCTGCCACATGGACGGTTCACTATGAGGTGTCCAAGACCAGCACCAGTACGCTTTCCGGGCAGGAAGGACCGTTCACCAGCCAAGCCGAAGCAGACGCCGCAGCAGAAGCTGCCAAGAATGCGGCTATCGGGCAGCTGCAGAACGAAGCGCAGGGCATGGTGGACGCCGCTATTGCCTCGGCGCGGGCGCAGCTTGCCAATATTACATTCAGCTACGATGAAATCACCATCCCTCATGGCTTTGATTCAACGCCCGGTGCGTTGGGCAGCCACCAGACCATTACCGTTCCTGCCAACAGTTCGAACGATTACCCGATGAAAAACGATGAATGGTCGGTAAAAGTCAGCATCGACAAAATCGACAGCGAAACCAAGCAACGCATCAAGGGCGATGCCGAGTTTAAAATTTTTGCGTGGGACACCGTAAATCAGCGGTATATTCCATTCGGCGGTTACAACCAGTACAAGGTTGAGCGTCAGTCGGACGGCACCTACAAGGTTATAAACCACAGCAGCTATGCCAATGGCTCGGATAGCCTCTATTACACCCAGCGCAACGAGGGCAAGTTCGTCATCGTGGAGAGCCGCGCACCCAGCGGTTACTACGGCGATTGGACGGATGTAGATGTTCCCGGCACGGCAGGTTCTGTGCTGGGCAAGCGGGCGTATGCCTTTGAAATTACTAAAGCGCAGGACGGTCAGACGATTTGGCTGGGCAACGCCGATCATAACGCCGACATTACCACGACCAACAGCGGCGGCACGCTCATCGACACCGGCGAGGGTGTGGTCACCATCACCTTTGGCATCCGCAATGCAGATAAGACCTACGCCACAGATCCCACCGGAATCGCCAACAACGAAGATTCCTACACCATGCACGACAATGCCGACAAGATGCAGAATGACCGTGTCCTCGGCAATATTCTGCTGACGAAAGTGGATCTGGACGCCGCGCGGTATCTGGCTGCGGGCAGCAACGGCGATACCACGCTGGAGGGTGCCGTGTACGACCTATACGCCGCGGAGGACATTCATCACCCGGACGGCGTTTCCGGCATCGTCGATTACTCCAAAATCACAGATGCCAGCGGCACGCCCATCTGGCACACCACTGTGCTTACCAACGGCGCATGGAAGTCCGATTATCTCCCGGTGCTGAAAAAAGACCATCTCGTTGCCTCCGCCGCCATTAAGGACGGCAAGCTGGCGTTTTCCAATCTCTACTTAGGTCGTTACTACCTTGTGGAGCGCGCCACCGGCATCGTGATCCCGGTGGATTCCAACGGGCACTATTACCTCTCCGGCAAGTATCCGCTTCTCAATAAAAAGCTGGAGCCTGCCGGCAACTATGCCGCCCTCTCCGGCAGCGGTACGGAATATACCGACTATGTCTACCGCAACCAATATTCTGCTGTTGCCGAGAGCCGCGCCTTAGACGGCAGCAAGACCTATGACGGCTACTATCTGTCTTTTGCGAAAGGCTATCTCTGTGATGAAGTCAACCACTATCAATCCCTTACTTATGCAGATGAATCCACTTATGTTGTCCGCACCGAAGACCAGACGCAGGACGAAGTGCTGAAATCCGGGTTCAGCCTGCAAAAACTGGTGTCCACCACCGGGCAGCCCTCCCCTGCCATCAAGCTGGGCGGTGCCGGGTTCAAAGTGTACCGTGTATCACTGCTGAGCAAGGCTGACCGGTTCACCCAAAATGCCGATGGCAGCTATGATGCCGCCAGCATTCTGGATGCCTACCGCAGATCCAGCTATGATCAAGACACGCTGAAATTTGATTTTTCTGACGAGGAACAGGCTGTCGCCACGATGTACGAGAGCGACACCGCTGCTGTCATCCGCTATAACGCCACCTTGACCGCAGACGGCGATTTTGCCAACGGGCATGGTCTCGGCTGGGTGCCGACCAACAATGCGCAGGAATACCGCTTGTCCGAGATTTTTACGAACGAGGAAGGCATTCTGCGTGTGCAGGGACTCCCCTATGGGCAGTACATCGTCGTAGAAACGACGGTGCCGAAAGATGTTTTTCAGGCTGAACCGTTCCTCGTCACTGTCAATGCGTCCAGCCCGCAGAGCAGCTTTACTGTTCCCGTCGGCAGCATCACAACTCCCAGCGGCAGCTACATGACCTATAACATTCTGGACGAAGAGTTGGAGGGTTACTTGCAGCTTGTCAAAATCGACATTGAAACGGGCAAGCCTGTCAAAATTGCCGACACCGCGTTCAACCTTTACTACATTGCCGAGGACGGCCATGAAACCCTTGTGGAGATGAACGACCCGAAATCCGGCAATGCCTGGGCAAAGACCAGCACTTTTTATACCGACTCCAACGGCGAAATGAAAACCCCGGAGAAACTGCCGCTGGGCAAGTACCGCATCATTGAGGTCGAAGGCCCGCGCGGGTATTTCAATGACCGCCAGTACAATGTCGTGTTTGAGCTGACCTCGGACCGTGTGTATCAGGTCAGCGGCGGCAGCGCCGACGGCATGGATGACTACGTCATCACCGAAAACTACTATAACCACGAGACTTTGGGGCAAATCAAGATCCGCAAAATCGGCAACGTGCTGACCGGGTACGAGAACGACCAGTTCATGTACGAGTCCGACAATCTTGCCAATGCCACCTATGAGATCCACGCGCAAGGCGATATTTCCACGCCGGACAATCAAGGCACACTCTGGTACGCAGACGGCGACCTTGTCGCTACCGTTACCACTGCCGAAGACGGACAGGTGGATGAAGTCCAGTTCAGCCCCACACGGACACCTGCCACCTATGATTTCTTGAAAGTGACCCACGATGGCACGAAGGGCGAAGTTGCCATTACCCTGCCGCTGGGTACCTATACGGTTTCCGAGGTACAGGCCCCTTACGGTTTTGTCCATGCCGACCACACCTACACAGTAGTGCTGGACTGGGATAACCAGTACAACAATCTTGCCCTTGCCAAGACTATCATAGATCACACGCAAGACGGCGATGTTGTGTACGACTACACTGTGATAAATGTAGGCAACGCCAGCGCCGAGCAGATGGAAAAGCAGGTTCTTGCCTTTGAAAATGCCCGCGTACTGCCGGTTGTCGAGGAGGGTAAGGTCGGTGTCGGGCTGTACAAGCTGGACCGCGACACCTGCGATTTGACCGATGAAGCGCCCTATACAGACGGCTGTAAGACTCGTGCCAACCTTTTGAATGGTGGCAGCAACCGCGCTGACATCCCGGCAGATGCCAAGATGGTCGCAGGGGCAGTCTATGAACTGTACACCGCAGACGACATTTACAGTATTTCCGGTGACCTGCTGGCCGCCGCTGATACGCTGCTGGGCACAGCCACCACCGATGAAAACGGCCTTGCCTATTTTGACGTGGATGTTCCCCTGCGCGGCGAACACTACGGCAGCAGCGATGCCCACGACTGGACGACCAACAGCGGTCGCTACTATCTGCGCGAGGTCAGTGTGCCGGACGGCTACCTGATTGAGCAAAGCGTGATTTCTGTGGAGTTCACCTACGAGAACCAGTTCATCGCGTGGCAGATTGTTGACTGCCTGCACTCCGACAAGCAGACCACCGTGGAGATCGACAAGCGTGCCTTCATCTCTGATGCCGATGACACCTTTGCCCTGCCCGGTGCAACCTTGACCGTGACTGATTGGAATGGCAATATGGTGGATACTTGGGAGAGCGGTGACACGGCTCATGTGATTCGCAGGCTGTGCCTTTCCCACGACTTTGCCGGGAACCGCGATACCAGCAAAATCTATACCCTGACGGAGACCCGCCCGGCAGACGGCTATGTCACCGCCCGCTCGATTCAGTTCCGCTTGGAGCAGGCCACAGACAACAACGGCTACTTGCAGGAAACGGCAGTCTGGGTGCTGCGCGAAAGCGAAGATGTAGCGTACCGGTCCGGCAACATTATCTCCCCCACCGCATTCTCCGATGACACCGTGGCTACGATTCCAGCCAAGCTGCGCGCTTTCTGGGATAAGCTGCTGGGCAAGAATCCCGATGCGGACGGCGTTGTCATTGCCAACTGGTACTGTGTGAATGGCACGCTGGTGGTGAATTTCACCGATGCCGCCAACGACCGCGCCATTGCCAAATGCCTGCGAGAGAGGGATTTCTCCGATTTGGCGTTTGATAAGGTCTACTTGAACGGCGCGGCGGCTCCCGCGTTCTTTGCCGATAAGCAGGTTGCCGACAAGCCTGCCGATGCCGAAACCACCTACTCTGCAAGCTGGATTCTGCTGAAGGATTCCGATGGGTTCAGCCAGACAGTGACGATGCTGGATGCGCCCACCCGCGTAAAAATCAGCAAAGCCGATATTACGACCCACGAAGAAGTCCCCGGTGCCACGCTGCGTGTCCTGGATAAAGACGGCAACATTGTGGATGAATGGGTGTCTGAGGATGCTCCGCACTACATGGAGGCTGTGCTGGCTGAGGGCAAAACTTATACGCTGGAGGAAACTCTTGTGCCGGATGGCTCCGGGTATGTTCCTGCCAGTGCCATTCAGTTCACGGTCGAGGATGACGGCAAAGTCCAGCACGTTTTCATGCAGGACGACTGCACGAAAGTGCAGATTTCCAAGACTGACATTGCCACAGGCAAGGAAATCAGCGGTGCAAAGCTGAAAATTACTGACACAAACGGCAAAACCGTTGCTGAATGGGTTACAGACGGCACACCGCACTATATGGAGCGCATCCCGATGGGCACGTACACCCTGACCGAAACGATGGCTCCCATCAAGCAAGGCTATGTCCGCGCCGAGAGCGTCACTTTTGAGGTTGGCCCTACCGGGGATATTCAGCGTGTAGAGATGAAGGATGACTTCACCAAAGTTGAAATCTCCAAGGCTGACATGACGGATGGCCGCGAACTGTCCGATGCAAAGCTGAAAATCACCGATGCCAGTGGCCGCACCATTGCCGAGTGGGAAACCAACGACCAACCCCACCGCATTGAGCGTCTGAAGCCAGGCGACTACACGCTGGCCGAGACTGCCGCCCCGGCCGGGTATCTGCTCAGTGAGGAAGTACACTTCACCGTGCAGGAGACCGGGGAGATTCAGAAAGTCACGATGTATGATGCCCCGGCGCATTCGCTGATTATTACCAAACGCGATATTGCCACCGATGCGAAACTGGCGGATGCCCGCTTAACGATCCGCGATGCCTATGGCACGACCATTGACCGCTGGACGACCACGGACGGCGACCACGCTATCCGTGTGCTGCCGGAGCGCTCTGCCGCCAAAGACCCGCACAAGAATCTGCTGCTTTTGTCCGATGACACCAGCGAACACGTCTACACGATGGTGGAAGAACTGGCCCCTGACGACTATCTCGTTGCCGAGAGCATCACATTCAAGGTCATGCAGATGAACGACAGCCTTGTTGTGTTTATCTGGCGGGACGGCGGCTGGCAGAAATCTTCCGAAGGGTATCTTGCCATGTACGATGAGCGCACTGATACGCCTGTTTCGCTTATGAAACCCTTCCCGCAGACCGGCAGTATTTTATAAAAACTGTGCCGAGTTGTTACACTGCGCACAATTTAAGATTGGAGTGATATTTTGTCCGTTTCCTGTTTTACTTCCACCAATTCGCATCTCTGCAAGTTCCTGCGCACCACAGGGCGTGACTGGCGCAACACCATCTACATCGAGTGCGGCGACTGCCAGCGCGCCGTGAGCCGCAACTGCAAGAATCTGCTCTGCGCCTTTGATACGACCGGTGCGCCGGTAATCGTGCCGGTGCATGATGTGGAATACCTGTTCAGCACTACCGTGGACAAGTTCGAATGCCGCACCATCCTCACGAAAGCCAACTTCTGCGAACTGTACAAAGGCTGGATCGACGAGCATATCCGTGACCCCCACGCCTGCCCGTTGAATGATCTGTACGTCAACTGGGAGATTCC
>ERZ1035006.1485-NODE-1485-length-15407-cov-5.064747_pt1 | contig 15407 bp, 11 predicted proteins | sample MGYA00520694_ERZ1035006 | MGnify/ENA primary metagenome ERZ1035006 (study PRJEB33766, sample SAMN09781746) | gut metagenome | biome: gut microbiome | host: Homo sapiens | place: Madagascar | study: EMG produced TPA metagenomics assembly of the PRJNA485056 data... | reverse complement strand
GGACTGACGGAATTGATACTCCAAAAGGAGAAGAGCCAGTAGCGGTAACTGTAGAATCATATTATGAAGGAGTTTATGATTCATATAATGACCCGGATACTGGTACAGATGAAAATATAAAGGGAGACTTATATCCTCATTATATGACTCTGCCAGTTGATCTTGGAAATCCATGTGTTTGGGTTCAGGTGTATGTACCGGTAATGGAATCTATTCAAGAAGGTGGAGGATTGCAGTATGCAAGACTTTGTCTTGATTGGGAAACATTGAAACAAAAATCAGGGATTGATTCAGACAAAGAAGAGCTGACAGCATTGATTCGGAAAGCACAGGATCTCAGTACCGGCCTAAAAGAAGGAGACTATGGATTCAGCACTGAAAATGTTGAGATGTTGAATGCGATGATCGGAGCTTCGCAGGAAATTGTAGATAACGTGAATACGGATCAGACTATCGTTGATAAAATGTCAGCAGCATTACAGACTGCCATGAATGTGTTTAACAAAGAAGCAGTAACTGTTGACAAGAGCGAATTGAAAAAGGCAATCGAGATTGCAGACAGTTATCTGAATGTAACAGATGTATCTTATACGACTGCGACAAGGGAAGCACTTCAGATAGCCAGAGACAGTGCATTTGCCATTTATAATGATGAAGATGCAACCATTACTCAGGTGAATTCTGCGGTGTCCGGAATTGATTTAGCAATTGCAGGACTTCGTATTGATGGAACTGATAAGAGAGAGTTGAATAAGGCTCTGGAGAGTACATTAACATACTTAAAAGATACTGAAAACTATTCTGCAGCAAGTTTGGAAGCATTAAAAGAATTGTATGATGTAGCTAAAGGGGTTTATGAGGATGCAAATGCAAACCAGGAAGAAGTTGATGCACAAGTAAGAATTTTGAATTATGCAATTCAGAATCTGAAAAAAGTTCAGGAAATTTATGTGGAGAAGAGCGGTCTTCATGATCTGCTTCTGACCGCAGCGAACATGTCTGGACGTGAGCAGCTGTATACATCCACTTCGATTACAGCATTGAAGAAAGCGATTCAGGCAGCCGAAAAGATCTATAATGATGCGGATGCGACACAGCAAGAGATCAATGAGCAGTGCAGTACACTGGTAGATGCGATTATGAACCTGACTGCAAAGACAGACAACAATAACAACAGCACCCCGACCCCGAATCCGGGTCAGGATGACAACAATAACGGTAATAATAACAACGGCAACAATAATAACAATAACAACGGAAGCGGAAATGGCACCAGCACTACAGACCGCTACAACCTGGCAGATGGTGTATATCTGGTAACTGGTAAGATGCAGAAGGTGGATAAGTCCAGCGAGTCCATGTCCAATGCGGCCATCAACCATAATATTAAATTGACGGTAAAGAACGGCAAATATTATCTGACCATGGATTTCTGTGGACTGAAATATGCGGGACAATATGGTTATCTGGCACAGCTGAAATATTTCAAGACTGGATATGGCACAGATAAATATGGCAATCCGACCGGTTCTCTTACAAATGTAACGGTGGATTCTGTACAGAAGGACAGCAGTGGAAAAGTGATCTCTGATTCATATGGCAGCAATTATCCGAACCTGGTGACCTTCCCGTTGATCTCGGAAGCACTGAAGGATGGCTATGTACCGCTGCAGGTATTTGTTCCGGTAATGGAGAGCATTTCCGCAGGAACTGGCACTCAGCCGGTATTCCTGAAGCTGAGCTGGAGTTCTCTGGAGAAGACCACTTCCAACGACAGCGCATTTGATGACAAGAGCACGACCAATGATACGACCAGTGATGACAGCGATGATAACAGCAGCTCTCTGCTGAATTTTAAATCCACGCTGAAATCTTCTACGCTGGGAACCACATCTTTGAAGAGTGCATCCCTGTCAAGCGGTGCGTCCGCATTGAAGAGCAGTGCTTCTGCACTGAAGAAGAGCGGCACAACTGCATTGAAGAGCACTGCACTGGAGGAGAGCGCTGCAACATTGAATTCCGTACTGGATGGAGATGCGTCTGCTATAGAATCAGCAGCGACACTCACTTCTGGAGGAGATGCGTATACAGCCGGATCATACAGCGAGACAACAGAGCAGTCTACGGACGGTGGAGCACCGTTGATTCCGATTGGAAGCAGCATCGTTGTACTTCTGGCAGGTATTTTGTACAAATTAAAGAGTAGAGGACTTCTGGCACTCAGATAGATTAGAACAGAGGTTTTATCAACAGATCAGGGCGGGAGAGCCGGAAGCGGATTTCCTGCCCGGTCTTATGCAGAGCAGAAAAAGGAAGAGCTATGAAGAAGATACGAAGGTTTTATGCGGCGGCATTGATGAGCGTGCTGCTGCTGACAGGAATATTTCCGGTGAAGGTGCTGGCAGCCAGCGGGACAGTTTATTCCTGCACGATCACACCCAGCTACCGTCATCCGGTGACCGGAGTCATCGAGGATTCCGGCGGGGAGGCATCCTATGTCACCGGACAGGGCATGGTGAACGGCTGCGTCTATACCAGCGGCATGCTGGAGGTGACAGATGCAGGGGAATATTATCTGACGTTTCGCATGAGCCTGGTGGATTACACCACGAATCATACATTTCAGGTACAGAAGGTAGGGGACAGCGGCTGGAGCAGTACGGGCATGGCTGTGACCGCCCAGGGGTCTGACACCAACGGAACCACCGCGGATATCTGTATTCAGGTACCGTCAGAGAGCTGTATCGTGAGAGGCAGCATGTATGTGACTCCTATGGGCAGAAATGTGATCTTTTATTTCTATCCGGGTAATTATACGGAGGGCAACAGTGTGGGTATGACACCCACACAGGTAACGGAGGCTTCTACAGGAGCAGAGGTTGAGACGCAGGAGATCGCAGATGCGCCGGAGACGGAGACGCAGGCTGCTACAGAGACCCGGACGGAAGTGCAGACACAGGCTCCGGCACTGGAGAGCAGTCTGGATAACAGCACTCCGGCAGCTGCTTCCACAGAGTCCGAAGCTTCCGGCACCTTGAATCAGGCACAGGGACTGAGTCTGTCCACGGCACCGGAGGATACAGCTGATACGGGTATGTCTGGAAGCAGTACCGGTATGTCAGCCTTTGGTCTGGGTGCGGCGATCACAATGTCAGGGATCATACTGATCGCTGTGGCAGCTGCGGTTGTCTACTATTTCCGCGTCAACTGGCGACGCTGGGGCGGAGGGGACGATGATGAAGATTAGGAGAAATATAAGGCTCCTGACAGTGGCTTCTCTGTGTGGTCTGATGTTGACAGGCTGTGTGAATCAGCACCCGGACGGGGCGAAGACAGAGGCAGCGGTCAGTTATGACAGTGTACAGTCTATGTTGGAGATCACCGATCCCATCGAGCGGGAGGCAGTGGCAGCAGCGAAGGCGAAGGTTCTCTCAGAGGGAAATGCGCCGCGGCTGGTGGCAACCTCTACAGCCACTGCAGAGATCTGTGACCGGCTGAATCTGGATCTGGTAGGAGTGTGTTCCACAACCACTTCCACGATTCCGGAGCGGTATCAGGATCTGCCCACGGTGGGAACTGCCATGTCACCGGATACAGAGGTGCTGGCAAGTCTTCAGCCGGACTGGATCTTAAGTCCTGCATCACTGCAGAGTGATCTGCAGCCGAAATACGAGGCCATTGGTACGGACTGGGCATTTTTGAATCTGCGGAGCGTACAGGGAATGTATCGTTCCATTCAGGAGCTGGGCGAGATCTTTGACCGGAAGGCGGAAGCAGACGCACTGGTGGCGGAATTTACGGATTTTTATGAGGAGTACAGCCAGAAAAATGCAGGGAAGGAGCATCCCAAGGTGATGATCCTCATGGGGCTTCCGGGCAGCTATATCATTGCAACGGAAAATTCCTATGTGGGAAGTCTGGTAGCCATGGCAGGCGGAGAGAATGTCTATGCCGGGACGGATCAGGAGTTTTTGACAGTCAATACGGAGGATATGAAGACAAAGGAGCCGGATATTATTCTGCGGACTGCCCATGCCCTTCCGGATCAGGTAGTGGAGATGTTTAAGAAGGATTTTGAGACCAATGATATCTGGAAGCATTTCAAAGCAGTACAGGAAGGACAGGTCTATGATCTGACCTATGAGCTCTTTGGCATGAGTGCTACCTTCCGGTATCCGGAGGCATTGGAGGAACTGCAGCCGATCCTGCATCCGGAGAGTGAGGAAGATATGCAGAAGGCCAGGGAACACAGTGAACAGGCAGTGGATGCGGCAGAACAGTCCGGTGCTTCTGAAAAATACGAGGAGCTGCAGAAAGGGGAGTAAGTGTGAAGAACAAGGAACAAGAGAGCTTGATCTCTGAGACAGAGACCATGGAGCTGGAGGACCGGGAGCGTGTGAGACGGAGACGTACCCGCATGTATCTTTCCTTTGGCGTGATGGCGGCCATGCTGGTGATCTTATTTTTTCTGTCCGCCAATCTGGGAAGCCTGAAAGTGACTTTTGTACAGATGTTGAAGGGATTATTTGTAAGCTATGACCAGGACGTGGCGACGATCTATGATCTGAGATTTCCCCGGATCCTGATCTCCATGCTGGCAGGAGCAGCCATCGCAGTGTCCGGTGTGCTGTTTCAGGCGGTACTGAAGAATCCGCTGGCCGATCCGGGAATCATCGGTATTTCCAGCGGTGCCAGCTTTACGGCCGTGCTGGTGACGGCATTTGCACCAAATCTGTATTTTTTCACTCCGCTGGCAGCATTTGTGGGCGGCGTCATCGCATTTTTGTTGGTGTATATCCTGTCCTGGAAGGGCGGGCTGTCACCTCTTCGGATCATTCTGACCGGTGTGGCAGTCAATGCATTTTTCACAGGTCTTTCCAATGCGTTTAATTCCATGAGCGGCGGAAATTTAAGCGGTGTGGCATCCATCGTGGAGGGGAATATCACCCAGAAGACCTGGGATGATGTGACCACGTTATTCCCCTATGTGCTGGTGGGACTGATCCTGGCCTGCATCTATATCGGGGAATGCAACCTGCTGTCTCTGGAGGACAAGACAGCACGGGGACTGGGCCTTAATGTGAACCAGACCCGGATCGTGATCTCCCTGGTGGCTGTGCTGCTGGCCAGCATTTCCACAGCTATCGCCGGGGCAGTGAGCTTCCTGGGCCTGATCGTGCCTCATATCGGGCGCATCCTGGTGGGCAGTGATCATAAGCGGCTGATCCCATTTTCCATGCTGGCGGGAGCGTTTACATTTTTGCTGGCAGACACGGTGGGAAGAACCATCGCCTCCCCTTACGAGATCAGTGCGGCGGTGATCATGAGCGTGGTCGGCGGACCATTCTTCATTCTTTTACTGAGGAGGTCTGGAAGCTATGGAAAATAAGAATACAGAGCAGCTGGAGCAGGAAACTCCGGCTATGGAGGTGAAGAATCTGTCCTTTGCCTACGGGAAAAATCAGGTATTGAAGGGACTGTCCCTGAAGATTCAAAAAGGGCAGATCACCACGATCATGGGAGCCAACGGATGCGGCAAGACAACCCTGTTTTCTCTGATGACAAAGAATCTGACCCCGGATAAGGGAAAGGTGCTGATCGGAAAGAAAAACATTCGTGACCTGACACTGGGAGAATTTGCCAGAAAGGTGGCGATCGTGCATCAGTATAATTCTTCGGCTGATGATATTACGGTGGAACAGCTGGTCTCCTTTGGGCGGACGCCTTATCAGAAGATGATGACAGGCAGAAGCGCAGAGGATGAAAAATATATTCACTGGGCTATGGAGGTGACAGGTCTTCTGCCTTACCGGGATCGGGAGGTGAGCCGCCTGTCCGGTGGTCAGAGACAGCGTGTGTGGATCGCCATGGCACTGGCCCAGAATACGGAGATCCTGTTTCTGGATGAGCCGACCACGTATCTTGATATCCGATATCAGATGGAGATCCTGCAGTTGATCCGAATGTTGAACCGGAACTTCGGGATCACCATTGTTATGGTTCTTCATGACATCAATCAGGCCATTCATTTTTCAGACCAGATCATCGGTCTGAAGGATGGTGTGATTGCAGTGGAAGGGGAGCCGGAAGAAGTTATTACACCGGAAGCGATCCAGACACTGTATGGGATCTTGCTGGGAGTGACAGAGATCAACGGACAGAAATACGTGATGCTATAGGAGACACAATATGATAAGAATGCTATGGATGGGACTGGGCTTTCTGTGTCTGGCCCTGGGAACCATAGGGGTCGTACTTCCGATCCTTCCGACGGTTCCTTTCTATATGGCTACGGTATTCTGTTTTGCGAAGAGTTCCCGGAGACTTCATGACTGGTTTCTGGGAACTTCGCTCTATCAGAAGCATCTGGACAGCTTTGTGCAGAACCGGACCATGACCATGGGAACCAAGTGCAGAATCGTTGGTACCGTGACAGTGGTTATGGCGATTGGATTTCTCTGTATGAGCCGCGTTCCGGTGGGACGCATCTGCCTGGCAGTGGTCTGGGTGTGCCATGTGATATATTTCTTTGGAGTTGTAAAAACAAATGATTAAAACAAGGCTGGTGGGACTTTTATCCCACGCAAAAAAGTATATTGTCTACACCATCCTGTGGCAATGGGCAGCACTGCTCTCACAGATGCTGGCAGTGTTTACTATTGCGGACCTGTTAGAGCGGGTGGCCCGTGGTGCTGTGACGGTTCCGGTGATGGAACGGACGATCCTGATTCTCGTACTGGTGGTGATGATCCGTTTCCTGTGCGAGCGGATGGGTGCCAGATCTTCCTATCTCGCATGTGTGGATGTAAAGAGAATACTGAGAGAAAAGATCTATGACAAGATGTTGAAGCTGGGAGCTTCCTACAGCGAGCATGTATCCTCCTCCGAGGTGGTGCAGGTCTGTACGGAAGGTGTGGAACAGCTGGAAACCTATTTTGGAAAATATTTGCCGCAGCTTTTCTACAGTCTGTTGGCACCGGTCACACTGTTTGCAGTGCTGTGTCGGGTGAGCCTCAAAGCCAGCGTGATCCTGCTGGTCTGTGTGCCTCTGATCCCGATTTCTATCGTGTTGGTACAGAAGATCGCAAAGAAGCTTTTGAATAAGTACTGGAGTATCTATACAGGGCTGGGGGATTCGTTTCTGGAGAACCTGCAGGGACTGACCACACTGAAGATTTATCAGGCAGATCAGCAGAAGGCAGACGAGATGGATGAGGAATCCCAGCGGTTCCGCCGGATCACCATGAAGGTGCTGACCATGCAGCTCAATTCCACCAGTGTCATGGATATGGTAGCTTACGGCGGCGCAGCAGTGGGAATGATCGTGGCGGTGTCAGAATTTCTGAATGGAAACCTGTCTCTGTCGGGTACGCTGTGTATTGTTTTGCTTGCCAGCGAATTTTTCCTGCCTCTGCGGCTGTTAGGGTCATTTTTCCATATTGCCATGAACGGAATGGCGGCCAGTGACAAGATCTTTCGGATCCTGGATCTGCCGGAGCCGGAGGATGGAACACAGACGCTTCTGGATGGTTCGCTTGACATTTCGCTGAAGGGTGTGCATTTTTCCTATGAGGAAGATCGGGAGATTCTAAAGGGCATTGATCTGGAATTGAAGGCCGGGAGCTTTGTGGCACTGGTGGGAGAGTCCGGCTGTGGTAAGAGTACTATTGCAGGGATTCTGTCCGGGCGCAATAAGGGCTATACAGGTCAGGTGCTGATCGGCGGCGGGCCTTTGAATCAGGTGCAGGAGGCAGAGCTTATGCGTCATGTGGTGCTGGTGCGCCACAACAGTTATCTGTTCAAGGGAACAGTAGAGGAAAATCTTCGTATGGCGAAGCCGGATGCTACGGAGAAAGAGATGTATGAGGTGCTGAAAAAGGTAAATCTCTATGGTTTTTTACAAACACAGGAGGGCTTGCAGACGAAGCTTATGGAGCGGGCAGGCAATCTGTCCGGCGGCCAGTGTCAGCGGCTGGTGATCGCCAGGGCACTGCTTGTGGATGCGCCGGTCTACCTCTTTGATGAAGCCACCAGTAACATCGATGTGGAGAGTGAGGAGCTGATCATGCAGGTGATCCATGAGCTGGCAAAGACGAAAACAGTGCTGCTCATTTCCCACCGTCTGGCAAATGTGGTGTCTGCAGACCAGATTTGCTATCTGGAAAATGGTGAGATCCTGGAAGCGGGAACGCACGAAGAACTGATGTCACAAAAGGGTGCTTACTGGAAATTATATGAGAGCCAGCGGGAGCTGGAAGAATATGGAAATAAAAATCTGTCAGGTGCGGTGGACGGTTTGAACAGTGGAGAGGAGGCAGGTCATGAGTGAAAATAACCAGAGCCGGAACGAGGGAAAACGCAGAAGTGCGCTGGCGATCATGATGAATCTCATCGGACTGGTGAAGCCCATGCTTCCGATCATGCTGCTGGCCATCCTGCTGGGAACGGCGGGGTATTTGTGTGCCATCTTTCTGACGATTCTGGCAGGACAGGCGATCCTGCTGGGGATGAGCATGCTTACCGGCGGACAGATGCTGGCGAGTGGTCAGATCCTTGCAGGAGGACAGTTACTTGCGGTCTCTCATGCGAAAACAATTTTTACTGTGATGGCTGTGATCGCTGTGCTGCGTGGTATTTTGCATTACGCAGAGCAGTATTGTAATCATTTTATCGCATTTAAGCTGCTGGCCATCATCCGTCACAAGGTGTTCGCTGTGCTGCGGACCCTTTGTCCGGCGAAGCTGGAAGGAAGAGACCGGGGAAATCTGATCTCGATCATCACAACAGACATTGAATTGCTGGAAGTATTTTATGCCCATACCATTTCTCCCATAGCTATTGCAGTGTTGACTTCTCTGCTCATGATCGCTTTTATCGGTCAGTATCATGCACTGGCGGGAGGACTGGCACTGCTGGCTTATGTGGCCGTAGGTGCACTGATTCCCTTATGGAACGGACACAGGGGCGGTGACAGCGGGATGACATTCCGGACGGAGTTTGGAGAGCTGAACAGCTTTGTGCTGGATTCTCTGCGGGGACTGGACGAGACCATTCAGTACGGACAGGGCGCACAGCGTGAAAGACAGATGTCAGAGCGTTCCCGAAATCTGGCAGGACTGCAGGAGCGTTTGAACCGTATGGAAGGGAGCCAGCGCTCCCTTACGAATCTGGTGATCCTGCTGTCATCCTTTGGCATGCTTGGTCTGACCGTGTTTCTCTATGGACAGGGGCAGATGAGGTTTGATGGAGTCCTGACCTGTACCATTGCTATGATGGGATCCTTTGGACCGGTGGTGGCTCTGTCCAGCCTGTCTAATAATCTGAATCAGACGCTGGCAAGCGGTGAGCGGGTGTTGTCACTGCTGGAAGAAAAGCCGGTGGTGGAGGAAGTGCCAGAGGAGACGACTCTGACCGGGAAAACGAATGAGCATGCTGGATGCTGCTGCGGATTTTCAGGTGCGGCTGCTGAGCATGTAACCTTTGCTTATGACCAGGAGACCATTCTGCATGATTTTTCTGCGAAGATCACGCCGGGACAGATCATCGGCATCCATGGAGCCAGCGGATGCGGCAAGTCTACATTCTTAAAGCTTCTCATGCGGTTCTGGGATGTGGATGCTGGATGCGTGACCGTGGATGGCGCCGATGTGCGAAAGCTGCCTACGAAACGGATGAGGGATCTGGAATCCTATGTGACTCAGGAGACCCATCTGTTCCATGATTCAATCGCCAACAACATTGCGATCGGAAAACCGGGGGCGACCAGGAAAGAGGTCATAGAGGCTGCGAAAAAAGCATCGGTTCATACATTTATCGAGACTTTGCCGAAGGGTTATGATACGGAGGTCGGAGAGCTGGGAGATACCCTGTCCGGCGGCGAAAAGCAGAGGATCGGCATTGCCAGGGCATTTCTGCATGATGCACCATTGATCCTGCTGGATGAGCCCACCAGCAATCTGGATTCCCTCAATGAAGGCATCATTCTTCGCTCCCTGCGGGAATCCGCCGGGGAGAAGACGGTGGTGCTGGTGTCCCATCGGGAGTCCACTATGCGGGCGGCAGATCAAGTGATCGAGATGGGCGGCTGATTCCCATCCTCGACGATTGCCTCCTCTTGTGCTATACTTGACATAATAGCGCAAGAGGAGGCATTTTTTCGTGGAAAAGCAGAAAGCTGAAAATACAAAACAACATCTATGTCTGGCGGTGCTGGCCCATGTGGATGCTGGAAAGACGACCTTGTCGGAGGCCATGCTGTATGAGAGTGGTACGATCCGAAAGCTAGGAAGAGTGGACAATAAGGATGCATTTCTCGACACTCATGAGCTGGAGCGGGCCAGAGGAATTACGATATTTTCCAAACAGGCGGGATTCGCCCTTGGTAATAAGAAAGTAACTCTGCTGGATACGCCTGGACATGCGGATTTTTCGGCAGAGATGGAGCGTACTCTTCAGGTACTGGACTATGCGGTGCTGGTGATCAGCGGTGCAGATGGAGTCCAGGGACATACAAGAACGCTCTGGAGGCTGCTTAAACGTTATGGCATCCCGGTGTTTTTGTTTGTTAATAAAATGGACCAGAATGGAACGGACAAAGAGCTGCTGATGAAGCATTTGAAGAAAGAACTGGATGACCGGTGTGTGGACTTTGACTGTGCTTCAGACTCAGGGGAATTTCTGGAAAATGTGGCAGTCTGTGAGGAACAGGCACTGGAATACTATCTTGAGCATGGGACTGTTTCTGGGCAGACTGTGCGGGAGCTGATTCGTGATCGGCATGTGTTTCCGTGCTATTTTGGATCGGCACTGAAGCTTGACCGGGTGGATGCACTGTTGAAAGGTCTGGAACAGTATGCTTATGCAGAGAAGTCTGAGCATGAATTCGGCGCGCGTGTATTCAAGATCAGCCGGGATGAGCAGGGAAACCGTCTAACATGGCTCAGAGTGACAGGCGGTGTGCTCAAGGTAAAGGATCTGCTGGATGGAACTTCGGATGGGGAAGGCTGGCAGGAAAAGGTGAACCACATCCGCATCTATTCCGGGACAAAATATGAGATGGTCAATGAAGCGGAGACCGGTGTGGTCTGTGCAGTTACAGGACTTACAAAGACGAAGGCAGGAGAGGGACTTGGCAGGGAGCATCAGATCAATGTGCCGGTGCTGGAACCTGTCCTGAATTACAAACTGACGCTTCCCAGAGACTGTGACCCGGTACAGCTGCTTGGAAACCTGCGGATCCTGGAGGACGAGGAGCCAGAGCTTCATATTCACTGGAATGAGGCATTGCGGGAAATTGAAGTACAGCTCATGGGAGAAGTTCAGATTGAGATACTGAAGACACTGATACGAGAACGTTTTGGTGTGTCCGTTGATTTTGATGAGGGAAATATCGTCTATAAGGAGACCATTACCAATACAGTGGAAGGAATCGGTCATTTTGAACCATTGCGCCATTATGCGGAAGTGCATCTGCTGCTGGAACCGGGAGAGGAAGGCAGTGGTATGCAGTTTGCATCTGCCTGTTCAGAGGATGTGTTGGACCGCAACTGGCAGCGGCTGATCCTGACTCACCTGGAAGAGCGTCAGCACAAGGGAGTGCTGATCGGTGCAGAGCTGACGGATGTTCGGATCACATTGATGAGTGGAAAAGCGCATCAGAAGCATACGGAGGGCGGTGATTTCCGACAGGCGACTTATCGGGCAGTCCGCCAGGGACTGATGCAGGCAGAGAGCCGTCTGCTGGAGCCATGGTATGATTTCCGGTTGGAGATTCCCGCAGAAAATGTAGGACGTGCCATGTCAGATCTGGAACGTATGGGAGCCACCATGGGTCTGCCGGAGCAGGAAGGGGAGATGTCTCTGCTGACCGGAAGCGTCCCGGTAGAATGTATTAAAAATTATCAGAAGGATGTGACTTCGTATACCAAAGGGCGTGGCAGACTGACCTGTGTCTTCCATGGGTATGGTCCCTGCCATAATGAAGAGGATGTGCTGGAAGCCAATGATTATGATCCAGAAGCAGATCTGGCCTATCCATCTTCTTCTGTCTTCTGTTATCACGGAGCAGGAACCGTCATTCCATGGTATGAAGTACCGGAACATATGCATCTGGAAAGTGTGCTGACCGGAGAGGGCGGCCGCAAGGACGGTGAACTCTCGGACACAGAGATGATTGAGGCAGCAGAGAGACTGCGTCAACGTGCAGGAAATACGAGAAGAGAACCGGATTATGCCCAGATGACAGCAGATACAGAGGAACTGGAAGAGATTTTCCGCCGCACATTCGGAGAACCGAAGAGATTTCGGAATACCGAAATAGAAAACCATAGGGTTTACGGAGAGCCGAATAAAACATTACGGAAAAGCGAATACAAGCCCAAAGTACAGACTCCGGAATATCTGTTGGTGGACGGTTACAATGTGATCTTTGCCTGGGAAGAATTAAGTGAGCTTGCAAAAGTCAGTGTGGCGGGAGCCAGAGAGAAGCTGCAGGATATTATGTGCAATTATCAGGGATTCCGGAAATGCAATCTGATCCTTGTATTTGACGCTTATCGGGTAGAAGGCCATGAGGAAGAGATCATCCCATACCACAATATTCATGTGGTCTACACCAAAGAGGCGGAAACTGCGGACAGCTTTATCGAGCGGACGGCTCATCAGATCGGACGGAAATATCAAGTGACAGTAGCAACTTCTGATGGACTGGAGCAAGTAATCATCCGAGGTCAGGGCTGCGCCATGATGTCTGCCAGAGAATTGAAGGAAGAGATTGAACGGATCAATCAGGAGATCCGCCGGGATTATGTAGAACAATTTCCGGGAAGTAAAAATTATTTGTTTGATTATGTGCCAGAGGAACTGGCAAAACATCTGCAGGAAGTACGGATGGGCGAGACGGAGTTCGGATCCCATAAGTCGAAGAAATAAAAAGAGGTACAGAAATGGAAAGAAATATAGATATGAAGGAAGTGTCAGATGGAAGACTGTACACGTCCAATGATCTGGTAAAGGCAGACTGTGGTGGATGTGAGGGCTGCTCTGCCTGTTGTCAGGGAATGGGGGAGTCCATTGTGCTGGATCCTCTGGATATCCACCGTCTTTGCTGTGGATTACATACGGATTTTAATGGACTGATGGTGGATAAGATCGAATTACAGATCGTTGACAGTGTAATCCTGCCAAATCTGAAAATGGCATCAGGAAATACAGAAGCCTGTTCATTTCTGAATCCGGAAGGACGCTGCAGCATCCATGCATTTCGGCCGGGCATCTGCCGCCTGTTCCCACTGGGAAGATTTTATGAAGATGGAGCTTTTAAATATTTTCTGCAGGTACATGAATGTCCCAAGCCCAATAAGACTAAGGTGAAGATTAAAAAATGGCTGGATACACCGGATCTGAAACGCTATGAGACCTATATATGTGATTGGCATTATTATCTGAGAGATCTGAAAACAAGGATAGAAGCACATCCAGAACAGATGAAGGACATCAGCATGGATGTGCTGCAGAAATTTTATCTGACACCATATGATCCGACAGCTGATTTCTACACGGAATTCTATGAAAGACTGAAAAATGCAAAAAAACAGTTGACCTTATAGTTACTTCATCCTTTAAAATCAAGGCAAAATTAAAGGAGGTCATATGGTATGGTGACGATCAAAGAGGCAGAACTGTTAACTGGAATTAGCAGACAGAACATTCGATATTATGAAAAAATGGGTCTTATACACCCGAGCAGAGAGAAGGAAAATCAATATCGAAAATATAATAAAGACGATATCCGTAGATTAAAGTTGATCTATATGTTTCGAAAACTGGATATGCCATTAGAAGAGATCCAGCAGATTTTAGATGGAAGAAAAGATCTGCAGGAGGCATTGGAACAACAAAAAGAGCAGCTCCGGCAGAAGCAGCAAAAGCTGGCGGCAGCACTTTCCTTTTGTGGGGAAATACAGGAAACAGAACTTACAGACCTGAATGTGGATCTCTATTTGCAGAAAATGGAAGCAGAAGAAAAACAGGGAAATAAATTTGCTGATATTTTGGATGATTATAAAAAGGTTGTGGAAAGTGAAAGTATTCGAACCTTCAGTTTTTCGCCGGATGATTTTTGTACCACACCAAGGCAGATGACAGAGCAGCTGTTCCGGTATGCGCAGCGGAATCATCTTGATCTGGTCATCACAAAGGAAGGCTTATGCCCGGAATTTACAATCGATGGAAAAGAATACCATGCGTATCGTATTTGCGGGCGATTAGGAATGGTCATTCGGGCAGAACTGATGCATCCAGAAAGCTGTGTTCCTGAGGGAATGTCCTCAAAACGTTACAGGATATTGCGAAAAATTTCTCAGATACTGATTCCTCTATGTCTGCTCATGATGATCATGCTTCCGACGATCCTGCAAACAAGTGGTGACAATCATCTGGAAGTTATTGCTTCTGTCTTGGGTATACTGGGAATGCTTGCGTATATTATTTATTATACAATCTTATATAAAAATTATAGAGAATAAGCGGAGAGAAGCCACCTGGCCACGCCATCTGCGTCATTGGTACTGGTAATCTCATCGGCTGCGCGGCGCACTTCTTCCGGAGAATTTTCTACAGCAACACCGATGCCTGCCCAGCAGATCATATCAATGTCATTTTCCGCATTTCCAAAGGCAACGGTTGCCTCCTGTGGAATCTGCAGATAGTCTGCCAGAAAAGCAAGGGCGGTCGCTTTCCCTGCTTTTTCATCAGATATTTCCAGCAAGGTTGGCACGGAAGAAGTCAGATAGATCCCTTCTACCTGCTCAGATATGATTTTTCGCAGTGTTGTTTTGGTCCGTTCATCTCCCACAACAATATCCAGGCTGTCCAGTTCTTCTTTGTGATCCAGCAGAAATGCAAAAATATCTTCTACCGGACGGCGGGTACTTTTTACGTAGGATACAGAATAGAGGCTGGCTCCGAATAAAACAGGATTTTCCACATAGGCACGGGCTGAATAGGGAACTCCGTCCACAAAGCCTTCCACCATGACATGATTCTCTTCTGCAATGGAAAGCAGCTTTTCCACAACTTCAGGCTTCAGCCGACACTCCCGCAGGCGTTTTCCTGTATGTACTTCATAGACCGCCGCACCATTGGAGGTGATGGCATATTCTGCCCATGGAAACTGGATCACCTGTTCCGGTAATGACGCAAAAGAACGACCGCTGGCAACAACAATGTGCATGCCATGCTCATGAGCGTTCTTCAATGTCTCGATTGTATATTCTGAGAGTGATTTATCGCTGCGAAGAGTGGTTCCGTCCAGATCCAGTGCCGCAAGACGAATGTGTTTTTTTGTATTCATTATTTTATTCCTTTCAAAATATGACTAATTACATCTACTGTCCATCCGTTTCCTA
>ERZ1035006.1482-NODE-1482-length-15424-cov-6.762639_pt1 | contig 15424 bp, 13 predicted proteins | sample MGYA00520694_ERZ1035006 | MGnify/ENA primary metagenome ERZ1035006 (study PRJEB33766, sample SAMN09781746) | gut metagenome | biome: gut microbiome | host: Homo sapiens | place: Madagascar | study: EMG produced TPA metagenomics assembly of the PRJNA485056 data... | reverse complement strand
CGTTGATATGTCCGTCTGGCTTTTTGTGGGAAAGCAGTACTACCGTCTCCACATGCACCGTCCCGGGGAACATATCAACCGCCACAGCCTTCTCCATCTTATAACCGCTTGCCTCAAATACGGCAAGATCCCTTGCCAGACTTGTTGGCTTGCAGGAAATGTAGACAATGCGGTCTACACCGTAATCGATGATCTTCGTCAGTGCCTTGGGATGAATACCGTCACGCGGCGGATCTAAAATGATAAGATCCGGCTTTTCTTCGATCGTGTCTAAGACCTTTAAGACATCCCCTGCAACAAACTCGCAGTTATGTAAACCATTTAATTCTGCGTTCTTCTTTGCAGCTTCTACCGCTTCTTCAATGATCTCCACCCCGATCACCTTTTTGGCAACCGGTGCCATCAACTGTGCGATCGTTCCGGTACCGGAGTAAAGATCAAATACGATCTTGTCCTTTTCCCCGTTTTCGTTCAGAGAACCGATATAGGAACGCGCTGTCTCATACAGAACCTCTGCGCCCAGCGAGTTTGTCTGAAAAAAAGAAAACTCCGTGATCTTAAAACGCAGTCCCAGTAATTCCTCGTAAAAATAATCCTGTCCGTATAAGATCTCTGTCTTATCATTCTTAACTACATCTGCAACACTGTCATTATACGTGTGCAGAACACCTACCAGTTTTCCGGTTAAGTCAAGTTTACATAATTCATTTACAAGCGGCTGCAGATCATAGGTGCCCAGTGTTGTTGTGACAAGTGCAACCATCAGCTCTCCTGTTTTCACAGCACGTCTGACAAGCAGGTGACGCAGATATCCGGTCTGTCTCATACGATGATAAAACGGAATATCATTCTCCTGCCCCCAGGTAAGCACTGCGGAAAGTACTTTTCTGAAATCAGGATCTACGATCTGGCACTGGTCTACCGTCACAATATCATAAAAGCTGCCACGCTTATGCATACCAAGGCTGAGCGGACCGTCCTTATAAGCATCTCCAAAAGAAAACTCCATCTTATTCCGATAGCCATACCGGATCGGACTTGGTTTAATGCCTTCAAATACATAATCCGGCTTCTGATTCTGACTTATGTAAACTTCGTCAAGGATCTGTTTCACCTGATTTTCTTTGATGGAAAGCTGTGCTTCATATGGCAGGTTCTGATAATTACATCCACCGCAGATTCCAAAATGCGGACATGGAGAAGCTATCTCGTCCGGTGCTTTTTCCAGAATTTCCAGCACATTTGCTTCTGCTCTTCCCTTTTTCTTTTTTGTGATGCGGCAGCTCACCTTCTGCCCCGGTATTGTATTTTTTACAATGACCTTGGTATCCTCTACACTCATAATACCTTTATTCGGAAATTGAATGCGCTCAATCACGCCCTCTACGATCTCACCCTTTTTCATAGTACTCCTTTTCGCTGTCGCTTGATTTCCTTCCTCAAACTCGAAAATCCCGCTACTTCGTAGCGCCGCAGCTTCGCTGCTTCTGATTTTCTCGTTGTACGCTCGGGTGAAACCAAATGCCAGCTTCGCTGCCGCTTGGTTTCCTTCCTCGCTACAAAAAGCGGGATTCCATCGGAATGGAATCCCGTTCAATGCGTTCTGTTCTGTTTCGATTTATTCCTCTGTCTCGTCTGCCTTTGCATCTACTTTTTCAGTATCTTCTTCATCAAAGAAATCATCATCAAAGTCATCATCGAAATCATCTTCGAAGTCTTCCAGATAATCCGGTGTGAAATACAGATATACTGCATATGCGATGCCTGCTACTGCTGCAATAGCTCCAATGATCGCAAGAGCCCAGAGAATTGCTCTTGGAAATTTCTTTTCCTCTTCTTCCTTCTTCAGGAAGTCATTTGCCTTGATCATTGCTGCAATGTCTTCTACCTTTAATTTGTTCATGTTAATTCCGCCTTTCTTATATTTGATTTATAACGGCTCAGCACCATACAGATTTGTGATCAGCCGGTCTTTTATCAGCTGCCTTTACATCGTTTAATTGTAGATAGTATACCACATTTTCCGCTTCATTACTACCAGTATTTTCTGCATAGCCCGGTAAAAACCAAAAACATAAATTCCGCAATCAGATCTTCTGCAGCTTTGCGAAAGCCGCATACATAACCTTCTGCCCATACGCATTGAAATTGACGGTAACCTTGGTATCCTTCGGACCCGGCTCCATTTTCAGCACAACACCTTCTCCAAATTTCATATGGCGCACCTTATCCCCGACCGTATACTGTACACAAGCATACGCGGGCTTTGCCTGCGTCTGTGCAATAAACGGCTTGACCTTTTCCGGTGTTACCGCAGGCTTACGAAGGCTTGCGGATCTTGCGATCGTCTGGCTGCCCGGTGTCACGTAGACCGGCTTTACAGTTGCTTTCGGCTTACCGCTTCCATGTTCCGCCGTTTTCTTTATGCCGCTGGCAGAAAATGTATTGGCACTGAATGTCTTTCCGAATTCCTGCCTTCCCTGCCCAAATGAAAGCGATCCCGAACTGTACGGCTTCTGCTTAAACAGGCTCTTCTCGTAGGAGTCATCCTCATAATCACTGAAGCTTCTCTTATAAACAGGCAGTTTATTGTCTAAAAGCTCTTCCGGGATCTCCTTGATGAAACGGCTGATCGGATTATACTGTGTTTCGCCGCGCACCATACGCTGCTTCGCAGCTGTGATCGTCAGATCCTTTTTGGCTCTTGTAATACCTACATATGCCAGCCTGCGCTCTTCCTCCAGCTCGGAGCTGTCGTCCGCTGTGATGGTCATATAGCTTGGGAAGATGCCATCCTCCATACCTGCCAGATAAACATGGGGAAATTCCAGTCCCTTTGCACTGTGCAGCGTCATCAGAAGCACTCTGTCCTGCTCCTCATCCACGTTATCAATATCCGCAACAAGTGCGACTTCCTCCAGGAAGCCGGAAAGTGTCGCCTCCTCATGCTCCGACTCATAGGCAACAACCTTGGAAAGGAGTTCGTCCACGTTTTCCATGCGGCTTTGAGCCTCTTCCTGCTCTCCCTCTGCCTGCAGCAGATCCATATAGCCCGTTGTATCGATGATATCCTGCAAAAGCTCTTCCAGCCCGTAAACAGTCAGACGGCTTCTGAATACCTGTATCATATTGACAAACGGTGTGATCTTGGCTGCGCTTTTGCCGAGTGTCGGGATCTGTTCCGCCTGCCTCAGTGCATCATAAAAACTCAGATTATTTTCGTCTGCATAATTCTGTACCTTTGCGATCGTTGTCGCACCGATCCCACGCTTCGGGATATTGATGATACGTTTTACCGCCACATCATCGCGTCCGTTATCGATCGTCTTTAAATACGCCAGCAGATCCTTGATCTCCTTCCGGGCGTAGAAATTTACGCCGCCCACGATCGTATAAGGAATACCGGATCGTACAAACTGCTCCTCCAGCATACGGGACTGGGCATTTGTCCGGTAAAGCACCGCGCAGTCCTGAAACGCTGCCTCTCCTGTCCGCTGCTTTTTCTTAATATCGGAAGCAATAAATTCCGCTTCTTCGTAAGCCATGTCAAACTGACGGAAATGGATCCGGTTTCCCGCTCCCTGATCCGTCCAGAGTGCTTTGTCCTTCCGCCCTACGTTATTGCGGATCACGGCATTTGCCGCATCCAGAATATTCTGGCTGGATCTGTAGTTCTGCTCCAGTTTGATCACATGCGCATCCGGGAATACTGACTCGAAATCCAATATATTGCGGATGTTAGCGCCACGGAACTTGTAAATAGACTGGTCATCATCCCCTACAACGCATAAATTACGGTTAGCCGCAGACAACAATTTGATCAGCTCAAACTGTGCTGTATTGGTATCCTGATACTCATCCACCATAATATATTGCAGTCGATCCTGATAATTCTGGCAGACCTCCGGGCACGCCTTAAACAGCTCCACAGTCTGCATGATCAGATCATCAAAATCCATGGCATTATTCTTCCGCAAAGCTGCCTGATATTCCCGGTAAGCCTTGCCGATCCGCTGCTTGGTAAAATCCCCAAATGCATGCATTTCGTATTCCTGCGGTGTGATCAGAGAATCCTTGGCAGAAGAGATCGCAGATAAGATCGTACGCTCCTTGAGCATCTTCGTGTCGATCTCCAGACGTTTACACACGTCCTTCATCACAGTCTTCTGGTCATCCGTATCATAGATCGTAAAATTGTTATCATAACCGATCCTGTCTGCATAACGGCGCAGGATCCGCACACAGCTGGAGTGAAAGGTGGAAACCCAGATGCTCTCCGATCCCATCCCGACAAGGGCATCCACACGGTTCCGCATTTCCTGCGCTGCTTTATTGGTAAAGGTGATCGCCATGATGTTCCATGGGCTGACCTGACATTCCTCGATCAGATAGGCGATCCTGTGGGTAAGCACTCTTGTCTTACCGCTTCCCGCACCTGCAAGGATCAGGACAGGACCTTCCGTCTGCAAAACTGCCTCCTTCTGCTTTTCATTTAATGTATCGTAAATACTCATACATTCCTCCGTGTTCAAACAAATGTTCGTTATCTTTCCTATTATAACACTGCTACAACAATTCCTGCAATAATGACAGCCGCACAAATCAGTTTATAACCGATATTTTTTTCATGGAAGATAAACTTACCCGCAAGGATCGTCACAATACAGCCGGATTGCTTGATCAGTGTCATAATACTGATCCGGCTTTCCGGGTTTGCATTTGCCAGAAAAAGCGACCGGTCTGCAATGACAAACAAAATGGCAAGCAGCCAGATCCAAGGGTTTTTCAATGACTCCTTCACGTGGATCTTTTCTTTTGCGATAATTATGTAAACCAGATAGTACAGCACCAGAAACAGCATATACCAGAACTGCAGCTGTGCACTTGTAATATCCTTTGTCAGTATTTTATCCAGAAGTCCCGATATCGCATTCAGCATACAGGAAGCCAGTGCAAACAGGACTAAAATGACCGGTACATGTTCTTCATTTTGCTGTTCCTTATTTTTCTGTTTTTCTGAAATCGTACACGCAGTACCGTCATCTGTCTGTATATCAGAGTTTTCGCATACCTTCTTCTGCATTCTGCAAACCATAGGCCATTTCGGTCTTTTCAGCATCAGAAGTCCGACACAGACAAGTAATAACCCGATCATCTGATTTCCCGACAGTACCTCATGCTGCACGATCACCGCCAGCAGTGTGGCAAACAGAACGCGTGACAGGTCTAAAAGCCCGTACAGACTGATCGGCATTTTCTTGATGGCTTTAAAGCTGCACATCCATGCCAGAAAAATGATAAAAGACTTAAATGCCACCGCGGGCAGGAAATGCATATCCATCTGCGCTGCATTTTTCACATCTGGGCATACAAATAAAAAAGCAAACAGTGTATAGAAAAACAACACTTCCATGACACTGCTTCTCTGCAATGATTTCTTTTTAACAATCTCTCTTGTACCTTTTAAAACACCATAATTTAAAACGAATAACATCCACATAAATAATATTCTCCCGATTTTCCTCGGATAACGTATCATACTTTTCCCTGTCTTGCAAATAGTTTTCATTTAGTCACGCCATACAGAATCTTTCATACTTTATAAAGAGGGCTGTTGCCCATCAAAAAAAGGAGGATACGATTATGAACAGAAAAAAGAAACGCAGCATCTGTCTGCTCCTGCTGACAGCACTTGTCACACTTTCTCTGACGGGCTGCGGGCAGAAAGAAAAAGTCACCGGAGAAAAAGTCGTGCTGAATGAAGTAGCACATTCCATCTTCTATGCCCCGATGTATGTGGCGATCGAAGAAGGCTATTTCGCAGAGGAAGGCATTGATCTGACACTGGTGACCGGCTTTGGTGCAGACAAAACAATGACCGCCGTTTTGTCCGGTGAAGCGGATATCGGATTTATGGGACCGGAATCCACGATCTACACGTATCTGGGCGAAACCGACGACCCAGTGATCAACTTTGCACAGCTGACGCAGCGTGCAGGGAACTTTATGGTTGCAAGGGATGACAGCGACTTTTCCTGGCAGGATCTGAAAGGAAAGACTGTTCTTGGCGGACGCGCAGGCGGTATGCCCGAAATGGTCTTTGAATACATTCTGAAGAAAAACGGTATTGACCCGGCAAAAGATCTGACGATCGACCAGAGCATCGACTTTGGTTCCACTGCTGCTGCCTTCAGTGGCGGAAAAGGGGATTACACCGTAGAATTTGAGCCATCCGCTACCGCACTTGAATCCATGGATGCAGGCTATCATGTAGTCGCTTCCCTCGGTGTGGATTCCGGTTATGTTCCGTATACCTGCTTCTCCGCAAAGAAAAGTTATGTAAATAAAAACGCAACTACAGTCCAGAAATTTACCAATGCGCTGCAGAAGGGAATGGATTATGTTGCAGGCCACACCCCGGAAGAGATCGCCAAAGTGATCAAACCACAGTTTAAGGAAACAGACGAGGCAACACTGGAAACGATCATCAGCCGGTACTACAGCCAGGATACCTGGAAAACAGACCTGATCCTGCAACAGGACAGCTTCACACTGCTGGAAGATATTCTGATCGATGCAGGGCAGTTATCAGATTATGTAAACTATGAAGATCTTGTCACAACCAAATTTGCAGAAGAAGCGAAGAAATAATCAGTTGAACGATCTTAAAATAAAGAGTGTGACAGGAATTTACTATCACAAAAATAAGAGACAGAGATCAGCACTACTTCTGATCTCTGTCTCTTTTCCTTTATCCTTCTTTATAAAATTGTTCTATAATTCCATCTGCAAGCACTCTGGCGAATAAGGTACCCTGTTCCCCCATCTCCTGGTATACGAAAAGCTCTTTGCTGAGATTTCCCTCTCTGCTCTGCTTTGCGGCTTCTTCAACCGCTCCATTCAGGCTCTGGAGAAAATCCGAAATCTGTCTGCTGATATATTTGTCATTCTGTTTTTCGAGAAACTCTCCTATCTTTACAGCCTGCTCATCAATTTCATTCCTAAGAGCTGAAATATTCTGCCTTTCTCCTGTATAAACGGCTCTCGCATAATCTGCAAGTTTTTCTGTATATGCAGTAAAAATCTGACTTAAGCGGCTCGTCATGCTGACCGGATAAAAAGCGCTGTAAATAGTTGCAAGCTCTCCCGGGACTTCCAAAAGATACTCAAGGCTCTGCTCTGTTCTTTCTTCCGTTCCGCTAAAGGAAGCCATATACAATTGCAGGAAGCCAAGATACTGATATACCACCTTGTTAAAGTCACTTACAATCTGCAGCTCATCCAGTCCCTGCTTTTCCTCAAAACGTTTTCCTTCACAAATATTCAGTTTATCTCCTACCCGCAGATTATAGGGATTTACCCCGGGATTTGCAAGCAGTATCAATGGTACCGTTGTCTTATACTGCTTCGCCAGCTTATAAAGCGTATCTCCTTTTTGAATCTCATGCACCGTCATCTGACATTTCATAACTGCCTCCATAGGTTGTTATCATTCCCTATCAGTATATGAAAACCGGACGGCATATGTGAATCTTTAATAGCTTCTGATCTTATCCTCCGAATCATCGTTTGTCTTATCAATCTTCCGGATCACCACAAAATAACTGTAATTGTCACTGACTCTGATCTCGACCCGGTCGCCAACCTTATGTCTCATCAGAGCTTTTCCCATCGGAGACTCAATACTGATCAGATTTTCCAGCGAATTGCTTCTTACCGTAGTTACAATACGATAAGTCTCCTCACAGTCATCCTCCTCCACATAAACAGTCACCGTATTATTCATACCGACTTCATCTGCTTTGGAATCATCGGAAATGACCTGTGCTGTTTTGATCATACGCTCCAGATAGCGGATCCTGCTCTCATTTTTATTCTTCTCTTTTTTGGCAGCATGATATTCAAAGTTTTCACTTAAGTCCCCATGTGCCCTTGTCTCTTTTACCGCTTCCAGAAGCTCCGGTCTTTTTACCAGCTTCCGGTATTCGATCTCCTGCTGCATTTTATCTATATCAGACTGTGTTAATTGGTCTCTCATAACGTCAACTCCTTCTGTCCAAAATAAGTTCTGATCTTCTCCTCATTCAGTTCTTCCCCGATCACGATCAGAACCTCCTGTCCTTTTTCCACTTCTTTTACGGTCATGGCATCCTGCATCGCATTCAGCTCCAGCCATTTATCATCCTTACGGATAAAACCTTTCACCCGGAAGATCTTTCCGCATTCTGCATCCTGCAGTACCGCAGATACCGTCTGCCGCATCTTCTCTTCTGTCATACCCAGATTCAGAAAATACACAGACTGGAAGCCGTCCTGTTCCCCGGACAGCTTCACATGATCCGCCGGTTTATACCCGCTTGTCATGATCTTTTGATAGTCTTCCTCTTTCAACAGAGCCCAGTCCTTGCAGATCATCACATCTGCAAGCTGTCTGTCGCATTTGATCCGCTGCATGGCACGCCCGATATGTGCCTTTGTTCTTTCGATCTCCTGCTCCGTGGCTTCCTGCACCTTGCTGAATAAGATAACGCCCGCACCCGCGACCTCGGAAGCCAGCAGATAATCGGCGTTTTCAGACATTTCATCCGGCAGTTTCGCATCTACCACAGCGATCACATTTCCGATCTCATACCACTGATCCAGCGGTTCTTCCCGCAGGGTATCAAAAAATTCGTCCACATCGAAAATACCGGATGGCTCGATCAGCACCCTGTCAAAGCCCCGCATTCCCATGGAGATCAGCTTTGTTTTAAACCGGCGCTTATGGCAGTCCTTATCACAGCCGCCCGCTACCATTTCCAGATCACAATGATCGCCCAGAAGATCCTGCATCAGCAGCATATCAACATTGACTGCGCCGAAATCATTTTCCAGAATACAGATATGCTCACCTTTTCCGATCAGATAAGACGCATATTTCTTTAAAAAAGTTGACTTCCCGCTTCCTAAAAATCCGGTGATCAGATCCACCTTGATCATTTGATTCACATCCTTTGTCAAATAGTTTTCCTTTTAATACACATATGCTGTGTCTACATCAATAACAACATAGTAATCCGGCCATTTTTCCCATACTTTCTTTTGTATGATGTCTTTCAATTCTTCCTGTGACAGCTTAAAATCAGCCGGTATAACCACATCAAATATCATATTGTGGTGTGTCATACCTGTCACCATACGGAAATCATGGATCGTAAGCCGTTCATCAATGGCTTTTACAAGCTTTACCATTTCTTCCTTCATTTCAACTGTTTTTTCATTGCCAACATCGATCGGATCCATATGGATCACAGTCTCGCAATGCAGCTTTTCCTTCAGCTCCCGTTCTATCCGGTCGATCAGATCATGCAGTTCATAAATATTACCGTCCCCTGATACCTCTGCATGCAATGATACCATTACTCTTCCCGGCCCGTAATCATGCACTGCCATATCATGGATTCCCAGCACCTCCTCATGCTGCATGACAAGTTCTTTGATCTCTTTGACAAATTCCGGATCCGGAGCCTGTCCCAGCAATGGGCTTACTGTTTCCTTTGCCGCACCTATGCCTGCTGCCAGGATAAAAACTGCAACCAGAATACCGCAATATCCATCTATGTTGATCCTTGTTACCGCTAAAAACAGCATTGCCAGCAGTACAACTGTCGTAGCAACCGCATCACTCAGGCTGTCCGTTGCCGTTGCTGCCATCGTTGCAGATCTGATCTTTTTTCCGATGGCATGATTATAATATGCCATGTACAGTTTAACCAGAATGGATGCTGATAACACAGCGATAGACAGCGTACTGATCTGTACACTGACCGGATGCAATATCTTCTGCACCGAATTTTTTGCCAGTTCCACGCCCATTAAAAGGATCAGAAAGGAAACACCGAGCCCTGCCAGATATTCGATCCTTCCATGTCCAAACGGGTGATCCAGATCAGGCTTTTTCCCGGAGAAAACAAAACCGATCAGCGAAATAAAGGAAGATCCCGCATCTGACAGATTGTTAAAGGCATCTGCCATGATCGCAATAGATCCACTGAGAAAACCTGCCAGATACTTTCCTGTAAACAGGCAGATATTTAAAAAAATGCCCACAACAGCACCTAATGTACCATATACTCTTCTCTTTTTCTCTTCACTGTCGGATTCTCTGATCCAGAACTTAGCCAAACACGTTATCATATTGTACACTCCCAAATAATGATTCAATTTTACTCTTCATACAAATATAAATCAATATCTACCGCCCCTTCGATACCGGGAACTTTTCCCGATTCCGTAAACTGCCACATCGTAAATGCATAGGGGAAATCCGGCTGCATCCGATAATCTGCCAGCCAGAGCGGATAAGCTGTCAGCTCCTCTAAATATAATACTGTTGTCAGCCGCTTTGCATTGGCATAGACCATCGGCTGATAGCCTGCTGCCTGCACAGCATCACAAAACGCCGCCGTGATCTTAGTCAGCTGCTTTCCTGTCAGCTCATCTGTTCTTGCCGTATCATAAAGGATCGGCTCTGTATCAAATACGATCGGCATTTCCATTTCCTGCCCTTCGATCGCCTGCAGGACAAATGCTGCCTCTTCTCTTGCCTCCTCCTCGGAAATGGCTGCGGAAAAGAAATAGACACCTGTTTTCAGCCCCTGCTCCTTTGCGCCTCTCAGATTTTCATAAAACCGATCATCCATAACCAGCTTCCCGCTGCCATATCCCCTTAGCCCGATCCGCAGCATGACATAGGAAATGCCTGCATTTTTCACCTGCTCCCAGTCAATATTTCCCTGAAATTTGGAAACATCGATACCAAGCATAGTCTGATAGCCCTGCGCCTCATACCGTTTCGTCAGATCTTCTCCCGAAAAAGCAGACAATGTATACGGATTTTGCGCAACATCCGTCAGAAGCGGTACACGCAGATAGCCTTCTGCAATATCATAGACCACAGTCGTCTGTGCTTCCTTTTCCATATCCGACACATAAGGGATCTGTTTTTCTTTTTCTGCCACGATCCATGCCTGCTGCTCTTCTGCCTGCTTCTGCGCCTTTTCCCCGGCTGCTTCCTGTTGTACCGCCTGCTGCGATCCGGACTGCCCATTATCATTGCCCGCTTCCGCATCCTGCGTGGCTTTTATCTGCTCTGTCAGAACCGCTTCTGTCTGCATGCTCCGGTTTTGCCGCACTGCCACTGCTCCCAGTGTCAGACCGGCCGCTGTCAGCAGAAAAAGACATCCCAGCACAATGCCTGCGCGCTCTGCCAGACGTTTTTTCCTGCGTCCCATAAAAACGGAACCGGCAAAAAAGAGAGCTGCAAACAGTAATGCACCCATTCCGAGAACGGGAAGACTGCTGCCCGGATTTTTTCCGCCTGCTGTAAGCTCCTGTCTGCCTTCCTGCAGACTTTCCTGTTCTGTCGCAAGTTCCTTAACCGTGTCCTCTGCCTGCGCCGCAATGCCAAGCTCTTCTGCCGTTCTGGTGACGCTGTTTGTCTGTGTAAACAGAAAGTACCCATTATACAGCCGTGCACAGATCTCCTGCTCCGCCGTCTGTCCGATGATCCTGATCTCCGTTCCCGCCTCATCAAACGGAAGCAGCTCCGACCATGTCTTTCCGCCATCTGTGCTGTAATTATAATAGACAAGTCGGCTCTGCGCATCTGTTCCGGTCAGCGTATAAAGCTGTGCATCCTCTTCTGTCCCCGTCCAGGTAAGCACCGCTGTCTCCGGCTCCGTCGTATCGTGGATAACCGCTGTCTCCGGTGCTCTGTATCCGTTTTTGACATATGCCGAATAGTCGTTTCCAAGAGAGGTACTGACAAGTCCGTAATACTTTGCAAGTGCCGTCGCATCAAGACGTCCCATTTCCTGCCAGTCCTCGGGGCTGTCCATATATGCCCGGTCCATGGCATGATCCGCATAGGCATGCTCCACCAGGATACACGGCAGATCCAGTGCCGCCGATTCCCGGATAATCCCATAATAATCCGCTCCACTGTCATTTAACCGTGTTTTGACACCACGGATCGTCAGACCATGCTCCGAAAGCTGGGACAGGATGATATCTCCCAGCGCATGCATTTTGGCGTTTGCCAGCCCTGTGCTGGGAATCCATACCTCTGATCCGTACATCGTATGATTTTCGGACATATTAAAATGGAGGCTGACCATAACATCTGCCTCCACACTTTTTGCATATTCTGCCCGTTCTTTCAGGGACATATCTTTCTTGTCCGGATTCGTTATGTAAACCTCTGTGTTATCATACTGCTGTAACAGCTCCTGCATTGCCTTTGCTGTCACAAGGTTCATATCCTTTTCCAGAAATCCGTCATAGTTCAGCCCTTCATTGCTGCCACCATGTCCCGGATCGATCACAATTACAAAATTCTCTGCCATATACCCTCTGTTCTGGTTTATTTTTTATTCTTTTTTTCTTCCTTATCAGATTCTTCCGTACTCTGTCTGCTGCTTCTCATCTCATCGATCAGCTTTTCGATCAGAAGCTTCTTTACATATACATCAAAGCTCAGCATACAGATAAAATAAAACTGCTGCAGAAAGTCTCTGGATTCCTCATCTGCATCCGCAAAAGATTTCTGTGCCTGCTCGAAATGCCTTGCCACATCCTTTTTCAGCGTCTGGATCTCTTTTCCTTCCATCTGGAAAACTTCTTCGTAAATATCGGAAAGTGTCAGTCCGTCTTCTTTCCTGAAAAAACGATCTGTGATCGGCTGCAGCAGCTTCTGGATATCACTGATCGACAGAAATCCCTTGAAATAATAAATAAAGATAAGCACCAGAAGATGCTCCTTGGAATATTTCTTTTTCACAGGCGGCGGCAGAAGATCGTTCTTTGCATAATTATTGATCATTGTCTTCGTCAGTATCTTATCCGTTTCCTGCCTTGTCGTACTTTTCAGCCGATGATCCATAAAAGTAGTAACCTGATCCATGTAAAGATCGATATTCGGGATATCTGCCGTTTTGATATAATCTATGCGGTCAAAGCTTTCCATTATGCTGTTTAATAAATCTTCTGTTGAAATTGTCATAATATGCTCCGCTTCTTTCCTGTGTTACGTATTTCTTATTCACTCTACATTATATAGTATTAAAAACTATTTGTAAATGTCTAACTTTTCTTTCTCCGGTCGAAAGAATTTCTGTGCCGGTTGACGCTTTGCTTTTCCTGTGCTAAGATAAGAGAAATGTATGACGTTAAAATTTTACAGTGTTAAAGTGTTGGAGGGTAATTATGGTAAAGCAATTAAAATCTGAACCGGTTGATCATCTGTTTGAAGCAATCCTGACCCTGAAATCCAAAGAGGAATGCTATTCTTTTTTTGAAGATCTGTGTACAGTCAATGAGCTGCTCTCTCTTTCCCAGCGTTTTGAAGTTGCTGCCATGTTGAAAGAGCATAAGACTTACTTGGAAATCGCCGAAAAGACCGGTGCATCCACCGCTACTATCAGCCGTGTCAACCGCTCTCTTACTTATGGAAATGACGGCTATGAAATGGTTTTCAGCCGTATGAAGGAAGAATAAAACACCACTGCACCACAGGAATCCGCAGCACGTGGCATCATATAAAAATCCCATGTAGTCATTTCAGGTCTGCATAATTGCATGATCCTGAAATTTCCACATGGGATTTTTTGATATGTTCAAAGCTTATATTACTTCTATTTTCAGTTAAAATGATTTTTCCGTAAACCTACACATCCAGCTTCATATCGCCGTCCTGTAACCATCCAAGCTTTCTCATGCCTGTGGCAAATGCCCAGGAAAGAACACCTGTCAGCAGGAAATGCAGCACAATGATCTTGACGAGGACGATGTTTCCGCTTTCCATGGCTGCCATTGTCTGATAGGTTGTGATCTGTCCGACCAGACCTGCTGTACCCATACCGGAGCCTGTTGCATTATTTGTCATGCCAAATACAAGTGTGGAGACCGGACCAAGCACCGCGCTTGTTAAAATAGCAGGCAGCCAGATGATCGGCTTCTTCACAATATTACCGATCTGCAGCATACTTGTGCCGAGTCCCTGCGCTAAAAGTCCGTTTACCTTATTATCCTTATAGCTTGCAACCGCAAAACCAACCATATTTGCACAGCATCCGACTGTTGCCGCGCCTGCTGCCAGACCTGACAGATTTAAGATAATGCCAAGTGCTGCGGAGCTGATCGGCAGTGTCAGGATAATACCCATTAAAACAGAAACGATAATACCGCCGATAAACGGATGTGCCTCTACATTCACATTGACAAGCTGTCCGATAAATGCCATAAAAGCAGAGATCGGAGGCCCTAAGATCAGTCCGACCGTACTGCCCGATACAATGCTGACAAGCGGTGTGATCAGAATATCTACCTTCGTCTTACCACTGACAAGATGTCCGATCAGAATCGCAACAAGTGCTGCAATAAAAGCACCAAGCGGTTCGCCGGGACCTGCATAAGTAATCACTCCATCCACTAAAACAGTACCTGCCAGAATCTTGCTGGCAAAAGCACCCATCATGCCCGCGGTAGCCGCAGAGATCACAACAAGCGGACTCTCCTTATATTTCAGTGCCACTCCCACACCGATACCAGCACCGGTAACAGAAGATGCAACTTTTCCCATCATATAGATGTAAGTACCGATATTTCCCGGGATAAAGCTGCCGATCTGGGAAATGATCGTTCCGATGATCAGTGTTGCAAATAAGCCTGTCGCCATGCCACTCAGACCGTCGATAAAAATTTTGTTCAGTATCTTTTTCAATTTTTCCATAGTATCCTCCTTGACAGTATTTACAGCTGTATATACAGCTGTCTTGTCAGTCAACAAAGGTACCTTATCACATTTTTAATCAGATAGCAAGTATCCTTTTTCAGACAGCGTCTGCTCGATCCGGTCAAGCACATCCTCCGTCTCCGCTTCGATCGTATGGTAATGCACGCCATCCGTAAGCGTGCTCAGCCCTTTTGCATGGCTCTTTTCACACTGTTCCACAAAGCTCTTGGCATCCTGTCTGCTGTTGATGATCAGATCACAGGTGATCTGCCCATATATTTCATGCGCCACAACCACATCCAGAATATGCCCGCCCAGATCAACAATCGTACACAATTCATCCAGAATCTGCTGCTGCGTATGTCTGACCTTGACAGAGCGCTTCCTGCCTTTCATTTTCTCTTCTTCATGAAATAACAGATATCCTTTATTGGTAGATAAAATATTTTTATTGACTGCACGCAAAAGCGCTATATCCTGTACAATGACCTGTCTGCTGACTGCGAGGCTTTTCGCCAGATCCGTTCCTGACAGCGGGCTGTCCGACTCTGCCAGCAGCTTCAAGATATTTTCTCTTCTTTTCTCTGCATTCATGCCATTTCCGCTCCTTCCCATATATCCATGTATTACGGTTAAAAATCCGCTCCTTTC
>ERZ1035006.1476-NODE-1476-length-15490-cov-5.516553_pt1 | contig 15490 bp, 16 predicted proteins | sample MGYA00520694_ERZ1035006 | MGnify/ENA primary metagenome ERZ1035006 (study PRJEB33766, sample SAMN09781746) | gut metagenome | biome: gut microbiome | host: Homo sapiens | place: Madagascar | study: EMG produced TPA metagenomics assembly of the PRJNA485056 data... | reverse complement strand
TGGGAGCCTTGTTGCTTGTAGCTGTGCGGGTGTTTGTGGAAGCCGTCCGGGTAGCGTCCATGATCACCAGTGGAAAGGCGTACAGATACGCCTGTTCCAGAAGTTCCTGCGCCGCCATCGTTTGTTGTGCTGCGGCGGCTTTCTCTACGGGCAAAAGTGTAGCTGCGCAGACCACCGCAGCCGCAGCGGAAACGTTCAGAAATTTCCGGCGGGTCATTTTCATAACATGAAACCTCCTGTTATGCTTTTTGTTTTAGGCATATGCGCCTTATGGGAATAACCATTCGGTGTTCTGTGTTCATCATACGAAAAGAATGCCGGGAAGTCAACACTTTCTATGCACGATACGCCAAAAACGTGAGTTTCAACAAAAAGCACCTCAGATTATTGTTGAAAGCTCCATTGAATTGTGCTTTTTGTGAATCCTCCTTGTCCGATGCACGGCAGTATGTTATACTAAAGTCATCAACTGACAAAGGAGCACTGCAATGAGCGACCTGAATCGATGGATGCAAAAACACAATCTCTGCCCGGAAAACATTTTATATCTTTACCGCAGCGACCGGAAAACGGTCCTTCACCGCACGGACGGCGGGGAAGCCGCGCTGTATGCGCCGATGCACAGCGTCCTGTCTGCGCTGCCGGAAGATCTGTTCCTGAACATCAGCAAGGGGATCGCAGTGAACCGCAGCCAGATCGTAAACATCGGCAACGACGGCATTTATACCATGTCGGACGGCCGCACGTTTCAGGGACGCAAGCGCGGCCTGAGCAGCCACCGCCGCCTGCGCATGGAGATCGGGCTGTCCGACACGAAGCCTCGCCCCATGAGCATGAGCCTGCTGGAAAAATGCAGCCTGCTGGATGATATGCCGCTGGCGTTCTGTGTCATCGAGCTGGTCTTCAATGAGGACGGACACGGCGTGGATTTCATCTTCCGCTATTGCAATGCGGAAATGGCCAATATCGAAGGTGTGCCGGTGGAGGAAATGCTGGACCGCTCGTTTTACAAGGTGTTCCCCAATGGGGACAAAAAGTGGCTGGTGTCCTATGCAGATGTGGCGCTGAACGGTACGAAGCATACCCTCCACGATTACAGCCCGGAGGTGGACAAATACCTGACCATCCACTGTTATCAGCCCGAACCGGGGTATTGTGCCTGTGTGCTGCAGGCAAACGAGCCCTGACGCAAAAGGCGGCGTGGCCCATACAACGGGTCATGCCGCCTGTTGTTTTTGCTTTACACCGCGCACGATGAGGCCAACGGGGGAAAGGTTGGCGATGCCGGGATGCAGGGCAGAATACGCTGTTAGCTGGGGCAAGGAATTTCTATCCACGCCCTCCGCGAGGAGGGCGACTTGGCTACGATTACTACATCCAGCCCACCAGCCCATTCCTATCCACGCCCTCCGCGAGGAGGGCGACTCGCCGGATATATCGGCAATGGTATTTGCAGGGCATTTCTATCCACGCCCTCCGTGAGGAGGGCGACGGTCAGCGCCGTAGTTGTTGTTGCCGCGGGGCATATTTCTATCCACACCCTCCGTGAGGAGGGCGACATGGCGGCAACCGTGCGGACTACATTGCAAAAACGTTTCTATCCACGCCCTCCGCGAGGAGGGCGACTAATCGCCGGGCCGAAGGTTCCAAGCAGTGACATATTTCTATCCACGCCCTCCGTGAGGAGGGCGACCGGTTCTGGTTTTGCTGCGAATGGAGGCGACGACATTTCTATCCACACCCTCCGCGAGGAGAGCGACAAGGTCAGTGCGCGGGTTGGTTTTCTTCACATAGATTTCTATCCACGCCCTCCGCGAGGAGGGCGACTTGGAATTGGAACGCGGATTGTTGAGGTTCAAGTTGTTTCTATCCACGCCCTCCGCGAGGAGGGCGACCGCTGGTTACGTCCTACAACACCGATGGATATTCGATTTCTATCCACGCCCTCCGCGAGGAGGGCGACTTGTTATCGCCTGCGGTACCGCCGGACTTTGCCAATTTCTATCCACGCCCTCCGTGAGGAGGGCGACGCTCTGACCCAGCGGCTCGGGGAGCTGGCCTCGCAATTTCTATCCACGCCCTCCGTGAGGAGGGCGACCAAGCGCCAGAACATCGGCACCCACACGGCGCGATTTCTATCCACGCCCTCCGCAAGGAGGGCGACCCAATCGTTCTCAACGGTCTTGTGGTTCCAACCGATTTCTATCCACGCCCTCCGCGAGGAGGGCGACTACGCCGACATATGCACCGCAGCGAGGGCAGAGGTATTTCTATCCACGCCCTCCGCGAGGAGGGCGACGCCGCGCTTGCGTAGGCGTCCTCGTCCGTGCTGGCATTTCTATCCACGCCCTCCGCGAGGAGGGCGACGCAACTGCCAGACCGTTGAGGGCAGCTACGACAAATTTCTATCCACGCCCTCCGCGAGGAGGGCGACCTTACTCGTTTTTTCAAGCGGGATTCTACCAAGGCATTTCTATCCACGCCCTCCGCGAGGAGGGCGACGGCGTAGGCTGCCCGGAGTACATTTTACTTTTCCATTTCTATCCACGCCCTCCGCGAGGAGGGCGACGGCGTAGGCTGCCCGGAGTACATTTTACTTTTCCATTTCTATCCACGCCCTCCGCGAGGAGGGCGACCAGTTTCGGAAGCAAGACCTATCAGGAGTTCATGTTATTTCTATCCACGCCCTCCGCGAGGAGGGCGACTCTTCCGGCGGCAGGTCGGCTTCCCGGAAAGAGCATTTCTATCCACGCCCTCCGCGAGGAGGGCGACTTTGCAGATGCCACAAAAGATGCCATGAAGTACGATTTCTATCCACGCCCTCCGCGAGGAGGGCGACCAGTCGGGAGCAGTAACCATAGCTGCGGTCTTGGGATTTCTATCCACGCCCTCCGCGAGGAGGGCGACGGGGGCTTGGCATCCCGTCCGTCCTGGTTCAGGGCATTTCTATCCACGCCCTCCGCGAGGAGGGCGACACCTGATACTTTGGAAAAGCGCGGATGGTGTAACCGATTTCTATCCACGCCCTCCGCGAGGAGGGCGACTCTGCTTTTTGCCATTGGCCATCACGTATACGCAATTTCTATCCACGCCCTCCGCGAGGAGGGCGACGCAATGAGCTGCTCAACAGTGGTCAGGCCCTCATAATTTCTATCCACGCCCTCCGCGAGGAGGGCGACCAAAACGGGATAAAACCATGTATAATAGGATGCAATTTCTATCCACGCCCTCCGCGAGGAGGGCGACGATAAGATCAGAGCGTGGAAAGCTGGAGATGATGAATTTCTATCCACGCCCTCCGCGAGGAGGGCGACAAAAGCAGATATCAACAAAAGTATTGAAGCGGTAATATTTCTATCCACGCCCTCCGCGAGGAGGGCGACTGTGCACAGGTGTCCGGGGCCATTGATACACAGGTATTTCTATCCACGCCCTCCGCGAGGAGGGCGACTCTGCCAGAACGCCTACCCCGACATTGGAGATCCATTTCTATCCACGCCCTCCGCGAGGAGGGCGACCTTCAGGTCGCGGGTGTACGGTTCATCGCCCACCTATTTCTATCCACGCCCTCCGCGAGGAGGGCGACAGCAGACCTGCGCGATCAACTCCAACATCGACGCATTTCTATCCACGCCCTCCGCGAGGAGGGCGACCATTCCCCGCCGCCGGGCTGACGACGGGGAGCGCATTTCTATCCACGCCCTCCGCGAGGAGGGCGACCCAAAACAGGCTTTCAAAAACTTTATGACGTCTACATTTCTATCCACGCCCTCCGCGAGGAGGGCGACGAACCACGCCCGAAACCCTGAGTATCCGCAGCAGATTTCTATCCACGCCCTCCGCGAGGAGGGCGACAAGCTGACCCTGCAGGCCATGCGCTTTGCAGACGAATTTCTATCCACGCCCTCCGCGAGGAGGGCGACTGTAGTTTTGGTGAACACCGTATCATCCGGCGTATCATTTCTATCCACGCCCTCCGCGAGGAGGGCGACCACCCGCAGCCGGATGGTTGAATTGGAGACTGAATTTCTATCCACGCCCTCCGCGAGGAGGGCGACCCACCAGCGGTTTGCACAACCAGTCGCAGCAGGCATTTCTATCCACGCCCTCCGCGAGGAGGGCGACCCATGAGTTCGGGGCTCTGCTGGAAACGCTTGTGATTTCTATCCACGCCCTCCGCGAGGAGGGCGACGAGTAAGGCCAGAAAGACAAGAGGGTAACGCAATATTTCTATCCACGCCCTCCGCGAGGAGGGCGACGCTTCCCTTGCTGCGCCTTTATTGTCCTACTGTTATTTCTATCCACGCCCTCCGCGAGGAGGGCGACACCCAGTGCTGTTTCAGCACCATGCCGCCCTCTGCATTTCTATCCACGCCCTCCGCGAGGAGGGCGACGCGCAGTTGCGAAATCCAAAGGCCCGACGACGGGACATTTCTATCCACGCCCTCCGCGAGGAGGGCGACTACTACGATCACCACATCTGGAGCAAAGCCACCGTATTTCTATCCACGCCCTCCGCGAGGAGGGCGACACAGGCGGTGTCGCCGCAGGTAAGCCAGTAGTTATTTCTATCCACGCCCTCCGCGAGGAGGGCGACTGTATTTGTTCGGCATGGCGTGCAGGGAGTTGTAATTTCTATCCACGCCCTCCGCGAGGAGGGCGACTTTGATATGGCCGTATACATCCCTATTGGCATAGCGATTTCTATCCACGCCCTCCGCGAGGAGGGCGACGTTCTGCAAAGGCAGGACGCAGCAGGCGGCACGGCTATTTCTATCCACGCCCTCCGCGAGGAGGGCGACGGTTTCGTAGTCATGGATAACGACCTGCATTTCGTCATTTCTATCCACGCCCTCCGCGAGGAGGGCGACCTGGTCGTGCTTTTTGTGGGCCTTCCCGCTCATGCGATTTCTATCCACGCCCTCCGCGAGGAGGGCGACCAGCCGCGCATACAGCAGTCCACCATCAGCACGCCATTTCTATCCACGCCCTCCGCGAGGAGGGCGACGCGTCGCTCACGCCGGAGCCTGCGGTGATGTCCTTATTTCTATCCACGCCCTCCGCGAGGAGGGCGACTTGTTGGCAAGGTAGATGCCGTTATCGTAGGCGGTATTTCTATCCACGCCCTCCGCGAGGAGGGCGACCAGCTGGATGATACTTCCCTGCTGGATCGTCTACTATTTCTATCCACGCCCTCCGCGAGGAGGGCGACCGACACTGGCACAACGATCTGGCAGATGCTTACAATTTCTATCCACGCCCTCCGCGAGGAGGGCGACCGAGTGGATGGCAGATCAGACGGTCCAGTATTGGATTTCTATCCACGCCCTCCGCGAGGAGGGCGACCGACTTCCTGCTGAGCCTCGGCAAGCCCGACCCGACATTTCTATCCACGCCCTCCGCGAGGAGGGCGACGTGTTTATCACCGCGACCATGAGGACCGGCACCGTATTTCTATCCACGCCCTCCGCGAGGAGGGCGACCACCTGCCCGCAGTACCAGCAGTACAAGCTGGAGTTATTTCTATCCACGCCCTCCGCGAGGAGGGCGACGCCACCAAGGGAGGAAAGAAATAATGGCAAACCAATTTCTATCCACGCCCTCCGCGAGGAGGGCGACTTTACCGCTCAGGGAGCGGCATGGTCAGGACGAAATTTCTATCCACGCCCTCCGCGAGGAGGGCGACGACCCGGATAACCTTGCAGCCGTCACCAAGCAGATTTCTATCCACGCCCTCCGCGAGGAGGGCGACGCCCCGACCATCTCCCGGCAGCCTGACCCTTGGACATTTCTATCCACGCCCTCCGCGAGGAGGGCGACGCAGGCATCATAAACGATGCGGTTTGTGCAGATCTATTTCTATCCACGCCCTCCGCGAGGAGGGCGACGTATGGCTGATGGGATACGATGTTCCCATGGAAAATTTCTATCCACGCCCTCCGCGAGGAGGGCGACAGACGAATACGGCTGCAACGGAAGCAGTCAGAACATTTCTATCCACGCCCTCCGCGAGGAGGGCGACAAACGATCTCTCTGCTGTGCAGTCTTCTATCTCATTTCTATCCACGCCCTCCGCGAGGAGGGCGACCCAGATGCGGCGTTGTCCGCTGCCAAACTCTTCAGCATTTCTATCCACGCCCTCCGCGAGGAGGGCGACGGCATCATGCCCTCTGCGCCGTCGATAAAGCCCTATTTCTATCCACGCCCTCCGCGAGGAGGGCGACACCCTGCGGTCGAATAGCTTATGAGACCTATCGTCATTTCTATCCACGCCCTCCGCGAGGAGGGCGACAAAACGGTGGTCGATGACTGGAGGCAGTTCTTTTATTTCTATCCACGCCCTCCGCGAGGAGGGCGACCACGGCTTCGGGTCCTTGACCCATTTGTGCTGGAAATTTCTATCCACGCCCTCCGCGAGGAGGGCGACCTATCGCCGAGGGGAAACCTCCCGGCGGGCAGCTTATTTCTATCCACGCCCTCCGCGAGGAGGGCGACCATCGCGGATCAGAACGAGGCTCTGGAAGTCGTCATTTCTATCCACGCCCTCCGCGAGGAGGGCGACTCCTCCCGCAGGATTCCGTAGAGCGGGAGATCATGATTTCTATCCACGCCCTCCGCGAGGAGGGCGACACAGCCCCTGTGTGGCGTGGGAGCAAGGTCATTCGATTTCTATCCACGCCCTCCGCGAGGAGGGCGACTGATCTCCCTGTCGATTGTCATGGCAGCCGAGATATTTCTATCCACGCCCTCCGCGAGGAGGGCGACCTACCGCACCGAGTGGACCTGCAAAGTATGCGGCATTTCTATCCACGCCCTCCGCGAGGAGGGCGACGTGACGGTCGCTACCGCTGCGGACGGGCCAAGCATATTTCTATCCACGCCCTCCGCGAGGAGGGCGACCAATCAGGGATTTTGTGCTGCCGTGGCGGCCAAATATTTCTATCCACGCCCTCCGCGAGGAGGGCGACCGATGTCCTTTGTATAGCCACTGGCAAGATCAGCGATTTCTATCCACGCCCTCCGCGAGGAGGGCGACCGCTGGTGGCGTGTGGTGGGGTTGACGTTGATGTATTTCTATCCACGCCCTCCGCGAGGAGGGCGACCGCTGGTGGCGTGTGGTGGGGTTGACGTTGATGTATTTCTATCCACGCCCTCCGCGAGGAGGGCGACAGCAAAAACGGAGAAAAACATCTCCGCTTTTGTTTCATTATAAAACGATCTGCACAGATTTGGAAGAGCTTGTCCAAAAACATCCGAAAAAAGAGCCGCGATCTGCACAGAACGGCTTGAAAACATGGTGCGAAGGAGACGGAAAAAGGGTGAGTGCTTTCCATTCGCACCGAGGGAACAGGCTAGAAAATCAGCACGTCTCCGGATTCAAACAGGGGATGCACCCCGATGTGCTCGACCTTGGTCTTATAGTTGTTGCCCAGTTGATAAAACCGCAGACTGTCCAGATCGGGGTCGATGAGAGCGGCAAGCTCGGACTTCAGAACAGCAAACTGTGCGGCGTCCAGCAGGCACTCGAAGACAGAATTCTGCACCCGCTGCCCGTGGTCCACGCACTTTTTGGCGACTTTGCGCAGGCGTTTGCGCCCAGCAGCGGTCTCGGTGTTGACATCGTAGGTGATCAGGACCAGCATAGACGACCCTCACTTCCAGAAGAATGGCGGATACAGTTCCAGATCACCGCGCAGAGTCCGCGCCAGAAGGAGCGCCTGCACGTAAGGCACCAGTCCCCAGGGCAGTTTCTCTTTCAGGAAGGGATGGGTGATCTGCTCCTGCTTTTTGGTCTGCCAGGCTTTGAGAAACGCGCGGCGGCCATCGTCGGTCAGGAGGACAGCACCATTCTCCTGTTTCTGGAAGTGCTTCGCTGTCAGCAGTTTCTGGTTGATGCAGGACAGCACGAACCGGTCTGCGGAAACGGCGCGAAGCTCTTCCATAAGGTCCAGCGCCAGACTGCGGCGTCCGGGACGGGCGCGGTGCAGGAAGCCGACATACGGGTCCAGCCCGACGCTGCTCAGTGCGGAAGCGCAGTCGCGGGCCAGCAGAGAATAGGCAAAGGAGAGCAGCGCGTTCACATTGTCCAGCGGAGGCCGACGGTTTCGGGACACGAACGGAAACGCTTCATGCTGCTGTAAAATGAGGGAGTCGAAGCAGTCAAAGTAGCGCTGCGCTGCTTCCCCTTCCAGACCGCGCAGCTGGTCAAGATCGTCGCACTGCTCGATGAGCGGGAGCGCCGCCGCAAGCTGGGCACTCGTGCGTTTGAATTCCTCTACGGGTACGCGCTGCGGGTGGTCGCGGGTGGCGCGTTCCAGTACCCAGCGGGCGTTGTAAACTTTGCCAAGGATGAAGTACCGCGCATAGCGGCAGCTCAGCGCTTCGCTGTCGGAGATGCGGTACTGGGTCTGCCGCAGCAGGACATTGCCGCGCTCTTCGCCGACGGTGCGCGCCAAAAACTGGCCGTAGGGGCTGAAAAAGCAGAGGTCGATGCCCTTGGTCGCGCATTTGCCCATGAGTGCTGGGCTTGCACCGGAGCGGCTGAAGCAGACGATCCCTTCCAGCGTGTGGAGCGGGACCCGCCCGATCTCGGTCTTCTGGCGGCTGACCACGACATTTTCACCGTCGAGCGAAAGATAGGCGTCTTCCGAAGTGACGTAAAGCTGGGTCAATAGCTGTCTCATGGCGTGTCCTCCGCTTGCACTTCGTCCAGATAGGCTTTCAGGTAGGCCCTGGGGTCGGCGCGTTTGTACAGTGCGGGCAGGCAAAGCTCTTTGAGGGAGCAGGCGTTGCAGAAGGTTCCCGGCTTGACTTTTGGCGTGTAGCCGCGGGCAAAATACTGGTTCATCTCGTCGGCCATGGCCTGCGTTTTTTGGCGCAGCGCGTCCGTCAGCGGGACAAGTTCCCGCCGCCGCGTTTCCTCATAGAAGAGCGCGGCCTGCGGGATATCACAGGCCAGCATCTCTTCCAGAGCCATGGCCTGCGCACAGAGCTGCAGCCGGTCGGCGTCGTTCTCCTTGGCGCGGCCATGTTTGTACTCCACCGGCATGGGCCGCCAGCAGCCTTCGGTGTGCTGCAGCGGGATGCCCTCCGGGTCTGCCCGGAATTCCACAACGTCGCAGTCTCCGCTGAGCCGCAGCCGGTGGCTGACGACCTTCATCCCCCGTGTGATGAGCAGATCGCCCCGCCGTTCGGTCTGCGCGGTGTCATGGCAGCGGGTATGTTCCAGCCGCCCCTCTGCAGTACGAAGGTTCTCAGACCATTGCTGTTCGAGGTGGATGAGCGCCCACTGACGGCGGCAGAAGCAAAAATGCTGGATGCCGGACATCAACAGGTAATCGTCCGGGGCGGACATCAGGACATCCTCTCGCAGGTGACTCCTTCCGGAAGGGCGTCGGATACGGTGACCGTGTAATCGCGGTAGCTGCGCGCCGGGGTGGTGGGGTCTCTGCGTTGGACGGTCACGGCATCGAACAGCTTGTAAGCGGGGGCGTTGCCAAGCTCCGAAGAATGCTTGAAGACGATGAGCTCCCGCACGGCCATTTTACCGCGCGCAGCGCTGTGATCGTTCTCGAACATGTTCAGGATGGCTTCCCACAGCAGCTGCAGGTCATCTTCCGAAAAGCCTGTGGTCTTGCGGGCGAGATTGGCGGAAACATAACCTTCTGCACGGTAGAGGGCATAGGGGACGATGTACTTGCGGCCCATTTCGGTGCCCTTTTTCTCAGCATCGGCCTCCGTGGTGATGGCAACGCGGGTGATCGTGACTTCCTGCGGGATGATGGTATCCACCGAACGCGCAAAGCTCAGCTGGACCGGGCCGCGGACCTGACCGCAGTTGAGCGCGCCTTTGACAAACGTGGTCATAACAGCACCAAAGGTGCGGATATCGTAGTAGTGCTCACACATGTAATTGCGCAGACGGCGATCAATGTCCGGGTCACTCTTCTTGGCGGCCTTGAGGTCCTCGCTGATGCCAAGAGCCTTGATGGCGTCGGCATCGCTGCGGTTCAGAGGGACAGTATCCTTGATGTAAATGCGGTAATTTTCGTCATTTTCCTTGACCGTCTCCACATAGTTGCGAATCTTCCGCTTCAGGCAGACATCGGTCACGAGACCGTAGCCGGTTTCCGGGTCGATGCGGGGCATGTTGCCTGCGTCGGGGTCACCGTTTGGGTTGCCGTTTTCAACATCGAACAGGATCACAAAATCATAGCGGTTTTTGATAGGCTCAGACATGTCAGTTCCTCCTTATAATTCAAACATTCTCAGTGGAATCAGCGGGGGCTTTCTTCTGGAAGCGGGCCTGATTCTGATAGTAATAACCCAACTGGAACGAACCCTGGCTGGCGGGGTCAAGATGGGGGGGATAGGATGTGCCGACGCGGATGGAAAGCTCTTCCAACTGGCCTTGCAGAAAACCGGCCAACTTTGGATCGCTGCGGCGCAGGACCCGAAGGTGGCTGACGGAAAGTTTGCCCAGAAGGTTGAAGACCTGGCTGGGATTCGAAGAAGCCGCATTGAAATAGCGGTCCTTGATGGTGGCATTGATGTTGGAAGAATTTGCCTTGGCCGCAGCCAGCTGGATCTGTTCGTATAGCGAGAACATCCGGCCAAGAGTATAGGGGATATTGTTGCATGCTACATTCAATTCAGGCATATCCAAAACCTCCTTTGGAACCTGTGGATGGGGATGGCGGCGGTAATAAGCCCGGATGATGGCCGCCCGGCCGCGTGTGATCGTTTGTTCGGCGCGTATCCGCAGTTCCGCTCCATTCAGAAGTGTAGCTGGATAGGGGGTGCCCGTCAGAATAGAGCGCAGAACATCACCTGCAAGCTGCGGCGAAGGCTTTTTATCACGCGAGTTCTGGTTGACAGTCTCCTGGACCAGCGACCAGACGGAGAGGGTCTCACGCTTGTCAAAAACTGGATGGATCACAGTGATATCCTCTGCATACCGCTGCAGCCGCTGTGCAAACACCTGGAAGGTGTCACGTAGAAAGAACCGTACCGAAATACGTGCCGCGTTGGGTGAGAGCCCCAGCACATAAAAGTGCTGGCCGGGCTGCAGATCTTCGCCCATCCAGCTGCAGGGCTGCCCTTTGGCAAGGCTGTCCAGCGCTTTGCTCAGGTCGTCTTCGGTAAGACCATGGTTTTCCGGGATGCCGAACATGGCCATCATGCCGAGGGAGGAATAGCTGGGGGACGCGTTTTCGGCCCAGCAGACCACAGCGGTATCGCCGAGGATACGGCAATGATCCCGGCTGGCCAGCAGCGTGTTCAATGCAGTGGTGTAAGCAAAGGCGGCATATTCGCTGACAGGGGCATTCTCGCCCTGCTCGTGCCCATAGGAACAAAATGCCGGGGCGTTGAAGGAAACGAGCGCGGCTCCGGAGCTCTGTGCGCCGGGAACACCCTTGATGGAAGGATGCAGCCGGGCGGCTGGGGCCTGCTGGCCGGTCACGAGACACTGGACCAGCGGAGTGTCGGGCGAAGCGCTGCTGTAGTGCTGCTGCCATGCCGCTCGAATCGCTTCATCTTCAGTGGACAGGATGCTGCCCTCCGGCCCTTCATAGTCGAACAGAAGGTTGGCGTTTCCGGTGATATCCTTCCAGCGGTCAGCCAGTAACGGGTGGGCCGATGCTTCTTCGGGCTTCCAATGGTCAAAAAACGCAAGGACCGCTCTGGCCGCAGGGGAATCAACCCCATCCAGAATGGCATGGTGCAGCTTTGCACAGGCTTTGAAGCACTGGATGGAGCGCTCCGGCTTGCCTTTTTCGTCTGCACCCAGCAGATAGGTGGAATTGTCACACAGAAAATTTGCAGCAATGCCGGAAGCTCGTTTAACATGGGCAGGAACTGCCATTTCCCGCGGGGCGAGCACTTCCTTTTTGCCGCGCGGAACCATCTGGCGGCAGTCCACGAGGTCGATGAGCTGGCCTTCCGCGTTGATGCGGAGCCAGTAGCTGACCTTGAACTGATTCTCCCAGCCGGGGGCTGATATCTGTCCGGTGCGGAGCAGCTGCTCATAATAAGCAGTCAATGCCTGTAAGATCATGTGAACACCTCCACATCCCGGCAATCCATCACCCCGTTGACCAGCTTTGCCCGGAAGAACTGCGAGCGGATGTTGGCCGGGTCAGAATAATCCAGATCATACAGCATGAATCCGAGGTCCTGCGTGGCTTCTTCCAGTGCAGGAATGTCGCCGCCGGGCCACTCCCGGAAGCTGGCAGGGAACTCGCGGCAGCCAAAGCAGGGCTGATGATAGCACTGGCCTTTGCTCAAACGGCGACGAAGGATATCCTGGAATTTTCCGGGGTTGTCGCCGGGGGCTGCCTTGTCGGTCATGGTGAAGTGACACTCGATGACATAGTGGACGTCCTGCAGGACCATAGCGGCGCGCTGCTGGATGTCCTGGCTGGTGTAGAGCACCGGCGGCGTTCCTCCTTTGGCGGCAGACAGTGCTGCGGAAGCCAGCAGGGTGGAGCGGACCTCGTTTCGCCGGATGTTGGTGAACTGGATGGGACTCAATAAGTAGATGCGGTCAATGTGGTACTTCAGGCCAGGGTGCCAGTAGATCGCTTCAACGAGCCCTCTTGCGGCCGACGGCGTGATGATGTCGTAACTGACACGTTCGGTCTTCATTTCGGGCCGGGAGAAGCATCCATAGGGTCCCCAGACCTCAATGCGCATGGACATGCGCATCACCTCCTTTCAAACGGTTGTCGGACTTTCAGGCGAACATCGAATTTGCCCATTGCAACCACCTCTTTGCTGTTGACTTCTGTTGTATGTTTTTTCAAAAGACTCCTTGTGGCTTTAGTATAGCACACTTTTTGCGAAATGCAAGATGCTACTTGTATAAAATCCGAATTCAACCTATAATAAAGGAGTCATTCGGAGAAAAACGAATGTGGATTGAAATTGTTGGATGTTGTTTCAAGCAATGGGGGAAAAGCAGTGGAGTCGCGTGCTCTGCTGCTTTTTCCATTTCAGAGGATGATTGCCTTGCCTTCTTCGATCTCCATCGAAAGGCCGGTCCTGCGGCTGTACAAGTCTGGATCAGCGAGGATGGCGGAGTCGTCGGGGAAATCCGGAGAACGTTCCAATGCACCGGCGGCGTCCAGCGAACGGAACTGCTTTTCATAGCATTCTACGCTGTAAATGCCCAGGCGGCGGAGCTGAGCACGGCTGATGTGACCGCCGCGAAGCGATGCGCAGAGGTCGGCACCTTCCTCAATGGGAAGATAGATCGTGTAAGTGTGGTTATCAATGAGGTGGAACTTTCCGGCAACCTGTGCAAAGGGAAACTGACATCCCTTGATACCATGCTGAAAAGCGTCCAGAATGTTCTGTTTGTCAAGCGTTGCACGGGTGCGATAGAAGGATTCAAAATAGCTGTGAATGGCATCCGGTGTGTCGAGCAGGTCGTAGGCCCGCTCGGTGGCATTCATGGCGTTGACATTCTGCGAAAGCATGGGGAGCGGTGCCAGACCTTCCAGCTGGAAGGAAGCAACGATGCTTTTTTTGGGGTCGCGTCTGCCCTCCCGGTTGCAGCGCCCGGCGGTCTGGAGCAGGGAATCCAGCCCGGCGGCTTCACGGTAGGCGAGCGGAAAGTCCACATCGACGCCTGCTTCGATCAAAGAGGTGGAGACGACCCGGCAGGGAAGCCCTGCCTTGAGCCGTTGGCGGATCTCGTCCAACTGTCGGCGGCGGTCAGCGGCACAGAGAAAGGTGGTCAGGCAGTAGCTGCCTTCGGCGGGGAGATGTGCAAACAGATCCTGGGCGGTCTTGCGCCGGTTGACCACGCAGAGCACCTGTTCGGCAGACGAAAGCTGTGCGCAGAGAGCCTCAGCGGAGAGGGTGCCCAGATCTTGCCGGGTCACGCGGCGAAGGACTTCATAGAGGTGAGCCGGGTCGGGACTGAGTTCTTTTGCGGTCAGGCCGGGGGCAAGCTCCTGAAGCAGCGGCGTCAAGGCGGGCTGCGTTGCGGTGCAGAGAACGGCGGTGGTGTGGTAGTGCTGGACCAGTTGTGCGATGGCGGAAACGCAGGGCTTCAGGTAATCGGTAGGAAACGTCTGTGCTTCATCAAAAAGAATGACGCTGTTGGCAATGTTGTGCAGTTTGCGGCACCGGCTGCTGCGGTTGGCGTAGAGGGATTCGAAGAACTGCACAGCGGTCGTCACCACGATGGGAGCGTCCCAGTTTTCACTGGAAAGCAGTTTCCGGTACTGAGCAGGTGTCAGGTCGTCTTTTTCGGTCAGCTTGTAGTCTACACCGGAAAAGTGGGCCAGCACATTGTCTTCTCCCAGAAGATCTGCGAACGTCTGCGCCGTCTGGTCGATAATGGAAGTGTAGGGGATGACGTAAATGATGCGTTCCATCTGCGGCTTTTGTGCCACAGCATGTTCCAGCGCAAAGGCGAGGGACGCGAACGTTTTGCCACCGCCCGTGGGAACTGTGAGCGTATAAAGCCCCTGTGGTGCATGAGCACCCTGTTCCATGCAGGCCCGCAGTACTTTGTTCCGCTCCTGCGCGACAGGGGAAGCGGCAGGGCTGTCAAGGTAGCGTTTGGCCTGTGCCCGGACTTTTTCCAGCAGAGCGGAAAGTGGTTCCCCCATCCCGCGCGGGGCTGCTTTACCGTCCATAAAGGTCTCGGTGTCGATGAAATCGGCATCGACCAGGCTGGAGTAGAGCATCCGGGTGAAAAAGGCCATGGTCAGGTTGTCCGGCTGGCGGAGCAGCCACGGCGGCAGAGCGGCTTTGGCAGGGGAGATCTCCTGTTTCCACTGGGAGCAATCTTCGATCCGCCGCTTGGAGCGGCCGACCAACGTGCTTTCGTCGGCAGTGTCATGCGGATTTCCGAGGTCGGGGATGCCACTGTGGTGTCCGGCAATGGCCAGCGCGGCGGGAATGTTTCCGTCCTGGATCGCGGCCTTGGCTCCAGCAGTGGAGTGGTCAACGGGCGGGCCGCCCTGCAAGCGTTGCTGGAAACCAGCGCTATATTTTCCGATGTCATGAAGCAGGGCGGTATACGCTGCTTCTGCTTGTGCGCCAAACGCTGCGGCAAAGTTTCCGGCCAGTGCAGCCGTGCTGGTCAGGTGTTCTTCGATGGTCTGAGTGCGGGTCTTGTCATCACTGATGTGCGCGAGCAGCTTCATAAGAGATCCCTCCTGAACGATATGATACCGTTACCATACGAGAAATGGAAGTTGTTGTCAATTGGCATCCTTCCTATAATTTCAGTATAAATTCTGTTGTATCCCATAAATCGTACTTCCACGCTCCCTTCTCAAAAAATCTTGCCTTTTCCCCAAAAAAGGCTTACAATAGCCTCGGCAAACCGAAAAGACAAAGAAACAATTTCGGAGGACAGAGCAATGGCTTGTACTACAATTTTAGTCGGCAAAAACGCATCATACGATGGCTCCACCATGGTCGCCCGCAACGACGATTCGGGTTCGGGGCATTTCACGGCCAAAAAATT
>ERZ1035006.1473-NODE-1473-length-15503-cov-4.093151_pt1 | contig 15503 bp, 14 predicted proteins | sample MGYA00520694_ERZ1035006 | MGnify/ENA primary metagenome ERZ1035006 (study PRJEB33766, sample SAMN09781746) | gut metagenome | biome: gut microbiome | host: Homo sapiens | place: Madagascar | study: EMG produced TPA metagenomics assembly of the PRJNA485056 data... | reverse complement strand
ACGTGTGGATATCGGGACGCTATTAGAAGTAAGGGGCGGCCCTTACGAATCCCCATGTGTGAGCGTGGGGTAGTTCAAACGGCTACGAACAGCGCCTGTTGACCCAGGAAATCTTCAACGACATGATTCGCCTGGGACCGATACAAAGTTTGATCGACGATGCGACAGTCACCGACATTTTGATCAACGGCCCCGATCAAGTTTTGGTGGAACGCAAGGAACTGCCTTTTGGTCGGTCTCGCTTTGTCGTTGACCGACCGCTTTTTTCAGCCGAAAACTCCCGATAGCGACAACGAAAGAATCATATATGAAACCTTAACACCAATCGAAAAGGGGGCATGTCCGTGCGTCCGACGACATACAATCCCTTGCGCTTGATGTAGTCGTTTACCGTGTCCGACAAGAGATTGTCGACAGATCTGCCTGTTTCAATCGCCCGGCGGACATGTGTTGACGACAGGGGCTTTACACCTTCGACAAACTCGGTCTTGGTCCCGTATAGACGCAAAAATCCCGCCGTCATCATAAGCATCCGACGTCGTTCATCCTGTCGATCTTCTTCAAAACGGCCGATCACACCAAAGTCGACTGTTTGCGCAATCTTTCGGCTATTTTTCCACCGACAGACGGATTCGAACACATCGCTTCCCACAAGAAAAACAAGGTGCGCTGCGGGAAACTTTGCATGCATGGCTTCAAGCATATCGCACGTATATATGCCTTCCGGATGACTGCGCTCGATGTCGCTGACTTCGACGTCGGACAAACCCGCTACCGCCAATTCGCACATGCGAAATCGATCCTCAAACGAGGCCGTCGATTCATCCTTGTAAAACGATTTGCCGGTGGGCACCAAAATCACACGATCGAGTTTCAGTTGTTCCAAAAAGCATTTGACGGCAGCCAAATGACCGTTATGGATCGGGTTAAAACTGCCACCGAAAATACCGATGCGTTCGACTTTGCTCATGGTATTTTTGTCTCCAAAAGACGCAGGACGCGAGCGGCTGCACAGGCAGCGCCATAGCCGTTGCCGATATTGAGAACCGAAATGCCCGGCGCACAGCTTGCGAGCATGCTTGAAAGCGCCGTCATCCCCTCGTTGGCAATGCCGTAGCCCACTGGCGAGGGAACGGCAAACACAGGCTTGTCGGTCAAACCGCCCAAAACGGAAGCCAGTGCGGCATCCAACCCCGCGACAACAATCACAACATCGGCTTTGTTGATCTCGTCCATGCGAGACAAAAGCCGCCAGAGACCGGCCACGCCACAATCTTCGAAAACTCGGGTTTCGATACCGAGATATTCGAGCGTTTTGGCTGCTTCCCACGTCACCACACCGTCGGCCGTGCCGGCTGAAACGACTGCAACGCTGCCCTGCTCTTTTTTGGGCAGACACGCACAAAACGCCGTTTTTGACAAAGCGTCGTACGTGTATGCGCGACGTACTTTTTCGGGCTGTGAATCAAATATATTTTTATCAAGTCGTGTGAAAAGGATCGGCCTCGAAGTGTCGCGCCCGTAGTCTTTCAGAAGTGTCGAAAGCGCAACTTCCGACTTGCCCTCGCAAAAAACAGCCTCCGGCAATCCGATGCGCGCTGCACGGTCAAAGTCGAAACAAATGCTTTGAGCGTTGGTTTGCATGGCGGCCTCTTAGGATTTGACGACGGCTTGGATTTGGCGCAACACTTCGGGGATGTTGACGTGATTCGGACACTTGGGCAAACACGCGCCGCAAGCGTCGCACACGTCAGCGTTGACGCCGCGAGGCGGAGGCACATTGTTGTAGTAGCGCTTTAATGCATCTTTGTTACCCGTTAACTGATAAGAGAACCACGAAGAGCCGATGATGCTGCCGATGGCGACCTGCTTGGGACACGGTGCGCAGTTATTGCACCCGGTACAAGGCGTCATGCCATCGTATTCACGGTAACGTTTGGCGGCTTGCCCGATCACCATACGGTCTTCGTAACTGAGCATGCCGATCTTGGAGCGCTTTGCGTACGAAAGGTTTTCGTCCACCTGAGCGATGTTGCTCATGCCGCTGATCACCACACCGGTTTCTTGCATATTCCACAAATAATCGAACGCCCATTCGACGGGCGTACGCTTGGTGCCCGCCGCATCGAAAATGGCCTGCACTTCTTTTGGCGGACGCACAAGCAACCCGGCTTTCAACGGCTCCATGCTGTTGACTGCAAGCCCACGCTCGTAAGCAAGTTTCATACCCAAGAGCCCGGCTTCGTATTCGGTATCCAAATAGTTTTCCATCAACTGGCAGAAAGCCCATTCGGGATTGGCGTCAAGCACCTGTTTAAAAAGGTAGAGGTTGTCGTGAAAGGAAAAACCGAGATGACGAATCTTGCCTTCGGCCTTGTACTTCATGACTTTGTCAAGCACCTTGAAGGGCAGCACGTTTTCGTTCCAGGTCTTGTAGGTGGTGTGATGCAATAGGTAGTAGTCGATAACGTCAGTCTTGAGCGTTTTTCTGGACAAATCGAACATCCTGTCCACATCGGCTTCGCTTTTGACGGCACTTAACGTCAACTTGGTCGCCAACTGCACCTTGTCCCGATAGCCGTTTTCCAAAGCAATGCCCACGGCCGTTTCGCTTTGTCCACCTAAATACCCGCGGGCGGTATCGACATAGTTGATGCCCTGATCAATGGCGTAGTGCAGCATTTCGATCGTTTTGGCCTGATCGACCTTGCCGTCAGGTAAACGTGGCAAGCGCAACATGCCGATGCCCAAAGACGAAACCCATTCGCCGGTTTTGCCCATGCGACGATAGGTCATATCGGACTTGTAGTTTCTGATCGTTGCGAGATCGGGCAAGTCGTCAGAGGCTTGCGCGATTGTGTTGGTCGAACCGAAAAGACCGGCGGTAGCGGTTGTAACAGCCGCCGACTGAATGAATGTGCGCCTATCCATTTTTATCTCCTAAGTGCGCCCGTCGGGATCTTGCGGGCTTTCTTGCGAAAAATCTTAGGCGTGCCGTCTTTCTCCAATCTTTCAGGCAACTGTCATTTTCTTTGAGATTTCAGACATTGTGGATGATCGGCTCGGCCGACAAAAGAAATAGGCAAGTTAACGGTGGAAACAGGCTAACGGCTAAAAGCCAAGAAAATTTAGGATTGCCTCATCGGGATAAACCTTTTGCCCGGAGGTTAAAAAATGATCGTCAAATCTGTGCAAGAAAAACGTGTACGCCTATTTTCTTTGGCGGTCGCACTGACATCGGTTGCCGTCGTTTTTGCGTGCGGCGCGATTCCGATCCCGTTACTGATTCGCTATCGAGAATTCTTTCATCTGACTTCGGGTGACGTTGCCGCCGCAACCGCAGCCTATTTTGCCGGCTGCGTGATCGCTCTGGTATTTCTTTCGCGCTTATCCGACGTTTACGGACGGCGCCCGATCACCGTCGGCGCTATTCTTCTTTCCGTTGTTGCCCTCTTTTGTCTGAATCATTCGCACGGTATTTTTGTGTTTGCATTGTCGCGCCTGTTACAAGGCACGGCAGCCGGACTCGTTTCGTCGGCAACACTGGCTTGGCTTGCAGATTTACTAATGCCAAAGCATCCCTTGGCGGCCTCGGCAGCCGCCACCGGAACGCCCTCATTGGGATTTTGTTTGGGCGCAGCCGCTGTCGGAACCATGACCGACTCGGCACAAAGCGTCACGCTTTTGATCGAAAGTTTCGGTATCGCCCTGGTTATCCTCGTGCCTTTGACTTCAGGTTGTTTGGAAACGGCCAGACATGCCCGCATTCCTGTCAAGTCAATGCTCACACCGCGCATCGGGCTCCCGAAACAATTGCGGCAATACCTCCTGCCAATCCTGTCGGCTTACGGCATCTCCTGGTCTTTTAGCGCCTTGCTGCAAGGGTTTTCCTCGGCTTACTGCGAAACGCTTTTTTCAGGTGACAATACGCTTGCCGCCTCTTTGCTCTTTATCGCTTTCATTGTTCCCAACACCTTGGGTGTTTTGATTCCCGGTAAGCCCGGCGCCGATCATTTGCGTCGCGCCATTGTCTTTTTTACGGTCTCGCTCGGCGGATTCGTCATCAGCAACCTGCTGGGGCAAATCTTGTTTTTTTATTTCTTTACTTTGGTCACGGGCACGGCTTGCGGCGTTGTCTGCGCCGCATCCATGCGCCTGCTGCTGTCGATGTCGCAAGCCAAAGAGCGCGCCCGCATTGTCTCCTTTTGCTTTTTTGCGGGCTATACGGGTGCCGTGTGTGCCGGATTCACCACCGGATTTTTTGCCAGAACATTTTCGGTGGAAACAGTGACGGTCGGCTACTACTGCGCGATTGCGGCAGTGTCTTTCATCGGCCTACAAGCCTTGCGACGCAATCGAGCCGCCACCGATTTTTTAACGCAGTGCGATCCGATGACGACCGCGATGATGGAGAAAAAATGATGAAAAAACTTTTTACATCTTTGTTGCTAGCCTACGGCGTTTCGGCCGGCGCAGCTTCCAACACCACGCTCTCGGGGCTCAATCCCCAAGATTTTGTTGCACAAGTCGACGGAGGCTCGACAGCTCTGTATGTTCTGCGAAACAAGGCCGGAGCCGAGGCCTGTTTTACCAATTGGGGCGGACGATGGGTGTCGATGATGGTGCCCGATCGCAACGGCAAAATGACCGACGTCGTCTTGGGTTACGACAATATTCGCCAATATCTCGATAATCCGACACGCAACTACGGCGGCTTGATCGGGCGCTACACCAACCGTATTGCCAACGCTCAGTTTTCTTTGGATGGCAACACCTACCACCTTGAAAAGAACAACCAAGGAAAACACAGTTTGCACGGCGGCTCCCGCGGTTTTCACACGCGGCTTTGGAAGGCCAATCAACCCGATGCTCAAACATTGGAATTGACCTATCTGTCTGCCGATGGCGAGGAAGGATTTCCCGGCAACCTCACGGTGCATGTTACGTATCGACTGTCCGATGACAATGCCCTATCCGTTCGTTACGAAGCTCAAACCGATCGAGCTACGGTCGTAAGCCTCACGAATCACACGTATTTCAATCTGTCGGGCAAGCTCGATACGCAAATCACGGATCATACGCTTCAGATTAATGCCGACCGTTACTTGCCGACAGACGCAGAATTGATTCCGACGGGAGCCGTCGAAAGCGTCACGGACACGCCTCTGGATCTGCGTCGGGCGACTGTCATCGGCTCTCGAATTGACAGTGACTTTGAGCAAATGGTTTTCGGCGGCCGAGGTTTCAATCACCACTGGATTTTGAATTCAGCAGGCGACATTGCCAAACGCGCCGTACGCTTGACTTCGCCGACAACAGGCATTGCGCTCGATATGTATACAACCGAGCCCGGCACCCTTGTCTATACCGGCAACATGATGCCCATGGAGGGCGACATGGGCAAGCACGGCATCGTCTATCCTCACCGCGGCGCCGTGAGCTTGGAGCCCGAACACAACCCCGACAGTCCCAATCATCCGGAATTTCCGACGACCGTTTTGCGCCCCGGTCAAAAGTATGTCAGCCAAACCGTTTTTCGCTTTTTGCGTCGTTGAGTAATTCCGTCCAATCCTCGACCCGCACATTCAACCGTGCGGGTTAGCCGAAAAAAACGGATCGCACTTTTTTAGCGATCCGTTTTTCGTCCTGCAATACGCCAATCGTCAGATCTTTTCGGGCGCCTCGACACCGGAAAGATCGATCAAGACCGGACGCAGTCTGTCGCCGTGGATGGTAATGCCTGCCAGTGCTTCTGTCAGCTCTTTGAGTTCGGCAGCGGTAAATTTGACATTCACGGCACCAATGTTTTCATCGAGATGCGCCAGATTCGTCGTTCCCGGAATCGGTACGATCCAGGGCTTTTGCGCCAACAACCACGCCAAACTGATTTGCGCCGGCGTGACATTCTTGCGTTCGGCCCATGTCTGAACCAGACGCACCAAGCGCATGTTGGCTTTAAGAGCTTCCGGCGCAAAGCGCGGGTAGAGCCTGCGATTGTCGCTGTAACCGGCGCGATCAAAGCGCGTATTTTCGTCAATCGTTCCAGTCAATAGGCCAAATCCCAACGGACTCCAACAAACGAGTCCGATACCGAGTTCTTCGCACACCGATACCATGCCGCGTTCCGGATCGCGGGTCAATAACGAATACTCGTTTTGCACTGCCGTAACAGGACAAACGGCATGCGCATGACGCAGTGTTTTCAATCCCGGCTCCGACATGCCGAAATGGCGGACTTTACCCTCGCGAATCAAGTCGGCAACGGTGCCGGCCACATCTTCGATCGGCACATTCGGATCGACTCGGTGTTGATAGAGCAAATCGATATAGTCGGTTCCCAAGCGTTTGAGCGAAGCGTCCACCACAGCGCGAATATGTTCCGGGCGACTGTCCAAGCCTCCTGTCAGACGCCGCTCTTTGTGATCGATATCCCATCCGAATTTGGTAGCAATCACAACACGACAACGATAAGGCGCCAGGGCTTTGCCAACCATTTCTTCATTGACGAAGGGGCCGTAGGCTTCTGCCGTATCAAAAAAGTTAACGCCGCGATCTACGGCCGTATGCATGAGCTGAGTCATCTCGCTTTGAGAGCGCGGCGGATTATAGTTGCCACCATTCATCGACATGCAACCCAAGCCGACTGCAGATACTTCCAACGTTCCGATGCGACGCTTGGGCAACTCAAACGACTGAGGCGTATTTTGTGCAAAACTGTGTCCGAGAGGTGTAGCCATGGCCGCAGCCGCCATCAACTCAAGAAACAAAGACCGACGATTCATCGTTGCCGTGATCAATGTTGATTTCGTCATCAGAAAACCTCCAACAAAAAAATGCGACACGTCCGATAAATAAAGAAAATAATGGTTCGAAAACAACCCGTGTCACAGTGTCAGAATAGTGATTTCAAGCGCTTTTCAAAAGACCGATTTCTCTGTTTGATGAGCCCAAAACTCTCGCAAAAACAAAGGTTTTGGACATGAAAAAAAACAGACATCGAAAATTTCCGACATCTGCCTTTTTTCTGTTACAACGCTTAGGCTTGATTATGGCTTGGGCAATTGCGGCAACACGTCCTTAAGCCAACTTTGGGTTTCTCGCTCGATTTCTTCGGACGTCATCCGAGCAACCCAAGTAAAGCCCCTGCCTTCAATGTATTTTGCATTGCGACAAGCGGTGCGCAGCTCTTGTTCGTAGCCACCCGTTGCCGCCTGATCCGTCCAGAAAGCAACAACGGGGCTACCTTGAAAATCCGCCTTTTGCAAAAACCTTGCCAAAGGTGTTGACGTATGACCGTTCCAGACGGGGCCGCCCAAAAATATCGCATCGTATTTGGAAAAATCGGGCATGTCGCCTGCAATTTCGGGTAGGCGGCCGCTGCGTCGTTCGTCCATCGAAACCAGAGCCGTCTCATGCGGATCGGCCGGGTAGACCCGTACGGTTTTGATTTCGTAGATGTCGCTGCCGGTTTGTTTTTGCACGCTTTGCGCAACCGCTTTCGTGTTGCCGCCCCAGGAGTAAAAAACCACCAAGGTTTGCGCAAAGGCCGAAGACGCAGCACACGTCAACATACAGGCAGACAAAAGAGTGACGATTTTTTTCACAATAAGCCTCCTTTAAACGCGCACCAATTCGATGCCTTCATCTTTGCCGAGATTGCGGCTGTATTTGCGCTCGGTACAGTTGTTCCAGTGCTCGTGCACGCCCAAGTTCATGATGCGCTCGCCGTTACCGTTGCGATAGGTTGTTCCCGAGGGTGCGCGGGCAACGCCGCCGGCTTCATGCAGATAGTTTTCCACCTTCGGATTATTGCGAATAACCGAATTAAAGCGCTGCAACGTCGGTTCGTTTCCGAGAAAATCCGCTCCGACCGAATCGATGGCAACCGGATCCTGCGAGAAAAAGAGACTGCTGGTGTAGCCGCCGTTAAAGGGCGCGGACTGCCAGTGGGAGTTTTCCGAGCGCAAGGTGGTGGTGCCACCTTCGCTGGTGGAAACGATGATGCCGTCCAAGAGATACAGCATCGTTTTGGCGCCGAGCAGATAATGGCCCATCAAATCAACCAGAACCGTGTAGCGATTCATGGCGTCGGCCGAAACAAACTGGTGCAGATTGGCTGCCACGGGCGAAGCGATGCGATCGGAATTCATAATCGAACCGAAATGGTTTTTGGCCGTGAGCGTAATGCCGTTGGAGCTGTGGCCTTTCAAATCGGCAAAATTGATCAAATACTCGGCCTGTGTCACAACCGTAGGCAAATAGCTGCGCTCTCCGGAAAAACTCTTGGACCAGATCAAAGGAGCGTTTCTATCGGGTTGACAGTCGTTGGGACTGCCCTCTTCGGACCACTGATAGCGGACGTCTTTAACAAGATCGGTTTTCAAATAATCGAGCAAGATGGAAGTGAAATTGCGAGACGCATCATAGACGGTGATGTCTTCGGAGGCTATGCCGCCGTCTCTCACCATCGAAACCAAAAGCGCTCGAAGCGCCACCGGGTTGGTAAAAGCGTTGGCCGTGTGTGCCGAATTGGGGCCACTCCACCCTGCGCCGTTCATATTGGTTTTGATCGCTATTTTTTCGCCGCGCTTATAACCGACGGCACCCTTGCCGCGCGTGCCGTTATGGTACTTGAAAAGCGCTTCCCACGCCTCGGCCGGCGTTGCTTTTCCGGCAACGGCAGCAATACCGCGATCAACCATTTTTTGGATTCGATCGGCATCGAAATTTTTGGGTTCCCACCAATATCCTTCACTCCAGTGCACGCACTCGGGATCATAAGCCCAAACCACGCGTCCGGGCATCGTTCCGAGGCCTTTGCCCATCGGCGGGTGTTGCGGAAAGAGTCCGTCATAGCCGTCTTTACCGACAGCCGGTGCCGATACGGCCGAATGCACCACAGCAGAACTCAAACCCAACCCTGCCGCTTTCAAGAAATTTCTGCGATTGATGACGCTTGTCATATTTTCTCCCGATCGGTAGCGGCAAGTGTTTTTGTGTTACCGCCACCCTTGGTGAAGTACCCGTTATTTCAAATTGTCCTTAAAGAACTTTTCCAGACGATCAAACGGAATTTTCGTCATATCGTCATACAAATCGACGTGGCCGGCATTGGGCACGATGTAAAGCTCTTTGGGTGCTGCCGCACGCCGATAAGCCGTCTCGCTGAAGTAGCGCGAGTGCGCATGGTCGCCCGCGATAAAAAGTACCGGACGCGGAGAAATCAGATCGATTTGTTCAAACGGGAAAAAGTTCATCAACGCCGCATTGCTCGTAAAGCGCGTGCCTTGATAGTTTGGGTGCTCTCCGCGCGGCGTGCGATAGTAGGAGTAAAACTCTTTGGCCACATCGCTTGCATTTTCAGGCAATACCTTGGGCGTACCGATCACCATGCGAGGCTCGCCGCCTTCGGCTTCCTTCCAGCGTTGTTCGGCAATTTCGGCCAAGTTTTTCTTCATCTGCTCGCGAGAGACGGTGTCTCCCAAGCCTTGGCGACGTTGACGCCCCATGTCGTACATGCTGACGGTTGCCACCGCCTTCATTCGGGGATCGAGTGCAGCAGCGCTCATCACAAAGCCGCCGCTGCCGCAAATGCCCAAAACGCCGATTTTGTTTCTGTCGACAAAGCTCTGCATACCGAGAAAGTCGACGGCGGCACTGAAGTCGTCGACATAGATTTCAGGCGACACGGTCAGTCTGGGCGTACCACCACTTTCTCCGCTAAAGGCCAAATCAAAAGCCAATGCTACAAAGCCGCGCTTGGCTAATTCCTGAGCGTAAAGTCCGGCCGTTTGTTCTTTCACGCCACCGAAGGGGTGTCCGACAATAATTGCCTGATACTTCTGTGGATTGTCTTTGTCAAAACCGGCCGGAAGATATAAATCGCCCGCCAAACGAATGTCGTAGCGATCGGTAAAGTGCACGCTTTGCGAAACGATGCTGCTGTCGATCGGGAATGTTTTGAAATTTTGTTCGGCGCCCTGTGCCATACCGGCAGCCAATGCCAAACAGCAAGCAAGAGAAATTTGTGTTTTCATTTTTTGAACTCCGTTAGCGAGTTTTCGAATCATTCTGATTTTGTGTACCGCGCGCTTTGAGCACCTGATCCAAAACGGCTTTGGCCTCGTCGGCTCGATCGCTGCCCACCGTTTGCAAAACCGTTTGGATAAAGGATTGCATTTGCGCGGGACTCAAGCCCATGTTCATGGCAGCCGACATATGAAAGCGCATCTGCCCTTGGACTTGATTCATGGCCGAAAGTGCGCCGATCGTGGCCAACTCGCGCGTTTGCCAATCGAGAACGTCTCGGGCAAAAATGTCGGCAAACAGATGTTCTTTCAAGTAATTATCGATAGTCGGGGCAAACACCTGATAGCCCGAAGGAGGCGGTACTTCCGTGCGTCCGCCCAAACGCGCGCGCACCTGTGCGCCGTAGGTGTTGCGATCAAAGTTTTCAGGCAAAGGATCGGCATCTTTGCCGAGCTCGTCGACAATGCCGCTCTTTTGGCGAGCGTCCAACGTGCGCATCAAAGCGTTGATGCCGTTTAAGCTTCTCGGAAAACCCGTGTAGGCATACATCTGCACCAACACTTCTTTGATTTCATTGACGCTCAGACCGTTCTCCAACCCTTGAACCAGGGCTTTTTCCAACTTGGCGACATCGCCCTGCGAGGTCAAAGCCGCAATGGCAACCACGGACTGTTGCTTGGCATCGAGCCCTGTTACCGATTGTGCAAAGGCTGCGGGCAAAACGCTCATGGTGGCCAAACAAGCGGCCAAACAGATCGTTTTTTTCATGATTTGTCTCCTTATTGCGCGCGAATGGTTCCCAGACGCGCAATGTCTTCGTCGGTGCGATTGCCGAAGATTTGCACCGAGTTCAGTGCGTTATCAAGTGCACAAAACTCTTCGTGCGTCAAAACCACATCGGCTGCCGACAAGTTTTCGACGATGCGATCAACGCGACGCATCCCCGGGATCGGCACGACAAACGCATTTTTGTGCAGCATCCAGGCCAAGGAAATCTGTGCCGGCGTACACGATTTGCGTTGGGAAAAGGCCTCGATCAACTCGATTAACGGCTGATTGCCCGTGATGTTTTCCGGGGCAAAGCGCGTAATCACGCGCCGCACATCGTCGCCTTCAAAGTGAGACGCGCTCGAGTAGCGTGCACTCAAAAAGCCGCTTGCCAAGGGTGAAAAAGCCAAGAAACCGATACCGAGCTTGCCGCACATGGGGATGACGTCTTTTTCAAACATGCGTTCCATCATCGAGTATTCGCTCTCGACAACCGACAAGGGCGTCACAGCCTGCGCTCTTAAGACTTGATCTGCTGTGGGTTGCGACAAGCCCCAACCGCGCACAAGCCCTTCGTCGATGAATTCGCCCACCCAACCGGCGATTTCTTCCAAAGGACAATCAAGCGGCACGCGGTGCTGCAGCCAAATGTCGACATAGTCGGTTTTGAGCCGCGACAACGTGCCCGTCAACGCCTGACGCAATCCCCGTTTGCTGAGTTTGCCCTCGGCACAATCCTGCCCGGGTAAAGTGACGGGGCTGAACTTGGAAACAATCACGGCTTGATCTCGAAACGGCTCAAGGGCTTTGCCGACAAGCATCTCGTTGGTGTATGGACCGTAACCTTCGCTTGTATCGAAAAGAGTGCAACCCATCGCAAAGGCCTGACGAATCAGTTTGACAGCTTCGTCTTCGCTCGGCGCCTTGCCGTAGCCGTGGGTAAAACCCATGCAACCCATACCGATCGAAGAAACTTCAATGGATCCCAAATATCTCTTTTTCATTTTCGTACTTTCTCACTCGGTTATTTTTGTGTCGACAATGCGTTGTATTGCGCATCGGTCACGGGCTCAAGCCAAACGACGTTTTGATTGTCTTTAACGCCGGTCATCGTCATGTGCGTCATGCCGGTTTGAGGTGTCGCACCGTGCCAGTGCTCGACGCCGGGTGGGCACCAAACGGTATCGCCTGCGCGGATTTCGACGACCTTGCCGTCACGCGTACCGGTGCGCCCGACGCCCGAGAGCACCACCAAACGTTGACCGGCCGGATGTCTGTGCCAGAAACTGCGCGCCCCCGGATCGAACGTGACTTGAGAAACGGAAAAATTTGCCTCCGGCACGGGTCTAAAAAACGGATCGTTGCGCACATGGCCGGTAAAGGTTTTGGCCGAACCGATAACGGAAGCCTTTTGCCCGGCATAAACGACTTCCTGGGAAACGGCGTCGGTTTTGACGGGCTCGGCAGCCTGAACCTGTCCCAAAGTCAGTGCAACGAAAATCGCGGTAAAAGCCATGTCGGAATAAGTCATGATGTCTGTCCTCTCAAATGGATGGTTGCCTTGAAGCCGTGCGACTTTGGCTGCGGCTCCAAGAACCGAAATGTCATTAAGACTGAATGGACGTGTCGCGTGCATTAGCGCGTCCGCCCGTGATCGCGTGCGAGGCCACCGCCTTTTCAAGCGCACTCCACTCTTGTTGCGAATACGAATAGGCGGCTGTCTGCAAGTCTTCGATCAAATGTGCCGATTTGGTCGTGCCCGGAATCGGCACCAACCAGGGACCTTTGGCCAGCATCCAAGCCAGAGCCACTTGAGCTGCCGTCATGCCGCGCGTACGACCGAACTTTTGCAACTCTTCGACGATGGGCATATTGGCTCGGAGCGCTTCGGGTGTAAATTGCGGGTGCGTGGCGCGATTGTCGTTTTCAGAAACAAACTGCGTGCACTCGTTGATGCCGCCCCCTAAAAAACCGCGCAACACGGGCGAATAAGCCACAAAACCGATGCCGAGTTCCTTTAATGTCGGAAAGAGCCGGGTTTCGGGTTCTCGCCACATGATGTGGTATTCGCTCTGAACGGCCGTCACCGGACAAACCTTATGTGCACGGCGCACTGTTTCCGCACTGCATTCGCTCAAACCGAAACGCAGGACTTTGCCTTCCTTGATCAGATCGGCCACGGTGCCGGCAACGTCTTCAACCGGCACGTTCTTATCCTGGCGATGCTGATAGAACATGGCGATGGCTTCGATATTGAGGCGCTTTAGCGAGGCTTCGCACACCTCGCGAATGTGTTCGGGACGCGCGTCTTCCACGCCGATATTGTGTTTGCCGTTGACAAACGTGTGACCGAATTTCGTCGTGATGTTGACGCGATGACGATACGGGTGCAAAGCTTCGCCCACCAATTCTTCATTGGTCCAAGGACCGTAGCTTTCTGCCGTATCAAAAAGCGTGACGCCGCGATCGACGGCTTCGTGCAGCAAACGGATAAGCTGCTTGCGATCGGGATGCGGTCCGCGATGGTAGTTGAGCCCCATGCAACCGAAGCCCACGGCCGAAACGGTCATGGCCTGAGTTCCGCTGCCCAGCGTACGCTGAGCCGGCTTGGGATCAAGCACCGGGGATGCGGGTTCGGCTGCTTGCGTTGCACCGGCAAACATGGGCAGTGCGTTGGCACCGGCCAACATTCCCATACAAAGCATGGTACGGCGGCTCACGGAGCCGACTTCGGAAGTTTGATTGAAGTTTGACATGGTAATTTCCTCTTTAAAGAGCTGCCGACCGGGCAAAGCCGGCAGCATGATGGAGATGACGATTTACTGCTTTTGAGATTCGACGAGCGGGATGCCGTAATCCATGACCTTTTTCTGCGGACCTTGGTGAGGAACGTCACGACCGTCCAAATGCTTGTCGGCAAGCCACTTTTCCAGCAAGTCGGCAATCTGACGATTGTTGAGATCGGCAAAGGCCGCGTGGGTATTGCCCTTGATGCCCATCGAAGGCAAATGCATCAAAGTGGCGTCGCCCCCGTGACGATTGACGGCTTCGACAAACTGTTTTGCTCGGGCAAAAGACAAGCGCCAGACTTCTTCGTTAAAAACCGTGCTCGGCTTTTCGGCGATGTTGTCGCCGTAAACCAAAAGGATCGGCATCTTGGTGAGTTTCATGAACTCTTCCATGGGCACCATCTGCGGCTGCATGATGCGATTGACTGCTTCGATGGGCGAGACGACATCGGCTGGCTTTTCTCCCTCGGGAAATGCGTGTTGCCCCGGTTCATACGCCACGATAGCTTTGACAAGCTCGGGCGCTTCTATGCCGGTGGCCCAACCGAACTGACCGCTGTTGGAGTGCGTCATCAAGATGCCGGGACCCGTTTGCTCAAAAAGTGCACGCACGGTTTTGGCCATAAAAGCGCGATGTTCGGGTGTGCGCGGCAATTCGCCCGTATCGCCCGTTTGCTGACGCATGAACTGATCGATCGTCCAAGCATCGTGCGGAACTTGTGCATTGGCAAAGAACGATGCCGGAGCCGGAGGAATCCAACGCCCCATACGAAATGCCGACCAAACGCCGCTTTCCATGGTTGTCGTCGGCGTATTGTTATCCGGCATTTTGGACTGCGTTCTGCCGGCACGACCGCGTCGCGGTTGATCGATGATGTAAACGGGCCAATCGTCTCGCGTCAAGAGTGCCTGATAGCCTTCGCGACCGTCGGGCGTAGACTCAAACGAGCGCCCCGACTGACCGATACCGTGCCACATCACGATCGGATACTGACGAGAATTTTGCGGCACGTAAAACTGTGCGTAGCCGTGATCGCCGTGAAAGGTTTCACCGTTTTCATTTTGCGTGACGCTTCCGCCGAAAAACAAGCTTCCCATCGTCTTTAATACGATCGGCTTTTGATCGGAGACCGGTTCGGCTGCACTGACACCGACAGCCGAAAAACCGCACAGAGCGATACCGACCATGGCGGCGGCGATTGCCTTTTTCGCTAAGAATTGTTTTGCTCTCATTTTTTTCTCCCGTTGCGAAGAAACGTGTTTTCGATGGGAGAAATCGTAAAGAGCAAGGCTTTTTCTGACGAGACCTATTTCTATCCCAAACTTGCCTTTTTCTCTGACGACTGATTCGGGTAGCGTTGAGCAAACGTGAGCGATTTCATTCAAGTAACAGGAAAAACCAATAAAATCAGTCTTTGACAGGACTTCCAAAGAACGACCGTGCAGAGTATTTCGTGGCTGTTTCTCTCATGGAGCACGCTTTTTCTCTCACCCAAAGGACTGCGCCGGCAGTTTTGTGCTATCACTCGCTTACCTGATACGAACTCTTGAGGTTTTGACAATGTTTAGCAGCGAACGCGTAGATATAGAAAAAGGCAGAGCGACGCTCAGAGATAAGTTATTGCGCTTGTTGCCCGAACAAGGCAACTTTGCAACCGCTATCGACGGCGTTGCCATTCACCGCTTCAATAGCGACAGCGCCCCTCGCCCGCGCTTTTATAAGCCGATGCTGGTGGTGGTCGCGCAAGGGAAGAAATGGTCCAAAATTGGCGACTACGAGCAGGTTTACGGCGCTTATCACTGTTTTGTGTCGGGCATTTTGATGCCGATTTACAGCTGCATGCTCGATATTTCGCCCGAAAAGCCCTATCTGGCATTGTCGCTTGACTTGGACAAATCCATTTTGGCCGATTTGGC
>ERZ1035006.1471-NODE-1471-length-15508-cov-83.518346_pt1 | contig 15508 bp, 18 predicted proteins | sample MGYA00520694_ERZ1035006 | MGnify/ENA primary metagenome ERZ1035006 (study PRJEB33766, sample SAMN09781746) | gut metagenome | biome: gut microbiome | host: Homo sapiens | place: Madagascar | study: EMG produced TPA metagenomics assembly of the PRJNA485056 data... | reverse complement strand
TACTTGCGCAGAGAGAGGCTTTCGCTTAAATCTGGTTTCCCACGATCCTGTAATATGATTTTGAAGTGATTTTAAACACAATATAATAAATGATTACAAACACGATAAATGTAACAAGCAGACATCCTGCAAACAATGATGTGTTCGTCAGATTCAACATTGCAAGCAGTCTGGCCATCATCGGAAATGCTGCAAGCGTATGGATGGCTGCAGTCACAAGCGGCAGGAAAAAGACGATGCGTACCTGCGACCGGATCGATGCCTTCACCTCACGGTTGCTCATTCCGACTTTCTCCATAATCTCGTAGCGTTGCTTATCCTCATACCCTTCCGAAACCTGTTTGTAGAAGATGATCATAACCGTTACCATAAGGAAAATGATTCCAAGATAGATACCGATAAAGAAGAATCCACCGTAGATTGCAAAGAATTCCGCCCTATTTGCCTGACGGCTCTCCACATAGTAATCCTTCACATCGGACTGTTCCTCCTTGGATGGCACAAGTTGCTTTCTGACCGCTTCGCCGAATGCAGCTTTCTGCTCGTCGGTGCCCGCAGGATCAATCCCTATGACATCGTTGTACTGATTGCCTCGGATCGACGCTGCATCGGCAAACAGATTCTGCAGTGTCTCCTCGGAATCTACAACCACGTAATAATCGTCCTCCAGCATGCTTGCCATATAATTATCCTGTGTGGAGGCAAACACATGCGAATCCGCAACCGGAAACGAATGTCCAAACAAAGTAACCGTGTCTTTGTCATATTCCTTTGAAGCGTAAATGTTTACTTTTCCCTCCGGCACCTTCGGAACATCTGTTTCCGTAAATGCATCGTCCATCTGGATCAGGCTGTCTCTCGTGATCAGATTAACAAGCGACATCTGTCCATCAAAACTGACCCGGTCCGCCAACGTAAAGTCCGCATTATCGCGGACTGCCAAAACATGCACATACTGATAATGCCGGAAATTTTCTGCGAAAACCTTCTGATCTTCCAGAATCTTTCTGATTTTTTTCTCATTCTCTGCCGGTACATCATTCTTTAAATCTTCCTGCAAAGCATTCACATCCGAATACTCGGTGTACAATGTAGTCTCCATCGGATAACGCGCCGCAAGTTCATCATCCACGCCCGCATACATACTCACTGTCATGGACACCATGACGAGTACCATGGTGGAAAGGATACAGATACTTGCCAGTCCCGCCGCATTCTGCTTCATACGATAGATCATACCCGATACCGCGGCAAAATGCTTCGGATGATAATAGAACTTCTTATTGCTGCGCAGACCTTTTAACAAAGCGATACTCCCCGCGGTAAAAAGCAGGTAGGTTCCGATCATAACCAGTACGACTGCAATAAAGAACATTCCAAGAACCTTGAGCGGATTTTGCGTCGTAACCGCAATATAGTAAGCGACAGCAATACATGCCACCCCGAAGATGGTGCTAAACGCTTTGGTCTTCGGTTCCTTCTCCCCGACATTGCTGCCACGGAGCAGTTCGATCGGGTTTGCAAGTCCGATCTGCATCAGATTATGCACAAGTGTCAGAAAATACAGAACACCGAACGCAACCAGAGTCAGTTTGATTCCGGAACCGTTCACAGAGAACATAATGCTTTCTTTATACTGAAGAATGCGATACAGAAGCATGAGTATCAGTTTTGAGAATACAATTCCGAATGCCAGTCCCCCGCCGATTGCGAGCAAAGCAACAAACAGGGTCTCAAGCCCCAGTACTTTCGCAATATGGCGTTTCTCCATGCCAAGAATGTTATACACACCGATCTCACGTTTTCTGCGCTTGATGATAAAACTATTCGTGTAGAAAATAAAGATATAGGAAAAAATCCCCATTACACCAACGCCCAGCGCAAAGATTATACGAAGGTTTCCCGCGCTCGGCATCTTGTCGAGTCCCTTGTTTCCGTTTAAAAAGAGGATCAGATAAAACATCGCCACCGTCATAATACCCGAGAGTATATATGGAAGATAAAGCGGCTTATTGTTTTTCATATTGGTTTTCGCCAGTTTTACATACAGATTATTCATGTTTCTCACCACCTGTCGTCAAAACGGTCAGTGCGTCAGAAATCTTAACATACAGCTGCTCGTTCGTCATATTGCCGCGATAAATCTGGTGGAACACTTCTCCATCCTTGATAAAAAGTACACGGTTCGCGTGACTTGCCGCCTTGGTACTGTGCGTTACCATAAGGATCGTCTGCCCATCCTCATTGATCTGGTTAAACAACTCCAGCAGTTCTCCAGAAGCCTTAGAATCCAATGCTCCTGTAGGCTCATCTGCAAGGATCAGCTCCGGTTTCGTGATGAGAGCGCGCGCAACTGCTGCCCTCTGCTTCTGTCCACCAGACACTTCATACGGATACTTGTCAAGAATCCGATCGATGCCAAGTTTGATTGCGATCGGCATCAGCCACTCCTGCATCTGTTTATACGGAACCTTGGACAATACAAGCGGTAGTAAAATATTGTCTTTCAACGAAAAATTGTCAAGCAGATTAAAATCCTGAAATACGAACCCAAGATGCTCTCGCCGGAACATAGAAAGTTCCTTTTCCTTCACCGATACTAGATTCTTTCCATTAATGCGAACTTCACCGGCAGTCGGCTTATCCAGTGCTGCTAAAATATTAAGAAGCGTTGTCTTGCCGGATCCGGACTCACCCATGATCGCCACATATTCGCCCTGCTCCACCGTAAAATTAATGTTGGAAAGTGCCTGCACCTGATTTCCACCGAACCGTGTCGTATAGATCTTTTTCAGATTACTTACTTCTAAGATTGCCATTGTTTTACTCCTTTTTACCTCGTTGCCTGGGCAATTTGGAATTCCCTATGAGGAGATTTCAAAATTGCTTAACTTCGTTCTTACAGGAATCAGTGTAGCAAAAAGCCGAAATGCGAGCCATCGAATCAGCTTACATTTCGACCTCCAATCTTACATTTTTGTAAGGTATCCTATATCATTTCTGAAATCCGATCCATACAGTTGTTCCCTCGCCCTGTACAGACTCCATCCGGATCGTGTGTCCCAATTTCGTCAGCACCAGCCTGCACAGATACAGACCGATTCCTGTCGATTTCTTGTCCGCATGTCCGTTATAACCGGTGTAACCTTTCTCGAAAACACGTGACAGATCTTCCGCACGGATTCCAATCCCGTGATCAGCAATCTTAAGATAATCCACATTCTCTTCTGGCACCGTCTCAATCACGATCTGCTGCCCTACACGCGAATATTTGATTGCATTCGACAATATCTGCTCGAGCGCAAACGCCACCCACTTGGCATCTGTCGTTACCATCACATCCGTTCCCTCATACTGAAGCGGTATATGTGCGCGCACCATGAGTCCGGCATATTTGTGGATCACTTCGCGCACAATATCATCCAGCCGGAGTTTTTCCAGGACGTAATCATTGCCCGGTGTATTGACTCGCTGGTACTGTAGCGCCATATTGACATACTGTTCGATGTCGAACAGTTCCTTCTCTAACTCAGCCTGCACCTGCAACGAATCTGTCTCTTCCGCTCCGCTCGCAATCACATCCCCCTCTTCCAACCGATTTCTCTGCACCTGTTGAAGCAGACGCATCGCTGCGATCGGCGTCTTGATCTGATGCACCCACATTGCATAATACTCACGCATCTCTGACTGATTTCTCGCGTAGGAAGCAGCCTCTTCCCTACGTTGCAAATCCAGATCTTCGATCATCTCCTGGTACAGCTCCTCATATGCATCCTTTCTCTCTGGAAGCACGACCTCCTCATTTTTCAGACACTTACCGCATTCCTCCAACCGTCGTACCCTTCGTGCGTAGTGTAAATAACCACTCACAAATACAACCGCACATAAGAAAATCTCCACCCCAGCAAAATACAGCAGGTCCGTTAGCGCGACATGCATCAGAAACATATAAAATACACCAAACACCATCATCGCGATCGCGCATGCCATCCAAAGACGATTTCTTTTGATATATGATCCTACCAATTTCATCCGATCCGGTAACCAATCCCTTTCTTCGTAATAATAAAGTCCTCAAGTCCGATCGTTGCCAGCTTCTTACGCAGACGATTCACATTCACAGAAAGCGTATTTTCGTCCACATATGCATCGTTCTCCCAAAGCTTCGTCATAAGCGCATCGCGCGATACGATCTTCTCCTTATTCTCAAACAAAGTCTGCAAGATGCGAAGTTCATTCTTCGTCAGTTCCATCTTTTGATCCTGATAGGATAATGTCGCATCTGCAAGATTTAATATTGCTCCATTGTGTTCACTCAGGCTCGCGCTGCCCGCAAAATCATAACTTCTTCGCAGCAAAGCCTGGATCTTTGCAGTCAGCACTTCAAGAGTAAACGGTTTCGCCACAAAATCATCGCCACCCATACTGACCGCCATCACAATATTCATATCATCTGACATCGATGACAGAAAGATGATCGGCAGCTGCGAGATCTGACGGATCTGCGTACACCAATGGTATCCATTGTAAAAAGGCAGATGAATATCCATCAGTACCAATTGTGGATCAAACGCAGCAAATTCTTCCATCACTTCATCAAAATTCTCCACACAATGAACGGTATAATTCCATTTCTCCAGATGATTCTTCACCGTTCTTGCGATCACTTCATCATCTTCCACTATAAAAATTCGATACATCATAAACTCCTTCGGACTTATCCGAGTATATCAGCTATTCTTTATTGCCACTGTCCTTCTTCGTAATTCCCGGCACCATCGCCGCAGGCTGGGTGATCGCCGTACCAAGTATCATTTTCACGATCCACACAAAGAAAACCATAACAAGAATCGGAATCAGGCAGGTCGTAACAATGAGTACTGCAAGTCCGTCAATGAATTTGTTCAGCATATACTTGAATTGTTCTGTTGCAATACTGGCAGTATCCTTTGCCTGTTCGATTGTATCTTTTGCTTTATCCACAAGTCCTGCGAAGAAACCTTCATCCCCTGAATTCTGATTGGATTCTGTACTACTTTGGGCATTTTCCTCGGTCTGACTGATCAGATTCTCCGTCTCCGCAAGCGTCGTATCAATCGACTCCTGGTACGTGTTATAGATTAATTGAGACACGTGCACACTCACAGGAATGACTGCATAGACTGCCAATCCGAAGATCAGAATCTTTACCCCGAGTTTCCAGAAGAAATCTCTCCGGATTCCAAAATACAGAGCAATTGTAATCATTGCAGCCGGTATCAGCCACCGGAAGGTGAGTACTCCCAGAATCGTCAGTAAATATTTCTCGAGATAGATTGCAGAAACCACAATCAGGAAATATCCGCTTAAATCGGTCAGTTTTTCCGCAATTGGCGTACCGGTATCGCCCGGTATCAGTGTAATTGCAGCAGAAAGTGCCGTTGCTCCTGCGCATAACTCCAGTGCAGTCGTCTTCTTTTCATCGAGGTATGTGATCGTTTTCTTGTTCACAGTGTATTCCGGCGAAGAATAATTTTTCGTCAGTACAATATTCGACACTAACGCGATCACAATACATAGCACAATCATAACAATTCGAAAAATATGGTTCTCTTTTATTCTTTTCTTATCCATGCTCTCACCCTCTGTTGTTCCTATTCATCCGATTTTCTGTCAACTGTTCTCTTCTTTATTCTATCGCAGCCACTCTGTAACACAAGGGCTACTGTACTTGTTTCTGATCCGCAAGATAGTTTACCGCAGAAAGCGCCGCAACATTGCCTTCTCCTGCCGCCTTAATGTATTGATACGGAGCTCCCGTGATATCACCACACGCAAAAAGCCCGGCAATATTCGTCCGGCAGCCTCTGTCAACAATCACCTGATTATTCTCAATCTGCAGTCCCGGAACCAGTTGTGACGGTGCCACCTGATCTCTCAGTATAAAAATACCATCCGTCGGAATACTTTGTTCCTGCAGTTTAAGTACCAGATGATCATTCTCTTTTTCCATTCCAACCGGTGTCACATTCTGCAACACCTTCACTTTGTTATTCCAAGGCGAGAATTCCTGATACATCGGAATATAGATTACTTCTTCTGCCAGTTCCGCCAGGAAATCAGCTTCCTTTTCCTCATCCCTGGAGTATCCGATCACAACCGTCCTACGCCCCCGATACAACGCACCATCGCAGGTCGCACAGTAGCTTACACCTCTTCCCAGATTTTCCAGTTCTCCCGGAAATGGTTTGGCAGTGGACATTCCGCAGGCAAGGATAACCGTGTCTGCCTCATACATCGCTTGATGTCCCTGAATCGCGAAATATTTTCCCATCGCATATACTGCGTTCACTTTGTCCTCTGTGATCTTAATCTGCATCTGCTCCAGATGTCTCTGAAACGCCTTCTGCATCTCTTCTCCCGACACCTCCGGAAGTCCAAGATAATTCTGAATCGTATGCGCCTTATTTACTTTGTCACTCAGTAACTTGCCTCCCAACAGAAGAATGTTCTTATTCCGCACCTTCGCTGTAATTGCGGCTTCCAGTCCCGCCGGACCGGTGCCTATAATTGCTATATCGTATCGAGTCATCCTGTTTCTCCTTTACCGTTTCTGTTATCTATTTCTTCTCAATTTCTGGAAGATTACCCTATTCAAAACTGCTTAATGTTGTCATTTTGTCGTAATACGCTTTATACCTGTAAATCGTTCGTTCACTGACATTATTACGTTTTGCAATCTCCACCATAGTCATACCGCTTTCATAACCATCAACAAAATCATTGTATATTGCCATCCATTTTGCATTGTGTTTCTGCCTTCCGCTTAATTTACGATTTTTATAATATTCCAGTTCTTCACGTAATTTGGCATTCTCGTTTTCTAATTCTTCAATTCTTTTTATTGCCTCTTCAAGTGTTGTCACATTCTTCATCCACCCATTCCTCCACTCATGCCATTATCATTTTGTCTTTATTATATGTTTCTAATCCGTATTAGTCAATATGGTTTTGTCATGCCATATCATTCTTATAACAAAAAATTTTCACCCGAAAAAAGCTGCCTATTTCCAAATACACTTGAAAATAAGCAGCTTAGCCGACTTAGATATCTTTTCTTTGAAGTTGAGTCACACACTCATTTTGGTATACAGCTTATCATAGATAGTGATTTTTCCTTTTATTGTGCTTCCAAAATGTTGTTTTCTGACCTTTTTCATATAGTCTGCTCATATAATCTTAATTCACCTTTTTGGTTTTTTGCCTGATATAATGCTTTATCTGCTCTGTCATACAGAGTTTTTGTATCCTCATTTGCTATTCTTTCCGTACCACCGATACTCAAGGAAACATTTAATTCCGGTATAATTTCTCTCATATAGCTCAAAAATTCTTTCTGAATCCCCTGCATAATATTCATGACATCTTTTTTATTTATGTCAGCATGAAAAAATAGTATATACTCATCTCCGCCCAGCCTTGCAAGAATTGACTTATCACCTGCTTGCTTTCTCATAATGTCAGCAAGTTTGATCAACACATTATCTCCAAACAAATGCCCTTTGGTATCATTTACACTCTTAAAATTATCAATATCGCAAATGAAGAAATATCCGCCTGCCTTTCTATTAAATTCTTTCTCCATCAAACTGACTGCATTTTTCCTATTATTTAGTCCTGTCAATGAATCATACCCTGCCTCATACTTTAATATTTCCTCTCTCTTTAACTGTTCTGTAATGTCCGTCATAATACTGATCATGGCTTCCCGCCCATCATTTGTAATGATTTTTCTTCCAATATCATTTACCCAGATAAGACGATCGTTTTTGCCCACAACACGATACACTATCTCATATTCGTTTTTTTCCTGCATCTGTTCCCCGATACTTTCTTCTACTCTTTGCTGATCCGCTGTATAAATAATATTCATCATCTTTTCATCCGTTACAGCAATTAGTTCTTCATAAGTATATCCAAGAATTTCCAACATTTTATTATTAATGGTATATAGTGGATAACCTTCTTCCAGATATCCACCCATAATACCTCCCGGAAGTGCATTTGTCACAAGTTCCGTAAGTTTTTCTTCGGATTCCTTCGACAATGTTCCTACTACACCTTTTCCGTAATAAAGCGGAAAGAATGCACCTTTTTTCTGATCGTGTTCTGGGGTAGACATATGCAGACTTGCAATTTTCCATTCATTGCCATCTTTTACACAGGTAGAAGTAAGTCGGGAATGTATTTCCGTAATTTCATTTTCGGCCTTTAATCTGATGTTAAAAACAGCTAACTGTGTACATATACTCCCCCCTCCCGAAAAATTTTGCATATAATCACAAATCTCATATTCTAATGCATTTGGAAGCTCCTCAAATTCACTTAACAACAATTCACGAAGCTCTTCTTTATTCCTTGAAATTTCTTGCTCTCCAGTTCCCACCGAAACAACATCTTCTGTAAGAATTGCCAGTGTAGCTTCAAGATTCCGTTCCGTCAAATAATGTTGAAAAAATTTTTCTAATAATTTCCTCATGCTGTCTCCTTTTAAAACCAATTTTTCTATTTAGGAAACTCCTACCAGATAAAACACCACTTGTTTTTTATTCTGATTAGAAATTTTTTGGATATATATTGATACTTTAGTATACAATAAGGCAGTAAATTTGTTAATGTTTATTCATTAATTGACTTGTTTGCATTGTAAATCACTTGTTTTTTATCCCTTACTCTACTATAATCATTTTTGAATATATGTCTAAAAGCAAAGGAGAGCTGCCATGACAGCAAACGATTTAATTGATAAATCCATCCACATTATCACCGAATACTACAATAACAATCTCCAACCCTATTTTGACAATATAAGCGAAGATGTGTTGTGGATTGGTCCTGCTGAGAGACAGGAAATACGGGGACGTGAACAAGTTATTTCCACATTCTCAGCAGAGGTACACGGACTAAGCTTCACGATGGGATCAATACGTGCAATCTGTATTTCTCCCAGCAAAACCGCACATGAGGTTATCCTGCAATATGAAATCTATACCCATTATCCTGATGGAAATACAGATTTACACAATCAAAGGATTCACTACTCCTGGTACAAAAAAAAGGTACGCACAGAAAGTGGTTCTGATTTCCGCTGGGAGATTGCTGTTCTTCACATCAGTAACGCATGGCCATACGACAGCAGAGACACCATTTATCCGATACACTATCAAAGTTTAGGCTTGCCGGTACATTTGGTTGAAAAGCCGGAGCGTTACATGACTGTCACAGCCAATGACATGAGTGTGCACCACATTCCAATAAACCATCTGCTATATATTGAAACGATAAAAAGAACTGCAAAGCTTCGTATTCACACAAGCACGGATACCATTATTGTAAATGGCACACTCCCGGACTTTGAGAAAACATACTCTGATTTCCTGCTTCGCATTCATGCAGGTTTTCTCATCAATCCTGAATGTGTCAGCAAAATTGAACGATTCACCGTTACCATGTCAAACGGTGTGAAGCTTCCTGTTCCCGAAAAAAAATATACCACCATCAAACGCCTGATACTCACAAACTTACAATCCAACTGAGTAATTTGAAACTCCTGATTCCCATTGCATCGGTGTTTTGCAAGAAAACTGTGTATAGTACAGGACTCTGAACGATTTGTTCCTACCTAGATGTGTTTCCGAAGCCGCAGTCCAATACGACTGAGACATTCACACCATCTGAAATTGCTCCCATACTTCTTCTGATACAAGAGCTTCATGTAAACCATCTACCAACAGATAATCGTCTTTCTTAACCTGCCTGCTTTCGACACTACTCCAATAGCATTTGTCTGTTTAATCCCGCCTCACTTCTAACCGCCTCGAATTGCACACGTTTAAAATCCGGATTGTGAAGTTCTTCCCAGACCGCCAAAAACTCAACTGTATTCCTGTTTCCTTCTCTGGCTTTTTGCTCACGTCCTGCCATTGTCTGTACTCTTATGTTCTCACGTTCCATCTCTGCTACAGCAGCAATAATAGATATAAGCAGTTTACCGGCTTCTTTTGAGCTGTCAATTCCATCTTCTACACAGATAAGATTGACACCATAATCCTGCATAAGCTGTAAAGAGCTGAGCACATCCGCATAAATTCCTGGCGGCCTTTTATATTCTTACCGAAATGTCCTTCATCAGAATATTCTCCAACAATCTCCATATCTTGAAATTCTGCATATTTTCTTAGCTTGTCTTTCTATGCATCCAGACTGTATCCATCAACCTGAATTGCTGTAGACACACAAGTATATATGTAACATCTTGTTTTCTTTTTCAATAATCTCACACTCCTATTTCGGTAATACTAATGGCGAATTTTTCAATAATCCTGCAATAACAGAGTTGTATTTGGCTATTCCGTAATCCTCAACGATGCTTGTTATTCTAGCACCGGCATCCTTGGAAGAAGCACCACACAGAAAGACTCTCTCATCCGCCGTTCCATAGTCCAACACGATAAACCGATCATGGAATATGCCACCAGTCTTCTTCATTGACAGTTTTACAGTTGGATATTCCTTACGGAAATCCGTATATTCTATGTTGTGAAGTTTATTATTTCCAACATTATCGCTAAACAAAATAATATTTACTCCTGTCGGAGAATTCTTAAGATGTACCAGCGTTCTTAAACCAATGTAATTATCAACCACATATATTGATGACTTTGCCTGCCTGTAAATAGACTCGTAAACCTCATCCGCACTACTAAATTTTGCATTAAACATAAGCCATTTTTCATCATCATCTGAAATAAAACTGTTCATCATATCCGCAAGTTCAGATTTCGTCACTACATCCTTCAAGCCTTCTGCAACATCAGAAATCTGTTTTTCAAGAGATATCATATCAGAATTGATTTTGCTGATTTCAATTCTGTTATTTGCAGTCTCCATGCTTAACTGCAGTAATTCTCTCTGACCGATTAAATCACGATTTTCTAATATGTAGTCTTTCATTCTTTTGAATGTTTTCACAAGTGCTCTGCTTTGTTGAATAGCAAGTTCTCCTCGCAAAACAGTCATAAGCATATATACTCCCTGCTCCGTAAAAACATAAGGTTTATATTTTATGTTTGACCCTCTACTCGCCTTCAAGGTGAAATTTTTGCACCTTGAAAGTTCTTCAACTTCTTCATCATTTAATTCAAACATAAAATCATCGCCTTCAAACTTTGCAATATTATTCTTGACCTGTCTCTTAAAATTCTTCGTCTCATACCCATATATCTCTGCCAAATCTGTATCGAGCATTACTTTTCTGCCTCTAAATACATAAAGTCTGTCCTTCATGTATTCCTCATTAATCTCAATTATCTTGATTTCTTCTTTCTTATCTTCCGCCATAAAACCCTCCGTTTATTTTTGTCCGAAAGCATCATATCTGACCATTTTGCTGATGCCAGTAAAATGGTCTAGTGTTCTGTTTTGGTGATTTTGTCATAATACGCTTTATACCTGTAAATCGTTCTCTCACTGACATTATTACGCTTTGCAATCTCTATCATAGTCATTCCACTTTCATAACCGGCAACAAAATCATTGTAAATAGCCATCCATTTTGCATTATGCTTCTGCCTTCCGCTTAATTTACGATTTTTATAATATTCCAATTCTTCACGTAACTCGGCGTTTTCATTTTCTAATTCTTCAATTCTTTTTAATGCTTCCTCAAGTGTTATAACCTTCTCCACTTCATTGTTCCTCTGTTCATGCCATTTTCGTTTTGTCTATATTATATATTGCTAATTAGTATTAGTCAATTTGATTTTGTCATACTGATATATTTCCAACATTTCATAAATTTTTCACTCTTTCCCTTCCTGATTTATGAATTTATTTTCTCAGATTTTCTATACCGATTCGGTATATCCAAGATGCTGGAAAAATTTTATTTTTATCAATTTTTCCAACATCCGGGACAAGACATGAAAAGAATTTCTCTTTATCTCATGGCAATATCATGGTAATCTATCTGTATCTTTAAAAACGAGGAAGATGCTATGCATACAAAACTTACCATACCAGAAAGACTGAAAGATTTAAGAGTCTCAGAAAAAAGAATGTCGTTGCAGGAGTTATCCGATGCTACCGGTATCCCTAGCTCCACGCTTGGCAATTATGAAAAATATAATCCAAGATTATTATCCGAATTACTTACCCATGAAAATTTTAGGAAATTCATGACTGACCTGGAACTCTATATTGATGGATTTAACGATAAGGGAATTCAGATAGCGAATGCTTTTCTTGATGTGATGAGAATGTAAATTAACAGAGCTTGGTGCCGATTCTACTGATTCATTTGCAAGCGTATTTGATAATTCACACATTGAGTCAGAGCAATATTATATGAATATTCTGTCAGCAGACCTAAAACCGATTGTCTCTGACCTAAGAAGCGCACATATGAAAGATAACAATACTGCCAGCGACATTGACTATCAAAGCATGGTCAAAAATATCATTGATGACTTTGCAACTCAAATACCTACTACCGCAGCGGAAGAAAAGCAGACATAAGACAGTCACGACTTTTGTGGTTCTCCCTGTTTAGAGATTTTCTCGCCATCGGCAGTTGGAAAAGTTCCCTCCATAGCCATGGTGCGAAGATAGGCACTAAGATTATCCGTGCCGGACTCCATCATTCGCTGCTTGATGGCAGCAAGCTCTTTTTCGTCCACAAAGAATTTGACCTGTATCGGTCGCTTGCGATCTGCTTTATTCGGCATAGGTGTCTCCTTCACTCATAACTGACAAAATCCTGCTCAACCAGCGCATAATCAACCGATGATTGAAGCCGACCGAACTGGTCTTTCCAAGAATCGATATTGGTTCGTACCTTGCGGAATCCAAGTAATTCGTAAACGTGCTGCGCTCTTGTGTTTGTCAAGTTCGTATCGAGGATGATTTTGGCATAGCCGTTTCTGAACAGCCAACTGATCAGCATACTCAAAACCTTCCTGCCAACACCACGGTTCTGACAATCGGTTTCGCAGATCTTAATGCCAATTTCTGCAACTCCATCTGACGCATTGTGGTAATTGCACTCGCCAATCAGACGGTCGCTTTCTTCAACGACCAGAAGACCATTTCTAAGCCCTTTTACAACTTCTTCCTCGGTCGTTCCCAGGCCGTTGGGAAAGCCTGCGTGTGCCATCACAGCACCATCATTCCACCAAGCGGCAAGCTGCTTCGCATCGGTAACCTCGGCTTGGCGGATTGTTAGGTTTTTATGTTGTATTCTCACTTGGTTACTCCTTGCCCTGTCTCCCGACTGTTAGTGTGTACACATATTTTATCACAAGGATAGCTCTGTTTTCAATAGAATACTCGGAATTTAACACCCTAAAATGTAACTTTTCTGCGAATGAAAGTTGATTTTCAGTTTCCACCGTGTCGAACATACTCTGCATCGAAATACCCGCCTATCGACTTCACCTTTTTCATTACCCTTGCTTTTCAGCGCAAAAAACAGGTGATTCTCAACCCTTAGATGCAAAAACAGGCAGCACCCAACCAAAGTTGAATGTCGCCTGTTTTGTCCAATCCTGTTTCGCAGTTGCCGATTTCGTACTTTTCTCAAATTACTGTCTTACCGGCACACGCCGAAATGGAGCCATTTTCGAATTCCGGGGGGCGCTTTTCGCCCCCAAATAGTGATAGTGGGGGCACTTTCTGCCCCCACTCAGGAAATATTGCTAAAATACAGTTTAGATTCACCATACATACAACTGGAAGTTGTCAGTCCAAAATCAGGACGCCTGCGCAATCGGACATTTGCGTAAATGAAAGGTCTGGAAAATCTTTTCTCAGTTCCTCAACGACAAGGTAGATTTCATCATTATCCCATGTGTCTCCTGCCTTCAATTTACACTGTTCTAAATCCTTTCGTGTTTCAAAGGCAACATCGCCGATTATAATTTTACCGTTTTCTTTTAAGTAGTTACGCAAGTCTAAAATGAAGTCGCTCTTTTGCGCATCCGTCAAATGATGCAGAGAGTATGTCGCAACAATATAATCATAACGAAAGTTACGCAATGGTTCGACAAGTCCTTTTGAAAAGTCCCCTTGATATAAATGCGCATTTGGCATTTTCTCAGATGCCAACGCAATCATTCTTGATGAAAAGTCCTGCCCATAAATGGAACAGCCTCGCTCGTATAGTTTTGCCGTTAATGTGCCTGTTCCGAATCCAATATCCAGCACAACGGCATTTTCAGTTCTCATTATGGTCTGAAAAATGAACCCAAGTACCTTTTTATAACCGGCAAAAGGGTATGTGTTTTCCTCATCAGAAATGCCGACAGTTTTGTCATAGCCATCAGCCCAAAGGTCGAACTCTATGTTGTTTAGCATACTTACTTCCTCCATAAATTGTTAAGGAAACAATCGGAGTTGGTGTAAACGAAAAAGCAGTCTTGCGGTTTTATCAAACTGCCCTTTCGTTTACATCAATTTCGATTTTTTCTTGGTGAACAAAGTCGCGTCCCTTTCGCCACTATCTATGGGAATTCAATCTTTGCTCTCTTCTATAAGTTTATCATATCTCGTGTTTTATTGACAGCTGGTTTTTGCCAAAAGAATTATTTTTAGGTATGACAAACAGACTCCCTTTGCGGAAGTTTTTTGAAGTATTCAGTTGTATATTTTAACATCTCATATGCGCTAAAATACTGGTAATAATTGCCATTGCCTATTTTATTATTGAGAAAAAGGAAGCTGCGCCACAGCCTTGGCAGGCCATCGCGCAGCGATTTTGTTCAATTGGAAGTTATCTATTTCTCCTCTTCGTTAAGACCTAGTTCATTACATATTACTTGCTATCCCTGATACCTTATTCTTTCAACCAGCGTTTCCTTTTTCAGATTACTGCTTAAAACACAGGAAAGTACAATCTGCAACAGACCGACCAAAAGAATCATAATAAGAATTGGTACGATTGGAACATGATAGATATTCATTCCAAATATTCCATTATGTTTTGCATAGGAAAAAAGTGCATAGCCGAGCGGCAGACCAATGATCAAAGCTACGCATATGGTACCAACCGTAAAAATCAGTCCCTGTAACTGCAGGCATAAATTTAATTGTTTATTTGTCATACCCACAGCCTGTAATACACCATATTCCTGCTTTTTTGTCGTAATATTCATGATCATGGTGTTTGCCATATTCATAAAACCGATGAGTCCTACAACCGCCATAAACAGATAACAGCCAAGCTTCATCATGCGGGCTGCAAATTCTGCAGATTGTAACTGTGCATGATAGGTATCCATTTTTATATGCGAAGTATTAGAAATCAAAGTATTCAGACTCTGTTCCACAGATGCCACATCTTTTTTATCACAGTCCACCCACAGATAGCCATAGGCTGTTCCTCTCGGATTCATGGAACGATATACACCTTCCGGAATGACAAGATAAGTGTCCGCACTTACAAAAGATCCTGCAATCTTTCCCTGATAGGTAT
>ERZ1035006.1468-NODE-1468-length-15535-cov-3.711047_pt1 | contig 15535 bp, 11 predicted proteins | sample MGYA00520694_ERZ1035006 | MGnify/ENA primary metagenome ERZ1035006 (study PRJEB33766, sample SAMN09781746) | gut metagenome | biome: gut microbiome | host: Homo sapiens | place: Madagascar | study: EMG produced TPA metagenomics assembly of the PRJNA485056 data... | reverse complement strand
TTCAATAGCCACCATCACGCGATTTGGCTGAAATCCATCACGTGATTTGGCTGCATTTTATCGCGCCGTTTGGCCGTTCATGACCAAAGCAACTTGCAGATTCCGATGCTCGTCCGACAAACCATCACAGCGTATCGGTCAAACGCCGCAGTTTGAACGCCGCCCGATGCTTATCGTTTTGAGCCTTAACCAAACGCGCGTGTGCGGTTTGTCGAAGCGCTTCGGCATCGAGCACTTCGGTGTGCTGACTTAAGCCCGCTGCGTAGCGGCGAGACGATACCCGCAGATTTTCCTCGGCCGACTTCAACGATGCCTCCGATGCGGTTTGTCTGGCACAAGCTTCCTGCCAGGCCAACCAGGCGTTTTTCACGGCAAGTTTGAGCATCGACTCGGCTTCGAGTGTGCGCTCTCTCAGAGCATCGGCTTGACGTTGACTGACTTCGGCACTCGCAGAGCGAAGTCCGCCGTCAAAAACATCCCACTTCATCACAACGCCTGCCACCCAGCCGCTGTCGTCCGTAAAGTAGCGATTCGACTGGCGCATCCAACCGCCCACCAACTCAATTTGAGGTAGGCGAGCGGCGTTTTCCGAAGCAGCCGTTGCACGCGCTGCACGAACGTTTTCTTGCATGGCCGCAAGTTCCGTACTTGAAACTACGGCCCGTTGGGTCAGTTCGGCAAGACTTTCATGCACATCGTCTGCGGGCAACTCGGCCAAATCGACTGCTTGATCGAATTCGCGATCTAAGAGTCGGTTGTAGGCTGCTTTACTCGAATCCAAGGCACTTTGCGCGGCGATCACGCGATCTTCGGCGCCCATCAAAGCCGCTTGGGCGGCATAAAGTTCGTTTTTAACTGCCATGCCCTTTTTAAGCCTTGCCTGAACTTGCCGCTCATGCGCCTGAAGCGCCGATCGATGCGTCTGCGCAGCTTTAAGCACCGCTTGTGCTTCGATCACGGCCGTGTAGGTAACGGCCGTTTGATAGCGTATGTCGCTTATCGTGGCTAACTCGGCATACCGACTAGAACTCGCCACCGACTGCGCAGCCTCAATGCCGTGGGTGATACGCCCGCCGGTAAAAAGCGGCACGGCCGTCATGGCCGAAACCCCGGTGGTGGAGTCGTCCATGATCGGCAACTCCATACCCAAGGCAGTCACACCGAGTTTGTCTTCCATCCGGAAATGATTGGCCGACAACGTCACCACAGGCAATCGCCTGGCTTTGGCCACTTCGAGCCCTGCTTGTGCGGATTGACTGACCTGATTGGCCGCTCGCACCGGACGGCTTGCGGCAACCGCCGCCTCAAAAGCTTCGGAAAGCGTTTCTGCTACGGCGCTTTGTGCGCAAAAAACCGCAAGCGCAACTGCCAACATTGTCCATCGCATTTTCGTCATACCGTTTTTTCCTCAAGCGCATTGTTGTCATCCTTAGTTTCTGTATAAGGATGGTGCGCGAAATACCCGTAAAGCAAAATGGGCGTCAAAGCCATTGTCAAAATGGTCGAAGCGATCGTGCCGAAAATAAACGAGCAACCCAGGCCGCCAAAGACCGGATCGACCAACATGATGAGGCTTCCGAAGACGATCGCTAGCGACGTTAACAGAATGGGGCGCAAACGCACGGCGCCCGCATCCAAGACGGCCTCTTTCAAAGGCAGCCCCATCTTGAGGTAGTCGACGACAAAGTCCGAGAGTAACAGCGAGTTCCTGACCAAGACGCCTGCCAACGTCACCAACCCGATCAAGGAAGTGGCCGAGAAAATCTGTCCGGTCAACCAGTGTCCCGGCATGATGCCGATAAAGCACACGGGGATGGCCGACATCACGATCAGGGGCAAAATAAAGGAGCGGTAATAGCCGACCAAAACCAAAAAGATCGTGATCACGGCAATGGCAAGTGCAATGAAAAGATCGTGGTAAGCGTCTAGCATCATGCGAATCTCTCCGTCCCACAACAGTTGAACGGGCGCGCTCGACAAGTCGGCTCTAACGGCCTTTAAACCCAGATTGCCGGTCACAAGACTCAGTCCGTAGCCCGCACTTATGCCGTTGAGGCGTCGATCAAGATCCAATACGGCGTATGCCGGTACGGAATTGCCGAGTTCGCCACCCACCATGATCACGGGCGTGCCGTCTTTGTGCATCAGGTTGTGTTCGGCATGCTTTTCGGTGACGCGCACCAACTCGCTTAACGCCACGTCTTTGCCTTGAATGTTTTTGACCGTCAACCCCGCCAAGTTTTCGGGATCGATCTTGTCGGCGTAATCGGCTCTAAGAACAATCGGTTGCGCTTGGCGTTCTCCCGGCACATGCACGTAGCCCACTGTTTCGCCCGCCGTGAGTCTGCGAAGCGCCAATGTCACTTGAGCCGGAAGTACGCCCGCCAAAGCGGCTTTTTCCTGATCGACCTCAAAGCGCGCCTGACGCACGTCGGTCGACTCATAAGTCATCGTCTCGACCATATCCCAAGTTTGGCGGAATTCTTCACGCACTTGAGCGGCGAGCGGTCGCAGACGATCGGTGTCGTAACCGTAGATTTCAGCCAAGACGCTCGCGCGTTGCGGCGGTCCGGGAGGATCCTCCACCACCTGAATCGTCGAGTCGGGATAGCGTGCGGCAACCGGTTTAAGATCCTCGCGCAATTGACGGGCGATGTCGATCGAAGAGCGCCTTCCCGTTGCTTTATTGGTTAAGTTCACGCGCACTGCGCCGATATTGGAGCCTTTGGCAATGGAGCCGCGAAATAGCGCCGTAAAGTCGGGTACGCCCGAGTCGCCCGACCAACTCAAAATGTCGACGGCTTCGGGAATGGTTTTGGCAATTGCCGCCACATCGCGCACGGCGCGATCGGTGACTTCCAAGGGCGTACCGTCGGCCAACTTGATCGTGACGTTAAACGTATTTTTGTTGTCTTTGGGTAAAAAGCCCGTTTCCACCCCGAAAAAGGACAAGTCGCCGGCCACGCCCTGCGGTCGGATAAATTGCCATGCGGGCTGCAGGATCGCTCCCGTCATCAAAATCCCGATCAGAACAAAGACACCCACGGTCGGCCACTTGCGCCCGATCACATAAGAGGCCGTCTTGTGGTAAAAGCGCCCCAAGCGCGAGAGTTCGGGCGCGTTCGTTTTCGATGGCGTTTGCTTCGGTTTGGTCTTTAAAAACCGCACGGCCAACCAGGGCGCTACCGAATAGGCAATGATAAGCGACGAGAAAACCGCTGCCGGCACCATAAAGCCGATCGGAAAGAAGTACTGCTTGGGCATGCCGGTCAATGTCGGAATGAGCGTATAAAAAACGATCATCACGGTAAAGGTCGCAAGCATGGTGGGGTAGCCGATTTCGGCCACCGACAGTGCCGCCAGATAGGATCGGTTGCCCGTGGGGTTGGCACTGTAATGGCGCTCGATGTTTTCAATCACCACAATCGAGTCGTCGACCAAAAGCCCCAGAGCAATCACAAAGCCGAAAAGCGTCACGCGGTTGATCGTCAAGCCCGCAAATTCGTTGACAAAAAGCGTCATGGCCAGAATCAACGGAATGGTGATGCCCATAATGCAAGCCGAGCGCAAGCCCAAAAAGAGCCACGTGATCACAAAAACCGCAACCACCGACACGCCGATGTGTTCGATCACCGTGTTGACGGCATCATTTGCTTTGTCTCCGTCATTGCGCGTGATTGTCAATTTCACGCCCTCGGGCAGAAATTGCGCTTGCATTCTCTCAATGCGCTCAAGCATCGCGTCAACGGCCGTGACGGCATTGACACCCTTTTTCTTGGCAACGGCAAAGGTCACCGACGTTAAATCGCGTCCCTGCGTCAATGCCAAATCGGGTGAAGACGGCCCCGGCGCCCAACGCGAGACGACCGTTCGCTCGGAGGCGGCTCCGTCGCCCACTTCGGCAACGTCGCGCAACAGCACCGGACGATCTTTGACATTGGCCACAACCAGATTTTTGAGGTCTTCTGCCGAGGTCAAAAAGCCGTCATAGCGCAATTCGATCCCGTCTTGGGCTCGCGCCGTATCGCCCAAAGGCGCCGAGAGGTTACTCGACATCAAGGCCAAGCGGATGTTTTCTGGCAACAATCCGAAGGCAGCCAACCGTTTGGGATCAAGCGTGACTTCAAACTGGCGCATGCGCCCGTCCCACACGTAGGAGGACGACACTTCTTCCAAGCTTTGCAAGCCTTCTACAAAGCGTTGTGCAATGCGCCTTAAGGCATAGTCGTCATAGTCGCTTCCTGCCAACGTCACCGTTAATACGGGAACGTCGTCGGCATCGGCACTGATGATTTTGGGGTCCGTTGCCTGTGCCGGCAAATCCTTTCGACCGCTTAAAAGTCGGTCGTAGAGCTTGACCAAACTCGCTTCTTTGTCTTCGCCCACCTTAAACATGACGCTCACGACAACAGCCGAATCCATTGCCGTGGCATAGACGTGATCGACACCGGGAATTTGGTTGATGAGCCGCTCGACGGGTCTGAGAACCAAATTCTGCATCTCTTGCGGCGTTGCGCCCGGCATTGTGACAATGACGTTGGCCGCGGGCATCGTAATCTGCGGATTTTCTTCGCGCGGCGTACTCAAGACGGCATACACACCCGCAATCAGGCAGGCGATCATCAAAAGAATCGTCAGTTTGGAGCGAACAAAGTATGCTGCAAAGCGTCCGGGAGCGTTCAGATTTTCTGTCATGGTTTCACCCTTTGGCTATCCGGTGCTATCGATTTGTCGGCAAAGGTTTTTCTTCGGGCTTCATGCGAATGCGATCGCCGTCAAAAAGGAGCGCTTGGGGCTGCGCCACAATCGTTTCGTCGCCCTTAAGGCCCGCGATCACCTGCACTTGCCCGTTCTCGTCCGTGCGCCCCAAGCGCAACCATTGGAAAAGCGCTCTGTCGTCGCGAATCACGAAAACGCCTGTCAAGCCGCCGCGTTGAGCCAAATGTTTTTCATCGACCCAAACGCCGGTTTCCTGCGCGGCACCCGCAATACTTGCACGCCCGAACATGCCGGGCAGACAACCGCAATCCGTGGGCAAACTCAGTTTGACCAAGCCCGTTCGCGTCAGCGAATCGGCGGAAAAGACGACGCGCTCCACGTTTGCTTCAATGGCATCTTTTCGCGTATCGAGTTTGACCGAAGCCTTCTGACCGGGCTTAACCTCGTTTAAAAGCGAAACCGGTACATGCACTTCAAAAACGAGCCCTTCCAAGGACTCCAAGCGCAAGAGCGGCACACCGGGCACGGCCAACATGCCGGGCTCGGCCGTGACGGCTACCACGCGAGCGTCTTCCGAGGCTCGAATCGTCGAGTCGGTCAGGCGCGCCTTGGCTTGTTTGAGTCGGGCTTGCGCAGCTTTGAGCGCCTGTTCATTTTGATCGCGCACCAAACGCACTTTTCTGACTTCGATTTCGCTGGCGGCTTCTTCACGGTAAAGAGATTCGAAGCGCTCCAAATCGATGGCGGCGTCTTTTAGGCGCAATCGGGCGGCATAGACATCGCTTTGCGCTTGCGTGAGGGCCGAAGCCACATCGGATTGATCGAGTTCAACGAGCACGTCGCCCTTTTTGACCATATCCCCTTCGCGATGACGCACGGCCGTGACGTAAGCGCCCAGACGTGCGGCAACGGCAATTTTTCGAACGGCTGCAACGGTGCCGGAAAATTCGCGTGCACTCCCGTCGCGCACGACGACGGTCGTACTTTGAACGTCTTTCACGGTTTCTTGCGTTAAAGCGGTGTCTTGCGGCTGATCGCTGCAACCGGCCAAAACCAAACATGCCGCAGACAGAAGTGCCCAATATGCTTTTGACATGTCTTTCTCCGTTTTAGATTTTTTCATCTTTCTCGGCAATGCCGAACATGGCCATCAAGTTCTCAGCCAAAGTATCGGGCACCAACGCCCGATCCTGCCAACCTTCAATGTTGTCGCCCATGTTGGCCACAGCGTAAGGAAAAACGGCTGCGGCGATCACGGAGATGGCGCTTTGGCAAGGATCCCTTTGCGGCCAAACTTCGGCGGCAATGGAGCTGAAGATTTCGATCCCGTGACCGAAAACTCTTTGACCGAGCAGTTTTCCGCGTTGACGATCTTCGTCAAGCAGACTCCAAAAGAGAAGTCGACACAATTCCCGATCGTTGTTGAGATCCACCGCAAGCTGTTTGACCACGGCAGCCAGTTGAGCGCGCGCATCGCTTGAGCTTTCTTTGGCAGTTTTCAGACGCGAAACCGGACCTTCGGCCACCTTTTCCATTACAGCCAGATAAAGCGCGTCCTTGTCTTTGAAGTGATAGTAAAGCGCGGCTTGCGTGACGTGAAGCGCCGAAGCGAGTTCTCGCATCGACATGCCTTCGTAACCGCGCTGCGCAAACAGCGTTTTGGCGGTAGCGATCAAGCTTTCTTTGGTGTGTGCACGAGACATAGATTCGAAATAAAAGAGGATTGATACGAATTATTTTAACGATCGTTCAGTAAGCCATCAAGTTTTCGTTAACGCCTTTGTTATCGCCCTCGCTAAATTCTGTCACGGTACGATAACGGACACTTCGATGAGAATTCGGCAAATATCTAAAATTGGGAAAAAATCAATGCTTTTTAGAGAACGCAGTCGCAAAAAACCGACTAGAATTCAGCCTTTGACGCAGTTTGAATCGTCAAAAGAATGCGATGCGCTGTTTTGCACAAAAGACAAAAGCAAAAAACCTCGAAAACACATTCGGTCTTCGAGGCTTTCGTCCCCTCCGTTTAAACGGAAAGCATGCAATTCGATTTAGCTGGTGCCTAGGACGGGAATCGAACCCGTACGCCTTGCGGCTGCGGATTTTAAGTCCGCTACGTCTACCAATTTCGTCACCCAGGCAACAGACTAGAAAGCGCATTCTACAAAAACTCAGCGAGCCCGTAAAGGTACGAGGCTAAATTTTTTTGTGATGAAACGATTTTTTTATTGGGTGCCACTTTTGGGACTGGCCACGGCAAGCTTTGCCGCGGACACGGTCAACATCGCACCGATGGATTTTTCTCAGGCGCGCGACTTGGCGCACGATCGAGCCGACATGCTCAAAATCGAGCGTGCCGAAACGGCGCGTCGCGAGTCCGAAGCGCAAAGCGCCAGGAGTCTTCATGGTCCCAAGTTGACGTTGGACGCCAAGCAGGTTTGGGGCCGCAAGACGATCGACTACGGCAGCGTCACCCTGGGGCAATTTATGCCGGGAGCCGCCGGTCAACTTGGTGGTATGGCCAGTAATCCTCAAACAAAACCTTTGGCCGAAATGTTAGGTCCCATTTTCACCACCCCGGTTGATCTCAAGTTCACCGACAACTTGGACGGTCCGCGCGCCACGGTCAATTTGGAAATGCCGATTTATATGGGCGGAGCGATCAACGCCAAGGTGCGTGCTTCAGACGAAGCCGTCTTTGAGTCGCGCGCTCAAACCCAAGCCCAACGCGATCAGATCGACACGGAACTTGCACAGAAATACTTTGCCGTGCAGTTGGCGCGCTCCGTCGTCGCTTTGCACCAAGAGCGTGTCGATCAGCAGGAAGACGAATTAAGAAAAGCCCGCCGCTTTGAAGCCACGGGTATGATCAGCAAGCTTGAGCGCATGACGGTGGAAGTCAACCGCGATGCGGCCAAACGCGATTTGCTCGCTGCGCAAACCGATTGCCGAGTGGCCGAAGCCGAACTCGCGGGTATTTTGCGCGAAGAAACGGTGGGCGAATTGTCGGACCATATCTTTGTGTTGACCGGCAACATCGGCACGCTGTCGGAGTGGCAGCAAAAGGCTTTGAGAGCAAGCCCCGTGCTTCAGAGCGTTCAGGCCAAGACCCGTCAAGCCGATCAGGGCGTGATTGCCGCCAAGGCCGCCTGGCACCCGCAGGTCTATGCGTTCGGGCAAGCCAACCTCATCAAACACTACTTGGCCATTACCGAACCCGATTGGATCGCCGGCATCGGCGTGAAATTCACCCTTTGGGACAACAAGGACAGAAACGCCGAAATTGCGGCGGCCAGATCCGTTGTCACCAAAGCGCAAGCCGCCCACTCGGAAGCCACGAACAGAATCAACACGGCAGTGGAAACGGCCTATTTGCGAAGCTCTCAGGCCCGAGACCAATACCGCTTGACGGCATCTACTTTGGAGCTTGCCCAAGAAAACCTGCGTTTGCGTGAAAAGGCCTTTGGCGAAGGGTTGTCGACGGCCGACGAAGTCAACGACGCACGCAACAAACTATTGGGCGCCGAAGTCGCCCGCCGCTTGGCCGCCTATCGCTTTGTGGCTGCTTGGGCGGCATTAAACGGCATTGCCGGCACCATGAACGAATTCGTCGAATCGATCACGCGAAACGACAACATTATTGAGAAGTAACCATGTCCGAAAAGAAAGATTTTCCGTTAAAAGCCGTTGCCGTCGCTGCCGGTTTGGCATTGGTCGGAGCCATTGCCGCAGGTCTTTGGATGGCGGCCAATCCTCCCAAGCCCCCGTTTCAGGGGCAAGCCGATGCACGCGTGATCGAAGTCGCGCCCAAAATTCCGGGGCGTATTGCCGAAGTCTTGGTTCAAGAAGGCGATATGGTGAAAGCCGGCGACATTTTGGCACGCATCGACATTCCGGAATTGACCGCCAAGCTTGAACAAGTCAAGGCGCAGCAGGCTGCCGCACAAGCAAAGGCGCGTTTGGTCGACGAAGGTGCGCGTAAAGAACAAATTTCTGCCGCCAAAGCGCAATATGAACGCGCCTTGGCAGGCGAAATCTTGGCGCAAAAAACGTTTAAGCGCGTCGACACCCTCTTTAAAGAAGGTCTGGTCTCTGCTCAAAAGCACGACGAAGCCAAAGCCAATTTGGACAATTCCCGCAATTTGATGCGTGCCGCCAAGAGTCAATACGAAATGGCCGTGACCGGCGCGCGCGAAGACGAAAAGGTCGCGGCGCAAGCTCTGGCACGCCAAGCCCAAGAAGGTGTGGCCGAAGTCACGAGCCTGACCAACGAATCGCAGTTAAAGGCGCCGCTCGCAGGCGAAGTCTCGCGTGTGGTTTTGCATGCGGGCGAAGTCACGCCTGCAGGCTTTCCCCTTGTCACGCTCATTGACCACAGCGACAAATGGGTAACCTTTAACATTCGCGAAGACGAGTTGGCAGGCATTGCCGTGGGCTCGATCATGAAGGCTCGCATTCCCGCTTTGGATAAAACGGTCGACTTCAAGGTCTACTGGATGAGTCCGCGTGCCGACTATGCCACGTGGCGCTCAACGCGCCAGTCGACCGGTTACGACGTTCGCACTTTCGAAGTGCGTGCGCGCAGCATGGAAGAACTCAAAGACCTGCGCCCGGGCATGAGCGTGTTGGTGGATCGTTAATTTTCGCCGAGTACGAGTCATGCGCGCCCTACTTCAGTCGACAAAGGACGAATTTGCCTATACGCTCAAAACGCCTTGGTTGTTTGTGACCGGCGTTTTGTTGCCGCTTTTTTGGGCGGCGGTTTTGGCATGCATCTTTTCGGCGGGCCTGATGCGCAACTTGCCCGTGGGCTTGGTCGACAACGACAATTCTCCGGCAAGCCGACAAACCATTCAGGTCCTCGAATCGATTCCTTCGGTCGACTTCATTCGTTTCGATTCGGCAGCCGCCGCCCAAGAAGCCTTGGCAGCAAGCCAAATCTATGGGCTCACGGTTTTTCCTCAGGACTGGAGCACGAAGTCTGCAGGCTCTCGCGCGGACTCTGCGATTGAACTCTATTTAAACCGCAGTTACTACGCCATTGCCGTGACGTTGGAGTCCGATATCAAGCTTGCCTTTGCCAACATCGCGACCCAAAAATTTCTTGCCTCGGCCGCCAAAACGGGCGGAGGCTTGCACGGCGCGCAAGCTAGGGTGGCAACGGTTTCGGCCGACGTTTTGCTCTCGGGCAACCCCACGATCAATTTTCACGCTTATCTTTTGGCAACCCTGATTCCCGGGATGTTGGCCTTGGGGTGCGTTTTAACCTGCGTGGGCGTCTTGACGCGCGAATGGCGCAAAAAAGCGGTGACGCAACTTTTAGCGGGCGACAAACCGCTCGGAGCCGTTTTAGCGGGGCGCCTGCTTTTCTGGGTGGGGCTCTATAGCGTGTATGCCGTGGGTTACGTCGCCTGGTTTGCCGGCTGGGAAGGCTGGTCTCCGCAAGGCAGCCTTCTTTATTGGTGCATCGGCGCCGTGCTTTTGATGTCGGCTATGGGGGCGTGCGCATTTCTTTTTTCAAGTCTGGCACCTTCGTGGATTATTGCGCTGTCGGCAGCCATTTGCTACATCGCCCCGACCTTTCCCTTCACGGGCTTTTCGTATCCGATCGACTCGATGGATGTTTATGCGCAAGCTCTGTGTCAAATCTTTCCGCTGACGTGGTTTTTAAGATTGCAATCGTCGCAATGGGTTTTGGCAAGCGACTTTGCACATACGGCCTATCTGCTGTCGATCATGGCGCTTTTTACCTTGGTGCCTGCCGTGATCGGTTCCCTCTTTATCAAAGGCAACTTTGCACGCAAAGCCAAAAAGGAAAACGAAGTCGAAAAGCCCGAAGATGCGGCGCCGCAAGGATTCTTTGCATTGGCGTTTCACATCATCAAACGCGGGATCACGAACCACGACACCTTCATCATCTTTGTGGGGGCAACCGCCTTTTACCTGATGTTCTACGCTTGGCCCTATGCCAATCAACAGATCACGGGGATTCCGACGACAGTGGTGGACTTGGACAGATCGTCGGCCTCGCGCGAAGTGCTGCACCGCATCGAGTCGCTTTCCATGCTCAAAGTCTCGCAAGTGACGACCGATGCCGCGCTTGCGCACGATCTTTACAAAAACGAAACTGTGGCAGCCGTCATCACGATTCCCGAAGGGTTTGAAAGTCATCTTTTGTCGGGCAAACAAACGGCCGTGCGTTTGACGGCCAACGGCGCCTTTCCGGTCAAGAGCCGCGCGGCGATGGCAAGCCTCATGACCGTTGTCAACGAACTCGGTCAAGAAGCGACGGCCCTTAATTTAGTGCGCGCCGGTGCGGGAACGGATCAAATCAAGACTTTGCTGAATCGCCCGGTGGCTTTGACCGATCAGAGCCTATACAACACTTTGGCCGGTTACGCCGCCTACATCGTGCCTTTGGTGATGCCCATCATTTTGCAAGCCGTCATTTTGATGTGTTTGGCCATGACCTTGGGCGGGTGGCTTGCTAAAGAAAAAACACCAGAAATTCTCAAGACCGTTTTGGGCAGCGCCAGAGGTTTGGGCGCATTTGTCGTGGGCTTTTGGATGTTCGGCTTGGCATGGATGCTTTATGCCATGGGGCCGGATTTTGCGCTTTTCAATTACACGTCTTTGGCCAATCCTTTGGGGACCGTGATCATAGCGGCACTTTTGATCGGCGCCGTCGTTTTCTTCGGACTTGCCGTGACGCTCATCCTGAATTCCAACGCCTACGCCGCGCAGTGCTTGGTGTTGATTTCGGCGCCTGCCGTGTTCCTGACCGGCGCCGTATTTGCACCCTTTGATTTCTTGCTGCCCGCAAAAATCGTGGCCGATTTGCTGCCGACGACACCGGGTTGCATTGCCATGGTAAGCGCCGCGCAAAACGGAGCCTCCACCCTGTCTTTGATGCCTTATATCGTGCATCTGGTGTTACTCAACATCGGCTACGGAGTTTTGAGCATTTGGTTGGCGCGCAAACGCGCCCAAGAGCGCGGCATCGTCTTGCGCTAGAATCGGCAAAAGTATTTTCGAAACCGATTAGCCCCATGACCGCCCGAATCGAACGCCTCAAAATTTACGCTGCCGAAAGCTTTGCTGCTCTAAAGCTTGACGATGATGACGCCCTCAAGATGACGGTCGACTTATTTGACGTGCGTGCCTGGCGCTTTTTTCAAGCTTCGCCCAAAGGCTTTTTCGAGCAGTATGCCGACGACTTTGTGATTGTGAACGCTCAGGCTGTCGATGCCTTCTTGGATAAGGCTGCCGCGTTTTTGGAAGACAATCTCTTAAGTCGGCTCACGGTCTGCGGACGCTTTTCTCGCGACGAAGTCTTTCGGTTTTCCCAAGCACACAAGGATGACGATATCGGCGTAGGCGTTCATTTCTTACCTTCGCCTCGTGCCGTTCGTGCTCAGACAATTGAAGACCTGGTCACGGGCTTTGCGCTCAACGGCTGTTATCGCGATCGCACGCATCTCATTGCTTCGGCCGGCATGTCCGAAACGGACAAGTCCCCGGCCCTTTATTGGACGGAAACCTTCAAGCGTCTTTTGATCGAAGACATCGTGCCCGAGCTCGGCATTCGCGATCGCTCTGTCTTTTTTGCCTTTATGAAGGCGCTCGCCAAAAGAACCGCTCAGGGACTCAATTGGGCATCGATTGGAAGCGAAGTCGGGATTTCTGCGCCGTGCGCGCGCGACTGGACGCAGTTTTTAGCTTCCGTGGGCGTCATCGACCTCATTGAGCCCATGTCGGCACCGGCACCGCGCCGCGCCAAGATTCGCAAGAAACTTTATTGGACGACGCCGGGGCTTGCGCTTTGGCTTTCCGACAATATGACCTCGCCCGATGCGGCCGCGCAATCCGCACTTTTGGAAAACATCCTTTATTTGGCAATTAAAGACGCCATGCCCCAAGCTCAGTTCATGCACTTTTTGGATACGAACTATGTGAAAGCGCAGCTCATTGCCTGTGAAAACGGTGTGCGCCGGGCTTACTATTTTGCGTCTGAGACCTTTACCGAAAAAGACGCGATGAAAAGCTTGAAGTCGCTTTCCAAAATCGATTTGATCGATTCTTATGCTTTTTTGATTTCCGTGAGCGAAAACACGGAAGAACTCGCTACAATCGCAGAACTACACCTCTGAGTTTTGGAAAAAAACATGAAGAAACTACTTGCTCTGACTGCTTTGACCGCAACCGTTGCTTTGACCGGCTGTCAAGCCATCGAAGAATTCGCCATGCAGGACTATAACGTCCAGACGATCGACAACAATCTGTATTCGGTTGAGGTTTTTATCCCGACCGAAAGCCGCGTGGTCTACGTGCGCGAAGCTGCTTTCAATCGCGCCAAAGACTATTGCTCGACCAAAGATCAGGGCGCACAGCTTTTGGACGCCTATTCCGAACAGGTCAAAACCGGGGGCTCGAAAGCCAAGGTCGTTTTCCGTTGCGTGCACTATCTGAAGGCGCCCGAGAGCTGATTTTCCTCACCTTTGCCCAAATGCAAAACGACTCGCTTCCGACAAAGGAGACGAGTCGTTTCTGTTTTTTAAGGCAGGCGACAAACCTGCCTCAACAAGATCGCTTTAAATCTTCTTGAAAACCAACGTGGCGTTCGTGCCGCCGAAGCCGAAGTTGTTCTTCATGGCTGCATTGATTTCGGTCTTGACCGGCGTATCTTTGCAGACGTTTACGCAGCATTCCGGATCTTGGCTCGCGCAATTGATCGTCGGAGGCACGACCTGATCGACCAAAGCCATGATCGTAAAGATGCTTTCCACGCCGCCGGCGCCGCCCAACAAGTGGCCGGTAGCACCCTTGGTGGAACTGACCCAAAGCTTGTCGGTATGTTCGCCAAAGACGGCGCGCACGGCCTTACTTTCATTGATGTCGCCCACGCTCGTCGAAGTGCCGTGTGCGTTCAAATAGGCCACGTCTTCGGGCTTAAGACCTGCGTGCTTTAAAGCCATCTGCATGGAGCGCACGGGGCCGTCGGTCGAAGGCGTCGTGATGTGGTGCGCGTCGGCCGACAAACCGTAACCCACGATTTCGCAATAAATCTTGGCGCCGCGAGCCACAGCGTGATCATAGTCTTCCAAAACCACGATACCGGCACCTTCGCCCATCACGAAGCCGTCGCGATCCAAATCGAACGGACGGGAGGCGTGTTCGGGATCGTCGTTGCGACGGGAAAGCGCATGCATGCTGTCAAAGCCGCCGATGCCCACCGGGCAGATCGTGCCTTCGGTGCCGCCTGCGACCATCACGTCGGCGTCGCCGCGGCGAATCATCCAACTGGCTTCGCCAATGGCATGTAAACCGGTCGAGCAAGCCGTCACGGTCGTGACGTTGGGGCCGCGCAGGTTGCGCATGATGGACAATTGGCCGCCTGCCATATTGCTGATGCAACCCGGAATCATGAAGGGAGAAATGCGGCGCGGACCGCGTTCAAGCGCATTTTTGTAGTTGTCGCAAATGACTTCCAAACCGCCGATACCCGAGCCGATCAAGCAACCGGCGCGAGAGGCTTCTTCGTCGTCTTCGAACTTCAAACCGGCGTCGTCCAAGGCCTGGCAACCGGCCACGGCGGCAAACTGCACGAAGCGCCCGTAGCGACGCGCTTCCTTGGCATCCAATGCAACCGTCGGGTCGAAGTTTTTGACTTCACCGGCAATACGGCAACCGAATTCGGATGCGTCAAACAAACTGATCGGTCCGATACCGCACTTGCCTTCCAACAAGGCCTTCCAACTGGAAGCGACATCATTGCCGAGCGGGGAGACCATCCCCAAACCGGTAACAACCACACGGCGCATTTTTTTCATTCCTCTTTTGATTTGGTTTTGATTTCGTCATCCCGAAAATGTTTTTATGCGGGACACAACGAAGAAATATTAGCCAAAAAAAGGGGCGTGACGCCCCTTGTGTGATATCGGTCAAAACCCTAATGAGTCGGACCGTATCGGACTCATTAGGCCTTGACGTTGGCCTTGATGAAGTCGATAGCCTGCTGAACGGTGCGCAGGTTTTCCTGCTGTTCGTCAGGAATCTGAACCTTGAAGGCGTCTTCCAAAGCCATCACGAGTTCAACCGTGTCAAGGCTGTCGGCACCAAGATCTTCGATAAACGATGCTTCGTTCTTGATGTCCTGTTCATTCTTGCCAAGCTGTTCGGCAATGATCTGCTTGACTTTGAGTTCCAAATCTTCCATTTCGGTCTCTCCGAATCTATATCGATGAAATAACGATTGCTTTTTTTGGACAAAAAGCAACCTCGAAAATTTTTCAATCTAAGGATTTTATCAGGGTTGAAGCGTTTGCGCACTACCCCATAAACATTCCGCCGTTCACATGCAAAACCGTGCCCGTGATATAGCCGGCGGGCTCTGAGGCCAAAAACACGACGGCAGAAGCCACATCATCCGTTTTGCCGAGGCGTTGCGCAGGAATCTGGGCAAGGAGCGCTTTTTTGTGTTCTTCGGGCAAATCTTTGGTCATATCGGTGTCGATAAAACCGGGGGCCACGCAATTGACTGTGATGCCGCGGCTGGCAACTTCACGCGCCACCGACTTGGTCATGCCGACGACACCTGCCTTGGCGGCGGCGTAGTTGGCTTGACCGGCGTTGCCCATAGCACCCACCACCGACGTAATATTGATGATGCGACCGAAACGCGCCTTCATCATGGGACGCATGACGGCGCGCGTCAACTTAAAGACGGCCGTCATGTTGGTGGCAATGACCGCAGCCCAAGCCTCGTCCGACAAACGCATGGCGAGCATGTCGCGCGTAATGCCGGCGTTGTTGACCA
>ERZ1035006.1466-NODE-1466-length-15569-cov-9.776589_pt1 | contig 15569 bp, 14 predicted proteins | sample MGYA00520694_ERZ1035006 | MGnify/ENA primary metagenome ERZ1035006 (study PRJEB33766, sample SAMN09781746) | gut metagenome | biome: gut microbiome | host: Homo sapiens | place: Madagascar | study: EMG produced TPA metagenomics assembly of the PRJNA485056 data... | reverse complement strand
CTTCGGTGCAATATCAGAATAAGAGCGTGCCACCTCATTAAGTTTTGAGCCACCGCCACTATAGAAGTTGACTTCTATCAGATAAACCTTTGATGGAGTCTCTACAACGAAGTCAAAACGCTTTTCGTCATCTCCCAACACTTCTGTAATAGCAGGCCATTCTCTGGAATATACTTCTTGTCTGAATGGTATGCCTGCGTTGGTAAAAATGTTAGCAACCGTATTTTCCATAACGTGGCCGCTTCTGTTCTTTCTTGCGTTTGTGTCCAATCCTGTTTCAATGCCAAATACATAATCCACAAGATTCTTTACCTGTTGATTTTGAAGAACTGCACCAAGTCCTGTATCTGTCAGGAAAGTCATAACGGAGTCAACAGAAATGAACATGCTTTCAAGTGGAACGCAGTTACCTACTGAATCAAGTATCTTCTTTTTATCACGAGTACGAACTGCAATAAGAATATCCATAACAGAAAAGGCATTCTTATCTCTGTTCCATATTGTTTCTACGCTTTTACGTAAATCAGATGCACCAATGAGGCTGTTGAGCATACATAAGCTCAACTTTATATCTTCAACGTTCTCTGAGATTTTATCAAAGTCACAGAAGAAGTCCAATGTTTGGTTTGTCTCTTTGAGTTGAGACATAAATTTATCAAAATCTTTAAGCATAAATTTTTTGTTTTATAGCCACATGCTGTGGTTTGTAATCGTTTATCTTGTTTGGCTGATGGTCCTTTGTGTTGCGATAACTATGAACCAACAGTTCTGAAATTTTTCCTCTTTTTGCTCCGTTTGCATTTACGTTGCGAGAAGCCATAACTCTGTCTATATGGTAGTCTGCATACAAAACATCAAAAAAATTGTCTGCTTCATTTTTTCCTTTGCAATCAGAATTACTAAGCATAAAACTATGTCCCCCAGCAACCACTTGGTCGCAAAACTCCTTTAATCTGACTTGGGAATCATCATTAAATGCTTCTTTCGTATAGTCGTTAAAGCTTGACGTATCACTCAGAGGACGATATGGAGGGTCGAAATAGAACAATGTATTATCTTGTGCATAAAGCAGTGTCTTCTCAAAATCTCCTTCCAATATTTCCACACGTTTCAACAACTCGCTATCTACTCTAAGCGTATCTTCGTCACATATTTGTGGCTGCAAATACTTTCCACAAGGCACATTGAATAGTCCTTTCTTGTTTACACGATACAAGCCATTGAAGCAAGTACGATTCAAAAAGAAGAATTTTGTTGTATTCTCTATCGGATCAAGATTCTTTTCATTGTAACGTTGGCGTACAGTCATAAACATCTCACGTTTGGCTTCCATGTCTGGTAAAGCGTAATATTCAGCTTGTATGTCACGCAACGAAGGAATCAGTCGCTCTACATTGTCACGTACAGTTCGGTAACAAGTAATCAAGTCCGAATTGATGTCGTTGATTACTGCACGTTTGATATTAGGATACTGTTGCAGCATGTAAAACAACATAGCACCACCGCCAACGAATGGTTCTATGTATGTCGCATTTTCCCAATTATCAAAGTCAGCCGGAAGCTTTTGCTCCAGTTGTTCAATGAGTTGTCCTTTACCACCAACCCATTTGACGAATGGTTTTGCTTTTGAATTCATTATTAGTCATTTTATGCTAATGATTTTCAATCATCAGCGTTATTACCTTTTGTTTTATTGATAAGCTGACGAACATCAACATCCAATAGAAATGCTACCTTTGTCAATGTTACTAAATCTGGTTGTGAGGTATTAGTACACCATTTGGAGATAGTTGCAGGATCTTTTCCTAACTGCTCAGACAACCATTTGCTTGTCCGCTTTTTCTCTACCAACACGACTTTTATGCGATTTATATCTTTCATCGTTTATCTTTTTTATTGCGTTCAGCGCAAAGATAATGATAAATATTTAATAATAGGCAATCTTCATCGCAATTTTATTATTATTTAGCATAACTTTCCATCTATATTCCAACATAAAGTCGTATCTTTGCAACCAGATAAGCGTTCTGTAACACAAGAAACGGAAGAGGCTGAGAAACAATGCATTGCATTTGTTTCCAGAATCTTACAAAAAAGGCTAAAAAAGAACGGTACAACTTCATCGCTAACAGGTTGAGAATAAGCATATTACATTTGTTGTTCATTTTCTCTGCACTTGTAAAAAGGGTAGTTGTACCGTTTAAAAGATAAAAGCTTAACTATCAGCAACATCCACATGTTGCATCGGAAAATAAGTATAAATAGGGAACGCAGTGCGTTCCCTATCTGTTAGCCCCACTCCTTCTTCGCATTAAAGCAGGGGCAGGCTTTGTTGGCAAATTCATTATGACCATGAATCGTGGCTAATGGATATTCCTCCTTCAGCTGCTCTATAAGCGAGCGCATTGCCGCTTTCTGGTCTCGGGTTCTTGTATCCTTCGGCTTGCCTTTCTTTGATAAGCCGCCGATGTAGCAGACGCCTATACTGATGGAATTATGGCCCTTGCAATGGGCGCCAACCTCCTCTATCGCACGGCCTACATGAATGCTGCCGTCACGATAAATCACGAAATGATAACCTATGCAGCGCAATCCACGCTCACGGTGCCAGCGGTCAATATCCGCTACGGTGAAGTTGCGACCTTCCTTGGTCGCACTGCAATGAATGATGATTTCTTTTATCTTACGCATGATATTGCTATTTTAAATGAATGAATGTTAGGGGGGAAATCCTAAAATGCTATCGAGATTTCATCACTACCCCAATCTATGATACGTAACTTGATACACTCCATCTTTTTAGAAGCCTTCCTTAACCGTTCACAAAGTCGGTCGAAGTATTCCTGAGAATGAATCACCAGCCCAGAGGCTACAGCCTTACCCAAAATGATGCATCCATATTTCAGCGTCATCGGACCATTTCCGGGCTTGAGACAAGGAGAATTGATGCCCACTTCCCCAACAGCCTGTCCCTTCCTCAGGATAACAGGCATTTTCCTACTCTTATTAGCTATAGAAACAAAAGCTATCTCATAGTCTCCTGCAGGCAAATAACGCTCAGGATGTTCTATGGTATTACAAACTTTCGTACCCTTTATTACTAATGTGCCATCTACTCCCCATCGGGTAAAGCGACGGCGATAAATGATTATTTCCATAAATATCGAAAAATAAAATTGATTTATTGATAGGGTCATTAAGGATTTCGTTACTGAAAATCCTTAATGACCGAAAATGACCGTGACCGTTAATGACCGGATGTATTAATAGTCACTTATTTTGAACCTCTATTATACAGTAGGTTGAACCTTCTGGTAACGCATATCGGGCAGCACACCTATCAATCCCTGCCGCTTCCAGTTTTTCAACATCTGTCTAACAACCTCACGAGTTACGTTTGCCCCCTTTACTGCTATACTTTGCTGTAATGCCTGTTCAAAGGAAAAAGTAACGTCAAGCCGCTCGAAGATGGAATCATTTTTGCCGCGTCGGGAACGATCATAAGTCGTCTGACCGCAATAACTCTTGGATGAGAATGCATCCTCTATGCGACTACGGAAGAAGTAGAGTGCATTGTCCAACTGATAATCTGCAAGGATATTGAAGGCTTCGAGCATGGTTGGTGTCTGCGTCTTTACGATCATTCCCTTCCATAACAGCGGATTCTGTTTCAGCAGCTTCTCGGCACCCTGGAAACCATGTTTCTGAATCAGCGATTCTGCCACCTTACAGAGCATGATACAGGTCATCATTCTCATCGTGGTAGGACAGATACGGAAACGCTGGCGGGCTTTCACCTTGTCGTCATTTTTCATGGTCTCCAATCGTATCTGTTCCAGCCACTCCCTGCCCTTATTCTCCAACTTAGGCAGAACCACCTCGCCCTCCATCAGGGGCAAGAGATGAGCTATCTGCCGTATGTGCTCACGTTGAGTTTCGGTCAGCACAAAGAGATTGTCTGTAAGCGGAGTGAACGTGTTGTCCGGCGTTCGCGCCACGACAATACGGCTTTGGAAACCATCCGTATAATTGTTCACTACTCGATAGAGTGCATCTGGCGTTCCGCACATCACAACGTTCCACAAAAGATGTTCTATATGAACATTCACTGCATCTGCACTTCTTGCTTCACGCTCATAGCTTGTTCCGTCGTAAGCCTGTCTCAACATGACTGAAAAGTCGCTCATTGCCGATTTCCACTTCTGCGCTACAGTGTCTGCTTCCGGAGTGAACGAGAAGGCGTGCTTGCCTTCAGTATTAGCCAGTCGTTCTGCAAGGTTGGCCACCGTATTATTTAAAGTAAGACATCTTACAGGCAGCTTTGGTTCTTCCGGTTGCTCCTTCTTATTCTTGGCCGCACGCTTCTTGGCTCTCCATTCATCCTCCTGCTGCTGATACATTTTGTCCATCTGTTTCACTTCCGAAGTCCAGGTATCAACCACAGGATCGATGCTTCCCTTGCCTGATGCAAAATCACCGGCGATGTAGGAGATAAGGTTCAGCGAGTTCATCTTGCCGTGAACGGAAACCTTCACGCCGGTAGCAAGCATTCCGATGGCAGGACAGATGGCTGTAATCACTGGCATTGCCAGAGCCGGTCCAACAGCACTGATGGAATCACGCACGCCTTGTGGCATCTTGGGTAAAGCATCGTAATAGAACAGATCATCCTTGGCGTTAGCTTCGTCCAAGGCATTCACCAGCGCCTCGCTGTCTTCATCTGCATTCCCGTTCGAAGCCCCCAGTTTCAGTTTCTCCTGTCTCAGCGCAGCCAGCACATCCTTCAGTCGCTTAGGCATTTGCGTGATTTTCTCGTTCAATGCCGAGTTGATGCAAGCCATCTTTTCCTGTTCGGGAAACCCATCGTAGCAGGGAATAATCTGAGCCAGCAGATTGCGGTCAAAACCACAGATGTGGCGCAGGTTCACAGCCAGCTCAAAGGTCAGCGTATTGCGGTTAGAGCGCATCGGCTCCTGCCCATCATTATACATCTGCCACCACTTCTTAATGATTTCCCCATAAGGAATCCCGAGATAATTGTCCTGAGCAGCAGAAGTAGTTGAAGCAGCAGAAGTTGACGCAGCAGAGGTTGAAGTAGCAGAAGTAGAAATTCTCGAATTCTTAAATTCCTGACCCTTAAAAACCCCTTGAGAATCCTTCTTGAATTCTTCCTTCCAAGGCTCATAATGCTTGTTTGCCTTGTGCGCTCCTTCCGGCAGTTCCTCCTGTCCGTATCTTTCACGCTCTTCCAGGACTTTCCCTTCAGCTGCCACGGCAGCCTCATCATATTCATCCTTGAAAAGCCGTGGCGAAAGGAAGAGCAGATCTTCGTCATCCGATGTGGTAGTGAAGTAAACACGATTGATGTCGTGAGCCGAAGTATCCATTTCACACTTGAGCATCGTAGCAATCCTCACCTGATTCTCCAGAACCGTCTTGCCCTTTTCACGCTCAAACACCGCATGTCCGCCTTGTCGTGCACTGCGTTCCAGCATCAGCAGTCCGTACTTGTCCGGTTCCTTCAGCAGCAGCTTGGCAGCCTTGGCAAAAGCCTCCGGCTCATCCATATCAAACCCGAAAGCACCGCTTGGCAGTTTCATTCCCTTCACCACGCCTTGCGGATAATGGCCGGAATAATTAAACTGCACCAGTCTTCTTTTCGCAGCATCGTTTCCGGCACGAGCCAGACGCAAATTCGCCTTCTGCTCGTTGCTTCCACGCAGCTGCTTATACTCCTTTTCCGAAGTGATGGAGCGGGCAACCTTGTGCCCATTCTCCACCTTTATTAAATAACAACTCATCTATCTTATTACTTATCGTTTTAATTGATAATCCACTAAAGCATCAGCCCCTTCTGCTGACTCAACAGCCAGCGTTTGGGCGATGTTGAGTCCCTCATGGAAGAACACCTTCAGCGTGAGCTGAATAGCCCCATCCTTGGTCTTGCTCAAACGACCATGCGCCAGTTTCTTAATCAGTTCCGACTGGCTTTTCGGCTTAGAAACTGCTACGAAATCAAATGTTCCGTCTTGCATTTGCTGAGCCACGCCATGACGGCGGAACGCTTCTACAACACCCTGATTTACAGAATCAGGACTGAAGAGGAAATACTGCTTATCATCATAGTAAGCTATTCCACCGAGCTGCACATGCTGGCAGCCGTTATTATTCACCTGCTGGTTCTGAACATTGTTCTGAACCTTGTTGTTTTTCTTTGTACTCATAAAAATCTTAAATTAAAATTGAAGATGAACGAAAGAAGTGTCGTAAGTTTCAGTTTGCGCAAATTATCCCGGGACAATTCTCACGCCACCTATTTCAATTCAAGATTAATTACTAGCCAAGTTTCACAATATCCGTAACCAAGATATCCTGATAAACCTGACCATTATACTCGCGAGTCGTAAACCGGAGCGTTACCGCTACCAATGTTCCCGGAGCGAACTTGCACTGGGCCATATTGCCGAGCATAGCCGCAGCATACTGGTTCTCATACTTGCCGCCCATCTCCTGGAGAACGATGTTACATTTCATCATCTGTCCGTTCTCACTTTTCTGACTCTGCACAGCGAAGGTCTCGCCCTGCTGCACCACTCTCATGATCTGAGTATTCATATAATATAAATGTACGAAGGGGATTCAAGAACACTAAACAAATTCAGCGTTGTCTTGTTTCTTCGACGCTGCAAAGGTAGGGAAAAAACAAAAGCACCGCCCATACCATGTGGTACGAGTGGTGCTATCTTTTTTGCTTGTGGTATTAAGTTTTTTACTTTGTGGTATTATCTATGTAATTTTTGTGGTATTATCTATGCTCATATCCTACGTAAAAGAGTCAAGTTTATATTGAACATAAAACTCAATACATTGCTTGAACTTTAAGCCAAACTCTCTTTTCTTTTTCAGTCGTCTGTCTCCTTTATCCCAATCCTCGATTTTGTTTCCCAGTTCATTTATAGTTTTACTCAATGCACTTTTGTCCAGCTCTGCACTAAAGATTGAATACATCTTTTTACAAAAAGCATTCACATTGTCTTCAATCCATTCTTTTTCCAGTAACACACAGAAGAAACATACCCAGTAAGCCTTAGGCATATTCACACTCATCTTATCCATAATGGTAAGCACCATAGGGGCATGCTTGCTAATGCCTGACTGCTTACCTTCTTCTTCACTAAATTTGCATTCTATTTTGGAAAAATCGAAATCAAATATCTTACTAGGCACTCTATTGGCTTCTCTCAACTCATCAATATCCTGATAAACATGAGTAAGCGTTAATACAAACGTAAAGAAAGCACAAATCTTATCCTCATCCTTTCTTATCTTAAACAGCAGTCTGCCTGCTTTTACCTTATCCAGAGAATACTTACCACCCTTAAAATCGCAAATGCTCCTGAAGCAGTTATACAACTTATTGGCGTTCATCTTCTTGGGAATATCATGCTCGGAAAAATCAATTTCAGCCTTATAGTCATCCTTCTGCTTTTTGGTGACATTGACTTCTATATTATCCAATACGCCTGCCTTGAAAAGATTAATAAGAACTTTCTGCACATGGTCTTTTAATGAATCCTCAGTAATTTCATCTTCCAAATAACTTTCTCTCCATTCCTTATGAGATTTCAGCACAGAGGATCCAATCTTATTGGTATAGGCAAAAAACTGATTATTATAGAGTTCTTCATAAAGTCTTGCCCCATGTTTAGCTTCTATTATATTTGCGATATTCTGAAGTGCAGCACACAGTTTTTTTAGTGTAGAATCTATGGCAAAATCAAGAACCTTATCATTAAATACATTATTATTCATCAGGTTATTGATGGTTGTCTTGAACTTATCTCTTTCCGTATAGGTAAGCCCATCGAATTGCTTCTTCTTCTTATTATTGTCATCAGATGAGGTTTCTGGAACCGGTGGCAACATATCTGCCATGCTATTGGCAAATAAAGTTTTTTCCATATTCAGTGACTCATAGGTCAAAGAAGAAGCAAACTGATTAGTCTTAGATTTAGTTTCTATCCAAGTTTCCCGGTTACTCCATTTCACGTAATCAACATCTCTATCAATATCGATGATTAGATTAGTTTTAAGTTTCTGCCCTATCTTTTCAAACATTTCGCTACTTTCAAACATAGCAATAAGTAACGATAGTTTATGAATAGTTCTATCGCCAGCACAATCCCCATAGCAGGTTTTATATTCCTGCATGAGCATTTCCAAATCCTTTAAGTATCTTGTTTTGTCTGCTGCCATATTATTCGTATAAAAAAGCGTGGGCAAAAACCCATACGCAATCATCGCTCAGAGGCCGACCAAAGCCCTAACTTCAGATATACATACAAGTCTTGCCCACGTCGTAGATTTTTTACTTCTACACACATGAGCGCCGCTTGTTGTCATCCTTGAAGTTAGCTTATCTTCTGTTGAAGTTTGGTCGTTTCTGAGCGATAAGATTTCATACTTGCTGACAACGCTTTTCCGTGCACCTACCTATAGGGATAGGCTCCTGTTTCTATATCTTTTCTTTTCTTATATTATAAAAGTTTATAAATCAATGAATCGTTCTACGAATCGTTTGAATTTTTCGATGACAGTTTTCTTTTTCTGTTCACGTTTATTGCCGGCACCGAAGATTGGCATAGGGGGCAGTACTGTTGTAATAGCCATTCCGCTCTCCTCAACGTAACCATCCTGCAGCGACTTGGTGATAAATTCACGGGTTGCCTCTTCTTTCAGGTCCTCTTCGCTGATAATGGCTTTCAGTTCCTTTTCCATCTGCTGGCGGATGTAATTCTGCCATTCTTCGTAAACATCAACATCCTTACCTTCTTTTATGACATGAAGGTAGCCCTCTATGAGGTCTTTCTTATCCCTTAACTTCGGACTTGATGTTATGCAACGGATAATATTCTTGATAAGATCTGCATCTTCACAGTTGCTATCATGATATTTTTTCACAAGAGCCAAGATGTAAGGAATATCAATATCAAACTGGCGAATCAATTCTATTTCAAATTCCAAATCATCCGTTCCGCCAGCTCCGTCTCCACCAGTATGTCCACCACCGCCACCTGTAGTTCCGTCTTTCAAATCATCGCAGAAGCTCAGGTACCATGACTGATAGTCCTGCCTGTCACCTTCACAGATGATGCGGATTGCATTGCGCTCTTCCAGGGTTTCCGGATTAAACTGATCAAAACTTATCAGTATATTAGTCTTCTTGACGAATTGCCCATACAACTTGATGAAGCCTATCTTTTGAGCCAGCGAAATGGAAGGATTCAACTTGCATAGCGGATATTCCTGCAGAAGTTTCTCAGCCAGTTCCTTATATCCTGCCTGATGTTTCCCATCTTCCTCGTAGCCATTGTAATATTCCTCAAAGGTTCGCATCAGAATAATGCTGTTGGCATTAGCATCACCGAAAAGACCGAAACTCCTGTTGGTGGCTTCTATGAGATTGCGGAAACAAACGATGTTGCCACAATTCTTATAGGCATTCAGAATACGGTTGGTTCGGCTGAACGCCTGCAGCAAACCATGCATTCGCAAATTCTTGTCCACCCAAAGTGTATTGAGACATTTTGCGTCAAATCCCGTCAGGAACATTCCTACCACAATGAGCAGGTCTATATCCTTGTTCTTGGTGCGCAAGGAAAGGTCCTTGTAGTAGTTTTGGAACATTTCAGCACTCGTATTGTATGAGGTTCCAAAGATATTGTTGTACTTTGTAATGCAGGAATCAAGAAACTCCCTACTCGTAGAGTCCAGTCCCTTAATGCCTTCCGGGTCTTCTTCAATATTACCATTACTGTCGTCCTCTGCCTCATTGACTGCCGAAGTAAAGATGGTAGCAATCCTTAGCTGTGGGGCACCCGGCTCAGCCATCTGCCGTTCCAGCTCCTTATAGTATTCTATAGCCATTGGCACACTGTCGCAGGCAAGTATAGAGTTGAATCCTGTGGTGGAAACCTTCGCTTTCTTTTCTTCAACCTGATCTTCCTTCTTTTTCTTGTAGTTTTTTATAACTTCCTCTACATTGGTCAACACCGAGGCTGTCCATTGAACTGAGCGCTTGGTCTTTATATCGAAATGATCAAGAAGATATTTCACATTCAAAGCTATGCGCTTGGAGTCGAGATAGTTTGTGTTCTCCACCTTCTTTCCATCTACCATAGCCGTCTGCGTGTGGTATTCTACATTAAATTTCAGCACATTCTTATCGTTGATGGCATTGATGATGGTATAAGTGTGGAGCGGTTTAGTATGATTGCCCTTTTCGTCCAACTCTCCGCCAAACACATCTGCAGTAGTCATCATTTCGCCTTTTTTACCACTTGCATTTACTCCAAAAATCGGGGTGCCGGTAAAGCCAAACATGATGTACTTCTTGAAACTCTGCTTAATCTGTTTCTGCATGGCGCCAAACTGCGAGCGGTGGCACTCGTCAAAGATGAAAACGAAAACCTGGTCAAGAACCTCCTGCTCTATCAGCTTTTTCCTCAAGAGGCTCGACATCTTCTGAATCGTGGTGATGATGATGTTCGAATCATCGCTACCGGCATTGAGCTGACCGAGCAATATTTTACTGTTCACATTACCATTGGCACAGTTAGGGCAGAAACGGTCGTATTCCTTCATCGTCTGATAGTCCAAATCCTGTCGGTCAACGATGAATACTACCTTATGTACTCCTTTTATATCGCTTGCAAGCTGAGCCGTCTTGAAAGAGGTCAGGGTTTTACCCGAACCGGTAGTGTGCCAGATGTAGCCTCCTGCCTTTCTAGAACCTTCCCAATGATGATTCAAGGCAATCTTGATACGCTGGGTAATACTCTCGGTAGCAGCTATCTGGTAAGGACGCATCACCAGCAGTTCCTTATCTACATTGAACACACAATATTTGGTAAGAATTTCGAGCAGCGTGCGTTTTACGAGGAAGGTCTTGGTAAAGTCCTCCAGGTCGCAGATAAGATTGTTTTCCCTATCGCTCCAGTAGCTTGTAAACTCAAACGAGTTGCTCTGAATTTTCTTTTTCTTCCCTTTCTGCTTGTCAGCTTCCTGCTCACGAGCATAGCGGGTGGTATTGCTGTAATACTTGGTCTCAGTGCCATTGCTGATGATAAACAGCTGAATGTAATCAAACATTCCCTTGCCTGCCCAGAAGCTTTCGCGAGCATAGCGGTTTATCTGGTTGAAGGCTTCCCTGATGCTTACACCTCGGCGTTTCAGCTCAATATGAACGAGTGGCAGACCGTTCACCAGGATGGTTACATCATAGCGGTTGGCGTGGGTTCCACCAGCAGGTACGTACTGGTTGATAACCTGCAGATTGTTCTTGAACACGTTATCTTTATGGATAAGATGAACATTGGTCTTAATACCGTTGTCACGTTCTATTTCTACTGCGGTATTTTCCTTTTGAATCATGCCGGCCTTATCTTCCATAGTGAGCGTTTCGCTGGTCAAAATATTCAGCAGACTTTGCCACTCCTTGTCAGAGTATTCTGTATCGTTTGCCTTGCCCAGCTGTATACGCAGGTTCTCTAGCAATTCTTTCTCATTGTGTATGGAAGGATATTCGTAACCTTGTCTTTGCAGCTGTTCGATAAGCCAGCGTTCAAGATCCTGCTCGCTTTGATAAGCATTACCATTCTTCCTTGATGACTCGTATTTTGCCACCACGGTACAATAGTCTTGCTCTGCTATGATTTTATAACTTTCTGCCATAACGTTATTAATAAAAAGAATTTATTCAAATGTCAGCAACTTTTCTCTGTAGTATTCATACTGCTTCTGGCGTAGCTCTATCATCTGTTCCAGCTTCGAGATGTAGGTCTCGAATGTGTCGAGGATGGAAACGATTTGGCGCTGCTTCTCCTCTGGTTGAATAGGAATATAAACTTTCCCCAATCCTTCAGCAGAGAAAGATGAAATCTTACCGCTTGAAACATATTTTTTCAACTGTTGATGATAAATGTTCGAACGCAGATAATATGAAATATACATAGGTATTTGATGATGTTTAAGTATATAACATGCATCATGGACTGCAGCAGGTTCTTCTCCCATCCAAACGAGCCCAACACCTATATCATAATCATTTTCACCAGCACCAACTATAACAACATCCCCCTTATGCGCATATCGCATCTTTTTAGGAAAATCTCTTTCTAGAAAAGTCTTAGCTGTTACAGCCTTAGTTCCATAATATGTATACATATCTCCATAATGAATGCATGGTTGCCCCTCTGTGCGAATATCGTCACGAACAAATCGTTTGCCTCGAATTATAGGACCTAAATCTGAAAAATGCACAACAGAATTCCCAGGAATGTCAGCCAACCTCATCATGCCATCAAAATCTCCGCCGTAAAACTTATCTATATAATACTCCATCTGCTTCTTCCTCATCTCTACTTCCTGTTTCATCTTATCTATGAGCGAGGTGAAGGAATCAAGAATAGAGACTATCTCCTTTTGAATGCTGAGCGGAGGTAGAGGAATCTCAATATTTTTAATCCTTTCCAGATTCAAACTTGTTAATGCCCCTTGAGCACTATTTCTTAGCTGCAGATATTTTGTTGCCAGATAGAAATATAAAAACCTATAATCAAGTTGATAATTTGTTTCTAAAGCACATACCGATTGATTGGCAGCCATTTCAGCCTCAATGGTTGCTACTTTAGCCACCGTAGCTCCGGTCATCGCCATTACAACGCTTTTAGGTTGTATCAACTTTGCAGAAGAATTCTCAAGTCCTTCTTGGCTGATATTTCTTTCAGATCTAAAGATTCTGTTAAAGTCTATCTCACCAGAACGAATCCAAGGAATATTTCCGTCATAATACTGCTCTTTAGACGTTAAAGGTGTACCACCAGAGAAAATTGCAGAGCAACAATCTTTCAGCTTTACCCTTTTCACGTTTTTATATTCCTGCAGTCTTATCATTTCGTTAATCCTGTTCATAGTTCTTTAATCATTTCATCCAACTCAACAGAGCGATTTCTTACATCTTTGCTCAACGCTTCAATCTCTTCATTCAACGCCACAATATCAATCACTTCCCTTTTATCTTCTTTCTCTACAAACGAAGAAACGGATAGGTTGGCGCCATTGGCAAGAACTTCATCATTGCTAACAAGCTTGGTAAAATACTGTTCTTCCTTGCGTTCCTGATAAGCATTTACTATTCTGTTTTGATTCTTATCTTCCAGCTTGTTCTTGTCGCCCTTCTTCTCACATTCTTCCGAAGCATCCACAAACAAGATATTATTATCTTTTTTATTCTTCTTGATAACAATAATGCAAGTGGCAATACCTACGCCAAAGAAAAGATTTGCAGGAAGCTGAATCACCGTATCCACGAAGTTGTTCTTAATCAGATATTCGCGGATTTTCTTCTCTGCGCCACCACGATAGAGTACTCCAGGGAACTCAACAATGGCGCAAGTACCTGTCTCGCTAAGATGGTAAAGCATGTGCATCGTAAAGGCAAGGTCTGACCTCTGTATAGGAGCCAGTACACCAGCAGGACTGTATCGTACATCATTAATCAGAATAGTGTTATTCTTTCCCTCCCAACTCTTGGAGTATGGCGGATTGCTCACGATAGCATCAAACTTCATTCCAAGATGATGAGGAGTTGTAAGCGTGTTACCCAACTGAATATCAAACTTGGCATAGTTCACATTATGCAGGAACATATTGATGCGGCAGAGATTATAGGTTGTAGGGTTAATTTCCTGACCATAAAACTCTATTTCCGATGCTTTTTCACCAACATATTTCACAAACTTCATCAGCAAGGAACCCGAACCGCAGGCTGGGTCATAAACCTTCTGAATATTAGGATTGTTGCAGCAGGCTATGCGGGCAAGTACTTCACTCACCTCCTGTGGCGTAAAATATTCACCGCCACTTTTACCAGCCTTCGATGCATACATCTGCATCAGGTATTCGTAGGTGTCGCCTACTGTATCAATACTGTTGTCTGTAAACGTCTTGCTGAGCTGCATATCACGCACCTTTGTCAACACCTTGGAAATGCACTTGTTACGCATTTCTACAGAGTTGCCGATACGGGAGCTGTCGATGATGAAATCAGAGAAAAGCCCCTTTACCTGTTCCTCGCTATCAGTACCGGCAGCACTTGCCTCAATAGAACGGAACACTTGGGCCTAGCGTTTCATTGAGGTTGACATTCTTTTCAGGTGAAGCAGCTACTCTCTGAAACAATTGACTTGGCAGAATAAAGAAGCCCTTTTCCTGCACCATCATTTCGCGAGCCTCCTTTGCTTCTTCATCTTCCATTTTAGCATAATCAAAATCCTTGATTCCGGCAGCAGCCTGCAAATTATTAATGCAGTCGGTAAGGTTTTCTGAGATGTAACGATAGAATATGGCACCCAAGACATAAGCCTTGAATTCCCATCCATCAACAGCACCTCTCAATTCCTCGGCAATACTCCAAATCGTTTTATGAAGTTCTTCTCGTTCTTTATTGTATGTTCCCATAATATATATGTTTATTTTTCTACGAGCACTAGTTTCCAGTCCTCATTCTGCAGAACGAGGGTTCCGTTAGTGTCCGTAATGGTGAATATCTGATTATCTATCTGTATTTTGTTCTCCTTTATTAAATAGGTGTACTGACCGCAAGCAACGTTTTCGGTGGTTGTTTGGGTAATTTTACCGTTTGAATCGAATAGGTTCACTTCCTTCACTTCGGAGAAATAAATAGCGTCTGAGGTGAAACGGCAGAACAATGGAACCTCGTTTACGTCGATAAAGAGGCTTCCAATGCGCTGATAAACTGCTGAAATCTGCCAATTATGGGCTAAAAATGTGGTTTCGTAATCAAAAGCCTTCTCTTTTTCCGTTTCTTCGTCGCTAGAACAGGCGGTGAAAGAAAGCATAAAAAAAGCGACCATTATCATATAAAAATAAGATAATATTCGCCTGCTAGTAAGTACATGAAGAGATTGAGTTAACTTTGCCTGAGCAAAATTACCCCACCTAAAATGCTGTGTATCAGCTTGTTATGGCATTCAATCATATCACAAATCTTTTGTAGTATCTAGCTTTTGCACTATTGCTACGTTAATATTTTATATTCTTTCAGGCAAAGATAATAAATCTTTTGAAACTCTCCTAATTTTATCACGTTATTTAACGGAAAAAAGAAGAAAAAGCGAAAAAAATAAGACTAAGAGTTCTTTTAAAGCTATTTTTCAAGAGAAAATGAGAGAAAAGTAAAGTGATAACAACTCAAAAAGAGTGGCGATATATATATACATTCAAGAATTTAGTAAAAAAGCACGACACATTTTATATGGTATGTTTCAGAATAGATAGGATTACGATACTAGTTTTAGTAACCTTTAAGAGTATAACAAATGATACAGCAAGCAGAATCTAACAACTGATATATCAAGCTTTTACACAATATCCCATCATACTACAACTCTTTTCATTCTACCTTAAAATCCGGTCATTAATGCCCGGTCATTATCGGTCATTAAGGTTTTTCGGGGGCGAAAAAGAGCTATAATATAATATTAAAA
>ERZ1035006.1465-NODE-1465-length-15577-cov-7.225937_pt1 | contig 15577 bp, 12 predicted proteins | sample MGYA00520694_ERZ1035006 | MGnify/ENA primary metagenome ERZ1035006 (study PRJEB33766, sample SAMN09781746) | gut metagenome | biome: gut microbiome | host: Homo sapiens | place: Madagascar | study: EMG produced TPA metagenomics assembly of the PRJNA485056 data... | reverse complement strand
CCCCCCCGGCGTGCTTCCCCCGGCGTGCGAACCCCAGCGTGCGAACCCTGGCGCGCTGCCCCGATGCGCGGCCCCGGCGTGCGGCCCCGATGCGCGAACCTCGGCGTGCGAACTCGCTTCGCGTCCTGTACCCATGCTGCAGTCGCCCTGCCCGAAAGGCGCATGCCGGGCAACTTGCGCGAAGGCTCATACTGGTCGACTAGCGCGAACGGCGCAGGCTGGCCCCGTGTTCCTCATCCATGCGAGCCAGCTTATGTAAGGGGCCGCTCTCCTGGCAAGATGTTGCGGAGATGTGCTCCCGAAGCGTTCGGCCGTGGCAATATGCCGCCTTGGTGCGTTTCTAAGCGTTCAGCCATGGCAATATATCGTCTTGATGCATTCTCGAGCGTTCAACCATGGCAGTAAATTGCCGTGGTGTATTCCCGAAGGGGTCACGGACGGCAAAAACACCTCTTGGTGGCAACATATCGCTGGCATGTATTCAAATACAGCTAATTTTGGCAAGATATGCGCTCCATGTATCCAAAAAGTCCTGCAAAACGCCGTTGAGGAATACACTGTGCGAATATCTTGCCACCAAGAGGCGTTATTGCTGTCCGAAACCGTCAAATCATGCATGGCGTGCAAATCTTGCCATTCTTTGGTGATCTCGGCTTTTCGGCGGCGAGGCATCTTCCTTGGAAGACAGGATGCGCCCCCTCCCTGCCTCGGCGGTACGGGGGTGGGGCATAAGAAAGGGGACCCGTGTGGGTCCCCTTTCTGTTCTTGCTGGCTTGGTATGAGCCGGCCATCCTGGCTGGATGCAAGCCGATTGGCCCTGACGGTACGGTCGGCTTGCCAGTTGGCCATAGACCGGCTAGTTCTGGCCAGGCTCAACAACCAGGGTGTCTTCGTATGCTGCACCGTAGGTATCAAGCAGGGTCTTTTCGTAGTCTGCATGGAAGAAGTTTTCCGCGCCGAGGTTCTTCAGGTCCTCGTTAATCCAGTTCAGCAGGCTTTCGTTGCCCTTGGAAACAGCAGGAGCGATGGTGTCGGTGTTGCCCAGCTGCTCAATGCCGACAACGTATTCGGGGCCAGCCTGGTTGGCGAAGGCGATAACCTCGGTGTTGTCGTTTGCCCAAACAGCATCGGGGTTGTTTTCGAATGCGGTCTTAGCTGCAGCGTAGGTGTCGTACTTCTCGAGCTTGAGGTCCTTGTTGTGCTCGGTGAGGTAGGTCTCGGCAGTGGTACCGGAGATTACGATTACCGTGCGGTCGCCAATCTGGTCGAGGTCGGTAACAACCTTGTCCTTGTGGGAAACAACGCCCAAGGCAACGTTCATGTAAGGATCGGCGAAGTCGACTGCTTCAGCGCGCTCGGGGGTAACGGTGAAGTTTGCCAGGATAACGTCAACCTTGCCAGTCTGCAGGTATTCAACGCGGTTGGCTGCTTCGGTGGATACCAGCTCAACGTCTACACCGAGATCCTGGCCAAGGCGGTTTGCCAGCTCGATGTCGTAGCCCTGATAGGTGCCGTTTTCATCGACGTAGCCGAAGGGGCTCTTGTCGCTGAATACGCCGATGGTGATCTTGCCGCTGTCCTTGATCTGGTCAAGGGTGCGGTAATTTGCGCTCGAGGAATTGTTATTGCCGGAGCAGCCCGTGAGCAAGGCTCCCGCAAGAGCCAAGGCTGCAACAAGCACAGCAACAAGCTTCCAGGTGCGTTTCGTCTGGGTCATGTCTTTCTCCTTACTTCTGCCCTCTTGAGTGTGCGAGGGTTTCTTTGATTGATGGAAGTAAACCGCTTAAATCCTACAAAGTCAATAAGGATTGGGGGAATTAGTCATTTTGCTTTTGTGAATGGCTGGTTATTGCGGAGTTGGGGGCGTAGCTGTATCGCGGGCAATGCGTCGAAAGCGCGCTTCCGCTCTCATCGCCTAGTTGTCGCTGTTGGCCCACCGCTCTCGCCATTTGCCGCCGCTGTTGGTACTCGCCGTTCCCAAGGAGGACGGCGGCTAATCTGCTGCCGCAATGGGAGTCCGTGCGCGGAACCATGGGGCGGTCTGCTGCCGCAATGGGAGTCCGTGTGCGGAGCTATGGGGCAGAGCTTTGCGTGCAGGCGTTGTCCGCTAGTTGGCCTGTGGCGTCGGGGAGGAGCGAGGCTGCTCGTTGTGCATAAGGCGATAGCGATCCGTTGAGATTTACCGAGAGACTGCATTGCAGAAACGAAAAGAGCCCCATTCCTGGGGCTCTAACAGTGCGGTGGTCTTCGAGCGGGGCTTCGTTTTAGCCGTGCGACCGGTTTCATGCGCCCGCGCCGGGCTTCTGTCAGCGATGGAATCCACGCGCCCGCGCTAGGACCCCGGCCCCACCGGCCGCGCTGGGCCTCTAGCCGCGATGGAGTCCATGCAGCCGCGCCGGGTTTCCAGCTGTTCTGGCCGAAGCGCTCGCTAGGCTTCGTGTTGACGAACGGCGTCGAATTCGAAGGTGTGCAGGAACTTCTGAGCACGCTCGGTCTTGGGGTGCTCGAAGAAGCGCTCGGGGATATCTTGCTCCACGATTTCGCCTCCATCGAAGAACAGAACGCGGTCGGCAACGGCGCGCGCGAACTGCATTTCGTGGGTAACGATAAGCATCGTCTTGCCCTCCTGCGCCAAGCCGAGGATAACGTCCAGCACCTCGCGCACCATTTCAGGGTCGAGTGCGGCGGTGACCTCGTCGAGCAGCAGCACTTCGGGCTCCATGGCCAACGCACGGGCAATGGCAACGCGCTGCTTCTGGCCGCCAGAAAGTTCGCGTGGATAGCTCTTTTCCTTGTCGGTAAGCCCAACGCGCTTCAGAAGGGCGCGCGCCGCTTCTTCGGCCTGCGCCTTCGGGATCTTCTTAACCTTAGTAGGCGCCAGCGTGATGTTGTCGATCACCGTCATATGGGGGAACAGGTCGTAGCTCTGGAACACCATGCCAACCTTCTGGCGAAGCTCGGTGAGGTCCTTTTCGGAGCTGGTGACTTCCTTGCCGTCAACCTTGATGGTGCCTCCCTGAATAGGCTCAAGGGCATTGATGCAACGCAGGAACGTGGACTTGCCGCATCCTGAGGGGCCGATAACCACGATTACCTCGCCGCGCTTAACGGAAAGGCTGATATCTTCCAGAACCACGTTGTCGCCGTAGGCTTTCTTAAGATGCTCAATGGAGAGCAGGGCGGTATCGCTCATTGCTTAGTTCCATTTCTTCTCGAGGTGGTTTGCCAGCATGCTGATGGGCCAGCAAATTACGAAATACAGCAACATAATGGTGCCGTAAATGCCGAATACGGCGTTAGGGGAGGTCATGCGGTTCGCCTCGATGATCTGCTGGCCAACCTTCATCATCTCGATAACGCCGATCATCAGCAGCAAGCTGGTTGTTTTGATCATGCGGGTGATGAGATTGATAGATGAGGGGATAAGGCGGCGGATTGCCTGCGGGATGATTACCTGGCGGTAAATCTGCGCCTTGTTCAAACCCAGTGCCGCAGCGCTTTCATATTGCTGTTTCGGAATGCTGGTAAGGGCGCCGCGAACCAGGTCGCCCATTTCGCCGGTGCCCCAGAACACAAACACGATGATGGAGGAAAGCTCCGCCGAGATATTGAGACCCATAACGCGCGTAGCACCGAAGAACACGATGTAGAGCAGCACCAGCTGCGGCATAATGCGCACGATTTCCAGGTACAAACGGGAAATAACCTTGGCAACAGGGTTCTTCCATGTCATGAAGATACCGAACAGCATGCCCAGGATAATGCTGAGCACGACGGAGATCGCGCTGATCTGCACCGCAACCCAAAGGCCCTGCAGAAGGCGGGTGGCGTTTGAGCCCATGAACAGAACATCAAGCCCCAAAGCTTCCATGGCGCAACCTCCTTTCGATGTACGTACCGGCAACGGAAACCGGCACCAGGATAATGAGGTAAAACGCTACGAGCATTACCAGGCATTCGGTGGTTTTGTAGTACAGACCCATCAGGTCTTTTGTGACGAACATGAGGTCCATCAGGCTGATTGCGGAAAACACGCTGGTTTCCTTCAGCAGGAAGATCACGTTGGCGACAAACGAAGGGAAGCTTAGCGAAACTGCCTGCGGAAGCACCACGTAGCGCATGGACTGCAGCCTCGAAAGGCCCAGGCTGATGGCGCTTTCGCGCTGGATGGGCTCAACGTTCTCCAAGCCGGCGCGAAACGATTCAGCCATATAGGCGCCACCGTGCAATGCGAGGCCAACCATGCCGCATACTTCCGGCGTGATGGAAAAGCCCATGCGAGGCAGGCCGAAATAGAAGAAGAACAGCTGAATAAGCAATGGCGTATTGCGGAACAGCTCGATGTATACGCGGCAAAGCTGGCGAAGCACAGGGATGCGGAAATGCACGATCATGGCCACAACGAGGCCGATGATGACGGATCCGGCGATGCCGATCCATCCAATGCTCAACGTCAGCCACGCCGCATCCTCATACAGAGGAAGGTATTGCGCCATGGCGTCGAAGTTCAACGCGGGGTCCTTTCTACATTGCAAAACCTATCAGTTTGATAGGATTAAGGGGGATTGTAGAACGATGGCAATGCAAGTCAAGCATTTTCGAGGGCAAGACAGCATGCCTTGGCAAAAAGCCAACAGCTTTACATATTACTGGTTTAAGCGACCATTGTGGCACTCGGCGTGCGCGAATCTCGTATTCGGCGAAGTATGGCGGTTTGCGTTTCGACGGGGTGTTAGACTTCGGTGGTAAAAGCGCGGCGCGAAATCGCGGTCCGCGTGATTTCGCCTTCTGGTGCAGGGTTTGTTGCTGACAATCGGCGCCTGCATTGGGGGCGGTGGGGCTTAAAGCTTGCCGCGATTATGAGAACCCATTGCCCGAAAATGGAAAGGAAGCATATTTTGAGCGAACCGGAAAAGCAGGAGGTCCCTTTTAGGGAAGTGGCGCGAAAATTCGTCAGCTACTACAAACCATTCACATTCCTGTTCGTTGCCGACTTGGTATGCGCAACGTTGCTCGCTGCTATCGATTTGGCATTTCCCCAAATCCTCAACTTCTTTGTGCGCGATTTCTTCGTCAATGCGCGTGATGCCATCATGGGCGTGCTGCCGTGGGTGGCTGCCGGGCTGGTGGCAATGTATGTGGTGCGAAGCCTGTGCCAATACTTCATTTCCTGCTGGGGCCACATCATGGGTGCGCGCATGGAGGCGCGGATGCGCATGGATTTGTTCCAGCAGTATCAGCGCCTAAGCTTTTCGTACTACGACCGTAACAACACGGGCGAAATGATGTCGAAGCTGGTTACCGACCTGTTCGATATTTCAGAGGTTGCTCACCATGGTCCTGAGAACCTCTTTATCGCAACCTTGAAAATCGTTGGCTCATTCACGCTGCTGATGTTCATCAATGTTCCGCTTACGCTGGTGATGCTGGCAGTAACGGCAATCATGGCCACGTACGCGTTTGTTCAGAATTACCGCAAGCGCATAATCTTCCGTCAGAATCGCGTGCGCATGGCGGGTTTGAACGCGCGTTTGCAGGATTCGCTTGGCGGCATTCGCGTGGTGAAGGGTTTTGGCAACGAGCATATCGAGATCGACAAGTTCGGCCACGCCAATGAGGAGTTCATTGAAACGAAGGAGCTTTCGTATCGCTTCATGGGCCAATTCCAAATGGCATCGAGCTTCTTCACGGGCGCGTTGTACACGGCAACTATTGTGGGCGGCGGCCTGTTTGTTGCGCAGGGCATCCTTGATCCTGCCGATATGGTTATGTACGCGCTGTACATTGGCATTTTCATCGCTCCTGTCGAGCTGCTCATCAACTTCACTGAAACGTTCCAGAAGGGATATGCGGGCTTTCGCCGTTTCGTTGAAACGTTGGCCGAGCGCCCAGGGGTGGAAAACAAGCCCGATGCCATCGATCTTGCGGCAGTGGTCAATGAGAGTGCTGCTCCGAGCATCAGTTATTCTGACGTTCGCTTCTCGTATGTTGACGGCAAGGAAGTGCTGCGCGGCTTGAATCTTGAGGTGCCCGCGGGGGCTACGGTGGCGTTGGTCGGCCCTTCGGGTGGCGGGAAAACAACCACCTGTTCGTTGCTGCCGCGTTTTTACGATGTGAATTCCGGTTCGGTGAAAATCGATGGCGTTGATGTACGTGATGCTACGTTAGAGTCGCTTCGCGCACAGGTGGGCATCGTGCAGCAGGATGTGTATTTGTTCGAGGGCACTATTCGCCAGAACATTTTGTACGGCGATCCGTCCGCTTCTCAGGAACGGGTTGAGTGGGCTGCGCGTCAGGCGAATATCCACGAGTTCATCGTTGGCTTGGAAGATGGCTACGACACGTTCGTGGGCGAACGAGGCACCCGCCTTTCAGGTGGCCAGAAGCAGCGTATTGCCATCGCGCGCGTTTTCTTGCGCAACCCTCATATTCTGGTGTTGGATGAAGCAACCAGTGCGCTGGACAACGAAAGCGAAGAGCGCGTCCAGGCATCGCTTGAGCGTTTGAGTGAAAACCGCACCACCTTGGTAATCGCGCATCGCCTTTCCACCATTCGCAACGCCGATTTCATTGCCGTGGTGGACGAAGGGCGTGTGGTTGAAGTGGGCACCCATGAAGAGCTGCGGGCTCAAGGTGGCATCTACGATCGCTATTACCGCATGCAGTTCGCGGGCAAGCGGGAAGCGGAGTAGCCTCCGCTTCATCTAGGTGGAATTCTGGCCTTTTGTCCCTTTGGCGTTGCGCACCCGTCGCAGCATCTGCGTTGAGGCGAGGATGTATGTTGGGCTGGCCGCCCGAAGTTTACTCCCATGATTGTTCGCGGTAATTGTTGGCGCCGCGGAACAATCTGGGTGTACCCTGTGCTTGTTAGATAAGGCAAACTTTCAGGGAAAGGTCCAAGATGATCAGAACCGTAGTTGATATCGACGGCATGATGTGCGGCATGTGCGAATCGCACGTCAACGATGCTGTGCGCAATAATTTCAAGGTGAGGAAGGTGTCTTCTTCGCATGGTAAGGGGCGTACGGTGATCGAATCGGAGGCTCCCCTCGATGAAGGCGAGCTGCGCCGCGTGATCGGGGCAGCCGGCTACGAGGTGCAGCAGGTGACTTCTGAAGAAGTTCAGAAGAAGGGCCTGTTCGGCGGCTTGTTTGGAAAATAGCCCCAATGCATACGGTGGCGTTGTCGCCGCCGTATGCATTGGCGTCTTGGCGACGGAGCGGCTGCTAGCGAACACGGCAAAGCACGCATAAGGCATCGCCGCCGTGCCAGACTTCGGAATGGTCCTAACGCACGCGATAGGGCTTGTTGCCCCAATAGAATTTCAGCAGGTGTTTCTTGGGTGTGTCAAGTGTTCCCACCAAATCGAGCGTAGCCACGGCGGCATCGTGTGCGGCATTCGGGCGGCGCAGCGATTCGCCTCCGCTCAGCATGGTTTGAAGCTGGGCTGGATTATCGTGGATTTGCTGCAAGCGCTCAACCAGTTCTTCTGCAGTTTCGGCGGTAACGGCAGCGCCGGCTTTGGTGACCGTAAAGGTGTTGGCGCGTTCCTGGCCGTACGACTTACCCACCAAAACCAAGGGCAAACGCGCGCACAGGCACTCGGTGGTTGCCAGGCCGCCCGACTTTGCCACGATCATGTCGCTTGCTTCCATCAGCTGCGGAATGCGCTCGATGTAGTTGTACACGGAAACGTTCGTGATACCCCGTTCCGCAAAGAACCCTTTCAGCCCATTGGCGTACTCTTCGTCGGCGCCGGCTAGGAAAGCGAAGTGCATGTTGGGGAATTCGGAAAGAAGCGGCACAACCTTGTTCACGATTTCGCGGAATGGGATATAGGGCTGTGAATGACGAGCGCCAGCCATAACCATGACGATCATCTTATTTTGCGGAAGGCCGAACTGCTTTAGCACTTCAGCGCGATCGATGGGGTCGGTAAAGCCTTTTCGTACGGGAATGCCCGTGACCTTGATGTGGCTTTCGGGAACCTTTCGCGGTATAAGTTCCTTCACCATGGTTTCGTCTGCGGCGCAGAACAGGTCGCAGTCAAGGTGCGGCCACAGGCCCTCGGCACCGTAGTCGGTGGGGATGCACGTTACGGGGAAGGTTTGCCCGGTAACCATTTTTGCGGCAACCGATGCGTTGGCTGCAACGATATGCGTAGCCAAGATGGCGATAGGCTTGCGCTTCTGAATGATTTTGGTGAATGGGGCAAACATGAACGGCGACCATGCTGAACCGCCGCCCCACAACAGGCGCCCGGTAAAAGTGCGATGCCAGGTGATGTCGTAGAGCCAGTTGAATGAAACGGTTACGTTGGCGGTTTTGTCGCCGTCAAATTTTATATAGCCGTAGTCGAGGATGTCCAGAACAGCGATTTCGGTGTTTTTCGGCAGGGCGGGGTGCTTGCCGCACAGATCTTCAAGGGCTTGGGCGGTTGCCTGCGCGGCGCTGCGATGGCCTGAACCGACAGAGGCGTACGTGATGACAACCAAGGGACGATTCGAGGTTTCGTCACATGTGGTGGTGATCATCGCGCCTCCTTTCGGCTGTGGCTTTGCGCTCTGCGGCAAACCCGAAAGGGATGCGCGCTCTTGTTCCATTCGGCGCGAGACAGTATGCGCCAAATATCAGGGTCTTATTTCGTCTAGTCTATCTAACCAGAAATAAGGCACAAACGGGAGGAACGTTGTTGCAAAAACCGCGGTAAGAGCGTAAGCGGGTGGCTAATCTGCGGGAGTGGGCATTTTAACTCTTGCGGAAAAATTGATCGTTGCGTATACTTCTATGGCGCTTGTTTTTAGCGTCGGGAGTGCCAACGTGGCTCAGTTGGTAGAGCAACGCATTCGTAATGCGTGGGTCGCCGGTTCGAGTCCGGCCGTTGGCTCCATCGAATTCGCAGGTCAGTCGTTTATGCGGCTGGCCTTTTTTGTTTTTCTTGACCCGAATAGCCAGCTCGGAAAGGTGAGAATGCAGCGACAGATACCGTTTCCCCGTTCAGCAAACACGGCCTAGCTTGTGTTGAGATTCGCTAGCTAGGCCCTGCCTTTTTGCGCTATGGCTAAATGGGAAAATGCCCCCTGTCCCTATATTCCCGCTTTCTTCGCGGCGGGGCTTTTGAAGACTCGCGTTTCTCGCCGTTCCTTTTGCTGGATTTTGATACTGTTTGGAGGAATCAAAATAAGTATGTTTGGTTTAGCGTTATTAAAATAACGGCTGCGCTTGTGCGGCCGCTCGTGAAGAAGGATGGCTTTCGTGGCAGAGGGTTCAGCGCGCACAAAACTTGCAACGGTCGCATTGATTATCGTGGGTTTTGCCTTGGGTTTTGCAGAGTTCATCGTTATCGGCATCACGCCCGATATTGCCGAAGAATATGGCATCTCTCTTGCTTCTGCTGGCAATCTGGTGGGCTTCTTTGCTATTTCCTATGCGGTGTCAACGCCGATCATTGTGCTTTCTACTGGGCGTTTTCGCAGGTTTCCCCTGTTCGTGACGTTCCTTGCGGTGTTCAATGCAGGCAACCTCCTGGCCATTGCGGCTCCTACGTATGAAACGCTGTTGGTGGCCCGTGTGCTAACTGCGGTGGTTTCAGGTGTGCTGCTGTCCACGGTAATGACGTTCATTAACGACATCGTTTCTCGCGAACAGTCGGCACGCATTATCTCGTTTGTTTACGCGGGCTTTTCGGTTGCCAGTGTTTTGGGCACGCCTGTCGGCACGCTGCTTGCCGATGCGTTTGGCATTAAGTCGGCGTTTATGGCGGTAGAAGCCGTGGCACTTATTGTTACGGTGCTGCTGCTGATTTCTGTGCCGCGCTCCGGTTCCACCGACGTTTCTTCTCGCGTGCGTGATCAGCTGGTGATTCTGAAGGATCGCCGCATCATATTGGTGCTCATCATGAAGGGATTCGGCATGGCGGCAACGTACGTGTTCTACGTGTACGTAACGCCTACCTTGGAAGATGGCGTGGGCCTTTCGGTGTGGATGGTAAGTATCGTGCTGTTCTTCTACGGAGCCGCAACGATCGTTTCCAATCTGGGTAGCGGCTCCATCGCTCAGCATTACGGCTTGGCGAAAATGCCCCTCATGTTCGGTTTGCAGGCCCTTGTGCTTCTGCTGCTTGGCCCCAGCCTTGCTTCGGGTAATACCGCACTTGCCGTGATTAACGTGGTTCTTACGGGTGTGTTTATCTACCACATGAATGCCCCGCTGCAAACGTTCTTGCTGCAAACTTCAGCCAAGGATTATCCGAAGGCGCTTACCCTTGCGTCTGCCGTTATGCCCACTTCTTCCGACTTGGGAATTGCTGCGGGATCGTTCCTTGGCGGTGTGGTGGCTTCGGGCCCTGGCTTTGTGTGGGCGGGACCGGTGGGTGCCCTGTTCGCAGTTGTCGCCGTTGTTGCTGCCGTGCTGATCTTGCAGCCGGAAAACCGCAAGCGCGAAACCGCACGGTAAAAAAGCACCGCGAAAGAGCACTGCCTGTGCGCGAAAGCGGCCGATCCATGGGGGCTGCCGCATAAAATGTCATAGGAACTGCGGAGGGCTGCCTCGATGCCGCATCGAATCCTGTTTCTTCAGTGCGGGAAACAGGGGTGTATGCTGGCATCAAGCAGCCCTTTTGTGTTTTGCGGGGTCGGTCTGGCAGTGAACCTGCGGTTTGGTGCAGTGAGCGTTCCTGATAAAAAGCGTTCCTAGTACAGGAAGCCGAGCTTCTTCGCTTCGTGGGTAAGCTCGTCGCGGAAATCAGGATGCGCGATGCTGATAAGGCGCTGCGCGCGGGTGGGGATGTCGGCCCAGCGCAAGTCGACCACACCATATTCGGTTGCAATGAAATGCACATCGTTGCGCAGGCTGGTTATAGCACTGCCTGGTGCCAAAGTGGGCACGATTTTCGAAACGGGACCGTTCTTAGTGTGCGCCACGCTCGTTACGGCGATAAAGCCACGACCTCCCTTTGAGTTTTTCACACCTCGCACGAAGTCGAACTGTCCACCGCTTGCGGAGTACTGACGTGCGCCGATGCTTTCAGCGCACACTTGCCCGGTAAGGTCGATGCTTACGGCGGTATTCACTGAAACCAGGTTGTCGTTCCTGGCGATGAAGGCGGGGTTGCATACCATTTCGTAGGAGGAATAGTACATGCTGGGGTTTTCGTGGATGAAGTCGTACAGACGCTGCGTGCCAGTCGAATAACCAGCAACTGAAACGCCTGGCATGAAGTTCTTTCGTGAGTTGTCGATGACGCCCTTTTGCTGCAGCTCGACAAAGGCATCCGAGAACATCTCGGTAAAGCAGCCCAGATGCTGCTTGCTTTCCAAGCCTGCGGCGATAGCGTTGATGATGCCGCCGATGCCCAGCTGAATGGTGTCGCCATCATTTACGCGATCAACAATGAATTCTGCAACTTTGGTCTCTTCGGGTGTTGGTGCGGGCACCTGCACATCTTCGAGTTGCTCTTCTTGCAGCACGAAGGCGTCGATGATGCTCACGTGGTAGTTGTGCGAATCACCGAATACGCGAGGAAGGCGCGGGTTGATTTGCGCAATTATATGTTTTGCGCCACGCAATGCGCCTTGTTCGAACCCTAAGGGGCCAATATTGCAATTGCCTTGAGCGTCGGGCGGCGTCATTTGGACTACGGCGTAGTCGAGCCCAACTTCTTCTAGCATGCGATTGGTGTCCGAGAAATGAACGGGAATGTGCGCAACGCACTTTGACCCGTTGGCAAAGCCGGTGCGCTCGTTGGGTCCGGCGAAGTAGGTGTGGTAGCGGAACTGCTCGGGGGTTACATCGAGTCCCGCGAAGGTGATGTCGCCGTTCATCCAGTTGCCGTATAGGTCGATGCCGGTTAACGCTCCTTCTGCAACCCTGCTAATCAGCGCATTGATGATGGTGGTTGGTACGTGGAGACCGCCCGTATAGATTTTCTGGTTGCCGGTTAGATGCTGCTCGAATACCTGGTTTACGGTTATTTTCTTACGCTCGTATTCATCCTGCCAGTCCATGGTCCCTCCTGGTAGTTCCTTTTTGCTTGGGCGGAAAGGCCCAAGGCCCCTGAATATAAGAAAACGGCGGTCGCGCAATCCCCATTGCACGCCGCCGTTTAATTGTAGCGCTGTTTGCCCTGCTACATTTCGTCTGGTGAGAGCGGGAAATCTACGCCCGTCCAGATCTCAAAGGCGCGGGCACCCTGGAAGAACAGCATTCCCTCGCCGTTGATGGTGGTGCAGCCTGCTTCTTTGCCCATTTTCAGTAGCTCGGTTTCTGCTGGCTGGTAAATAGCGTCTTGGATTACCAGGCCCGGATGCAAGAACGATGCGTCGGGGATGGGGGATCGTCCTTCGAGCTTACCCATGCCGATGGGAGTGGCGTTTGCCAGAAGATCGGCGTCGGCCAGCTGTGCGCGCAAGTCGTCCAGATCGTTTGCGTCGTGACGGCTGATTTTGCAGCCAGTTTTCTCGGCAACGAGGGCAACTTCTTCAGCAACACGCTCCCACGATTTGCCTGTGCTGGGGCTGAATACCACGATTTCTCCTACGCCGTCGAGTGCTGCCTGTGCGGCGATGGGGGTTCCAGCGCCACCCATGCCCATAAGGACCATTTTCTTCCCTTTGGCATCGACGCCGTGCTCTTCGAATGACTTCATGAAGCCGTAGCCATCGGTGCTGTACCCGGTGAGAACGCCGTCTTCGTTAACGATGGTGTTGACGGCGCCTACCATCTCGGCGATGGGGTCAAGCTTGTCTAGGAACGGGATAACCGCAATCTTGTTCGGCATAGTAAGGTTGCAGCCGCGCATATTCAGAAGGCGGATTGCGTCGGTTGCCTGCTTCATGTCTTCGCCGGGAACGCGGAAGGCCATATAAGCGTAATTCAGCCCGGCGCGTTCGAATGCTCGGTTGTGAAGGTGGGGCGATTTGCTGTGTGCAACGGGGTCGCCGAACAGGCAAATTAGACGCGTTGCGCCATTGATGTCTTGCGTCATGGTGGCTTCTCTCTCCTTGAATAATGGGTGCCAGGGCGGCACTGCGGCAGTTTGCCGAAGGCGAGCCGATGGCCGGACTCGTATTCCTGCTAAAAAACGTATCAATCCTTGTTTGGATTCTATCATTGCGCTTCTATATTGATGCATTCAAGCTATTGCGGATAACTATAGTCCTGAGGGCTTGCTGGCAAACAGCCTGATTGCAGCATGGGATGCTGGCTTTGCTCTCGAAATTTTTTTTCGGCACTGTAAAGGCGTGCTTTGCCTGACCTTACTCAGAGCCACAGAGGGGTGTGCTGCCCGGTGCCCCATTGCGGTCTGAGATAGGCCGTCGATGAACTTCGGTGGCGATCATTCGGCGCCTGGCCATGGCAAGATATCGCCCCGATGCGTTCCCGAAGGGGCCTCGGACGGGAAAAGCACCGGTTCGTGGCAACATATCGCCTGCATGTATTCGAATACAGCTAATTTTGGCAAGATATGCGCGCCATGCATCCGAAAAGCCCCGCAGAGCGCCGTTGGGGAATGCACCGCGCGAACATCTTGCCGCCAAGGGGCGCTTTCGCCGTCCGGAGCCCCCAAATCATGCACGGCGCACGAATCTTGCCGCCCTCCGGTGGCCCTGCCCCTGCGCAGGGGCTCCTGCCCGAGCAACCGCATCGCGGGATCGCCTTTCAGCGGCTTGGCCCTTGCCGGGGGGTGCCTACCCCCCCCTCGGAGCCGCAAAGGCGCACGCCGCTCGGCATTTCCCTGAAAGAAGGCGAAATGCGTGCCGCGCCCCGTTTCAACAAATGCTCGACGCAATGCGCTGTCGACTATCGAATCCGTATTGGCTTTGAATATCAGAGCGTGTCTTTACTGGCATAAAATGGAGAAGTGGACCCGCAGGGGCGTGTCTATTGCTTTTCGACTCCTGTTGTCTTAGAACTAATCACACAAAGAATTTTTGTTGCATAACAGAATCCGTTTGTTTCCAGTTTGTTATCGTTCGCCAAAGTTCGCATTTTGATGCGTAAACGGGGTGTACTATCTAATCTCGTAGTTGAAAGGAATATCCATGGAAGACCATAAGCTTTCCCTGTACGACAACATCGCAAAGGTCAATGCCGTCGATCCAGAACTGTACGAGCGTTACCCCGTAAAGCGCGGCTTGCGCAACAGCGATGGTTCTGGCGTAATCGCGGGCGTTACGAATATTTCCAACGTACACGGTTACCTGATGAATGAGGGCGATAAGGTGCCTGACGAAGGCAAGCTTACCTTCCGTGGTTACAGCATCTACGATCTTGTCGGCGGCGATGCCACCAAGCGTCGTGGTTTTGAGGAAATCGTGTATCTGCTGCTTATGGGGGAGCTTCCCACATCAAGCCAGCTCGATGTGCTTGTTGAAGCACTTGATGCTCAGCGCAATTTGCCCGATGGCTTCACCGCTTCGAAGATCATGAGCACGCCTTCTCACAACATCATGAACCTTCTGCAGCGTTCGGTTCTTATGTTGTATGCCGACGACCCAAAGGCGGAAGAGCGTTCCTTCGAACACGAGATCAGCACGGCAATCTCGCTCATCTCTCGACTGCCGCGCATTATGGTGTTGGCCCACTATGCCAAGCGTGCTGCGTTCTACAATGAGTCGATGATCATGCATCGCTTCATTCCGGGGCAATCCACTTCCGAAACCATCCTTTCCATGTTGCGTCCCAACCGCGAGTTCACTCCTGAAGAAGCACGTATGCTTGACATCATGATGTCTTTGCATGCTGAGCATGGTGGCGGCAACAATTCAACCTTCACTTGCCGTGTTCTTTCTTCTGCCGATACCGATCCGTATGCTGCTTATGCGGCTGCTATCGGTTCTTTGAAGGGCAGTAAGCATGGTGGTGCAAACCATAAGGTTCTGGCCATGCAGAAGGAAATCAAGGAAAACGTTAAGAATTGGGAAGACGAAGACGAAGTAGCTTCCTATATTGCCAAGATCGTAAACAAGCAGGCATACGATCACACCGGCTTGATTTACGGCATGGGTCATGCGGTATACACGCTTTCCGATCCGCGTGCAGTTATCTGCAAGGATTTTGCAACAAGGCTTGCCAAGGGTACCGAGTTTGAAGCAGAACTGAATTTGCTTAAGCTCATCGAGCGCCTGAGCCCTGAAGTAATCTTGCAGGAAAAGGGTACCAAGAAGGATATGTGCGCAAACGTTGATATGTATTCTGGATTCGTGTACTCCATGATGGGCATTCCGCAGGATATGATCACTCCGCTGTTTGCCTGCTCTCGTATGGCTGGTTGGGCTGCCCATCGCTTCGAGGAGCTGGTAAGCGGCAAACGCATTATCCGCCCCGCATACAAGACGGGCGTGAAGGCTCGCGTCTACAAGCCTATCGAAGAGCGCTAAGCGTTTTTTGCTCGATATACCTACAAGCACAATAACGAAAGGCCCCTCGGGGCCTTTTTGTTTGCTGCTTTTCTTCGGCGATGGCTGGGGGCAAGCTTCGGCAATGGCTGTGGGCGCCAAACTCCGGCGATGGCTGTGGGTGCCAAATAATGGCAAGATTCGCATATTTTGTACTCTCGGGCAGGAAAGCCTGGCTT
>ERZ1035006.1460-NODE-1460-length-15600-cov-4.434802_pt1 | contig 15600 bp, 15 predicted proteins | sample MGYA00520694_ERZ1035006 | MGnify/ENA primary metagenome ERZ1035006 (study PRJEB33766, sample SAMN09781746) | gut metagenome | biome: gut microbiome | host: Homo sapiens | place: Madagascar | study: EMG produced TPA metagenomics assembly of the PRJNA485056 data... | reverse complement strand
TGCTGCCATGGCTTTGCGCGAAGACGGTTACGAAACGATCATGATCAACTGCAACCCCGAAACGGTTTCCACCGACTACGACACGTCCGATCGCCTGTACTTCGAACCGGTGACCTTGGAAGACGTTTTGGAAATCTGCCGCGTTGAAAAACCCGAAGGCGTGATCGTGCAGTACGGCGGTCAGACGCCCTTGAAGATTTGTCGCGCTTTGGAAGCCGCGGGCGTGCCCATCATCGGTACGAGCACGGATGCCATCGACTGCGCCGAAGACCGCGAACGCTTCCAGAAGCTCATCAACGACTTGGGTTTGAAGCAACCGCCGAATCGTACCTGCCACACCGAAGAAGCGGCCTTGAAGGCGGCCGAAGAAATCGGTTATCCGATTGTGGTGCGTCCGAGCTATGTGTTGGGCGGCCGTGCGATGGATATCGTGCACAACGCCAAGGAATTGCAGCGCTATATGCACGAAGCCATCGTGGTGAGCGAAGACAGCCCCGTGCTTCTCGATCACTTCTTGGACGATGCCGTTGAAATGGACGTCGACGCCATCAGCGACGGTACCGAAGTGCGTATCGGCGGTTTGATGCAGCACGTCGAAGCCGCAGGCGTTCACTCCGGCGACTCGGCTTGCTCGTTGCCGCCCTACAGCTTGCGCGAAGACATCTTGGTCGAAGTGCGTCGTCAGACGAAGTTGATGGCCAAGGCTTTGGGTGTCGTGGGCTTGATGAACGTGCAGTTTGCCGTCAAGAATGCCGTGACCGAAAACCCGATCGTCTACGTGTTGGAAGTCAATCCGCGTGCTTCCCGTACGGTGCCCTTCGTTTCCAAAGCCACGGGCGAACCTTTGGCCAAGATCGCCGCTCGCTGCATGGTGGGTCAGACGCTCGAAAGCCAGAACGTGCGTGTGGAAGTCAAACCCAGTCACATTTGCGTCAAGGAAGCCGTGTTCCCGTTTGCCAAGTTCCTGGGCGTCGACCCGGTGTTGGGACCGGAAATGCGTTCCACCGGCGAAGTGATGGGTGTGGGCAAGACCTTCGGCGAAGCTCTCTTTAAGAGCCAGTTGGGTTCCGGTTCCGTTCTGCCCCCGAAGGGCACAGTCTTTATCTCCGTTCGTGACGAAGACAAGCCGCGTGCTATCGTGGTTGCCGCAGAATTGCTGGATGCCGGTTATAACCTGGTGGCAACGCGCGGTACGGCTGCGGTCTTTAGTAAGGCGGGTCTGGACTGCAAGATGGTCAACAAGGTTTCCGACGGTCGTCCCAACGTGCTCGACAAGATCAAGAACCACGAAATTCAGCTCGTGATTACGACGAGCAACGAATCTCGCGGCGAAATTTCCGACGCACGCGACATCCGTATGGCAGCCTTGGCCAATCGCGTCACTTACTACACGACGATTGCAGGGGGCCGCGCCGCCGTCGAAGGCATCAAGCATCTCAAGGAAGCACAGGTTTACTCTTTGCAAGAGATGTATGCCTCTCGCTCGTAACCGAGTGTGAGAAAGGTAGCGAGTCCGGTGTCGGACTCGCTACAATACGCCCTAAATCAGTTTTTGAGTCCGCTCCCGAAAAAATACAAACTTTTCGGGACGGCTTTTTGTTTTCTTATTAAGTTGAAAAACCAAGATGGATAAGCGAATTCCCATTACCGTAGCCGGTGCCGAAAAATTGCGCATGGAACTCGATGAACTCAAGCGCGTCAAGCGTCCGGCCGTGGTTCAGGCCATTGCCGAAGCCCGTGAAAAGGGCGACTTGTCGGAAAATGCCGAATACGATGCCGCAAAGGAAATGCAGGGGCATATCGAAGGTCGTATTGCCGAACTCGAAGGCAAGATGGGCGTTTTGCAGATCATCGATCCCGCTTCGCTCAAGCATCAGGTGGGCGATAGAATCGTGTTCGGTGCAACCGTCGAACTCGAAGATGAGGACGGCGAAGCTCGTACCTATCAGATCGTGGGCGACGACGAAGCCGACATAAAGCAAAACCGCATCTCCATTTCGAGCCCCTTGGCTCGAAGCCTGATCGGTAAGTTCGAAGGCGACGAAGTTACGTGTCCGGCTCCCAAAGGGTTGGTGCACTATGTGATCGTGTCGGTGGACTACATCTAACCGAAATTTTCGGTCGCAGAAAATAAGGCCGATCGTGTAGGCGTCTGTTGGCGCCCGGACGATCGGCCTTTTTGTTATCCGAATTTCGTGTATGTGTGGAAACGAAGGCAAAAGAAAGGCAACCAAAAGAAAAAGCCGAACGTTTTAGAGGGTTCGGCCTTCTCGGAGGTTGACGCAGAGACTATTCTTCCGAAACGCGCATGGACGCGGGGAAAATGAGCGTAAAGGTCGATCCTTTACCTAAGTCGCTTTCAACCGTCATACGCGCATTATGGTGCAGCAAGACGTGCTTGACGATGGCTAGTCCCAAACCGGTACCGCCCGTGTCGCGCGAGCGCGATTTGTCTACGCGATAAAAGCGCTCGGTCAGACGAGGAATGTGTTTGGGATCGATGCCGATACCGTTGTCCTTGACGCTTACGGCAATCGAGTTGTCGTTTCGAACACGGCACTGTACTTCAATAGTGCCGCCTTCTGGCGTGTAGCGCAGCGCATTGGTCATGAGGTTGACGACGGCACTTTGAATTTCGTCGCCGAAACCCTTGACCGTGACGGGGATTGTGGCGCAATTGACGGTGTGGGTACCTTGCGCCATCACGCGAATTTCTTCGGCAATGCTAGTGACCATATCGGATAACGAGAACGTTTCGGCCACTTTGTTGCTGCTGCCGATTTCAAGACGCGACAGTGTCAACAGGTCGTTGACGATGCGCTGCATGCGCTGCGTCTGATCGCGCATCAGTTTCATGTGCTCGGTTTTCAAAACGGCGGTTTTGGTTTCGGGGCCGTCGTCCAGGCCTTGCACGGCCATATCCAAAAAGCCCGACAAAACCGTCAGGGGCGTTCTCAATTCGTGCGAAACGTTGGCCACGAAGTCGCGACGCGTATTGTCGAGCCGCTCCTGCTCGGTGATGTCGCGCACGATGATCAGCGCATTTTTCTTATCGGCCACCACGACGCTTAACTCGTAAACAAGCCCGCTTTCTTCGCGACGCCAAATGAAAGGATCTTCAAAATGTCCCGCCTTCAGATACGAAAGCAGATGGGGATCTTGAATGAAGGCGAAGATGTGACGTCCCACATCGTCTTCTTCGCCGGGAATGCCGAAAATTTTCGAGGCGTTTTGATTGCACCAGGAAAAGGCCCAGTCGTTTTTTACCAGAACAATACCTTCGGGCAGAGCCGTCAAGGTTTTGCGATAACGCGCTTCTCTGTCGGAAAGACGCTTGGTGTTTTTTTCAAACGCCTTGCGGCTTTTGCCCAGACGGTAAAAGATTTCCGTCCAAAGCGCGGATCGAACCTGAGGGACGTTTTTTTCTTCGGGAGCTTCGAGCCATTGCGCAAGGTAGGAAATATAGTTGAGGTGAATGATCACTTCGAGCAAAAGGCCGACGATCATCGCCACCATCCCGTAAGTCGGCGTCCAAATGCCGGCGATGGCCAAAGATACACAGCAAAGAATGATGAGCCTAAAGATGATCGGTCCCAAAAGACGAAGGCGTTTGCTAAACATCGGCACCCCTTGTATCGGTTAAGCGGCCGAGGGCAAAACGGCTGCGCGATAGCCGATACCGCGCACGGTTTCGACCATATCGGCGGCGTCCGACCCCGCCAATTGCTTTCTCAGACGCAGAATGTGCACGTCGATCGTGCGCTCGTCAAAGCTGCCGCCGTCGTCCCAGACGCGTTCCAGCAGTTGAGAGCGCGAGTAGACGCGCCCGGGGTTGCTTGCCAACACCAAAAGCATCTTGAATTCGATTAAGCCCAGCTTGAGTTCCTGACCGTTGACCTTGGCCGAAAAGCGCGCTTCGTTCATGACCAAGGGACCGCAAACGACGTTTTTCTCCGCTTCGTTCGAGCCGCGGCGCAACACCGCGCGCATGCGTGCAATGAGTTCGCGAGGCGAAAACGGTTTGACAACGTAGTCGTCGGCACCGCAATCCAAACCTGCGACTTTATCGCTTTCGGTGCCGCGTGCCGTGAGCATGATGACGGGAATGCCCGACAGGCGCTCGTCGTGCTTGAGGTTGTCGAGCCACTGCAAGCCCGAAAGATCGGGCAACATCCAGTCCAAAAGGATCAGGTGCACCTTCTGACTTTCCAAAAGGATGCGCGCTTCTTTCACCGAGCCCGCACGCAACACCGTGTAACCCGAAGATTCGCATGCAAAACCGATCAATTCTCGAATGGCCGGTTCGTCTTCAACAACAAGAATGGTCTCTGCCATGATCAAAATTTTCAAAAGTTGAGTCGACAGTATTGTCTGAAAAATCCATGTCGAAATTATGACGAAACAATGACAATTCGATGACAAAAAGCGCCGTGCAATCGGTCGAAATGTCTACACGAGGACGCATCGCGCTCGACTTGTTTCAAAAAATGTTTGTTTCAAAGCAAACTTTTGCCACTTAGTTTGCAATGTTTTTGTGTCGTAAAAGCGTCTTGAAAACACCTTGAAACTTCAAAAGTCCCTAGAAAATCAGGGATGTTTACACTTTTTGGAATGTTGATATTTCTCAAAGGTCCTAGGGTTATTACTATCTGACACCGTTGCATTGAACAGACTAAATTAGGCGTTAAGCGAATTGAAACAAAAAATTTCAATCGATTCAGAGACTGTGGTTTCAGTCGGCGGAAGTAACAATCGGCAGGCATAACCCCACGTTCTCCCATAATGTCAATGCAATAGGAGTAGAGCAATGGCTGAAAACAAGAAATCCCTCATGGGTTTGCCGACACAAATGCTCATCGGTTTGGTCCTAGGTGTGGTCGTAGGTATGTTTACCTCGGCCGAATTCGCTCAGACGTGGTTTAGACCCTTGGGCGATTTGTTCATCCGATTGATCCGTATGGTGGTTGTGCCCTTGGTGTTTGCAACCTTGGTCGCCGGTGCCGCCGGTATTTCCGACGTGGGTAAGCTCGGTCGCGTGGCCGTCAAGACCCTCGTTTTGTTTATGGCAACCTCGGCCATCGCCGTGGCGATGGGCTTGATCGTTGCCAACATCGTCGATCCGGGCGTGGGCGTGACGCTTTCGACCGAAGGCTTGAAGGCCGCTCAGGTCAACGCACCGAGTTTTGTGAAGACGTTGCTTGAAATCGTTCCGATCAACCCGATGGAATCCTTTGCCAAGGCAAGCATTCTTCAGATCATCTTCTTTGCCATCATGTTCGGCTTCTGCTTGAACTGGATGGGCGAAAAGGGTAAGCCCGTTTACGAATTCTTCGACATCATCGGCAAGTTGATGATTCGCATGACGCATGTCGTCATGAAGTTCGCTCCCATCGGCGTGTTCGGTTTGATGGCCGCCGTCGTTGCACAGTACGGTATCGCCGTTTTGCTGCCGTTGATGAAGTTGATCCTGGCATCGTTTATCGCCACCAGCTTGCTCGTGATCCTCATCTATGTGCCTTGGGTCAAGTTCGGTATCGGCATTCCTCTCGGTACGTATTTCAAGGGCATTTTCGAACCCTGGTTGATCGCCTTTACGACCTGCTCGTCTGCTGCCGCCATGGCCGCCAACTTGGTTGCCTCCCGCAAGCTCGGCGCTTCCAATGCCATCGCCAGTTTCGCAGTGCCTCTGGGTAACACCATCAACATGAACGGTACTGCCGTTTACATGGGTGTGACCGCCATTTTCGCCGCTCAGATCTACGGTATCGATTTGTCGATCACCGACCAGGTCATCGTGGTGTTGACCGGTGTCTTGGCCGCTATCGGTACGGCCGGTGTTCCGGGTGCAGGTTTGATTATGTCCACCTTGGTCTTTACGCAGATCGGTTTGCCGCTCGAAGTCGTGGCATTGATCGCCGGCGTCGACCGTATTCTCGACATGATCCGTACGTCCATCAACGTGGTGGGCGACTCCACGACCGCTTTGGCCGTTTCCAAGATGGAAGGCGAACTCGGTAAGGAACCGTTCGACGAAAACGCCGTGTAAGGCAAAGCCTTTCGTCAAAGGCGCGGTCCGCTTCGATGAGCATGGCGGACCGAACCTAAAAAATTAAAGCGCGAGGATTTCGGTCTTCGCGCTTTTTTCTCCTCTGTACGGTCTGCGTGGCGCATTCGGTGCAAACGCTTCAAAACGCGCATAGACGCACTTTTTCACAAAAATCGACCGTACCCTCATGCTGATGTCCGGGCTTGCGATGGTGCGCGATTTGAAGTGGTTGGCGAGCAATTTGCGTTGACGGGCGGCAGGCTAATGAAAAGCCCCGAGACTGACGGGGTCCGGGGCTGTACGATCGACTCAAAGAAGAGTCGAGGAAAGTCTTAACGACGGATCAAGAGGATGGGCACGTCGCCTTGTGCGGCGATACGCGTTGCGGTCGAGCCCATCACGGCCGACTTGAAGCGACCGTAGCCGTGGCTGCCCATGACCACCAAGTCGAGTTTCTTCTTCTTTGCAAAGGCGGCGATTTCGTCGCCGGGGTTGCCGACCAAGCACACTTCCTTGGGCGTGACGCCGGCCTTGGCAAGCAACGGACGAATCGTGTCGAGCGCTTCGGCAAATTCGGTCTTTTGCAATTCGACGACTTCGGCTTCGGACAATGCCGGAAGAGCCATGCCGGCCATGTCGGGCATGATGGCGCCGGCATAGTCGCTTGTGACGTTGATCAGGTAGAACTGTGCGTTTTCACCAAAGAGTTCGCCGTGACGGATGGCGTACTTCACGGCGGCAACGCCGTACTTGGAGCCGTCGACGCAGATACCCACGCGCATGGCGTCTTTTTCCGGAGTCGTGCGGTTGCGGATGATCAAAATCGGATTCTTGGTACGAGCCAACACGCCGTTGGTGACGGAACCCAAGAAGAGACCTGCCAAAGCGGTACGACCGCGCGAACCCATCAATACAAGGTCGGCATCCATACGCATGGCTTCTTCGGCGATCTTTTCAGAGGGATCGCCCACGACGAAGGCTTCCGTGTACTGAACGTTGTGATCCTTCAAGAACTTGCGTGCGGGTTCGAAAACCTTTTCGGCTTCTTCTTCGTAATAGCGATTCAACGATTCTTTGCCGACCAAGCGGGCTGCGCGAGCAGGCAACGGATCGAGAACGACCAAGAGCTCGATTTCGGGAGACTTGCCGAGCATGGAAGTACGAGAAGCGATGAAGGCCAAAGAGTTTTCACTGTAGGCGCTGCCATCGATGGGAACGAGAATTTTCATAAGACCTCCGATCCCCGAACGCGGGGATTTTGTCAATAGTGATATGAGGCTCAACGTGCCGATATTGTCTGTTTTATCGAATGGCGTTTGCCGTGAAGAGATGTCGGCAAACATATGTAGACAGCACGAGTGCCTATTTCGATGTTACCGCACAAAAAGTTACTTTGGAGGCACAAAATTGGGAAGTTGTGAGGAAACGCAAAAAAGTGTCGCTTTTGTGGACCTATCGTACTTTGTTCTCAGTGTAAACGATGCCAAATTAGCGCTTGCGCAAAGAGAAAAACGCTCGCCGCACAAAGTGCGAAACGAGCGTTATTTGGCGTATTCAACAGATGTCGATCAATTTCTCAACGAATGAATCGGCGCAGGGATTCTTCCGCCGAAGCCGATGAACTGATTGGACGTTCCGCCCGGCGCACGGATCACGGCAGCTTCGCCCAGCAGGCCGCCGAAGACGGCCACGTCGCCCACGTTCTTGCCCGGAACGGGAATCACGCGCACGGCCGTCGTTTTGTTGTTGATCATGCCGATTGCGGCTTCATCGGCAATCATGGCCGAGATCGTTTCGGCAGAGGTGTCGCCCGGAATGGCGATCATGTCCAAACCGACCGAGCAAACGCAGGTCATGGCTTCGAGTTTTTCCATGGTCAGCGCCCCCGTTCTGGCGGCGGCTTCGATGGAGCTGTCTTCGCTTACCGGAATAAAGGCGCCCGATAAACCGCCCACATTGCCCGAAGCAAACACGCCGCCCTTTTTCACGGCGTCGTTGAGCATGGCCAAAATGGCGGTCGAGCCCGGAGCGCCGATCGAAGAAAGGCCCAAGGTCTGGAAGATTTCGCCCACGCTGTCGCCCACGGCAGGGGTCGGCGCCAAAGAGAGGTCGGCAACGCCGAACGGAATATTCATCTGCTTGGCAACGCCGCGACCGATCAATTCGCCCACGCGCGTGACCTTGTATGCCGTGTGTTTGATCACTTCGGCGATTTCGCCCAAAGAAAGCTTATGGTCGCTTTCGGCAATGGCGCGCTGCAGTGCTTTGTTGACAACGCCCGGCCCCGAGACGCCCACGTCGATCACGACGTCGGGTTCGCCCACGCCCAAGTAGGCGCCGGCCATAAAGGGAACGTCTTGCGGAATGTTGCAGAAAACTACGAGCTTGGCACAGCCGATACCGTCGCGATCGGCCGTGGCCTGCGCCGTTTCGACAATGGTGCGACCCATGAGGCTTACCGCATCCATGTTGATGCCGCTCTTGGTCGACCCCACATTGATCGAAGAGCAAATGCGATCGGTCGTGGCCAGTGCTTCGGGCAGCGCAGCAATGAGGTTGCGTTCGCCCGGCGTCATGCCTTTTTCAACTAGGGCACCGAACCCGCCGATAAAGTCAACGCCCACTTCCTTGGCGCATTCGTCGAGAATTTGGCAGGCGCGCACCATCTGAGCGCGCGAAAAGCCGGCGCCCACCGTGCCCATGGGGCTGATGGAAATACGCTTGTTGACGACGGGAATGCCGTACTTGTCACCCACGGCGTCGCACGTTTCAACGAGGCGCTTGGCGTGCTTGAGAATTTTGCTGCGGACCTTGACTTCGAAAACGTCGAAATCGTGGCTGGCGCAATCGAAAAGATTGATGCCCAAGGTCACCGTGCGAACGTCCAAGTGTTCGCTGCGCAGCATGTTGATTGTCGATAGAACCTCGCGTTCAGTCAGCATTTTGTGTGTTCTCCAATCCGTTTGTTAAACGATATTGACGCGATGCACGGCTTCGAAAATGTCGCGGTGCTGCATGGTTAAATTCAAGCCCATGGACTTGGCGCGCTCAAGCATGACGCGATGCAGGCTTCGGGTATCCAAGTCCGAAGGAATTTCCACTTCGAAAACCTGCATGGAAGCGCCCTCGCCGATGGGAAATGCGCGAAGTGCGTCGATGTTGATGCGCTGCTCGCCGAACATGTGGGCAAAGGTGCCCACGATATCGTTGCGATCGGGACCGTAGACGCTCACCACAAAGGGTTCGGTGGTGACTTCGCTTGCGGGCGGCTCTTCGTAGTCGCGCGTGACGATCGTCAACTTCATTTTCTTGGCTTTGACGGCACGTTCGATTTCGCCGTTCAATTGTTCGTTCGACAATTCGGCGGGTTTGTTGACCAAGTAGATACCTGCAAACTGCTGGTGCAAGGTCGACTGCGTCATTTCTTCAATGTTGCATCCCAAGCGCGTCATCACGGAAGACACGCACGCAATGACACCGGGCTGATCCAGACCGATGACGGCAACAACGACATTGTTGTATTGCATTTTTAGGTTTACTCCTCAAACGGATATAGGCACCGTCGGTTTGCGAAAAAGACGAACTCGCACAAATCACGAGCCCGCAAACTTTAATCCTAGCCCAAAACGTCGGTGTTGAGGCAAACGCATGCAATGAACTCTTGCGTTTGTGCAACTTGACGCCAATTAGGCCGGATGCAATTTCGGAAAAATCGCCCGGGTATTGGCGTAGGCGTCCGCAAGGATCGCCTCGCGCGAGGTTTGCCGCAACACTGCGGCTGCTTGAACGGTAAAGTCGATGTCGGCCGGCACGCTTTGAATCGTTTCGGGGGCAAGATCGACGGAGGCTGCACGGCGCTCAAACGAGGGAATCCACGGCGCATCGGTTTCAAGCACCCAAGCCGACCGGGGCAGTTCGCTAAAAACGCGGCGAATCTTTTTGGAACCGGGATAAGTCAAAGTGCCGCCGAAACCGACTTTAAAGTCGATGCGATTAAACTGCTTTGCCTGTTCGGCCGAGCCGTTAAAGGCATGAATGACGCCTGTTAAGCCTTTGAATTTTTTGATCGAGCGCTCGACTTCGTTCATTGCGGCAAAGGCGTGCACCGACACGGGCAAACCGAGGTCTCGGGCGATTTCAAGCTGCGTTTCAAAGAGTTCGGTTTGCACGACTCGCACCGTTTCGGGATCGGCTTCGGGCCAGAACTCGAGTCGGCGCATTTCGGAAAAGTCCAAACCGATTTCGCCGATCGCCACGATTTCACCGGAGTATTGGCGCAAAAAAGCGTCCAAAGACGAAAGATGCGTTTGTGCTGCCGTCCACTCGAAGGGATGGACGCCCAGAGCAAAAGACAAATCGAATTTGCGGCAAAAGTCGACGTGCGCTTGAAAGCGCGTCGCGTCGTGCGGGCATGTGACGGCGTCAAGAAAACCGATGTCGCGAGCCTGTGTCAAAAGCTGCGCAAAAAGAGCCTCGTCCCAATAACCTTCGAAGTGGCAGTGGGTGTCGTAGAGCCCGCACTTTGCGACGGACGACATTTAGTTGTCCTTTAGGGAAGGTTCGAGTCGATGCACGCGCCCGTTTTCCAATTTGAAAATCACGTCGCACCGAGAAGCCAATTCCAGATCGTGCGTGACGATCAATACCGAGGTGCCCGTTGAGCGCGCCGAAGCGACAAAGCCGTCAAAGACTTCCATGGCGGTGTCGTGATCGAGGTTGCCCGTCGGTTCGTCTGCCAAAATACAAGCAGGGCTTGTGACCATCGCACGCGCAATGGCCGTGCGCTGACGTTCGCCCCCGGAGAGTTGACTCGGCAGATGTTCCCGACGGTGCTCAAGCCCGAGGGCGCTCAGAGCTTGGGCGGCTTTTTTGAGCGCATCTTGCTTATTCATGCGACGGATAAACAAGGGCATGGCTACATTTTCCAGAGCCGTGAATTCCGGCAGCAGATGATGAAACTGGTAGACAAAGCCCAAGTGACGGTTTCTCAGTTCGCCCAAAGATTTTTCATCCAGCCCTTTCAGAGCGGTACCGGCAATGACAACGTCGCCCGTATCGGCCGCGTCCAGGCCGCCCAAAATCTGCAAAAGGGTGGATTTGCCCGAACCTGAAGCGCCGATGACCGCCGCAACGGTGCCGGCTTCGACGGTGAGGTCGACCCCCGTTAACACTTTGACTTCGTGGCCTGTGCCGTCGTTAAAGGTTTTGACGACATTGCGCGCAACGAGTGCTGCAGGATTATTCATAGCGCAGTGCCTCCGCGGGGTGAATCTTGGCGGCGCGCCACGACGGATAAATCGTTGCGGCCAAACTCATCAGTAAACTGAAAACGGCAATGGGGATGATGTCGCCGGCTCTCGGATCCGAGGGCATCGAGCTGATGAAGTAAATTTCGCGCGGCAAAAACTGCACGCCCAAAATCGCTTCGATGCCCGAGACGATGGACCCCAAATTGCAGGCAATCAAAAGCCCGAGCCCCACGCCCAACAACACGCCCACAAAGCCCACGATCGTGCCTTGAATCATGAAGATGCGCATGATCGAGCCGCGGCTTGCGCCAAGGGTGCGCAAAATGGCGATGTCGGATTGCTTTTCCGTGACCGTCATCACCAAGGTGGAGACCAAGCCGAAAGCACCCACCAAAACGATCAAAAAGAGAATGATCGCCATCATGCGCTTTTCGACCTGAACGGCGGCAAACCATGTGCGGTTTTGCTGTGTCCAGTCGCTGGCGTACCAACCGGCGGGCAATTCGGCGGCAATGCGCGCGGACACATCCTGAGCTTCATACATGTCGGTGAGCTTTAAGCGAATGCCCGTGGGCCCGCCCGTGCGGTAAAGCACGGCCGCATCGTCCACATGCACGGCCGCAAGCGTGCTGTCAAACTCGTAGTGCCCCGAGCTGATCAAACCTTTGACGGTCATTTGCTTCATGCGCGGGACAAAGCCCGAAGGCGTCATATTGCCCTTGGGTACGATCAAAGTAACTTTGTCTCCCACGGTGACCCCTAAGCCTCTGGCCAAGTCCCGCCCGAGAACGATGCCGAATTCGCCGGCTTTCAAGTCTTGAAGGCTGCCGAGAATGACCGAGCTGCCCAAGTCGCTGACTTCGGGTTCGGCAATCGGGTCGATACCGCGCAACATGGCGCCTTTGACGGCGCGCCCCGTACTCAAAAGTCCCTGCCCCGAAACGAAAGGAGCGCCTGCAACGATTCGATTGTCTTCGGCTTTGATTGCAGAAAGCGTCTTTTGCCAATCGTCGATGGGCGTGGCCAAACTCAAAACTTCGGCATGCGACAAAACGGAGAGCATTCTGTCGCGCACTTCTTTCTGAAAGCCGTTCATGACGGACAAAACAACGATGAGGGCCATCACGCCCACGGCGATGGACGCCACCGAGATGCCCGAAATAAAACTCATAAAGCCGTCTTTGCGGCGACCGCGACGTCCGGCGCGCGTATAGCGCAGCCCCACGGACAGTTCAAAGGGTAAGTTCACACGGATATCCTTTTTTCTTTAATCTTGCAAAGCAACGTCGACCGGCACGGCTTTAAGGGTTTCGGTCAGGACGCTCGAGGCGATTTTCACGATAAAGCCGCGGCGACCGCCGTTAATGTAGATTTCGGGCAAATCCAAAATCGTCTTTTGCACATACACGGGCATGGCTTTGCGCGTGCCAAAGGGGCTTGTGCCGCCCACCATATAGCCCGAATTTCTCTGCGCCTGCTCGGGTTTGCAAGGCGCAACGGATTTGTGCCCGGTTTGGCGCGCCAGATTTTTGGTGGAAACTTCGCAGTCGCCGTGCATCAAAATGACCAAGGGCTTGGCGTGTTCGTCTTCCATGATCAGGGTTTTGACCATGAGGTGTTCGTCTACGCCCAAAGATTTGGAGGCGCAACCCGTGCCGCCGTGCTCGACCCAGTCGTAGGAAAATTCGGCGAATTCGACTTTGTGCGCTTTGAGCCAGTCGGTAGCCGGCGTTGCGCTTTCGTGTTTAGCTTTTTTACTCATACAAAGGTTTGATCGTGTAATCGAAGCCAAGCGGCAATTTCGGCCAAGTTCGATTCGCCTAAATAGGCGGGGCCGGCCAGAGTCTTGACATCGGTAATGTCGATTTTAGTCAGTTGTTCCCGACTCGCGATGCGATGACAGGGAATCAAAATCGGAAAAGGATTATCCGCCAAAATCTTGGCAACGGCGCGAGCGGCGCTCGGGTGTCCGATGCGCTCGGCCAAATCGGTGTAAGTGACAAGTTCGTTGCGAGGAATTTGCGTCACGGCTTTCAAGGTCGTACGCCCGAAGTCGGACAGTCGTTCGGTCATTGCCGGCAGTTTAAAGAGCTCGGCATAGTCGTCTTCCGTCGGTTCGGCATATTCGGAGAGCATCTTGTCGACCAAATTCATCCAGCGGCAAATGCTTTCGGGTGCCGCATCGGGCGTATGCACGACTTCCAGAGACGGGCGAACGCGAAAGAGTTCGTCGCCCATGGGGCCGAGCCCGGCAAAAACGATACTGCCGAAAGGCGCGGGCAGGCGATAGGTGTGAACTTCGGGCGAGGACATCGTTCAGTTTCCCGTCATTTCTTTTTTGCTTGCGGCCAGATCGCTTTCCCACAAGCCTTTGGGCATGGGGAACTCGACATTTTCTTTGTCGCCGTCAAGTTCTTCGGGCGTCAAGGGGCCGAAACGATCGGACAACCACGCCACGACGCCTTGAACCAAGAATTCGGGAGCCGAAGCGCCGGCGGTAATGCCCACTTTTTCCACACCTTCAAACCAAGTCGGATCGAGATGCTCGGCCGTATCGACCAGATAGGCGCGCGCGCCTTCTCGCTCGCCCACTTCGCGCAAACGGTTGGAGTTGGAACTGCTGCGAGAGCCGATGACGAGCAATACTTCGATTTGGCGCGCGAGCTTTTTGACTGCGTCCTGACGATTTTGCGTGGCGTAGCACACGTCGCTCTTTTTGGGCTCGTGAATAAGCGGGAATCTCTTTTTCAAAGCGTCGATCACTTCGCGGGCGTCGTCTACGCTGATCGTCGTTTGAGAGACGAAAGCCAGTCCCGAGCCGTCGTCTTCGGTTTGCAGACGTTCGACGGCTTCGCCCGACTCGACCAACAAAATACCGTCTTCGACCTGGCCCATCGTGCCTTGCACTTCGGGGTGGCCGGCATGCCCGATCATGATGATTTTTTTACCCTGTTCGCGCATGCGAATGACTTCGCGATGCACCTTCGTGACCAAGGGACAGGTGGCGTCGAAAACGCGAAAACCGCGATCGGCCGCTTCTTTGACAACGGACTTGGGAACGCCGTGGGCGGAAAAAATCAAAATGGCGCCGTCGGGTACTTCGCTCAAATCGTCGACAAAGATCGCGCCCTTGTTGCGAAGGTCTTTGACCACCGTGTGGTTATGCACAATTTCGTGTCTGACATAAATCGGGGCGCCGAACACTTCGATGGCGCGCTCCACAATGGCGATGGCGCGCGTGACGCCGGCGCAAAATCCGCGGGGTTGGGCAAGAATGACTTGCATAGTTATAGAGTCCGTTTGCGTTTGAGTTCTTATTGGAATGTCGAGATTTTAACGGGCGCGGGACAAAAAGCAGAGAAAAGCGCTGCAACAAGAGTGTGAGCAAATGTGCCGTGCCTGCCTTGTTAGAGAGGCGATTTCGCAAGAAGCCCCGAAAATCGGGCGAAAGCGGGCACAAGATTTTTTCCAAAAAATTCAGTAGAATACGCCCCCTGCGACAAGCGGATCTCTACGCTTGACTCGGTCGAGATGCACGATCGAAAAACAACGAGGATTCAACCTTTGCCAACTTAGGTCTTGGCAAGGGCGGTTTTTTGTCGTATAATATTTTTCTTTCCAATTTTCGCGCTCACGCCAGCTTTAAAAATTTGGCGAGGCGTGAAGCGTTATTAACTTTTTTAATTTACGGGAGTTAGCGATGGCACGAGTGTGTCAAGTCACCGGCAAGGCGCCGATGGTCGGCCATCAAGTCTCGCACGCGAACAACAAGACCAAGCGTCGTTTCATGCCGAACCTGCAGTATCGTCGTTTCTGGGTCGAAAGTGAAAACCGTTGGGTCCGCCTGCGTTTGACGACGGCCGGACTTCGCACGATCGACAAGGTCGGTATCGATGCAGTTCTCGCGGATCTTCGCGCCCGCGGCGAAATCTAATTTAGGAGATTGAACCATGGCAAAGGGTGCACGCGAAATCATTAAGATGGAATCTACGGCCGGTACCGGCTACTTCGTCACCACGATGAAGAACAAGAAGAATTCCACGGGCAAGCTCGAACGTAACATGTTCGATCCGGTTGCTCGCAAGCATGTTTTGTTCAAGGAAGTCAAGTTGCGTTAATTCGCAGCCGGAACTTCTCTCGAACTCTTCGGAGTTTGAGGCTGAACACGACAAGCTTTCAAAGACCGATGCGTTGAAGTGAAAACTTCGCATAACGCGTCGGTTTTTGTTTGTCCCCCAAACTCCCAGCCGATTTTTAAAACAGGCGGAGTTTAGAAGACAAAAAACTTAGAAGGACATTGATAAA
>ERZ1035006.1458-NODE-1458-length-15620-cov-8.731385_pt1 | contig 15620 bp, 16 predicted proteins | sample MGYA00520694_ERZ1035006 | MGnify/ENA primary metagenome ERZ1035006 (study PRJEB33766, sample SAMN09781746) | gut metagenome | biome: gut microbiome | host: Homo sapiens | place: Madagascar | study: EMG produced TPA metagenomics assembly of the PRJNA485056 data... | reverse complement strand
TTCCATTACAGCCGGTAATTGTTCAAAATTAAGTTCAAAGCTTTGGACATATTCTAGCAAACAGAAACGGATGATTCTGAAAAATAATAAAGAGAAGTAAAATCTTTTAAAAGACGCTTGGAGCTGCAACGCAGTTCCAAGCGTCTTTCACAATCAGGCAAAGCTACTGAACCAAAACCGGATCCCAGCCATAGTCCTTGTAGTATTTGATGTCCAGATCATTGTCCTGCACATACATCCGGATCAGTTCGGTGCGGATATCATCTGTATTGGATTTTTCTGAATGGAAGTACCGGTCAGCCATACCGGGAAAGCCTTCACAGAATTTTTCAATACCGGCTGCATATTCCGATCCGTCACCGGTGCGCAGATCTTCGGTCACTTCATAGCCGCTCGCGGCATCACTGTCCGGATGCAGCAGCAGTCTCGCAGGTGCTGAGCCACCGCTCTCACATTCGAGTGTATTTCCATTCCGGTAATACCAGTAGCTCCACAGATCACAGAATACATAGATATCGTCGCCCGACTTCTCTGTGCCGTAAATGACCGGAGTAGGGATGTAGACACTATTCGCTTCATGTGCGTACATGTTCTGGGCATCGAGCTGGTTGAGATATTCACACAGCGTCGCCATGATCGTATCATCACCGCTGTACGAAAAAGCGGGGAGCCGGTTCGAATCGGCAGCTTGTGCCGTATCATCCGATGCGTCCGTATCGGAGTCCGCAGCGGCAGGTGTGTCGATCACAGTCATGTTCAGCTTGTCGGATATGATCGTCCCATCCGGTTGCTTGCTATACAGTTCATAGTTTGATTCACCGTCTACAACAAGACAACTCAGTATATTTTTGCCGCTTGAATCAGACCAATACAGTGAATTTACGCTATAGGAGGTACCATACTGTTTTTCGTAGTCCCCATTGAGGAAATCCGCGTCCTGAAACTCTTGGAATGTATCGATAAACTGACCCTTTGCGTCGTGTTCCCAACGGTCAAAGATCTGTCTGATCTCATCCGGATCTGCCGTATAGGTCAAAAACGGGTCGTTTTCCACAACATTTTCAGAAATAGATTCAACATTTAACTTTTGTACTTGATCCTGTATCTCTGCGGGTGTCAGAGCAGTTTCCTGCGCGGACAGACCAGAAATATCATAGATATAGGCAAATTCCGGCAGCGGCGCGGCTGCGCCCTCGGGCAGCTCCTGATTGATGCCTGTCTCGTTAAACAGATAGAGTTTGCCGTCATCCATGAAGATCCGTGTAGCGATGCTATCTGCATTGAGATAGTTGCAATCCATCTGCTGCAGATCCAATACTCCTACGACCGCATCCTGTTTCCGGTCGTAGATCAGCAGCGCACGTTCATTGGCCAGCGCCAGATAATCACTGTCGATACCGACGAGATCGGATGCGTATACCGCGATCGGCAGGGAGATCATCTCATCCGCCACTTTTACATCCTTCTCCGATAGAAAACGCGAAATCACGGTCTGCACGCGTTCGCTGACCTCGTGGATCGCAGCCTGCACCGTACCGCCGGAGGCAGAATCGACTGCCATGCCGCCGAATGTGAGACACACGATGAGTGCCAGTAAGAATACGGCAGCTTTAGAAGTAGATATGTGCTTTTTTAATCTGCTTCGAGCGGCAGATAACTGTGATTGTATAGTACTTTCCTTGCGGTCTAAGATCTGTGAGATCTCTTTGATCGAATAGTCTTCAAAGTAGTAGAGATAGACGACCTCACGTTGTTTGGGAGGCAATGTCTGGACGATCTCAAAGAGCAGCCCCTCCTGTCTGTCAAATGGTTCTACACTCTGTTCGGGAAGCTGCTCCATGTCGGTCCGCTTCCGATGCCAGAAGCTGCGCTGGATGTCACGGCAATAATTGCGCGTCACTGTGAGCAGCCATGCCTTCTCGTGATTGGCATCTGTGAAGGAAGGTTTCTTTTCAATGACTTTTAAGAAGATCGTCTGCGCTGTATCTTCTGCATCCTGCGGATTTTTCAGAATCAGCAGACTCAGACGGTAGACCATCGTGTAATAGGTTTCGTATAATGTCTGATATTCCATATATGCGTCCTCCTTTGTGATCTTTTTATATATAACACGATCGGGGAACAGAAAATATCCAATAAAGTCAAATGTTGTTAATCAATCAGACCATCTTTTTTCTTTTGGCGCATTTCTTTAAAAAAACCGCTGAGAAGTGCCGCACATTCTTCCTGTAAGATGCCGGATTCGATATCTACCTGATGATTAAAGGCCGGAAACTGCAGAAGATTGAGCAGAGAGCCGGCACAGCCCGCCTTGGGGTTCATCGTCCCAATATATACCTTGGGAATCCGTGCCTGGACGATTGCACCTGCGCACATCTGGCAAGGTTCCAGAGTGACATACATCGTACATTGCTCCAGACGCCAGTCACCGGTTTTTTTACCCGCTTTGCGGATCGCATTGAGCTCTGCATGGGAGAGTGTATTGTGGTCAGTTTTCCGTCGGTTGTAGCCGCGGGCGATGATCTTGCCGTCTGCCACCAGCACACAGCCGATCGGGACTTCGCCGAGTGCATATGCTTTTTTCGCTTCCCGCAATGCGGCGCGCATATATTTCTCATCCGGGGTTAATTTTTTCATTTTTCTGTTGCAATCCTTTCAGTTGTGGTATGATAAATAATTATAGCTAATTATAGCAAATTATAGTATAGAGAGAGAAGAAAATAGAAGAAAATGAATTTTATATATGAGACAGACCGTCTGCGCATCCAGATCCTCAACGGAACCTATGCGGCAGAGTCACTGCGGTTTTATGAAGAGGATAGAGAATTGTTTGAGCGCTATGAGTCACTGCGCCCGGTCAATTTTTACACAGAAAATTATCATCGGTATCTGATGAACTATGAATACAACCTGATTTTAAAGGGAGATATGGTGCGCTACTGGTTTTTTCCGAAGGATGATCCGATGCGGATCATTGGCACGGTGAGCCTGCGCAATATCATACATGGTTCTTACGAAAAATGTGAGATCGGTTATAAGCTCTCGAGCGTATATCAGGGACAGGGCTATGCCAGAGAAGGGATTGCCAGGGTCATACAGATCGCCTTCGAAGAGTTCGGTCTGCACCGCATCGAGGCTTGCTGTATGCCCGGCAACGAGGCATCGATCAATCTGTTAGAGTCCCTGAACTTCCATTTAGAAGGAAAACTAGAAAAATACGTGATGATACAGGGACACTATGAGGATCATCTGCTGTTTAGTCTGCTGCACTCATAATTGTATACCAATAGCCAAACGGAGCATCCGCATCTGCGGATGCTTTTTCTGGCAGAAAATCAGAGAAGCCGAAGATCGCAGCGAGTACGTGTTCCTGACGATAACGGATACCGGGCACACCGACAAACCATTTCATACCTTTGCCGGACGGAAATCTGCCAATGATCAGATGGCGGTACATGAAAAAAGAGTGCAGCAGGAAGCTGTTGTTACACAGATGCCAGTTCGAAGGCGGCAGCAGGCGCAGATCTTTCAATTCTGCGCGGATACACTGGATCTGTTCATCTGCAAACGGCTGAATGAGAGAATGCGAGAGCAGCAGCAGGTTCCAGTTTTCTTCCCAGGAGTTGTGGGAGGATGATCCGGCTGCGTTTCGCTGTGCAGCGGATGCCATGCGCCGGATATTGTCCGGCTGTGACAGCGGCAGTTCTGTAGATTGGATGACGTTTTCTCCGGAAGGCATATCAGATGGCTGCGGTTCCGGTTCGTCCGTCTCATCGTCAGCGATCTGCTGATCATCCGGTTTGACAGCTGGCGGCGTATAGAGTTCAAAACCGGACCAGTCAATCGGGGCTTCATCCCACTGACTCACAAAACAGATATGATCCTGACATAATAACAGAATACCTGCTACATCACTGATCTGATAGCTACTCCCATGAAAAGCTGTCGGTGTGAGTATAAAGCGCCGGTCGGCAGCTCCGCTTGAGAACGGCACTTCACCGATTGGAAAACCGAGCAGACTGTCACCGTTCCTCACAAACAGACAGAGGTGGGCAGCCGGTATCTGCAGATTACAATCATGCATGTGCAGTTCTATGGAAGTCTGTGCCCCTCGCATCTCAATTTTAGCGAAACCGACATTTGAAGTCTTCGCTCCTTCTTCGTAAGCATACATATAAGAAAAAAATCTCCTGTATTCAGACATAAAGACTCCTGGATGATACATTTATACAGTTTATGCCATCATTACATGGATATTCCACCAAATAACAGATTGACAAGTAGGAAAACAGAGTCTATGATAAAGAAAAATAGTAATGATTATTATTTATGAGGAAAAAATATGTTAAAACACAGTAAGCAGAGAGAATCAATTAAAAATTTTTTGCGAACGCGTACCGATCACCCAACGGCAGAGACGGTATATGAAAATATTCAGAAAGAATTCCCAAGGATCAGTCTGGGGACGGTCTATCGGAATCTGGCATTGCTGACGGATATTGGTGAGATACAGACGATCTCCACCGGAATGGGACCGGATCGTTTTGACGGTAATGCAGCGCCACATTACCATTTTATATGTAAAAAGTGTGGATGTGTGCAGGATCTGCGTGTGCAGGGGCTCGACCATATCAACCTATTAGCGCAGCATGATTTCGATGGTATGATCGAGGAACATACCGTATTCTTCTACGGAACATGCCATGTATGTATGGAATCTGAAAAGTTAGACAAAGGTAACAAAGATTAGTCATTGAAGCTAGTTGACACCTAATAGAATCTATGATATAAAATCAGTAACGATTCCTAATATGAATCGCAAGACAAAAATAATAATAAGAAAATAAAAAATTCAAAAATTCAAAAACGAAAGGATGGAAAAAATTATGGCAAAGTATGTATGTTCAGTATGTGGTTATGTTTATGAGGGAGAAGAGCCTCCGAAGGAGTGCCCGGTATGTCACGTAGGCGCAGACAAGTTCAAGAAGGTAGAGGGAGATCTGACACTCGCAGCAGAGCACGAGTATGGCGTATACGCATCTACCGTAAAGAACAATCCTGAGATCAGCGATGAAGATAAGAAATATATCTTCGACCAGTTAAAGGCAAACTTTGAAGGTGAGTGCTCAGAAGTCGGTATGTATCTGTGCATGGCTAGAATCGCTCATCGTGAGGGTTATCCGGAGATCGGTCTCTACTGGGAGAAGGCAGCTTATGAAGAGGCTGAGCACGCATCTAAGTTTGCTGAGCTGTTAGGTGAGGATCTCGAGCCGAACATGAAGGCTACAACCAAGGACAACCTCGCATGGAGAGTAGATTGCGAATTCGGTGCAACCGCAGGTAAGTTTGATCTGGCAAAATGTGCAAAGAAGAACAATCTGGATGCAATCCATGATACTGTTCATGAGATGGCTAGAGACGAGGCTAGACACGGTAAAGCCCTTAAGGGTCTGTTAGACAGATATTTTGGCTAATCCGTGAACTGAATAAGAAGAAAATCGAATGGCTGGAGGACAAAGATGTTCCTCCAGCCATTTTTTATGTGATAGGAAATTCCTATCACATAAAACGCTCCGCGAGGATCGCACTGCGGCGGTTAGGAAGTATGTCGCAGAAGCGACCCGCCGCAGGCGGAGAATCCTGCGAGCAGGATTCTTTTTTACTCATCTCATACTTTGGTAGGATTTACATTTTTGATACCATATATATAATAAAATTAGAAGCATATGTAAGATGTGCGTAGTAACCGTAGGAAGCATCATTCCTATCATTATAGTTGGAGAATAGAATATGTTAGAAACTGTGGTTATCAAACCTTCTATAAAACAGCAATTCGACAAATTCATGCAGGATGGGCGTATCCTGTTTTTTAGTGCGCCATGCGGATTTGGAAAGACAACGGTAGCAGACATATTGCTGTCCGGGCAGGATATACAGCGTGTGAGTGTCAGCGATGATGATTTTTCACTGTCCTCGCTCAGCGGTGAGGCGGATATACTGCTGATTGATGATCTGCAGCTCATGCAGGAAGAAGATTGGCAGGTTCTATGCGAATTGATACGGTCAAAAGCCGGGCGGCGTTTTGTTCTGCTCTCGCGCGGAGCGGTGCCTGGGTGTCTGCTAGCCTATCAATATACCGGGTTGATGACTGTTCTGACGGCCAATGATCTGCTCTTTGATCATAATGATATTCGAAAATTGTTTGATGCATGTATGGTACATGTGACAGATAGTGAGATTAACGGCATTCTAAAGGAATCAATCGGTTATCCACTAGGTGTCGCGATCACTGCACACTGCATGTCGGACGGAAAACTGTTTGGCCCGGATATTGTGACACGTGCGTTTCGGGAAGTATTTCTATATTTTGAGGGAGCGGTTTACCATCAATTTGATCTTCCGGTGAGGCGTTTTCTATTGGAACTGGCTCCATTTGAGAGTTTTGATCTGGAGCTGGCACGTATGGTCAGTGGTGATTTTCATGCTGGAGATATGTTGAATTGGCTGCTGCGAAAAACAACTATGCTGCATTACGATAATATAAATCAGTACCATTTCTGGCCACAGTTCCGGGCGTTTCTGCTATGGGAGATGGAGCGTGAATATACAGACAATAATCGGCGGGCGTTGTTGAATCGCGGTGGACTCTACTATGAGCTGAAAGAGGATTATGGGCACGCGCTGGATTGTTATACCAGAGGTGGTGATCATGCCAGGGTATCTGAACTATTGATACGCAATGCGCAGCTTCATCCGGGCATGGGACATTACAGTGAGATGGAAAAATATTATCGTAGTCTCCCTGAGTCTGAGATTCTGGCATCACCGTCACTCATGCAGGGTATGAGTATGCTGTGTGCGCTGGCGACAGATTATCGTGGTTCTGAACGCTGGTATCATGAATTGCAGGAGTTTGCGAATCGGTGTGGAAAACAGGATGCCGCAGGAAAACAGGCGCGCAGCCGTCTGGCGTGGCTCGATATCTCTCTGCCACAGAGAGGCGTGGAGAGCCTGATTGATACGATCCCGGCGATTTTTCGCCTGTTGAAAAATAAAGAAGTCAAGCTGCCGGAATTTTCTGTGACCAGTACATTGCCGAGTATCATGAATGGAGGCAAGGATTTTTCTGTCTGGAGTAAAAAGGATGATCTGCTATATCAGACGATCCGTATTCCGGTGGAAGCGATTTTGGGCAGGGATAGCGTAGGATTGGCAGATTGTGCTATTGCAGAGAGTAAGTTTGAAAAAGGGGAAAACATATCCAGCCGTATGCTGTCACTCATCCCGATTATGAGTGAGATCCGCAATAGCGGAACACCGGATATAGAGTTTGCGGTCAATGGTCTGCTCGTTCGCAGCCAGCTCGCAAGTGGTCAGCCGGAGGATGCACGCCGCACGATCGATGCGCTGCGTGAGCGGTATGCCGAACAAGGGCTGATACGGTTTTTACCAAATATCGATGCGATGCGTTGTCGTGTGGATCTGCATACAGATCAATTTGACAGTGCAGACGAATGGTATCGGAAAAAGGCACCGCGGGATCCGATGCATCTGAATGTGATGAAACGTTACCAATATCTGACACAGGCGATGGTTGAGCTGGCAGACGGCAGACCGGATGCAGCTCTGATGACGCTCGCTCCGCTGGAGCCATATTGTAGGAGCTGTGCACGGCATATTGATGGAATTCACCTGCATGTGCTGACTGCTATTGCATGGTATCGGAAAAAGGATGGCAATTGGCGCGAATCGCTCTCCCTGGCGATGACAGAAGCGGAGGAATATCGGTTTATCCGCACGATCAGTGTCTATGGCAATGCTGTGCTGCCGCTGATTGAGGAATTAGAATGGACTGAAAATGACAAATGGTGCAGACAGCTCATGTCGGATGTACGGTCTCAGGCGGCGTTGTATCCACATTTTCTGCAGACGCGGCTGGCGCAGAGTGATACGCTGACACCGATGGAATCACAGATCCTGCATCTGATCTGCGCGGATAAGAGCAATGGCGAGATCGCCCAGATCATGGATATCAAGCTCACAACAGTGAAAACGCATGTGAGCCATATATTGACAAAACTAGACGTCAACAGACGGAGTGAAGCGAAGACGGTCGCGAAAAAGCTGCGGCTCGTACCGTAGGGATCGCGAAAAATATATTAGGCGTTTGCGAAACTATTTTTGTCAGGTTTGGGGTCATGCAAGCACATTGTTAAGTAATCAAAGCCCCGGTGTTTTTCTCAATCAAAGGAGAACACCGGGTTTTAGTTTTGCTCTAGTTCCGCCCCGACTGTGCCAAAATATCTCCGATGAAGAGTTTTTGTTTGACGATCGTCAAAAATGGTCCCATATCAGGAGCTCCAGTGGGACCGCAGGCACCTTTTTGAAATCGGAATCTGTCATAGACGGCAGGAAAAAATATTATAAATTGTCCAATTTCGATCCGGTCAATGGCGTGCTCGGACATGAAAGTGTAAATGAAATCATTGTTGACCGACTGCTCACGGTATTGGGTGTGGGGCATCTTAGTTATGAGCTGATACATGCAGATATAGAGATTGAGGGAAATGTATATAATACTTATATCTGTGCATCCGAGGATTTCAAAGAGCGTGGGGAGAGTAAGATCGCGCTGGATGATTATTACAGAACGAATGCAAAAAAAGGGGAATCCCATTACGACTTTTGTGTGCGGTGCGGCTGGCAGGAGTATATTGACCGCATGATTGCTGTGGACTATCTGATACTCAACAGGGACAGACGCTGCCAGAATTTCATTGGCGGATATTCCTGCTATGAGAATTTAGAGCTGATCAGGGATCGGGGGAATATTTTTAAAAACAGTCTCTGTCTGTCGGATCGAGATGTGATATTTGATGGACTGGAAACGATTTTGTCAAATGCGCGGATGGACAAAATATGGAGCATGATCTACGAGAGGTATCAGATATATGAAAATTTACACGATTCCCAGAGATATTAGTTTTTTGTGGGTAAAGGAGCGGGTCATTCCGAGTGGACGGCAGAATATCGGCGATATTTTGGCGCATCATCATATGCAGTCCTATGACGAGATAAAATTTCTGGAAATATCGGAGGGAAGATGCTCGCAGGACAGCCTTTGTATACGGAAAATAGACCGGTTGCCGGAGTATGTTTCACGGCGCAGGGAGACAAATGCCGTTGACTGTGTATTGCTGGAGGACTGCAGGCTGTTGTGTTTTTTTGCAAATGAAGAAGTGAAAAAAATAGATCTGGATCGGTTGAAAAATAGTGGAGATGTAGATAAAATCATAAACAATGAACGATTGTACCGGTCGGGGCAGGTAGGTGTTGATGGTTATTATGTCACCTTTAATGATTCGATTGATCTGCCGGCGCAGACATTGTACGCCATGGGAGAGAAGATACCGCTAAAGACAGCGGATTTTCTGGCGTTTATCCGGGAAAATGTGGTGGATACGGCACAAAGCTGTAAAATGCTGGGCTGTTCCCGTCAGAATCTTTCATATATGGTAGGGCAGCGACAGCTCAAGCCGATCAGGGAGAATGTCAGGGGGAATTTGTATTTGAAAGGAGACATTTTGCAAAACAAATGAAAAAAGCATTGATTTGTGCTATATGCTGCTCGTGCAGTGGGTGCTTGTTGCCGTGTAAAACTGTAAGAAGCTGTTGGTTTTATAGGTGAAAAAAGGAGGATTTTGATATGCTGGAAATTACCTGTGCACAAAAAACAGATCTGCCGCGCATTTTGGAGATCTATGCTTATGCGCGAAATTTTATGAAGGAAACAGGGAACCCGACACAGTGGGGAGATCATTTTCCGCCGGAAGAGCTGCTTGAGGGTGATATTGTCAAGGGACAGCTATACGTGGTGAGAGATGAACAGGAGATTCATGGCGTATTTGCATTTATCATAGGTGAAGATCCGACGTATATGCATATCGAACAGGGGACGTGGAGATCTGATTCGTCATATGGAACGATACACAGGCTCGCCGGAGACGGACAGGTCAGAGGCATATTTTCATCGGTTGTGGAATTTTGCAGTCGAAAAATGCCGCATCTGAGAGTCGATACACATGCAGATAACCGGGTCATGCAGCATTTGATCGAAAAAAACGGATTTGTCCCATGTGGAATCATTCATTTAGAGGATGGTTCGCTCAGACTGGCATATGAGAGGGTGTGTGCGGAAAGCAGTCTTTCGGTAAGCCAGCAGAAAGCAGATAAAGTGATCAGGGATGTCGCAAAATTGTGCAGGGATTTTGATGCAAAAAAGGTGATTTTATACGGATCAAGGGCAAAAGGAACAGCCAGAGAGCGCAGCGATATAGATATTGCTGTATCTGGAGTGGAAAACTTTGATGAGCTTGCAGGAAAAGTGGAAGAATTGCCCACACTGTATAGTGTGGATTTGTTAAATGCGGATACTTGCAGAAATGAATTATTGTTGAAGGATATCAGGCAATATGGACGAGAAATTTAGAAGACGTTTTCAATCGTTTTGTAATTCGCTGGATGCATTGGCTGAGGCGAGGCAGAGAGATCTTGCAGATTCTTTTGTGCTTAGCGGAACCGGTGCGAAATTCAGTATTACGTTTGATCTGGCATGGAAAGTAATGAAAGATATATTGGTACAGCACTATGCAATCACCGGATTTGTGGCAGGCTCTCCGAGAGAAGTACTCCGCGACGTAACCACGTTGCGGTGCACACAAAATTCCTTTATTGATCGGGAAAAATCCTATGGGCTAGAAATTGCGCCCGTTCCATCCCCAGTCATTCACACCATGATAGGTTACATATACGTGATCTGCCGGTATGCCGAGCTCATCCTGAAGGATGTCGCAGATTGCACCGGTCATTTTTTCATAATCATCGGATGAAGCATTTCCGAATAGGCTGACGGACACGTAAGCTCCTTTTTCAAGCCGGTTTCCGCTCATGTAGAGATCGTATTCGTCCTCAAAGCCGACCATCAGGTAGTTTTCTGATTTGTGCAAGATGCTGATCGCCTGTCCGAGCCGTGTCTTTACACTGTTTTTCTTTTCTTCTGTTAATTTGACAGTTACTTTGGAATCAATGAATGGCATGGTTTATTCCTCCTCTTCTTTATCATATAAATGGTGAACCTTTTTCACCAAATGGTACGTTGTCCGGTCGTCCCACTGATAGTAATAATCATCCCATTCTGCGGCAGAATTGTGGCTGGATGCCATCACCGAGCCATCTGTATCGATCAACTCGATCACATAGGCGTTATCTCCGCCGAGAAAATCACTCTCGATCAGATCATGGTCATCTGGATTCCAGAGATAGAATTGGTAGGCACGATTCACATTTCCGATTGCCGTAATCAGTGGAACGTCCATATATCCGTCGCTGTTGATATCCATAAATTCAAAGGCAGGATTGTCGATTGGAGCGTTATCAAGGGTGTTTACCTCGATCGTCTGTACCTCTTTGGCGTTGGAATCATATAATGTGACAATATACTGATCCTCGAAATCCTCTGTTGTTCCGGTTTTCTCTTCGGACAGGAAAAAAACTTCTCCTTCTGTTGGCTCATAGCGAACCCAGTCCTGCGGGATTTCCGTCGATTCCGGTGTTTCCTCTGATACGCCTATAGTCTCTTTTTCTGATTGATCTTCCGGTGTTTCTTCCGGTTCTTCATCGCTGGTATTCAGGGAATTGTCGTTTGTAGTAATTGTCTCTGTTTCGGAAGTGCTGTCCGGCTGTGTAGCTGGTTGTGATGTTTCTCCCCCAGAGCAGGCAGTCAGTGATAAAATCATCACACCGGCGAGCAGAAAACATATCCTTTTTTTCATTATGTTCCTCCCAATAGATAACATCTGATTTTCAAGCTCAGAATATCATGATTTTAGAGGTTTTTCAATCTATATAAGTCAAAAGAATTGACATATCGTTTTATTTGGGTTATTTCTCCGCCGTATCTATTTTCACCACCTGATACCCATGATGCACATGTTCCAGAAATTTTCCAAATATGTCTGCGGATTTCAAGCGCAGGCTGGACGTATTGATGCACGGATGGCAGCCGACATATTCAGAGTGGAGCACATCCTCGTCAACCAGCAACTGGATGTGGTTTTCAGTGTCATTCATGAGTCCGAGCACGCTCACAGAGCCGGGCGTAATGTCAAGATATTCCTCCATATATTCTTCCGGTGCAAAGGACAGGCGCGGGCTGTCAATCTGTTTAGAGACATCCTTTGTCTTGAACTGTTTGTCGCCGCGGATCATTAGAAGGAAAAACTGTGTTTTCTGCCGGTTACATAAAAACAGGTTTTTGCAGATTGCAGCCGGTGCAAGCGCCTCGTCAATCTCTGCACAAGCCTCCATCGTCTCAGCGGCTTTGTGGTCGATGCGCTCATACGGGATGCCGAGTTCATCCAGCAGATCATAGGTGCGGATCTCTTTTTCCAGACGACCCTCCACAGAATCCGGTCTGCCGTGTACTAATTCAAGTTTCATGTTCTATCAGTCTCCTTTCGGGATCATATTGCACAGGTGATGGCGAAATTATTTAAAATATTTGCCGTGGCAGTTGCAATCAAATTCCTATCTAAACCTCTAACGCCATGCGAATGTGGCCATTCCATAGATAAAGATAAATGCAATCACAATCGGTACAAAATATTTAAAAATCGGTTTCATCCAATTCTGCACTTTCAATCCTTTACCAGTATTGGCTTCCTTGAGGAAGTTGTCCCAGCCCCAGCCAAAACGATAGCAGCAAAACAGTGCCAGAAACAAAGATCCTAACGGTAACACATTGTTCGATACGATAAAGTCCCACAGATCAAGCCATACGGTGCCAGCGGCAAAGGGCTGGAAATGCAATACACTGTAGCCTAATGCCGTTGTCAGGGCAAGTAAAAATGTGACAATACCGCATACTACACAGCCTTTTGGTCTCGACCAGCCGGTGAGCTCACGTACCATTGCCAAAATGTTCTCACAGACAGCGAGCATCGTAGAGAGTGCCGCGAAGATCATAAATAGGAAAAATAATGCACCCCACCATCTGCCACCGTTCATGTGGTTGAATACATTTGCCATCGTGTCGAATAAGAGGCTGGGACCGGCATTGACCTCCAGTCCGTAGGTGTAGCAGGCAGGAAACATAATGACTCCGGCGATCACTGCTACCAGCGTGTCCAACAAAATGATATGAATGGATTCGCCCATGAGTGAACGGTTTTTCTCAATATAGCTGCCAAAGATCGCCATGCCACCCATACCGGTAGACAGTGTGAAAAACGCCTGATTCATCGCCCCGACTACGACAGAGCCGTTGAGCTTGGAAAAGTCCGGAATCAGGTAAAAAGACAGACCGGCAGCAGCGCCGTCCAGCGTCAGGCTGTGGACTGCCAGCACTAGCATCAGAATGATGAGCGCCAGCATCATATATTTGGTGATCCGTTCCAAACCGTTTTGCAGGCGGAAGCTGAGGATCACAAATGTGAGGATGATGGTGACTGCCAGATATGCGACATTGATGGAAGGATTCGCAATCATTGACTCAAATCCAAAGTTGGCATTCTGGTCAGTCAGAAATTTTACAAAATAATAGATGATCCATCCGGTGACCACAGAATAAAATGCGATCAGGGATACATTTCCGATCAGACAGATCACGCCGGGAATCCGCCAGTGATTTCCGCCGTGGGATAACTTTTCATACATATAAATAGGGCTGGTCTGCGCAGCACGACCGACACTCAACTCCATGATCATTGCAGGCAGACCGAGGAGCAGCAGGCATAGAATATAGATCAGCATAAAGCTGCCGCCACCGTTTTGTCCACACATCCAGGGAAATTTCCATACGTTTCCACATCCGATTGCACAGCCGGCCGAGAGCATGATAAAGCCCAGTCTGCTGCCGAGACGTTCTCTGTTTTCCATTTATCTTAGATTCCTTTCTGTATTCATAGGCAATACCTGTACATTATATTATTATTTGGCAAAATTGTAAAACGAAACCGGATAAAAGGTGTTATAATATATAGAAAGCAAAAGGGGAACGTTATGAATTTACAAAAGATAGCCAAGAAAATATCCATTCTGTTATTGTGTGCTGTAGTTGTGGGAGATTCGGATACAGCCGTGTCCTATGCAGCTGAGGCGGACTGCAGCGGAAGCGTCTGCATCGTGGCTGAAGACGCTGATGCAGAGTACGGGGATAGTGATGATCTGGAATACGGAGATGATGATACCGGGGAGATCCAGATCACAGAAAGACCGTCAAAACCTGTAAAACCGATAAAACTTGGTCAGACAAACAGTCTTGTGGCGCAGGCAGTCAAAAACGGCATCAGGCTGACCTGGAAAAAGACCGCGAAAGCACAGAAATATGAGGTCTACAGGAAACTAGCGGGCAAAGGCAGCTACCGTAAGATCAAGACTGTAAAGAGCCATACATATACGGATCAGACAGCAACATACGGTGTGGCTTACCGCTACCGTGTGAGAGCTATTGCCAGTGCTAACGGTAAAACCTACACCGGTAAATACAGCGAGTCACAGAAAATGCTTACATATCGGATTGATCCGAAAAAACCGATGGTGGCATTGACATTTGATGATGGACCGAGTCAGTACACACCGCGGATTCTGGACAGTCTGCAAAAAAACGAAGGGCATGCTACGTTTTTTGAGATGGGAAACCGGGTAGGTTCTTATCCGCAGACCGTACGGAGAATCTATCAGATGGGCTGCGAGATCGGCAGCCATTCGTATGATCACCCGGTATTGGGCAATGCATCGGTATCGACGATCACCAGCCAGCTCTCCCGCACGGACAGCAATATAAAGAAACTGACCGGGACAGCACCGGCGCTGTTTCGTCCGCCGTATGGATCGGTCGGAACCAATCTGCGTAATTCTGCAGGAAAGCCGCTGATTTTGTGGTCAGTTGATACATTGGACTGGAAATACCGGGATTCAAACCGCGTGTATAATCATGTCATGAGTCATGTCAGGGACGGAGATATTATACTGATGCATGATCTGTATTCGAGTACGGCGAGCGCTGCGGAGCGCATGATACCGGAACTGAAGAAAAAAGGTTATCAACTGGTGACGGTATCCGAACTGGCGCAGTATCGCAAGGTGAATTTGAAATCCGGTGAGCGTTACTCCCAGATGCGTCCATAGAGCGATTGACAAAACGCATCAAAGCCGTTATAATGAAATCTCCGGGCAGCTGGGGTGTTAGCGGTACCCTGTACCAGCAATCCGCTATAGCTGGAGTGATGTTTTGCCCCGGGTCTTATCATTGTGAAGCAGCCCTCTGTAAGTGGCGTAGACGTCTGGGTCTTGCGCAATAGGAACCTGCGAACCGTGTCAGGTCAGGAATGGAGCAGCACTAAACAGGAGCTCTTATGTGCCGCGAGGGTGCCTGGGCTGAGCTGGCTGCAGAGGTAACGTTCATGGTGAGGATTCAAAGCAAAACGCCCGGTAAAAAATATGGAAACAATTACCTGACTTTTATGAAGTCAGGTTTTTTCATGTGATAGGAAATTCCTATCACATGAAACGCTCCGCGAGGATCGCACTGCGGCGGTTAGGAAGTATGTCGCAGAAGCGAC